>OOCU01000044.1_pt1 | contig 165831 bp, 134 predicted proteins | sample 1671781 | NCBI WGS metagenome assembly OOCU01 (sample SAMN06348192, study PRJEB24527) | human gut metagenome | reverse complement strand
TCGATTTTTACGCATGTTACTAAATAAATTGTGTCAACTTATTTAGTACACTACATTGATGAAAAAACAAGAAAATGCGATGCAGTATTTGTCAATTCTGTTCATTTGTTTACTAAAACTGGCTAGAAACTCATTTTGTCGGGATTTCTTTTTGACTTTTCGGTGAAATGGGGTATTTTTGTAAGATAAATAGACGTTGACGCTTACCTTGCATACCTATTTTTGTCTGTTTGGGATGAATGGGTGTGGGACAGGTAACAGCGAAGCGTGCCTAAAATATAGCACTAAATTAATTACGATTTATGATAAATTTAAAGCAATTTATTGCTGACCATGTAATAAACAGACAGCAAAGTATGTTCTCTGAAGATATTAGAGCCAACAAAGAAACTTTGCAAAAAGAAATTGAAAATAAAAGTGTATGCGTCATAGGTGGAGCAGGGTCCATTGGTTCATCTTTTATCAAAGCGATCCTGCCATTTCGGCCATCTAAATTAATTGTTATTGATTTAAATGAAAATGGTCTGGCGGAATTAACGCGCGATTTGCGTTCTACATACGGAATGTATGTACCGGAAGAATATCGCACTTATACATTAAACTTCGCTGATCCAATATTTGCCAGAATATTCCGCGAAGAAAAAGGATTCGACATTGTTGCAAACTTTTCTGCACATAAGCATGTAAGGAGTGAAAAGGACAAATATTCAGTTCAGGCTTTGATAGAGAACAACGATATCAAGGCTAAAAAGCTGATGGATTTACTGTGTGAATTCCCGCCGCAGCATTTCTTCTGTGTAAGTACCGACAAGGCTGCTAACCCTGTAAACATTATGGGAGCGAGCAAACGTGTTATGGAAGATATGATCATGGCATATTCCAAGAAATTCCCTGTAACCACTGCACGTTTTGCAAACGTAGCATTTTCAAATGGTTCATTGCCTGACGGATGGGTGGCACGAATAATGAAACAGCAACCTTTGGCCTCACCAAGTGACGTAAAACGATATTTCGTTTCTCCTGAAGAAAGCGGACAGATATGTATGCTTGCATGTATCCTTGGTAACAGTGGCGAAGTGTTCTTCCCTAAATTGAGAGAAGAACAGATGATAACGTTCAGCAGTTTCTGTGATAAATTTATTGAGACATTAGGCTACAAACAACATCAGTGCTATTCAGATGAGGAAGCAAAGAAATTTGCTTCAGAAAGGAAAGAAGATGACAAGGAATATCCTGTAGTATATTTCAGAAGCGATACTACCGGTGAAAAGGATTATGAAGAATTCTATATACCAGGAGAGAAAATAAACATGGACAGATTCTCATCTCTAGGAGTAATAGAAGAATCCAAGCACCGCCCCATGAATGAAATAGAAGAATTTTACAATAAACTGGAGACAATTTTTGCCAATGAGAATTTTACCAAAGCGGAAATAGTAGAGGCTCTTAAAGAGTTCCTGCCTAACTTTGAGCATGAAGAAAAAGGTAAGAATTTGGATCAGAAAATGTAATTGAATTATGACAGATTATTCTAAAACAATAAACTTCATAAAAGAAGTATATGGTAATAAAGAGTTTACTCCTCTTGCAGTTCCTGTGTTCGCAGGTAATGAAAAGAAGTATCTTGAAGAATGTATTGACACTACATTTGTCTCATCTGTAGGTCAGTTTGTTGACAGATTTGAAAAGGATATGGCAACTTATACTGGATGTAAGCGTGCCGTAGTTTGTGTAAGTGGTACAAATGCTCTTCACATGTCACTTATGCTTGCCGGTGTAGAACGTGATGATGACGTTCTTACACAAGCACTTACATTTATTGCCACCTGTAATGCTCTTTCTTATATTGGCGCGCACCCAGTATTTATTGATGTGGATAAGACTACTATGGGACTATCGCCTGACGCTATAAAGGAGTGGCTGGTTAAAAACGCAGAGATTCGTAACGGACAGTGTTATAATAAAAATACCGGAAGGCGTGTGAAGGCTTGCGTCCCTATGCATACTTTCGGACACCCTGTACGCATTGAAGAGATTGCTCAAATTTGTGAAGAATATCATATCGAATTGGTAGAAGATGCTGCTGAATCTATCGGTTCTCTTTATAAAGACAAGCACACAGGTACTTTCGGAAAAGTGGGTGCCATTTCCTTCAACGGAAACAAGACAATAACAACCGGAGGTGGCGGTATGATGCTTTTTAACGACGAAGAGTTAGGAGCATTTGCAAAACATCTTACTACACAAGCAAAGATTCCACACCGATGGGAATTCCGTCATGACCATATTGGTTACAACTACCGTATGCCTAATATTAATGCGGCACTTGGCTGTGCCCAGTTGGAGAATTTGGATAAATTCGTTGAAAGCAAGCGTCAAGTCGCAGCCGAATATGCCGAGTTTTTTAAAAACATAGATGATATTGACTTCTTTACAGAACCGGAAAACTGTTACTCTAATTATTGGCTGAATGTAGTAATTTTAAAAGATAAAGAAGCACAGCTGGAATTCTTGCAGCAAACGAATGACAACGGAGTGATGACGCGTCCTATCTGGGAGTTGATGAACAGATTGTCAATGTTTGAGAATTGCGAGAATGATGGTTTAAAAAATACTATCTGGTTTGCAGATAGAGTAGTTAATATTCCTAGTTCAGTCAGATTGTAATAGTATGAAGAAGAAGGTTTGTGTAGTAACAGCCGCCAGATCAGAGTATGGACTCCTGAGATGGATTATAATGGAGTTGTTTAAATATGACTCCTTTGAAACTATTGTCATAGCAGCTGGAACACACTTATCAAAGAAGTACGGATATACATTGACTTTTATACAGGATGATAATATAAAAGTATCAAAATGTATAGATTATTTGTCCGATGGAGATTCCCTAAAAGATGTCTCTTTATCAATGAGCAAATGTTTGAATTTGTTTTCAGATGCTTTTATTGAGTTAAAACCTGATCTGCTAGTAGTATTAGGAGATAGATATGAACTATTGTCTATATGTGGTGCTGCAATATTACAGAATATACCTATAGCTCATATTGCAGGTGGTGAAGTTACAGAGGGAGCAATAGATGACAAAATACGTAATGCTGTTACGATGATGTCTGATATACATTTCCCGAATAATAGTGAAGCATATAGCAATATCGTTAGGATGATAGGTACTTCCAAATATGTTTTTAATGTTGGTGAACCAGGTATAGAGAATTTTGTAAAAATGAATTTACTTGATAGGAAGACATTGTCTAAGATATTGGGAATTTGTGAAGAAAAGGATTGGCTTTTGGTGACATTACATCCTGAAACAAAACTCTCTATTGAAGATAATATGACTATGGTTTCAAACATGATAAAAGCTTTGAAATGTTTCTCTTTAAGTGAAATAATTATTACAGAAGCAAATTCAGACTTTGGTGGTGGCATGATAAACAGATATTATGATGAAACATGTAGCAATTGTAACTTTATACATGTATACAGTTCTTTGGGACAGCTGAACTTTTTGTCACTTATGAAAGAAGCAAAATGTGTAATAGGAAATTCTTCTAGTGGTATTATTGAAACTCCTTATCTTGGAGTACCCACTATAAATATAGGTAATAGACAAAAAGGTAGATTTATGAGTAATAATATAATATCAGTAGGATATTCGTATTATGAAATTTATAATGCCATATGTAGTGCGATGTCTAAAGGTAGGTATGAAGCTGATTTTACTTTTGGTGATGGAATGACATCTAAATATATAGCACAACATATTAAAGATTATTTATATGATAAAAAATATGATTAAAACTCCATGTTTCGTTCTTAATGTAGACAAGGCTCTATGTAATATCATTGGTTTTAAAACAGCTTTGATTAACCGATTCAAAAATAACATACTTGGTTATTCTGTTAAAACCAATTCATTTCCAGGTTGGCTTGATATTGTAAAAGATAACGGAGGATATGCAGAAGTAGTTTCTTATGATGAATATAATTTAGTTTTAAAATGTGGATTTGACAAATCTCATATAATATATAATGGACCAATGAAAGACAAGGCTTCTTTTATAGATGCATTAGAGAACGGTGCTATTGTAAATATAGAGACAAAAAGAGAGTTAGATTGGCTTTTGGAACTTGATAGAAATAAATCTTATAAGATTGGTATCAGGGTGAATCTAAATATTTCTGTTATATCTCCTGAAGATTGTAAAGAAGAAGAATCATATAGCAGATTTGGGTTTTCTTATGAGAATGGTGAATTAAAATCTGCTATTGATCATATAGCAGGATTGGATCATGTTGTTCTAAAAGGATTGCATTTACATAGAACATCTAAAACAAGAAGTATTAATACTTATAAAAATATATGCTTGTATGCTTTAAATATAATTAAAGAATATGATTTAAATTTATCATATATAGATATCGGTGGCGGTTTTTATGGAGATATGCCAGGTAAGCCTACTTATCAGGACTATATTGATGCAATATATAATGTTTTGTCTTTGCACTATAACTGTGATGAGTTATGTTTGATTGTTGAACCAGGCAATGCTCTAGTAGCATCACCTTTCTCATATTACACATCTGTGATAGATATTAAGAATGTAGAAGATAAAAGAATTATAGTCACGGATGGTACGCGTAATGATGTAGATCCTTTCTTTCATAAGAAGGATTATTTTAAAGAGTTTATTAATGATTTATCTGAAAGAGATCTTGAAAAAGAACAAGTATTTGTTGGGTGTACATGCTTAGAGAATGACAAGCTTTTCATAGAAAAAGGTGCTCCTCAAATGCAAATAGGAGATATTATAAAGTTCTGTTTTGTCGGTGCATATACTATGTGTTTGTCTCCATTATTTATAAGGTTCTTTCCAAGAGTTTATATAAAAAAACATGAGAATCTAATTCTAGCAAGAGAAGAATGGACTGAAAACGAATATTTGCAAAAAATAAAGAAATAATATGGAAAATAATATTTTATGTTGCAATGTAGGTAGAAGAGGTAGATTGATGAAAGATTTTAGGAAAAGTCTATCTGGGAGTGGTAATGTTATAGCAACTGATAATTGGTCGGTTGCTCCAGCACTATTTTTAGCAGATAAACAATATGTTGTTCCTAAAATTTATGATGGAAAATATATTGAATCAGTTCTTGAAATATGTGAAAAAGAGAATATAAAAGCAATAACAACGTTTATTGATCCAGAGATAGAGATTCTTTCTAAAAATAGAGATTTATTTATATCAAAAGGAATACTGCCTCTTTGTCCTTCTGCTAATACAGCATATCTGTGTTTTAACAAATTTGCTATGTTTGAATATCTAAAACTAAAAGGTATAAGAACTGTATTAACTTTTAATGATATACATAAATTCAAAAAGGCATTACATAACAAAGAGATTGCCTTCCCTGTATTTATAAAGCCTATAAGTGGAAGTGGAAGTGTTGGAGCACAAAAAGTTAATACGATAGAAGAATTAGAAATACTATGGTCTGAAAATAAATTTGATTATATAATTCAAGAATATATGGCAGGAGGTGATTGTGATGCTGATGTATATGTAGACTGCATAAGCAGGAAACCTGTTGCAGCTTTTCTAAAGAAGAAGATAGAGACTCGTATAGGAGGAGCAAGTAAAACTATATCTTTTAAAGATAATAAACTTTTTGATTTCATAAAGGAGGTTTGTTCTGTACTTGAATTATATGGACCGTGTGACATGGACTTTTTTTATAAAGATGGTAATTATTATCTTTCAGAAATTAATCCTAGGTTCGGTGGTGCTTATTTACATGCTTTTGGAGCAGGAGTTGATTTCGTGTCTATGATAGTAAATAACATTAAAGGAATTGAGAATATATCGCAAATAGGTAATTATGAAGAAGGTGTATTGATGTTGATGTATGATGATGTAGTAATAGTAAACGAAAAGGATCTTTTAAGAGATTATCATGACTAAAAAAACTTATATAATAGCAGAAGCAGGTGTAAATCATAATGGTAAACTTGATTTGGCATTAAAGCTTTGTGATGCGGCAAAAGAAAGTGCGGTAGATGCCATAAAGTTTCAGACATGGAAGACTGAACTTATAATTTCTAAAAATACTGAGATGGCTGAATATCAGAAAAAAAATCTTCAAATTGAAGAAAGTCAGTATGACATGTTAAAGAAACTAGAATTATCATATAATGATTTTAAGGTAATAAAAAAATATTGTGATGATATAGGAATCCAATTTTTATCTACTGCTGATGAACCAGAATCTCTTGATTTTCTATGTGATTTGGGTATGCCATTTATAAAACTAGGTTCTGGAGACATTAATAATGTACCGTTCTTGAGATATACTGCAAGTAAAGGATTACCAATAATACTGTCTACTGGTATGTCAAATATGAAAGACGTTTCTTTTGCTTATGACATTCTTAAAGAAGCTGGAGTAAGTGACATATCAATATTACATTGTACAACAAATTATCCATGTCCAATGAATGAAGTAAACTTGAAAGCCATGTTAACCATAAAGGAAGCTTTAAAGTGTAAGATTGGATATTCTGATCATACATTAGGAGTAGAAGTGCCTGTCGCTGCAGTTGCATTGGGGGCAGAGATAATTGAAAAACATTTTACATTAGACAAAAAAATGGAAGGCCCTGACCATTCTGCTTCACTTGAACCTGAGGAGCTAAAAGATATGGTTCTGAAGATAAGAAATATTGAGCAAGCTTTGGGTAATGGAGTAAAGGAGCCTAATGAAAGTGAGAAAAATATTTCAAAAGTAGTACTTAAAGTTATATTAGCCAAAACAGATATAAAAAAAGGTGAAAAACTAACAGAAAAAAACCTGATTATAAAGCGTGCTGAACAAGGCTTAAGTGCGGTATACTGGGATTTAATTGTTGGCACCGAGGCTAAACATGATTACAAGATTGATGAGCCTATAAGAATTTAAAAATGAATGCTTTATATATAATTCCAGCCAGAGGCGGCAGTAAAGGTATTCCGCACAAAAACATTAAGGAACTTAATGGTAAGCCATTGATATGTTACTCCATAGATGTAGCCAGGAAGCTGACCACTGATGATAATATATGTGTAACAACTGATGATGATGACATAATAAAAGTAGTAGAAGACTATGGATTAAAAGTTCCTTTCAAAAGACCTGAAGAATTGGCATCAGACCAAGCCGGCACATATGAGGTAATTATGCATGCAATAAACCATTATGCTGCAAAAGGAACCTATTATGATACCATAATATTATTACAACCGACATCTCCTTTTCGCAAAGCCGATGATGTGAAGAGGTGTATTGAAGCTTATTCTGATAAATACGAAATGATAGTTTCTGTAAAATCAGCTTCATCTAACCCATACTATGATTGCTTTGAATTAAATAACCAAGGGTATTTATACCAATCTAAGGGTGACGGGAATTACCAAAGAAGACAAGATGCTCCTAAGGTATATGAATATAATGGTGCCGTTTATATTATGGATGTCGAAGCCCTAAGAAAATGCAGCTACAACTCGTTTACCAAAATAGGAGCAATAGAAATGGATGAGATGTCGTCATTAGACCTTGATACGATGTTAGACTGGAAATTTGCTGAGTTGTTAATAAATGAAGGATATGGAAGATAGACATATAATATTAAATAGTTTTACTATTCTAGACGCTCTTAACAGAATTAACAATATACATGAGGGGCCATTAGTATTATTTGTCGTAGATTCTGAGAACAAAGTAATAGGATCTTTGACCGACGGAGATATCAGAAGGGCTCTAATTAAAGGTATAAGTGTTACTGAAACTGTTGAAAAAGCTGTACATCGCAATTTCAACTTTCTTAGAAAGAACGTAAATGACGATGTGAAAAACATACACATACAACGTGAACTTAAAATGAAACTTGTACCCGTATTAGACGAGAACAATCAAATATATGAAATAATAAACCTTGAAAAATATAAGACTCTGTTACCCGTTGATGCCGTTTTGATGGCTGGAGGAAAAGGAGAAAGATTAAGGCCTTTGACAGAGAAAACTCCCAAGCCACTGATAAAAGTAGGTGAAAAGTGCATTATAGATTATAACATAGATAGTCTGATTTCATATGGAATCAAAAATATTTTTGTTACTGTAAACTATTTAGGGGAACAATTAGAAGAACATTTCAAAGAAAAAAGAGACGGAATTAAAATTAATACTGTAAAAGAACCTAAATATTTAGGTACTATCGGCAGCATTAAGTTCGTAGTATCATTCTATAATGATACTATATTGGTAATGAACTCTGATTTATTTACAAATATAGATTATGAGGATTTCTACTTACATTTTAAAGAGCATGATGCTGACATGAGTGTAGCAGCAGTTCCATATATAGTAAAAGTACCATACGGAGTGTTCAACCTTGAAGGAAGAAATATCAAGGGAGTAACAGAAAAACCTACAATCAGCTATTATGCCAATGCTGGAATATATTTAATAAAAAAAGAATTATTAAAATTAATTCCAGAGAATAAGTTCTATAATGCAACTGATTTTATGTCAAGCCTTATAAATAACAATTATAAAGTAATCAGATATCCCATTTCTGGGTATTGGATTGATATTGGTCAGCATGATGAACTGGAAAGAGCTAAAGAGATTGCTAAACACATAAAGTAGTTATATTAAATCATAATGAAAACAATACTATTCTTCCATAGATGTGAACTCACATACTTATATATATCAATAGCTAAGAATTTACCAGATGACATAAAACAAATTCATGTGGCATACTCATCAGTCGAGGAAAATATATTACATGAGAATAATATAAATGATTGTATAAACTATTCTTCACTATTTAATGAAATAATAGACAAACAGACATTGGATTATAATCTTATAAAAAATCTTGATGAGATTATCATAAAGAATAGCAATGGTAGATTTAATTTAAATGGTTCTATACAAAGTGATAGAGGTTACTCCATTTTAAAATATAATGAAGCTTTATTGTCGGCACAATCACATTATCTGATTTGGAATAAAATTCTAACAGATAATCATGTAGATATATTCTTACATGAACCTTGTTCATTATGTATCAATCACATAGCTGCACTTCTATGTAAGCATTATGGAGGTCATTATTTATATCAAATTGCCAATTACAATGATACAAATGAATACACTTTCGCTTTTGCTGAAGGAGATGATTTTTCATATAATGAGTTTGAATATTATTATAAATATTTTCAATCGCATAAGGAATATATTAATATTGAACGATGCAAAAAACTATTAGAAAAATTCAGAAAAGATTTCTCTGTATTTTTCGGTGGAAATATACAAGAAGATAAAAGCAGATTAATATTATATATAAGGGATATCAAAATACGCATAAAGCTATTAATATGTCATGACAGGTATGACAAAATAAAGAATAATATTGATTACTGGATTTCAAAACAAAATATATCTCAAAATAAAATACGTAACATAAAAGAATATAAAAATAGAAATATTCATTTTGAGGTAGAGCTGCCTCAAAATGAAAAATATTATTACTACTCATTTCATCTTGAGCCTGAAGCTACCGTCTTATATTTAGGAGATGGAATATATGAGAATCAAGTAAAACTGATTCAAAATATTGCAGCATCTATTCCTCCAGGAACATTTCTTTATGTAAAAGATCATCCACATGAATATGCATATCGTGATGCTGTAGACTATGAGAGATTATTAAAAGTACCCAATATAAGATTAATACACCAATCTATTCCAGGTAAAGTTCTCATTAAAAATGCAATAGGTGTTTTTACTATAAATGGTACAGCTGGTTTTGAAGGTTTACTATTAGGGAAACAAGTTTATTGCTTTGCAAAAAACCAATATTCTTTCCATCATAGAGTTTCTTTGATTCAAAACGTAAAGGACATTAGAGAAGAAGTATATAAGAGAGTTAATGATTGTTTTAAATCAGATGATGACCTCTATCCTTATATTTTTGCACTAATAAAATCTTCTCATAAAGGATATATCGATTTCTTTTGTAATAGAGCAGAAAAATTAAATATAGACCAAGAAAGCAATGGAGTCAAAATAGCACAAGATTTAGTATATTATTTGAATCATATAGATACTTACTGTAACTGTGAAAACATTTAAAATCAACATAAATCAGTCATTACTTTACATTGTTACAAACATTTTTGTAAGTTTAGTAGGTTTTGTCAGATCTTTCGTATTTATGCGATGGCTGAACATGGAGGATCTTGGTATAATTAGCCTTTCTTTAACATTAATGCAATTTTTAAGTTTTCTCCAATTAGGTCTATTTAATGGAGGATTTCGTCTATTATGTTATGAAAATTCTGAAGAGAAAAATAATGTAAACAATCTTGTATATAGTTATATTGTCGTTATAAGTGGAATAGTTTTCATTTTATATTTTATTTCATATCTTACAGGAATTGATTTAGTTTTATCAAAAAATATATTAATCGTATCACTTATAGGTGGATTAATAATGCTTCTAAACAACTGGCTAATGAATTCCTTAATAGCATTGGGTAAATTATTGACTATCAATATACTTAACTTAATATCTGTATTTATATCTTTATTATTTCTACCATCGGTGTTTTATTGTGGGATAAATGCAGCTTTGTTTGTAACGATTATACAACCTATAATATTTGCAGCCATTGTAATAATAAAAGTCCCAGAATTAAGATTTAGTGCTTTCAACTTTAACATAAATCTTGTAAAGAAAATTCTATCAGTGGGCTTTATACCTTTTTTATCTGGAATATTCTTCATGATTAATCTACAAGTAGAAAGATGGTCCATAGCAAAGATTCTTGGAACAGAGGCATTGGGGAATTTTTATTTAGTATCTTTATTTAATACTTTATCATTACTAATTCCAAACTCAATAAATAATATCTTTTTCCCTAAAATAATAAAATCATATAACGATAAAGATATTCCTTTATTCAAAAAAATAATAAAAAACAATACTATAGCTTTTTTTACTTATAATGTTCTATTAGTGTTAGGAACCTCAACACTATTTGAAAACATTGTGGTATTAATTTTCCCCAATCATATAAAAAATATATGTTACGTTTATTACTACTTACCTGGTATTGTTATGAATTCTATGACATATGTCTTTACACAAATTCTCAATGCTTCTTTAAAGCTAAATTTAATATTATGCATTGATCTATTAACAACAATATCTTTTGTAGTGACTATAGGCATAATATACCATTATAATCATTTTAGCCTAGAAAGTATTTGTATAGTAAGAAGTATACTTTATAGTATAGTATTTTTTGTGTATTTTTTTTACATTATACTAAGATGGAAATCGATTATAAAATAAATATATAGCTTTATATATGATAAGAAGAATTATAAAATTTATCAATAATAGAATTAAGGCTCGTTTATATAAATTTTTAATGGGCTCTTTTGGGAGAAAATCAATAATAACAAGTCCATTAAAAATAGATGGTAAAAAGAGAATTTATATAGGCAACAAAGTAATTATAGAATATAAAACATGGTTAGCAGCCATGCCATTAACGGGTTATGATAATTGTAAATTAGAAATAAAAGATGGTGTAAATATAGGACATTTCAATCACATATATGCAACAAAAAGTATAATTATTGAAGAAAACGTACTTACTGCTGACAGGGTATATATTTCTGATAATTTACATTGTTATGAAGATATTAATATTCCAATAAAGCAACAACCCATAATACAAAAAAAAGAGGTTATAATTGGAGCTGGAAGTTGGTTGGGTGAAAATGTATGTGTTATTGGTGCTAAAATAGGCAAACAGTGCGTTATAGGAGCGAACAGTGTTGTAATACATGATATTCCTGACTATTGTGTTGCTGTAGGTTCTCCTGCCAAAATAATTAAACGTTATGATTATTCTACACAAATTTGGAAAAAAACAAATTATAAAGGTGAATTTATAGATTAAAAATATGAAAAGTATTCTCATTACAGGTGGAGCTGGTTTTATTGGTTCAAACCTTGCATTGAAATTAATGGATAAAGGTTATAAGGTTACAGTTATGGATAACCTTTCAAAACAAATCCATGGTAAAAATCCTGAAATAACATCTCCTTTATATAAATCTATTAAAGACAAGGTGAGATTTATAAAAGGATCTGTAACATCAAAAGAAGACTGGATAAAAGCTTTGGAAGGTGTAGAATGCGTAGTTCATCTTGCTGCAGAAACAGGAACTGGACAGTCAATGTATGAAATACAGAAATATGTCAATGTAAACATAGGTGGAACAGCATTGTTACTTGACATTCTGACTAATACCAAACATAGCGTCAAGAAGGTGATAGTTGCGGAATCAAGAGCAATATATGGAGAAGGAAGATATTATAGTGAAGAAAAAGAGGCATATGTGTATCCGACTGAACGTGCTGATGCCGACATGGCAAAAGGAGATTTTGAAGTAAAGTATCCAGGATGCAATATGCCATTAAAACTTGTTGGAACTACAGAAGATTCAACGATTCATCCAACATCTGTTTACGGAATTACAAAACAAGTACAAGGACAGCTAGTTCATTTGGTTTGCCCTTCAATCGGTATTGCTGCAGTATCATACAGATATCAGAATGTATATGGACCTGGACAATCACTTTCAAACCCATACACAGGTATCTTATCTATTTTCTCAACCCGTATTAAAAACGGTAATGAAATTAATATATTTGAGGATGGAAAAGAAACAAGAGATTTCGTATATATTGATGATGTAGTAGATGCCACTATACTTGGTATAGAGAAGGAAGAAGCAAACGGTCATGTATTCAATGTAGGAACAGGGGTTGCAACAGACGTATTGACTGTCGCTAATACATTGATTGAGAAATATGGAATAAAAGTTCCGATATGCATTTCTGGCAATTACCGTTTAGGAGATATACGACACAATTTCGCAGATATCACTGCTGCCAGAACGATACTTGGATTTGAACCCAAATGGAGCTTTAAAGATGGCATAGGCAAATTTGCAGAATGGGTAAACGAGCAGGAGATACAGGAAGATAGATATGAATCTTCTATTGAGGAAATGAAACAAAAAGGATTATATAAATAAATATATAAGTAATGAAGATACTTGTTACTGGTGCTAACGGATATATTGGAAGACACGTAGTATCCGAACTGTTAAATATGGGACATAATGTAATTGCTTGTGATTTACATTTGGATAATGTAGATGAAAGAGTTGAAAAGATAGAAGCCAATTTATTTGAAGCAACAGAAAATATATATGAGATCATGAATAACCCCGAGATTTGTATTCATTTAGCATGGAGAGACGGATTCGTTCATAACTCATTAAATCATATTGGTGATCTATCCGCTCATTTCAAGTTCCTCACATCAATGATTAACGGAGGATTAAAGCATTTGGTGGTGATGGGAACGATGCATGAAGTTGGTTATCATGAAGGTGCCATAGATGAAAATACGCCTTGTAACCCATTATCTATGTACGGAATTGCCAAAGACACACTGAGAAGAGCCATGCTCCAATATTGCAAAGAAAAAAGTTGTATTCTTCAGTGGTGTAGGGCATATTACATATTAGGCGATGACAAAAACAATCATTCAATATTTACCAAACTACTGGAAGCAAAGGAAGCTGGAAAAAATAAATTTCCATTTACAACCGGTAAAGCAAAGTATGACTTTATTTGTGTTGATGAATTGGCACATCAAATAGCATGTGTAGCTGTACAAAAAGAAATTAATGGAATAATAAATTGCTGTAGTGGTAAACCAATAAGTATAGCAGAACGAGTTGAACAATTTATATCAGAACACAAACTTAATATTAAATTAGAATATGGAGTTTACCCAGAAAGAGTGTACGATTCTCCTTGTTTATATGGTGACACAAAAAAAATAAATACTATTTTAAAAAAACATAAATTCATACTAGATGAGTAAAACTATCCTATTATTTATGCCTGCATTATTTGATTTACATAATCAAGTACAACATGCATTACATAAATTAAATTTTGAAGTTGATTATATTGAAGACTATAAAGGTCGATTTTCGCCGTTAGATAGAAAAAGTAAATTTAAAACTATCAAGAAACTATATTTTAAATACTTTAACCCCAACAAAAAAAGATTACTCAATAAAAACATATTTAATTCTAAAAAAAAGTACGATTATTTTTTATGCGTAAATGGTTTCTCTCTTGACAAATCGCTGATTGAGCATTTAAGAAAAATAAATCCTAAGATTCAAACTATATTGTATTTATATGATAGTATAAACTTTTATGATTTTACAAACCACTTTTCATTATTTGATAAAGTATATACATTTGACTATGTTGATGCAAAAAAATATAATTTAAATATACTCCCTCTATTTTGGAACATCGTAAATTCCCCCCAAACATCTAACAATAAATATACTTATGATTTGTTTTTTATTGGAAAGCTTCATTCTGATCGTTTCAAAATATTAAATCGTATTGCTGTAGATGCCAAACAAAAAGGTTTAAATACTTATATAAAAATATATATTAACCCTAAAACCTTATCATATTTTATCTATCGTTTGAAATATAGTTATTTTTCAAAAATGATTCATAAACTTATTGGAAGAATGCTTGTAGATAATATAATCACATATACACCTATTCCCAAAAATGAGTTAGATAGAATTATGGCAGATAGTTTATGTGTCATAGATGTTGAAATACCATGCCAATCTGGATTATCAAATAGATTGATTCAAGCTCTAGCGATGAACAAGAAACTTCTCACAACCAATATTACTATAAAAGAGACCCAATTATATAATAGTTCAATGATTGCTTTTATAGAAAGAAATAATCCTATAGTTCCAATAGATTTCTTAAGAATAAGCAATGAGAAAATAAATAATATAGAAAATTTACGTATAGACAATTGGCTTAAAACACTTCTTAACATTTAAGCATAAATAGAAAATGTAAAATATTATCTAAAGACAATTTACACAAAGAAATAAAAGCAAAACAAACATTTAAAAAATAATGTACAATTAGAATTTTTACAAAATCATACATATCGTCAGCATCAACAAAAATATTATCCATACAAACATATAATTAATTTCGAGCTATATGTATGTAAATCATTTCTTCTAATTAATATTTTACATATTACTATAAATAATTAAAATATGCCATATTTTTTATTATACACAATAAATTTATTTTTTCTTTTTCTTTCACAAGTAGCAAATATTAAATATAGAAAAACATGTATTCAATTCATTTTTTTATTTCTTATCATATTTTCTGGCTTTAGAGATCATGTTGGTATTGATTACCCAACATATGTAGAATTATTTAATGACGCAATAAAAAATAATGAGGTAGAAATAAAAGAATACGGATTCATACTAATAATGAAATTTATCGGAATAATAGGTGGTACAAAACAGCTATTATTTTTAACGTGCGCTATAATAACCAATATTTTCTTCTATAAATTTATAATAAGATTAGATGCAAAATATTATTTTGGGGCTATTTTGGTATATATTACAGTAGGGCCATTTTACCTTAACTCATTAAACTTAATAAGGCAATATGCGGCTATGGGAATTTTTATTTATTCAACCATTTTTATACAGCAACACAAGTTTTTCAAATATTCTGTCATATTATTACTGACAGCGTTCTGTTTTCATCTTTCCGTTTTATTGCTTATACCATTATATTTCATTTTGTACCGAAAAATAGGATGGCTTACTAAATTTATACTATTTCTTATTTTTACTATCGGAAGTAAAATATTTATATACTTAATATCGTTAACTCCATTTGGGGTTTATATAAATATGATATTCTCCCCACCTAGTTTGTTTCTTACAATTTTGTTTGGCTCTATATCATTATATTTTATATATAAAGAAGCTACAAATGATTTCCAAGAAGATTATAGAGTCTTTTTTAATATGAATTTTTTCTCATTTTTATTATTAAGTTTATTGGCTGTCAACAATGGTTTTCTTAGCGAAATTATTCTTAGGATGAATAATTATTTTATGCTTTCTATGATTTTCTTAATACCATACTCCGTGTATAATAATAAAAGACAACCTTCTAAAATTAGTTATGCATACTTTTTATTTATTTTTCTATCAATATATTTTTTTAAAAATGCCATCATAAGTGGAGAAGAAGTGAATCTTCTACCTTACAATATTGACCTCAATTTCTTTTATTAATTTTTATGAATAGACTTCTATTTATTACAGCATATCCTATCAATAATAAAACTGCTGGCCAAAATTATTCATTACAACTTTTGATAGATTTATCTCATGACTATAGTGTTGATATAATATACTGGAATTACCCCAACCATAATACCACAATAAAAAATATTAAAAATTTAAACGTTATAATGGAACTTAATACAAACAGTGTGTTAAAGACATTATACTATTCAATAATCAAATGTAGTTTCCCCTTATTTACAGTTAGATACAATAGTTTTGTTTATAAATGGTTAAAACAAAATCAGAATAATTACGATATGATATATTTTGATTTTAGTCAAACATTTATATATTCTAAACCCATCATTCATCCATATAAAGTAATGATGTGTCATGACATTATAGCTCAAAAGTACCAAAGAAAAAAATTCTCATTTCTGTATAATTGGTTGGTAAGAATGACTGAAAAAAATTTACTAAAAAATGGGAATAGCATATTTACGTTTTCTGCAAAAGACAAGTTTTTAATAAAGAGTATGTATGGAATGAACTCTGAAATCGTTCCATTTTACATAGGAAAAGAAATACTTGATATTAACCTAAAAGACATTGAAATAGAGAATTATTTTGTATTTTATGGAGCATGGAATAGAAAAGAAAACTCGGACGGATTAAAATGGTTTATTAAAGAAGTTTATCCTTCATGTAAGGATACTAATATTAAAATAATAGGAGGGGCATTGGATACAGAAATTAAAGTTCTTATTTCTAATTATACTAACATCGAATACTTAGGTTTTATTAATAATCCGTATAAAATAATAGCTAAATCAAAGGCTATTATAGCTCCTCTTTTCTCAGGTGCAGGAGTAAAAGTAAAAGTAATTGAAGCATTAGCATTAGGTACTCCAATAATTGGTACAGATATTGCATTCGAGGGTATTGACAATATAATATCTGATAACAGAAAGTTTCTAATAAAAGCAAATAATAAAAAAGATTTTATAGAGAAAATAAAAAAACACTGTGATATTAACTCCGAAGAGAAATCAAAAGCCCAAAAGATATTCATAAATAACTATAATGAAGGTAAATTCATAGAAAAAATTAAGTCTATTATTTAATATGATAACAGCATCACTTGTTACTTTTCATACAAAACCATCAGACCTTTTAAGACTCATTAAGTGTATCTTAAATTCAAACATATCTATTTTTTATATAATAGATAATTCTTCCAATGACAGTCTTCGTGAATATTCTCAAATATCAGAGAAAATTAAATATATACATAGCCAAAACCTAGGCTTTGGGCACGGACATAATATAGCATTAGAAATGGCCTTAGCTCAAGGAGCAAAATATCATGTTATTATAAATCCTGATATATACTGGAAGGATAACGTTATTGAAGAACTTACATCTTTTATGGATAAAAATAATGACTGCGGCCAAGTTATGCCAAAAATCCTTTATCCAAATGGAGAAACACAGCTTCTATGCAAACTTATTCCAACCCCAATAAACCTGATTGGACGAAGATTTATTCCCATAAAAGCAATTAAACAAAAAATCGACGCAAAATATGAGCTTCACCACTCAGGATATAACACGATTATGGAGATTCCTGTATTATCCGGGTGTTTCATGTTTGTTAGAATGGATATAATTAAAAAAGTTGGCCTTTTTGATGAAAGATATTTTATGTATTGCGAAGATGTTGATTTGTGTAGAAGAATAGGAGAAATCTCTCGAACAATGTTTTATCCAAATGTCTCAGTATATCACGAATATGATAAAGGTTCTTACAAAAAGAAGAAACTTTTAAAATATCATATCTGCTCTACCATAAAATATTTCAATAAATGGGGATGGATTATTGATAAAAAGAGAACTAAAACAAATAAAAGATGTCTATCACAAATAAAGAATAGAAATAATAATTCAATAAAAGATAATCATAGCAAACTATAATACGATACAAATTACCATTATTTACTATCGTTTTATAGAAAACAAATCTTTGCTCATAAAACGGCGAAAGAAAAGACCTGATTTATAATAATCACTCAATTTACTATTAAGAGAAATACCTAACTCTAACTTATTTGGCATAATAAATAAGGTACATTTTATATGGAAAAATCATCTAAAAATTTTTCTACAAAATATATTAACATCAATACTTACCCAAATAACAAATAATTAAAATGACAGGAAACGAACAAAAGAATGAATCTCAAGAGATTGACTTAATAGAATTATTCCGAGAATTATACTCAAACAGAAAAAAAATATACAAAGCCATAGGAGTAGGTATCGTAGCAGGGCTTATTGGTGGTTTCAGCGTACCCAAAACTTATCAAGTAAAAGTAAACTTATCCCCTGAATCTGGAATCAACTCTACGAGTGGATTATCCGGCATTGCTTCCATGTTTGGTTTAGGGAACATGACTACTGGATTTGGCGAGGATGCCCTAACCTTCAATATGTTCCCAGAGATTGTAAAGACCAATCCTTTCGTATTGGAAATGCTTCAAATTCCTATCCAAACCCAAAAAGAGGACAGCATTATACTTTACGATTATCTCGATACAGAAAAGAAACCTTGGTGGAATTATGTAATAGGAGCCCCAGGAATACTTATTGGAGGAATAAAATCTCTTGTTAAGGAAACCCCTAAAGATAGCGCAAAAACTATTAACCCTTTCCGGCTGACTCCGGAACAAAGCGGAAGAATCGAAATGCTAAAAAAAGTATTGGAAGTGGAAACAGACAAGAAAAGCAATATGACGAAAGTCACAGTTTCCCTACAGGACCCACTTGCAGCCGCCATAGTAGCAGACAGTGCCGTTCATAAGCTACAAGAATATATTACCGATTACCGCACGCGCAAAGCAAAACAAGATTTTGACTTCCAACTTAGTCTGTGTGAACAATACCAAAAAGAATATTTTGCGGCCCAGCAGGAATATGCCAAATTTGCAGATGCCAATCGGAATGTGATTCTCCAGACCGTAACCTCTGAAAAAGAAAGACTGCAAAAGAACTTGAGCCTAGCAGAACAAATCTACAGTCAGTCCATGGCCCAACTCCAAGTACTTCGAGGAAAACTACAAGAGGCCAAACCTGTGTTTGCCGTAGTGGAACCGGCCACCGTACCACTTGTTCCGGCATCTCCCAAGAAAATGCTCATCATCATTGCTTTTGCATTTTTAGCTTTTGTGTTTGAATCTGCATGGATTCTTTTCGGGAAAGATATTTATCATGATTTCAAGAATGAACTGAAAAAGAAAGATTAATTCCACAATTCTCTATGAAACTAAAAGCAATTTTACTCTTTGCTATATTATCCGGCAGTTTGGCGCAGGCACAGACTGAGAACTCTTCCCTCACCTACCATGTAGAATTAGGAGCTACTGCCGGAGACGGTACGTACGCCCCATTGTGGTTCACTGGAAACCGTTACGGATTAGGAAGCACAAATCCAAATTCGGGATATCTGCTGGCAGGAATCTCATACGAAAAACAATTTAAACGCGGATGGCGTATTGAAGCCGGACTAGACATGGCGGGAGGCATTCATCAGGCGCAAGATGTGTTCATTCATCAGATATACAGTGATTTTTCTTGGAAGATGCTGACACTGAGCATCGGAAGTAAGGAACGCCCGGGTTTTCCGCTGACCAAGAACACAGCACTAAGTAGCGGAATGATGGTGGAAGGTCCTAACACGCAACCGATTCCACAGATCAGAGGAGAAATCAAGGAGTTTCTAAACGTACCGGGCACAAAAGGATGGCTGGCTTTTAAAGGACACATTGCATACGGTTCATTCACAGACAATGGCTGGCAAAAGGATTTTGTACAACCAGGGCAGTATTTCACAAAGGATGTGCTTTACCATAGCAAATCGCTCATGCTGCGGTTAGGGAACAAAGAAAAGCTTCCATTGGAGTTTGAATTTGGCCTTCTGATGGCGACACAGTTTGGTGGTGACCGCTATCTGAAACTAGAAGATGGAAGTACAGAGAATGTGCTGGACATGCCGGACAATTTGAAGGCTTACTGGAAAGCTTTTTTCCCTCAAACGGGAGGAAGTGATACTCCTGAAGGAGAACAAGTAAACGTGGAAGGCAACATGTTAGGAAGCTGGAACTTCGCACTGAATTACTATTTGGGACAATGGAAGTTCCGGGCTTATCTGGAGCATTATTTTGAAGATACATCGCAGATGTTTTGGGAATATGGACGCTGGAAAGACGGACAAATCGGACTGGAAATTACTTTCCCGAAAAACCGGTGGATAACTTCGGCCGTATGGGAAGGACTTTGCACAAAGGACCAAGCAGGTCCCCTGTTATTTGATAGCTTTTGGGGACAGTTCCCTGAATACCAAATCAGCGCCGACGATAATTATTACAATCATTATATTTATGGAGGCTGGCAGCACCAAGGTATGGGCATGGGCAATCCATTGCTTCCAGGACCAGCCTATAATGCAGACCATAGTATTTCATTCCGGAGTAATCGCGTAAGAGCACATCACCTGGGCATCAGCGGACAGCCTTCTTCGGAGTGGGGATACCGCATGCTGATTTCATTCGCCCGCCACTGGGGTACATACGACATTCCTCTTGACCAACAGCGGAAACAATTCAGTTCGCTCTATGAAGCAACTTATACACCGAAATGGGCAAAAGGATGGAGTGCTTCGGCTGCACTGGGACTTGACCGAGGTAATTACTTGGGTAATTCTACAGGAGGCATGCTAACCATCAGAAAAACAGGAGTGATTTTTTAATTGAAGAAAAGAAGTATGAAACGAATTTTCTATATAGGGCTTTGCATGATGGTACTGGCCATGATATGCAACGATTGCAAAAAGGAACCGATAAACACTGAGATTGAAGGACACTGGCAATTATTGGAATTTACTACGAAAGCGGACAATGAGGTACATCCGTGTAAACGTATCTATTACAGTATACAGCTTTGGGTAGTGGAAGTAGCAGAAAAGCAAGGGCCACAGGGATTGACTCCTTTCCGCGGAAGATACCAGTACGATGAAGCAAGTAATAGCATCACCATGAACGACATGAGCACGTATGACCTTCCAGAAAACTCCCGTCCGGCTGAGGTATGGGAACTGGAGCCCTACGGACTAAACAATGTGAATACGACGTTCAAGGTAGTGGAAACAAACGGGAAATACATGACCTTAGAGTCTGATTATGCCATATTAAAGTTTAAGAAATTCTAAAGCAAAAGGCATATAATCAGAAGAAAAGCCCCGGCTGTCATTGGCAGTACGGGGCTTTTTCTATATCTTTGCGCAGTAAAATTTTGATTATTTATGGAAAGAAAAGTAGCACTAATCACAGGTATTACAGGACAGGACGGATCATTCCTGGCTGAATTTTTATTGGAAAAAGGTTATGACGTACACGGTACTATTCGCCGCTCGTCAGTGGACTTCCGCGAACGTATCGCACATCTGGAAGGCAAACCGAATTTTCACTTGCACTATGCAGATTTGAGTGACTCCATGAGTATTCTGCAGGTAGTTAGTAAGGTACAGCCCACGGAAATTTACAACCTGGCTGCACAAAGCCACGTACAGGTAAGTTTCGACTCTCCAGAATTTACAGCTGATGTAGACGCCACAGGGGTGCTCCGCGTGTTAGAGGCTGTCCGTCTGTGCGGACTGAAAGATACCTGCCGCATCTATCAGGCATCTACTTCGGAACTTTACGGAAAGGTGGAAGAAGTGCCGCAGAATGAAAACACACCGTTCCATCCTTACAGCCCGTATGCAGTGGCCAAACTGTACGGTTTCTGGATTGTAAAAGAATATCGTGAGGCTTACAATATGTATTGCTGCTCGGGTATCTTGTTCAACCATGAATCGGAACGTCGTGGGGAAACTTTCGTAACACGTAAAATTACGCTGGCTGCAGCCCGCATTGCACAGGGAAAACAGGAGAAGCTGTATCTGGGTAACCTGGACTCACTGCGCGACTGGGGTTATGCCAAGGATTACGTGGAATGTATGTGGCTGATTCTGCAGCATGAAACGCCGGAAGATTTCGTCATCGCTACGGGTGTGCAGCACAGTGTACGTGAATTCTGTTACCTGGCATTCAAGTATGCGGGCATCGAACTGGAATTCAAGGGTGAAGGTATCAACGAAAAGGGTTATGACAAGGCTACCGGCAAGTGCCTGGTAGAGGTAAGCGAGGATTTCTACCGCCCGACAGACGTAGTGAATCTCTGGGGTGACCCGACAAAGGCGAAGGCTAAGTTAGGCTGGAATCCGTCGAAGACAACCTTTGAGGAACTGGTAAAAATCATGGTGGATGCGGATATGGCGAAAGTGGCCGTAGAAAAGGCGGGAGAACAGATTCGCACGAACCTGGCAGAGTATCTGGAGAAGGGAATCGTGAAATAATGAAGAATGAGGAATGAAGAACGAAGAATTAATAATGAAGATTATATGTTCTTTTGTTCTTCTGTCTCTGAAACAATAAACAATTAATTTGTCGAATATGGACAAATCAGCGAAGATATATGTAGCGGGACACCACGGACTGGTGGGTTCCGCTATCTGGAATAACCTGAAGGAAAGAGGTTATAATAACCTGGTAGGACGTTCGCACAAGGAACTGGATTTGCTGGACCCGATAGCGGTAAAGAAGTTCTTTGACGAGGAACAGCCGGATGCGGTGATTCTGGCTGCGGCACACGTGGGAGGCATCATGGCCAACCTGCAATATCGTGCGGACTTTATCTACCAGAACTTACAGATTCAGCAGAACGTGATTGGCGAGAGTTTCCGTCACGGGGTGAAGAAGTTGCTGTTCCTGGGCAGTACCTGCATTTATCCGCGTGAGGCTCCGCAACCGATGAAGGAAGAGGTGCTTCTCACCTCCCCGCTGGAATATACGAACGAACCGTATGCCATCGCAAAGATTGCGGGACTGAAGATGTGTGAAAGCTTCAACCTGCAGTATGGCACGAACTACATTGCCGTAATGCCGACCAACCTGTACGGTCCGAATGATAACTTCCACTTGGAAAACAGTCACGTACTGCCGGCCATGATCCGCAAGATTTACCTGGCCAAATGCCTGAACGAGGGCGACTGGGAAGCAGTGCGCAAGGACATCAGCCTGCGTCCGGTGGAAGGTGTAAACGGAAGTAATACGGACAAAGAGATTCTGGAAAAGCTGGCGAAGTTCGGCATCACACCGGAAGCGGTTACGCTTTGGGGTACGGGAAAGCCGATGCGTGAGTTTTTGTGGAGTGAAGAAATGGCAGATGCCAGCGTACATGTGTTGCTGAATGTGGACTTCAAGCAGACGTATGATGCATCAAAGAAGAATGCGGACGGTATTACTGAAATCCGTAACTGCCACATCAACGTGGGTACGGGCAAGGAAGTGTCTATCCGCGAAGTGGCAGAGAAAATCATGAAGGAAATCGGCTTCAAGGGTGAACTGCGCTGGGATGCATCGAAACCGGACGGCACACTGCGCAAGCTGACGGACGTAAGCAAACTGCACAGCCTGGGATGGCACCATAAAGTAGAAATAGACGAAGGTATTCACCGCTTGTATGAATGGTACCTGAAGGGTATCTGCATCAATCATCAGACAGTATAATCCGAATGGAAGAAAAAATAGAGAGACACTGGTATGCTTTCTACGTAAGAATGCATCACGAGAAAAAAACGGCAGAAAAATTAGAAATGCTCCACGTGGAGCATTTCTTACCCATACAGGAAGTGGTGCGTCAATGGAGTGACCGGAAAAAGAAAATCAAGCAAGTCGTAATTCCGATGTTGATTTTTATCTGCACGGATGAAAAAGGACGAATTGAGCTGCTTCAGAATTTTCCGTCATTAACGGGCTGCTTGATAGACCCGGCAACCCGACGACCGGCCATTATCCGGGACAAAGAGATGGAACAGTTTAAGTTCATGCTGGATTACTCCGAGGAGACTGTACGGTTCCAGAATGAGCCGCTGGCCCCAGGGGAACAGGTAGAAGTAATCAAAGGCTCTCTGAAAGGTCTTCAAGGTGAGCTGGTAGAAATAGGAGGACACTCGCAGGTGATGATACGCATTGACCATCTGGGCTATGCCATCGTGGAAATGCCAGTAGGATACGTAAAGAAAGTATAAGACTGATTTCTCAAAAGAGAAAGCGGGAATATAAAGAAAACGGCGGGAAGTTGCATGTTGGAAAAGCAACTTCCCGCCGTTCTTTGTTATTGGAAGAATACGTCATCAAGACGTGTGGTATTTTCTTCTTCTATCTCTGTCAGACGGTCTTTACAAGGATCGAAATCACCTGGAATATCGAAAGTCTCGTCTTGAGAGTAGCCTAATGTCTTGTCGGCATAGACTTTCTGCATATAGATGCCCCAGATAGGCAATGCCATAGAAGCCCCCTGGCCGTCGCGCATCGTATCGAAATGGATGTCGCGTTCTTCACCACCTACCCAGCAACCGGATACCAACGAAGGAGTGAAGCCCATAAACCATCCGTCGGAGTTACGGTTGGTAGTTCCTGTCTTACCTCCCATATCAGCCTTGATGCCATACAAGCGACGAACACGTCCACCCGTACCTTCATTAATTACGGCACGCAGCATAACGAGCATCTTATAAGAAGTAGATTCACTAATGACTTCATTCACTTGCGGCGTGAAGTTGGCTATGACGTTACCATCATTGTCTTCAATACGGGTGACAAATAGCGGAGCGGTACGGATACCTTTATTGACAAAGGCCGTGTACGCACTGACCATCTCTCCTACCGAAATTTCACATGGTCCAAGACAGAGGGAAACGGTAGGCTGTACATCCTTATTTAATACACCGAATGAGTGTATCAGGCGAACCAGGTCGTACGGGCTGAGTTTGCTCATCAGGTAGGCTGAAATCCAGTTATTGGAGTTGGCCAATCCCCATTTCAAGGTCACAATTTCTCCATAATGCGACTTGGAGCTGTTACGGGGTGACCAGGCTTTTCCGTTCTCATCGAAGAGGGTCTGCTCTACATTACGAACTTCATCACATGGCGAGAAGCCATTCTCCATGGCAAGCGCATACAAATAAGGTTTGATGGTTGAACCTACCTGACGACGACCTACCATAGCCATATCATACTGGAAGTAGTTGTAATTAGGTCCTCCCACGTATGCTTTCACATGGCCCGTAATCGGGTCCATGGACATAAAGCCTGCACGCAAGAAATGTTTGTAATACTTGATGGAGTCAAGCGGAGTCATGATTGTATCTTTTTCTCCATCCCATGAGAATACGGACATTTCATATTTAGTGTTGAATGCTTTCATGATTTCAGCTTCCGAACATCCGTCAGCCTTCATGGTACGGTAACGGTCGCTCTGACGAATGGAGCGGTTCAGAATCTGTTCCACTTCCTCCGGTGTCAGCTGATTGGTATAAGGAGCTGTCTTACGCCCTCTCTTTTCCTTGAAGAAGCGAGGCTGCAGGTATTTGGCTACATGTTCATAGACAGCTTCTTCGGCATACTGCTGCATACGGGAATTGATAGTGGTATAAATCTTCAATCCATCTACATACAGATTGTAGTTGGTACCGTCTTTCTTTTTATTCTTCGCACACCAGCCATACAACGGGTTGGTTTCCCAGGCTAAAGAATCTTCATAATATTTCTGCATCTGCCAGCCACGATAATCGCTCCGGTCCGGTTTACGGGCGGTCATTACGCCACGCAAGTATTCACGGAAATAGGTAGCCAATCCGTCTTTATGGTCGACAGGCTGAAATTTCAGCACCAAAGGAAGTGCCTGCAAAGAATCACATTCTTCCTGAGTAAGGAAGCCTGCCTTACGCATCTGGTCAAGCACGGTATTACGACGTCCGCGAGAACGTTCATTAAAACGACGGGGGTTATAGAGAGAAGGGTTCTTACACATACCTATCAAGGTAGCGGCTTCTTCTATTTTCAAGTTCTTCGGGTCTTTGGCAAAATACGTCTTAGCCGCTGTCTTGATACCTACGGCATTGTTCAGGAAGTCGAACTTATTAAGATACATGGTAAGAATTTCTTCCTTTGTATAATAGCGTTCCAGTTTTACCGCAATCACCCACTCGATAGGCTTCTGCAACAGACGCTCCATTACATTGTCGGCTGTCGGTGAATAGAACTGCTTAGCCAACTGCTGGGTAATGGTACTACCTCCACCGGCATGTTTCTGCATGAAGATTCCACGCTTGATAACCGCACGCATGAAAGCACGGGCGTCGATACCGGAATGGTCTTCAAAACGCACATCTTCAGTGGCCACCAAGGCATGTACCAGATGGGGAGAGAGGTCTTCATAGCCCACATACACTCGGTTTTCCTTACTAAGCGACCAGGTTCCCAACAGTTTTCCGTCTTCAGAAATGACCTGAGTGGCAAACTTCAGATTCGGGTTTTCCAGTTCTTCTACCGGGGGAACATACCCTATTTTACCTTTTGCAATGGCCGTAAAAACGATGGCAACTGCGGCAATGCAGATGAACACAAAACCCCACATTGCATATATAAATATCTTTCTCATACTTTTATTATATTCATTAATTAGACTTTTAAGCCGCAAATTTACAGAAAATCTTTGTAACAAAGACTTATTTTCCGCAATATCCTCTTAAATGCGAAAACGTAGTCCGAAATATCCTAAAAACAGTGGGATTTCTATTTTTTTTACCTACCTTTGAACTCCGGTATTATAAAAGTAATCAAAAACAGCTAACATGGAAAATAGAAGTTTAGTTACTATCGCCGAACATTCCAAAGAGAAAATCATGTATCTTCTGGAAATGGCAAGAGAGTTTGAAAAGAAACCTAACCGCCGCCTGCTGGCAGAAAAAGTAGTTGCCACTCTGTTCTTTGAACCATCTACCCGTACCCGTCTGAGCTTTGAAACGGCAGCCAATCGCCTGGGAGCAAGAGTCATCGGATTTACTGATCCGAAGGTGACCAGTTCTTCTAAAGGAGAAACGCTGAAGGATACCATTATGATGGTGAGCAACTATGCAGACATCATCGTAATGAGACATTATCTGGAAGGTGCTGCACGTTACGCCAGTGAAGTGGCTCCGGTGCCCATCGTAAATGCCGGAGATGGTGCAAACCAGCATCCTTCACAAACAATGCTGGATTTATACTCCATCTATAAGACTCAAGGTACACTGGAAAACCTGAACATTTATCTGGTAGGTGACTTGAAATACGGAAGAACAGTTCACTCGCTGCTGATGGCTATGCGACACTTCAATCCTACTTTCCATTTCATTGCTCCGGACGAACTGAAAATGCCGGACGAATACAAGCTGTATTGCCAGGAACATCACATCAAATACGTGGAACACACTGATTTCACGGAAGAAACCATTGCAGATGCCGACATTCTGTATATGACCCGTGTACAACGGGAGCGTTTCACCGACCTCATGGAGTATGAAAGAGTAAAGGATGTATATATCCTGAACAACAAGATGCTGGAACATACACGTCCGAATCTGAAAATCCTCCACCCGCTTCCTCGTGTGAACGAGATTACTTACGACGTGGACGACAATCCAAAGGCTTACTATTTCCAACAGGCCAAAAACGGTCTTTATGCCCGTCAGGCTATCCTTTGCGACGTACTGGGAATTACGCTCGATGAAGTAAAAGCTGATACTGAAAAATAATCCGGAAAACTATTCAATTCAAGTAACTATGAGTGAAAAGAAAGAATTACAGGTGGCTGCGCTGAAAAACGGTACAGTCATTGACCATATACCATCCAATAAGTTATTTACAGTCGTATCCTTGCTGGGACTGCAAGATGAAGATGCCAACATCACAATAGGCAACAACTTTGAAAGCAAGAAATTAGGCAAAAAAGGAATCATCAAGATTGCCGACCGCTTCTTTACGGAAGAGGAAATCAGCCGCTTGTCAGTGGTTGCTTCCAAAATCAAACTGAACATCATCCGCGACTATGAAGTCGTAGAAAAGAAAGAAGTGGAAATGCCTGACGAGCTGAAAGGTATCGTGAAATGCAACAACCCGAAATGTATCACCAACAACGAGCCAATGCAAACATGGTTCCACGTCGTCGACAAGGAAAAAGGCTTGTTGAAGTGCCATTACTGCGAAAAAGAGCAGCAGAAGGATAACATCAAACTTCTGTAAACCATGAAGCAGGACTGGAAACCAGGTACAATGATTTATCCTCTTCCGGCGGCCTTGGTTACATGCGGCAGCTGCGAAGAAGAATATAACATTATCACCGTAGCGTGGGTAGGTACAATCTGTACCAACCCACCTATGTGTTACATTTCTGTCAGACCAGAACGGCACTCCTATCCTATTCTGAAAAAGAATATGGAGTTTGTCATTAATCTGACCACCAAAGACATGGCTTTTGCCACAGACTGGTGCGGAGTTCGTTCAGGCAAAGACTACAACAAGTTCCAGGAAATGAAATTAACTCCAGGAAAGGCAGCCATGGTGCAGGCTCCTCTCATTGAAGAGTCGCCCCTCTGCATTGAATGCCGGGTAAAGGAAATCGTCGCTTTAGGTTCACATCACATGTTTATTGCGGACGTAGTCAACGTGAAAGCAGACGATAAATACCTGAACTCGGAAACCGGCAAATTTGAACTGGCTCAATCTAACCTACTGGTTTATGCCCACGGGGGATATTACGAATTAGGAGAGAAAATCGGCAAGTTCGGATGGTCGGTAGAGAAAAAGAAATAACTGATTTATGATAAAAGAAGCCCTATTCACCCTCATTGGAAGCGGTGTGCTGGCAGTATGTGAGCTGCAAGCACAGGCCGTAACTACGCCCATGGTTACGCTGAAACAGCCGCGCTTCAACCTGGGAGTGAAAGCTGGCTTCAACTCTTCCATGTTCTTTACGGATGAGATTTCAATTAACGGCAAAGAACTGGAACTTGCCCAAAATAACTATAAAGTAGGTTATTTTGCAGCGGTGTTCTGCCGCTTCAACATGAAGAAACACCACTTCATACAACCGGAATTTTCCTGCAATATCACTCAAGGAAGTGTTTCCATTCCCAGCACATTAGCCAACTCGGAAATTCTGAAGGAGAATGCCCTTATCAAGAAAAAAATGACAACGCTTGACCTGCCCATTCTTTACGGCTATAAGTTCATTGACGTACATCCGTATGGAATGGCCTTTTTCGTAGGTCCCAAGGTAACATGGGTATGGGAGAAACATTGTTCAACCGAATTTACAGGTTTCCACCAACAGGAAATAAAGGAAGAACAATATCCGTTCCAGTACAGCGGAGTCGTGGGACTGGCCGTCAACGTATCCAACATCTTCTTTGATTTCCGTTACGAGGTGGGACTCCATAATACCATCCGTTCTATCACTTATAACACCGACCTGACCGAGGCTCCGCATAATGAAGGAAAAATTAAGCTGGAACAACGGAAAAACATTCTGAGTTTTTCGGTCGGAGTTATTTTCTAACAGGATTTTTCACTTTAAAACAACTATATCATGAAACGAGACGATTCTATTTTTAGCATCATTGAGAAAGAACATCAGAGACAACTAAAAGGTATTGAACTGATTGCCTCAGAAAACTTTGTAAGTGAACAAGTCATGCAGGCTATGGGTTCTTGCCTGACCAACAAATATGCAGAAGGGTATCCTGGGAAAAGATATTACGGAGGATGCGAAGTGGTAGACCAGAGCGAACAGCTGGCCATCGACCGCATCAAACAGATTTTCGGAGCTGAATGGGCAAACGTACAGCCTCACTCAGGTGCACAGGCCAATGCTGCTGTATTTTTGGCAGTATTAAATCCAGGCGATAAGTTCATGGGCTTGAACCTGGCACACGGTGGACACCTGTCTCATGGCTCTGCAGTAAATACTTCAGGTATTCTGTACACTCCATGCGAATATAATCTGAACAAGGAAACGGGTCGCGTAGATTATGATCAGATGGAAGAAATTGCCTTGAGAGAGCATCCAAAATTGATTGTAGGCGGTGGTTCTGCTTATTCACGTGAATGGGACTACAAACGCATGCGTGAGATTGCTGACAAGGTAGGCGCTATCCTGATGATTGATATGGCACATCCGGCCGGACTGATTGCTGCCGGTTTGCTTGACAATCCGGTGAAATACGCACATATCGTAACTTCAACTACCCACAAAACGCTTCGTGGTCCGCGTGGTGGTATCATCCTGATGGGTAAAGACTTCCCTAATCCATGGGGAAAGAAAACTCCGAAAGGCGAAATCAAGATGATGTCACAGTTACTGGATTCAGCTGTATTCCCCGGCATTCAGGGTGGCCCGCTGGAACACGTCATTGCAGCTAAAGCCGTAGCATTCTACGAATGTATGCAACCGGAATACAAAGAATACCAAATTCAGGTACAGAAGAACGCCCGTGTATTGGCTCAGGCTTTGATGGATCGTGGTTTCACCATCGTATCGGGAGGAACAGATAATCACTCTATGCTGGTAGACCTGCGCAGCAAATATCCAGATTTGACAGGAAAGGTAGCTGAAAAAGCGTTGGTAGCAGCCGACATCACTGTCAACAAGAATATGGTACCGTTTGACACTCGCTCTGCATTCCAGACATCAGGTATCCGTCTGGGAACTCCGGCCATTACGACCCGTGGCGCCAAAGAAGACTTGATGTACGAAATTGCAGAAATGATTGAAACCGTACTGTCAAATGTAGACAACGAAGAGGTTATCGCTTCCGTACGTCACCGCGTAAATGAAACGATGAAAAACTATCCTATATTTGCATATTAACTAAACGACTAAAAACGAAACAAAATGAAGAAAATGAATTCTATGGCTATCTTACTGAGTGCATGCTTGGTATTTAGCGGGTGTGGTATGACAAATACAGCCAAAGGTGGAATGATTGGTGCAGGAAGTGGAGCTGCCCTGGGAGCATTGATCGGAGGTATCGCCGGTCACGGAAAAGGAGCTGCCATTGGAGCAGCTGTAGGTGCTGCCGTAGGTACAGGTGCCGGTGTACTGATTGGTAAGAAGATGGACAAGGCTGCCGCACAGGCAGAACAGATTGAAGGTGCACAGGTAGAGCAAGTAACTGACAACAACGGATTACAAGCCGTAAAAGTGACTTTCGACTCCGGTATCTTGTTTAATACCAGCAGTGCTACATTAAGTACTTCTGCCAAATCTGCATTGAGCAAATTTGCCAACAACGTGCTTAACCAAAACAAGGACATGGACGTTGCCATCTACGGATATACTGATAATACCGGTTGGAAAAACAGTACCGCAGAGCAGAGCCGCCAGAAGAATCTGGACCTTTCACAAGAACGTGCCCAGAGTGTATCAAGCTATCTGTTAGCCTGTGGCGCTTCTTCCAGCCAGATTAAGTCTGTTACAGGTATGGGTGAAGAAAATCCCGTAGCCGACAACTCAACTGCTGCAGGCCGTCAGGAAAACCGCCGTGTAGAAGTGTATATGTATGCCAGCCAGCAGATGATTCAACAGGCTGAAGCTGGAACTTTGCAATAAATCGAATTTTCATAGTAACAAACATCCTTATGCCGGGTCTTTCAGACTCGGCATAATTTTCATCCCCACATCAAACACTAATGAACAGAAAACGAATTCTAAGATACATACGTAATCTGATTATCTTTTTCTTTGCATCTACCATTCTTTCCGTCGTTGCCTTAAGATTTATTCCGGTCTACATCACTCCCCTGATGGTGATACGAAGTGTAGAACAACTGGTAAAAGGTGAGAAAGTGGCCATGAAGCACAAATGGGTACCTAAAGAAAAAATATCACGTCACCTTCCGATGGCGGTCATTGCCTCTGAAGACAACCGTTTTGCCAGCCACAACGGGTTCGACTTCAAGGAAATCAGCAAGGCTATTGAAGAAAACAAAAAGCGTAAGAAAGCCAGAGGAGCAAGTACCATCAGCCAGCAGACAGCTAAGAATGTATTCCTATGGCCCTCCTCTTCCTGGGTAAGAAAAGGATTCGAAGTCTATTTCACGGTACTGATTGAACTGATATGGGATAAAGAAAGAATCATGGAAGTTTACCTGAACTCCATCGAAATGGGAGATGGTATATATGGAGCAGAAGCCGTGGCGAAAGCTCACTTTCACACCACGGCCTCTCAACTCACTCGCAAACAATGTGCACTTATTGCAGCCAGTCTGCCGAATCCAAGAAAATACAATTCCGGAAAACCCAGCCCTTACATGTACAAGCGTCAGCGGAAAATCATGTATCTAATGAAATGTGTTCCTACATTCCCGGAAAAAGCCGAAAAGTAAGGAGACTTCTCGGGGCTAAGGCTCCGGATCTCCTTTCAAAATCGGAAGTGTAATCTTATATTTCACTGCTAAAATACGGGCTACAAACACGGTTACTCCACCAATAATCTGTGCAAGTACGGATTCCATGTCCAGCATTAGACAAATCCAGTAAACCAGTCCGCCAATCACACAAGCCATGGCGTAAATCTCTTTACGGAATATCAGCGGAATCTCGTTGATAAATATATCACGCAGCACTCCTCCAGCTGCACCGGTAATACTACCCATGATAATGGCAATCCAAAACGGATAACCCAGCGCATACGCCTTACTGAATCCTACAACCGTAAACAGGGCCAGACCTATGGTGTCAAAAATAAAGAAGGTATTATTCAGGCGAATGACATACTTTCCGAACAAGATGACAAAGAACATAGCGAAAGCCGTACAAATGAGATACATCGGGTCGGTCATCCAGGCTGGAGTCACATCCAGCAAAACATCACGAATGGTTCCACCACCGATAGCCGTAGCCAGTCCCACCACATAAGCGCCAAACCAGTCAAACCGTTTCGCCGAAGCAAGACGTATACCACTTATGGCAAATGCAAAAGTCCCCACAAAATCCAGTATCGTTACAAACGAAGGCATCTGAAAAAAAACATCCATAGCAAATATTTTACCAAGTATAACTCAAACCAAAACTAAGCAATTCCTGCAACTGAAAATAACTTCGACCTTCTTCACGAGTCACCCCATCGTCAAATCGACCATGAACGAACAGCTTCGTAGAAAGATACTGATTAATGGTAAAGGTAAAGGTATTTTCCCATTCACCCAGCACTTTCTCGTAATTGGTCGTATAAGACAAGCGGGACTCCCACATCAGGATGGAGAACATTTTCCATTTCAATGTAGATTCCAGACGAGAACCCCATACACTTTCCCGTTTATGACCGGCTTCGATGTTAAACTTTGTAGGGTCTACCCTGTCACTGGCCACGCTGTACAAGGTGTAGTTTATCGGATTTACCAGCACAGACAAATTGCACACGCCATCCTTGATAAACTTGTAGTCCATACCGAGACCGACGTTCAATTCGGCCGGTGAGAAGAAAGCAGAAACCAAGTTATCGGAGTTGGTCTCGTAGTTTGAGAAGAACTGCGTCTTGAACTCAGCCGACAAAGTATAGTACCATGTACTGAAGGCCTTGTAACCCAATTTAGAACTCAAGCGAAGCAGGTCATTGTTAGCCTTATAGCTGTGTACGGTATCCGAAGGTGCCGTGATAAAGCCCAATTTCCACTCAATCTTGTTTTCAAACTGGATACGCTGTCTGTCATCATAATTCGCCTGCCAGGTGAAGCCGGAAAGCAATGATTTGGTACTTTCACCACCCTTATACCAGTTCTTCGAAATGTAGTTCTGTGAGAATTGCAAATAACCATTTCCACCAAAGGTCCAGAAATTCGGCTTGATAACCAGCAGGTCTTTTTCTGTCACCCGGTTCGGAAGCTCATCATTCTGCATCATGTCCAGCAGATTCTCTTTCCGCGGCTGGTTTACAAGCACCTCACCGTATATCGGTTTCAAGCCTTTCAAATTCTCCTCATTTTGCTTCACCAAACTGGGGTAAGACAGATAAAAAGAAAGCAACTGCCGATTTACCGCCTTATCCACCTGCACAGAATGACGCAAATCGGCCACCTGAGGCAATTGCGCATCCAGCACATTTTCTTTTATAAAAGGTATCTGCGGTTTCCAGTCAGAGATACTGAAGGCCTGCTCTATCGGTGCCTCATAATAAGTAGCCGGCATCGACAATTTATAGTAATCTGGATTCGGACGGATACCCGTTATCAGCAGATAAATATCATCCCAACGCTCCAGCTGGGCGTTATACTCCCGACGGAAATTCTGCATCAACCGCCAGAAATTCCGCACCTCCAGTGTAGGAAGTTCCACCTTTTTCTTTACAGCCGGAACTACTTTCTTCTGTGTTGCATTCTGCAGGCTGTCTACAGGAGCTGTTACATTCAAAGAATCTACCGCATTTTTTAGTGTATCCGATTTTATCGCATCCGAAGACACTTCCATTTCTTGTGCGGCCAACCCACCGCACACCATAAGCAATACCAAGAAAAGACTCGTCTTTTTCATTTTTGTCATTCTTAAAATCTTGTGCAAAAGTACGATTTATTTCTAAAAGAAGTTAGCTTTCACACCTACTAATTGTACTTAAAAACAATTTTCTACCCACCTTTGTTTAAAATTTCATTTGTACATCCATCGGAAAACGTAAGGATATTTAAAGTTAAACGTGGTTTTGCTCTACTTACTTTTGCGGGTTCAGCTTTTTTTTATAATTTTGCAAACTTGAAGAAGTAGTTCTTCCATGTCGGTAGAAATATTGCTCACCGGCATTTTGACTGTCACTTTCTTAAGAGAAAAGAAAGCAGGCAGCATTAAACTGTTGAATTTAATTTTTAAATATTCATATTGTGGCAGAAACAAAGTATATTTTCGTAACAGGTGGTGTAGCCTCTTCATTAGGAAAAGGTATCATCTCATCATCTATCGGTAAGTTGCTGCAGGCCAGAGGCTACAGCGTAACCATCCAGAAGTTCGACCCGTATATCAACATCGACCCGGGAACTCTGAATCCCTATGAACACGGAGAGTGCTACGTAACCGTAGACGGACATGAAGCCGACCTCGACTTGGGACACTACGAACGCTTCTTAGGCATCCAAACTACCAAAGCCAACAACATCACTACCGGACGCATCTACAAGAGTGTAATCGACAAGGAACGCCGTGGCGACTATCTTGGCAAGACCATCCAGATTATCCCTCACATCACTGACGAAATTAAACGCAATGTCAAATTGCTGGGCAACAAATATAAATTCGATTTCGTCATTACAGAAATCGGAGGAACTGTAGGCGACATCGAATCACTTCCTTACCTGGAAAGTATCCGTCAGCTGAAATGGGAATTAGGCAAGAACGCTTTGTGCGTACACTTGACTTATGTACCTTACTTGGCTGCTGCCGGTGAATTGAAGACTAAACCGACCCAGCACTCTGTAAAAGAACTGCAGTCTGTAGGTATTCAGCCGGATATCCTGGTACTTCGTACAGAACACGAACTCAGCATGGGACTGAGAAAGAAAGTTGCCTTGTTCTGTAACGTAGACGACAACGCCGTTATCCAGTCAATGGACATGCCGACCATCTACGAAGTACCTTTGCGTATGCAGGAACAGAAACTGGATGTAACTATCCTTGAAAAAATGGGACTTCCGGTAGGTGAAACTCCTACTCTCGGCCCGTGGAGAGACTTCCTGAACCGTCGTCACAATGCTACTGAGAAGGTAAGAATCGGACTGGTAGGAAAATACGACTTACAGGATGCCTACAAATCAATTCTGGAAGCCCTTTCACAAGCTGCAACTTATAATGACCGCAAGGCCGACATTCACTTTATCAATAGCGAGAACCTGACCGACGACAACATAGAAGAGCACCTGAAAGACATGGACGGTGTCATCATCTGCCCGGGATTCGGACAGCGTGGTATCGAAGGTAAGTTCGTAGCTATCAAGTACTGCCGTACACACAACGTACCGACATTCGGTATCTGTCTGGGTATGCAGTGTATTGTCATCGAATTCGCACGAAACGTACTGGGATATGCCGATGCCAACAGCCGTGAAATGGATGAAAAGACTCCGCACAATGTAATCGACATCATGGAGGAACAGAAATCCATCACGAACATGGGTGGTACCATGCGTCTGGGAGCTTACGAATGCGTTATCGACCCGAACTCCAAGACTTATGAAGCTTACCAGAGTGAACACATCCAGGAACGTCACCGTCACCGTTACGAATTCAACAACAGCTACAAGGAAGAATTCGAAAAGGCGGGTATGAAGTGCGTAGGTATCAATCCGGAATCCGACCTGGTGGAAATCGTGGAAATCCCGACCTTGAAATGGTTTATCGGTACACAGTTCCATCCGGAATACAGCAGTACGGTATTGAAACCACATCCGTTGTTCCTGTCCTTCATCAAGGCAGCTATCAGCAAATAAACCAAACATAACATTGTAAAGAAATAGAAATGGACAAAAACACGTTAGTGGGCTTTATCCTGATTGGAGCGGTTATCGTGGGATTCGGTATCTACAACCGCCCCAGCCAGGAAGAAAGAGCACGCGCACAGCACTATCAGGACTCTATCCAACAGGTTATCAAGCAACAACAGGAAGCCCAGGAAAAGCAGGCTGCTGCAGCCATTGAAGCTGCACGCCCTGACAGTACTTCCCTCTTCTTCCAGGCCGCACAGGGTACGGAACAATTTACCGTACTGGAGAACGAGCTGGTTCAGCTGACTTTCTCCAACAAAGGCGGACGAGTGAGCAAGGCCCTGCTGAAAGAGTATAAAGACCAGAAGAAGCAGCCTCTCGTTCTGTTCGACGGCGAAGATGCTTCCATGAATTTCGGTTTTGAAGGAAAGAACGAGAACATTCTCAGCCAGCAGATGTATTTCGAGGCGACTAATGTGACCGATTCTACCGTGACCATGCGACTGAACGCAGCCAACGGCGGACACCTGGACTTCAACTACCGACTGCTGCCCAACTCGTATATGGTAGACCTTACCGTTCAAGCCAGCGGCATGCAGAATTTCTTCTCTCCTTCTACCAAGAGCATGAACATCGAATGGAAACAGCGTGCCCGCCAGATGGAGAAAGGTTACAACTTCGAACAGCGTTACACTTCATTGACCTACAAGCCGGTGGACGACAGTTTCGATTACTTGAGCGAAACAAAGGATGAAAAAGAAACCATTCCTGAATCACTCGACTGGGTAGCTTTCAAGAATCAGTATTTCTCCTGCGTGTTCATGGCAGAGCAGAACTTTGACAACGCCACACTCGAATCGAAAATGGAACAGCAAGGAAGCGGTTACATGAAGAACTATGCAGCCGACATGAAGACAGCTTTCGACCCGACAGGTGCCAAAGCTTCACACATGCAGTTCTACTTTGGTCCGAACCACTTCAAGACACTGCTGGCCAGCAACGACTTGAGCTTTAAAGATAAAGATCAGGAACTGGAAGACCTGGTTTATCTGGGATGGCCGATTATCCGCCTGATTAACCGCTGGTTTACCATCAACTTGTTCGACTGGCTGTCAGGCTGGGGACTGAGCATGGGTATGGTTATCCTGCTTATGACCATCATCGTCAAGGTACTGGTACTTCCTACCACCTGGAAGTCTTTCATCTCATCTGCCAAAATGCGTGCCCTGAAGCCGTATGTAGATAAGATTAACGCCAAATATCCGAAGCAGGAAGATGCCCTGAAGAAACAGCAGGAAACCATGGCCCTCTATCGCCAGTACAATGTCAGTCCGATGGGCGGCTGTCTGCCGATGTTGTTGCAAACTCCGGTGTTCATGGCCCTCTTCTTCTTCGTGCCGAACGCTATCGAGTTACGTCAGCAGGGATTCTTGTGGGCTGATGACCTTTCGGCTTACGACGACCTGATCAGCTGGAGCTACCACATTCCGTTGTTAGGCAACCACCTGAGCTTGTTCTGTCTGCTGTTCAGCATCACTACGGTGCTCAACCAGATTATCATGATGAAACAGCAGGATATGGGCAACAATCCACAGCTGGCTGCCATGAAATGGATGATGTACATCATGCCTGTGATGTTCTTCTTCATCTTCAACGACTATGCATCCGGATTGAGCTACTACTATTTCATCTCCGGTCTGATTGGTATCATTACCATGTGGATTATGCGCCGCATGACCGATGAAAAGAAACTGCTCGCCCAGCTGGAAGCCAACAAGAAAGAACCTTCACAGCAAAAGGCAAGCGGACTGATGGCTAAACTGGAAGCCCTGCAGAAAGAGCAGGAACGTCTACAGAAAGAGCGTCAGGAACGCATGGGAGGTAAGAAAAAATAAAAAGATTATCTTCATACCGCAGAGCGCCCCTCAATGGCATACAGACAAGCCATCGAGGGGCGCTCTTTTTTCTGCTACATTCCTCTTTTTCCATTTATTGTCTTACCTTTGCAGAAACAAAGGTAAAACCATGAACTACTTTTCAAAACTCTATACCCGATGGCAGCATTTCCTGCACAATGAAACATTAAAGCAGAAAGTATATTCCATCGTTTTCGAATCAGACACACCGAAAGGAAGGCTGTTCAACATCATATTAATCAGCAGCATCATTGTCAGCGTACTGATGGTCATACTGGAAAGCATGCACTTGTTTTCTCCTACAGCCTACTGGATATTGCGACTATTGGAATACCTGCTGACTCTCTTCTTTACCATAGAATACCTGGCCCGTATTTACTGCCTGAAAAATCCCCGGAAATACATATTCAGCTTTTTCGGGCTGGTGGACCTGCTGGCCACCCTGCCGGTTTACCTGAGCTTCTTCCTGAAGGGTGCACACTACCTGCTGGTCATCCGGGCCTTCCGGCTCATCCGGATATTCCGCATCTTCAAACTATTCTCTTTCATCAGTGAAGGCAATCTGCTGCTGCGCTCCCTGCGCATCAGCGCACCGAAAATATCCGTATTTTTCTTTTTTGTCCTCATCTTGGTTACCTCCATGGGAACAGTCATGTACATGATTGAGGGCGACGTACCCGGGTCTGAATTCAACAACATTCCCAATAGTATCTACTGGGCCATTGTCACTATGACCACCGTAGGCTATGGCGACATCACCCCTGTTACCCCGGTAGGACGATTTCTGTCGGCCATCATCATGCTCACCGGTTACACCATTATTGCCGTACCTACGGGAATCGTATCAGCAGCCATGGTAAGCCAGCAGAAAAAGCAGGCAGAACGCCAGTGTCCGCACTGCCACCAGACAGGGCACGACGCAGAAACCGTCTATTGCAAATACCGCGGAAAGGAACTCGAGAGTGACTCAAAAAGAAAAATCCACAACGAAGAATTTTAATCATTAAACCATCAAATAAACACATGAAAAAAACAGATTTTATGACTATGACAGCAGCCATGATGCTCGCCACATCGGCCTGTGTAGGTCCTGAAAAAGCCGCACAGACAGATGGCCCCATCATCGGCAAACAGGAGGTTACGGTAAAAGACGGCCGTATGACCCCTGAAACACTCTGGGCCATGGGACGCATCGGAAGTTCCTGTGTATCGCCCGATGGCAAACGCATTGCCTACACGGTGTCTTACTACAGTGTGAAAGAAAACAAGAGCCACCTGGTAATCTACGTAATGAATGCCGACGGTTCAGACAACCAGTTGCTCACCACTACAGCTGCCAGCGAAGGAGAACCTGCATGGATTAAGAACGGCAGCAAGCTTGCTTTCCTGGCACCCGATGCCGACGGTAACAGCCAGATTTGGGAAATGAATCCCGACGGCAGCGAACGCGTACAGCTTTCTTCATTTGCCGGGGGAATCGACGGATTCAAGTTCTCACCCGACGAGAGCAAGGTGCTCTTCATCTCACAGGTGAAATACGGCGAACGCACCGTCGACAAGTATCCTGACCTGGACAAGGCCAGTGGAATGGTGATAGACGACCTGATGTACAAGCACTGGGATGAATGGGTACAGACCGTACCGCATCCGTTCGTGGCTCCATTTGCCGGAAATAAAGTGGGCGAAACAACCGACATCCTGGCCGGCGAACCCTACGAATCGCCGATGAAGCCTTTCGGTGGCATCGAACAGCTTACCTGGAGTCCTGACTCCAAATCCATCGCATATACCTGCCGCAAGAAAACCGGACTGGAATATGCTATTTCTACCGATTCGGACATTTACCTGTATAATCTGGAAACCAAGCAGACCCGCAATCTCTGCAAGGAAGACTCTACCGACAAGAACATGGGTTACGACACGAACCCGCAGTTCTCCCCCGACGGCGGATTCATTGCCTGGCAAAGTATGGAACGCGACGGATACGAAAGCGACCGCAACCGCCTTTGCGTAATGGATTTGAAAAACGGCAAAAAGACTTACGTTACAGAAGCCTTCCAGTCGGGCGTAGACAGCTACTGCTGGGCTCCGGACAACCAGACACTCTATTTCACCGGTGTATGGCATGCCACCAGCATGATTCACCGTACAAACCTGAAGGGTGAAGTGGAACAGCTTACAGAAGGCATGTACGACTATGCTTCTGTAGAAATGCTGGGCGACGGGCAGCTTCTCACCAAGCGCCACTCTATCAGCGAAGCTGACGAGCTGTTCACCGTCAACCTGGACAAGGATAACGAGGTAACCCGCATCACGCAGGAAAACGACCACATCTTCAAGCAGCTGAAGTTAGGTAAAGTAGAAGCCCGCTGGACAAAGACCGTCGACGGTAAAGACATGCTCTCGTGGGTAATCTACCCGGTAGACTTCGACCCGAACAAGAAATACCCCACCCTGCTGTTCTGCGAAGGTGGTCCGCAAAGCCCCGTGAGCCAGTTCTGGAGCTACCGCTGGAACTTCCAGATTATGGCTGCCAACGATTACATCATCATCGCTCCCAACCGCCGCGGTCTGCCGGGATTCGGCATGGAATGGCTGGAAGAAATCAGCACCAACTACGGCGGACACTGCATGGACGACTACCTGACTGCCATCGACGACATTGCCAAAGAACCGTACGTAGACAAAGACCGCCTGGGCTGCGTAGGTGCCAGCTTCGGAGGATATTCAGTGTACTGGCTGGCCGGACACCACAACAAGCGTTTCAAGGCCTTCATCGCACACGACGGATTCTTCAACATGGAGCAGCAGTATCTCGAAACCGAAGAACTCTGGTTCACCAACTGGGATTTGGGTGGCCCGTACTGGGACAAGAACAATCCAGCTGTAAAGCGTAGCTATGCCAACTCTCCTCACCTGTTTGTCGACAAATGGGATACTCCTATCCTCTGCATCCACGGCGAGAAAGACTACCGCATCTTGGCCTCACAAGGTATGGCCGCATTCAACGCTGCCAAACTGAGAGGCATTCCTGCCGAACTGCTGATTTTCCCGGACGAAAACCACTGGGTATTGAAACCTCAGAACGGTATTTTGTGGCAACGCACTTTCTTCAACTGGCTTGACCGCTGGCTGAAGCCACAGAAATAAGTCACGCACATCCGGACGCCTTAAAAAAAGATTTTTCTATTCCATTGAATTTCAAACGATTTTAAAAATCTTCGAAAAATTCTTACAAAAAAAGAGCGTCCGGATTTGCATATTAAAATAAAAAGCCATACCTTTGCATCGCTTTTGAGAAAGACACTTCGGGGTGTAGCGCAGTCCGGTTAGCGCACCTGCTTTGGGAGCAGGGGGTCGTGGGTTCGAATCCCGCTACCCCGACAGAAGTCAAAAAAGTAAAAGTTATTACATTGTCCGGGGTGTAGCGCAGTCCGGTTAGCGCACCTGCTTTGGGAGCAGGGGGTCGTGGGTTCGAATCCCGCTACCCCGACAAGAAGAAAGGCAACTTATCCAACACGATGAGTTGCCTTTCTTCTTTTATTGTATTTTCCCTCAAAAAGAGCCCCCTCAAACGGCTTTCAAAAACGCCTAAGCGTTTGCTTTCAAACGCAAGTGCATTTAAAGTAAAACGTCCTTGCGTTTTACCTAAAACGCAAAGGCGTTTTTTCAACCCTGTTTTAAAGTTTTTTACAACGACCTATATTCCGTTGATTTTCTGAAAGAAACACACATCCTGATAAGAAGTGCCTACCCGTATCCAGTCCTTCAGGATACCACATTCGGTATAGCCTGCCGAAGTGAACAGCTTCCGGCTGGCTACATTCCCCACCGGCACATAGGCATACAATTGCCGGAGACCCAACAAGGAAAAACAATGCGATTCCAGGAGAGAAAGTGCCGTCTGCGCCACCCCCTGCCCCCGCAAGTCTTTCCGCACTACAATTCCTACCTCCGCCCGGTTGTGACGTGCATCAAAGGAAAACACATCCACAATACCGGCCACTCCCTGGCCCTCGCACACTATCATCAACCGAAGTTGCCCGTCGGCATACAAGTCATTCTGACTCTCGGCGATGTAGCGTTTCATCTGATAGCGGGAATAAGGGCCCGTAGCCGTACCCAGTTCCCAAAGTGCCGCATCGTTCTCAAAAGAGAGCATCACCTCCAAATCTTCCGGCTCGGGTGCGCGGAGACTGATATTTCCCTGTTTCATGACATGTTCATTTTTCCGGTTCGTCTTTCTGTAAATCAAGTTCCCGCATCAGGCGGCCACGTCCCGGCACACAAAACAATGAAGCTACCAACAGCATGCCCATGCACAACAGACTGGTAACATCGAGCGTGGTATAGTACACCGTCAGATTGAACAGCGCCGGAGCCAGCAGCATAGCCAGACGGATTTCACACCAGCGGCGGTAGCTCACCAATGCTTCGGGCAAAGACAACTGACGGACATAGCGTGTCAGCGAAAGGCTGAACATGCGCAGCGACAAGGGTATCAGACACACCGTCAGCAAGATGCCGACAGTCTGCAAGATATATTCTGCCTGCGCATCGCCCACCATACTCCCCTGAGGCAACACATCCGTTTCATACAACACACACCCTGCCACGACCAGTATCCAGAACAAGGCAAATTCCGCTTCCAGCACATGGAGCAGACGAGTCATTCTTTTTTCCATTTCTTTCTATCTTTAAAGGGTTCCGGTAAACGCCACGCGGTTCACGATGGAACGTCCCAGCGTCACCTCATCCGTATATTGCAATTCATCACCGATGGAGATTCCACGGGCAATGACGGTTATCTTCACATCGCAGCTCGCCAGTTTGCGGAAAATGTAGAAGTTGGTGGTATCTCCTTCCATCGTAGAACTCAGCGCCAAGATTACCTCCTTGACAGTGCCTTCTTTCACACGGTTTACCAGGCTTTCAATCTCCAAATCGGAAGGTCCGATGCCATCCATGGGCGAAATCACCCCTCCCAGCACATGATACAGCCCGCGATACTGCTGGGTGTTCTCTACCGCCATCACATCGCGTATATTCTCTACCACACACACTGTGCTCACGTCGCGCGACGGATTGGAGCAGATGCGGCACACATCCGTATCGGAAATGTTGTGACACACCTTACAATATTTCACCTCTTTCTTCAAGGTAGAAATGGCACTGCTGAAAGCCTCTACCGTGGCCGTGTCCTGACGCAGCAAGTGCAGTACCAGCCGCATGGCTGTTTTCCGTCCAATGCCGGGAAGCTTGGCAAACTCCCCCACCGCTTTTTCCAGTAAAACTGAAGGATATTGTTGATTCATGCTTATCGTTTCTTTAATACGAATGGCAAAAATACGGATAAAACAAGAACCGGCCTCCATTTCGCGGAGATTATTTTCAAGGAAGTCTTCCACCGAATCCCGTTTTTATATTACCTTTGCATAAAACAACTCACAGATATAACCTATGGATATAACCAGCGCAGAGTTCGTCGTAAGTAACTCACGGGCCGACATGTGCCCTCAGACTCATCTTCCGGAATATGCCTTCATCGGGCGCTCCAACGTGGGAAAATCCAGTCTCATCAACATGCTGACCAAGAATCCCAAACTGGCCATGACTTCGGCCACACCGGGAAAAACCTTGCTTATCAACCATTTCCTCATCAACAAAGAATGGTATCTGGTAGACCTTCCGGGCTACGGCTATGCCCAGCGGGGAAAAAAGATGATGGAGAAAATCCAGAAGCTTATTGAATACTACGTGCTGGAACGGAAACAGATGACCTGCCTGTTCGTCCTCATCGACAGCCGGTTGGAACCGCAGCGCATCGACCTGGAATTCATCGAGTGGTTAGGAGAAAACGGCATCCCCTTCGCCCTGATTTTCACCAAAGCCGACAAGCAGAGTGTGGGAAAGACGAAGGCCAGCGTAAACCGTTTCCTGAACACACTGAAAGAACAATGGGAAGAGCTGCCTCCGCATTTCATCTCGTCTTCGGAGAACAAGACCGGACGACAGGAAATCCTCAACTACATAGAACAAGTAAACCGTTCGCTCAAAGAGCAGGCAGAATAAAAAATATCCTCCAGACTGTTTGGGTGAAAATCGCAGTCTGGAGGATATTTTTTCATTATAGTTTCCCGCTCAACGAGAGAAAACGATGCTTCCTTCCTTGCTCACATCCAGCCGGACATTATAACAAGCCGCCCCGTCAGGGATGCAAAGTGTAGCCACGTAACGATAACCTTTTTCATCCACCTTCACAAAGTCCATATCGCTCAGAATGGCGTTGTTCAGAAAATCGGCAGGTACCACGCGGGCAAACATTTCCTTATTTATATCTTTGGAGAACAAACGTTCCTTCCCCTTGTACACGCAGATATGGATGATATTGTCATAGTAGATATTTTCCACCGGAAGACCTTCTTCATTGATACTGACAAGGGTCACCCGCTTCTTGGTCGGGTTGATGTACGCATAACCTCTGTAGCGCTCTCCTCCATGGAAAATAACCGAGTCTTTTTCAAACACCTCGTTCTCTACCACCTTCACCGGAACCACCGTACCAAACGACAACGTATCCGATTCGGCCTTATGCAGGCTCACCGTCTCGCCCACCGACGTGCGGTAACGCAGGCTGTACGACAAGCATTCTTCTATGAAATAATGAATGGGCTGGGCACTGTACACCGTTATCGTGTCATTGTGCACCGAAAAAGGCATCGGGGCATTAATCTGGCTGGCATAATAAATGCTGTCGCCTTGAATTTTGAATAAAGGTGCCTCCGTGTTGTCATCCAGCCAGATGCCTTGCAGCCGTTGTATGACTTCCTGATTTTCATCCTGCTTTTCTGCTCCGTGCTGCTGGGGAGACAGACATCCTGCCAGCATTCCTAATCCCCCAAGGAGCATTCCCAAGCCCATTTTTTTCATGCGTAAATGAATTTCTACATTTCCTCCGGCAAAAATACGAATAAAAAGTGACAAAAACAGAAAATGCAGCAAAGTTATTGGCAGATAACCGGCCATTTCACAAGTGGGTTTAGAGAAAAAGAAGGTTGTTCACCAGCCTGTCGAAACAAGATACAGGCTCCCGGAAAAATTGCTCGAAAAACAAAAAAAATATTCTGAATAACAAATACTTCCTATTTTGCACATGAATCAACATTTTTATCAGAAAAAGTGAAATTTATATAGATTATTTTTATTATTTTACATTCCAGAAAATTTTAAATTGTATTAGAATTAGTAAAATAGATAAAAGCATGAGCAGAAAAATCACTTTTCTTACCCTGTTTCTGTGGCTGACGGCAGTCACTTTTCCTGTCATTGCGCAGCAGAAAGCAGACACGACCTACACCTTCCGCTTCGTGCCAAGGGAAGACATGTTCTACGTGCCTTGGAATGGCAATGACACGGAACTTGCCCGCCTGTTGGAATGTATCGAAAGCAACAAAGCCACAATTCTTGACGGCAAGCTGCCGCTTTATGTCGATGGCTACTGCAACTCATTAGGCAGTGAAACCGAGAACCTTGCCACGGCAAAGATCCGTGCCAACCGTGTGAAATCCGAACTGATTATACGTGCGGAAATAAAAGAGGAGAATTTCATTACCCGCAACCATGCGACTGAAGGTGATTTCGTCACCGTGCGCATGACGGTACCGGTAAAGGAAACAGCCGCGACGGATGCGGAAGCGGAAGCACGACGCAAGGCGGAAGCTGAACGACTGGAAGCCGAGAAGCGTGCCGAACAGGAACGGCTTGCCGAAGAGCAGCGCAAGGCGGAAGAAGCCCGACCCAATACTCTTGCCGACACGCCGTCGGAAACCAAAACACCAACTGATTATCATCTCTCCCTGCGTGCCAACCTGCTGCGCTGGGCTACCCTGACACCCGATTTAGGGCTTGAATGGCGCATCTGCCCATCGTGGGGTATTGCCGTAAACGGCTCGTGGACTTCATGGAGCTGGAGCGACAAAGACCGCCGATATGCCCTTTGGGAAGTGGCTCCGGAAATGCGTTACTATATAGGCGAGAAGAAAGCCTGGTATCTGGGTGCTATGTTCAAGGCCGGACAGTTCAACTACAAGCTCTCCGAAACAGGCAAGCAGGGCGACCTGATGGGTGGCGGCATCACTGCCGGCTACCGGCTGCGGCTGAACAAGGCATTAGATCTTGATTTCAACCTCGGTCTGGGCTACCTGAATGCCGACTATGAGAAATATGAAGTCATTGACGGTGTGCGAGTACGCCGCGGCAACGAGACAAAGGACTGGTGGGGCCCCATCAATGCCGGTGTGACATTGGTATGGAAAATTAAATGAAGAATTAAGAATGAAGAATGAAAGACTGAACTGACGGTCAACAGGGTTAACCCTATAATATTTGTTCTTTTGTTCTTATGTCTAAAAAAATATAATATGAAAGCAAGACAATATATAAATATGATGGGAATGGCAGCCGCCGTGCTGCTCTCTTCCTGCGTGAAGGACACGCTTTATGACACGCCGCACCCCGACAAGGGAGCTGTCACCATCAGCCTGACGGGACTGTCGGCAGACGATAACTATGTACTCGACATGGACGGGAAGGTGGCCGACATTACAGGCTCGCCATTCACCAATCCCGACCTGCTCAATCCGGGAACACACAGTATGGTAATCTATAACCGTGCGGAAGGTTTCACTTTCGACGGACGAATGGCACGGGTCAATGCCCCTGATGGCAAGAGCCGTGCGGACGGTGCATCCGTAATCCCCCTGCCGGACTATCTGAAGACCGTCAGTCAGGAGATAACCGTAACAGCTGACGACACGCTGCGTGTCAACCCTGTTCCGCAGCAGCGTGTACGTGACCTGCAACTGGAACTGGAAGTGACGCAGGGACGCCCCGAACTGATACAGAGCGTGACCGCCACCCTCAGCGGCATAGCCGGAATTTTTGATATGGAGAAGGGACAGACCATCGGCGAACCGACCTCCACGGTCTTCTCCTTCACCCGTGACGGCAGCAAGCTCACGGCCGACGCCCGCCTGCTGGGTACGATGGGAGACGTGCAGGCGCTGGTGCTGGACATCGTCTTTACCGATGGCGGACGCACACAGCGCACGGAGGTCGACCTGACGGAAGCCCTTGCGGACTTTAACGGCGATATGACCACCGCCTACCGTGTGACCGGGACACTGGAAACCCCCGTCGGCATGGAAGAAGGCAAGGGCGAAATTACCGGATGGGAAACGGTAGAAGGTGGTGATGCCAGTGCGGAAATGTAAGACAATGAAGAATTAATAATTAAGAATGAATAAGATGAAGACAAGATTTTTTGCTTTCGCAGCGCTGGCATTGACACTTGCCGCCTGCAACAACGACAATGAGAACCTGAATGACGGCCCGGTAGCCGCCCTGTTTATCGCCGACATTACGCCCGCAACCCGCGTCAATTCGGAAGGAACCGACTGGACCGACGGCGACCGCATCGGCGTCACCGGCGCAGGCTTCACCAACGTGCCCTACAAGAGAGAGAACGGTAAGTTCGTGACCGACGGTACGACCATCTATTTCAATGACACTGAAACGCATACCTTCCATGCCTACTATCCGTATCAGTCTGACGGCGGAACGGTGACCGTCAGCACCGCAGCCGACAAGCAGGGCGCGGACATCGACTTCCTCTTTGCCTCGGGAGCCACAGGCGACACCCACAACCCGACGGTGAGCTTCACCGGCGACCATGCGTTCCACCACTGCATGAGTCTCATCAAGTTCACCTTCAAGGCAGGCGATGGTCTCAGTTTCAACGAAACGGAACCTGCCGGCTACACGTTGGAGGGGCTGAAGCACGAAGGCACATTCGACACGGCTACCGGCACGACTGCCGTAACCGCAGCCTCCGAATCGCCGATTACCATGCAGCTGGGCGGTGCCACCACTTCGCAAGTCATCATTCTCCCGCAGGAAGTGACCTCCTCTCTTAACCTTAAAGTGTCTTACAACGGACAGAGCTACAACGCCCAACTGAAACTGCCTGCTACACCCACAGCCAATTTCTACACAGCAGGCTATGCCTACACCTACAACATAACGCTCAACAATAAGGACATCGAGGTGAGCGACCCCACAATTAACCCGTGGGAATCCGGAGATTCGAACGATGCAAGTGCAGAGTTGTAATCCCCGCACACCGCTGCCCCGGCGCAAGCGTCAAGCCGGAGCTGCCCATAGACAGAATGGTGCGACGGCCGCCTTCGCAGGCGGCAGCACTAAACGGAAACAAATAAAAAGACAACCCGATATGAAGAAAAGACATTCCATCCATCTGCTTCTTGCCGCAGCCGCCCTGCTCCTTGCCATGGCTGCCTGCACGAAGGACGAACTGGCGGACGGCAACCGTCTGCCCGAAGGACAATACCCCCTTGAGATAGCCCGCATCACCCTCGGAGTGGAGGGCGGCGAGGCACAGCCCTGGGGCACACCGCAGACGCGCGTCAGCGAGATTGCGGACGGCACGGGTAGCGTGTTCGACGCGGGCGACCTGTTCGCCGTACAGATAGACGGCAAGGACGAGGTCGGCATCTACACCGTGCAGGACGACCACACCGCCAAAGCCGAAACACCCCTGTACTGGAGCGACACCGGCGAACATACCGTCACCGCCTGGTACCCCGCAAAGAGTGGCACCATCGACCTCGGCAACCAGAGCCAAAGTCTTGCCTACCTGCTGTACGCCACGGGCACGGGAGACTACCAGACACCCGTCACGCTGACCTTTGCCCACCAACTGGCCAAGGTGCGCGTCACGCCTTCGGACGATGCACTCGACCAGGTGCAGAGCCTCCAGCTCTATACCTATACACAGTGTACTTATGAAAAAGGTGAGGTAGTGCAAGGCTCGCAAGAGGGCTGGATAGAGATGAAGCCGTGCGAATATACCGAAAACGGCGCAACCATCAACTGCTGGGAGGCGAACGTGGTGCCCGACTACACGATAACCAAGCTGCGGGCGAACGGCACCGAGGAGCGCACTCTCTCCTCTGCCATCACCCCCGTGGCGGGTAAGTTCTACAACATCACGCTGGACTATGACCCGGGCTATACCACCACGACCGACGACCAGGGACAGACCATCTACAACACGGACAACGAGAAGGGTCTGAAGAACCTCGCCAAGCTGGTGAACGAAGAGGGGAAGACCGACATCGACATCACCCTGACCGGCAACATCACCCTGACCGGGGAGTGGACGCCGATAGGCACTGAAAGCCAACCATACACCGGCACCTTCGACGGCGGCGGCAAATATACCATCACGGGGCTGAAGATTGACCAATCGGGAACGGACTATGTAGGACTGATTGGCCGTCTCGGCAGCGGAGGCACGGTGCAGGACGTAACGCTGACAGAAGTGAACGTAACAGGTGGCACGTTCGTCGGCGGCATTGCGGGACAGAACGACGGCACTGTAGAGAATTGCTCGGTCAATGGCACGGTGACAGGTAGAGGGTTCACCGATACCGGCGGCATCGTGGGAACGAATTATGGCACCATCTCCGGCTGCTCGGCGGAAGGGACTGTGACGGGTAGTGTCAATGTCGGCGGAATAGCCGGAGGCAGCTATCTCGGGGCAACCATCGTGGGCTGCTACTCCTCCGCCGCAGTCGAAGGCAGCTCCACCGTCGGCGGCGTGGTGGGCAACTTGGGAAACAACTGCTCGCTCATAGCCTGCTACTCCACGGGCAACGTGACCGCCACATTGACTACCGGCTATGCCGGCGGCGTGGTGGGAGTTAATGCCCAAGGTTCCGTAACCGCCTGCTACCATGCCACGGGAACTGTCAGCGGACAAGGCAATGTCGGCGGCATTGTGGGTATGAACAACAATAGTGGCCAAACCACCGCCTGCTACTGGAGCAGCAACCCTGCTAATGGTATTGGCAAAATGGATAGCGGCACCAACGGCACCATCAAGGTGGACGGTACAACCGTCACCTGGCAGAATGCAGTTGATGCCATGAACGCCGCCTTGAACGGCTCAGAGTGGCGTTACGAACTCACCGGAGAGCTGCCTACCTTGAAGAAACAGTAAACCGTCGGGCGGGAAAAAGTTCCGCCCGTAACGGAATACAACCGAAGTATAACCACAATAAAGAAAGGAACTCCCATTCCGGGCGGGAGTATTGTGCCCGGTAACATCATACAGACACCGCAGCCCGCTACCGCAAGGTCAGTGGGCTGCACTTTAATAAGGAGAAAAGAATAATATAAAAAATGAGGTATACCGCATGAAACAGAAAACAATAGCAACCAGACACCTGCGCACCAAGATAGCGGCAGGATATGTGCTGATACTATTCGTCATTTTCGGCATCGTCTATATTGGGCTCAATGAACAGAACAGACAACAGGAATTGGAAGCTACTACCTACAAAATAAGAAGTCTCCGCAAGGATGTACACGAGGTATATATGAAGGTAGTGGATTTATCCATGATTGGTGAAACTGATGGCAGTGATATAAAATACTTCCACTTTTTTTGTGGATATATGGGAGAGATCTCTTATCTTTGCTACGTGAATAATAACACGGAAAGCAATGGAGATAAACTTTGATAAGGACTATTTGCGCCAATTGTACGAGGAAGGGAAAACGACGGACAAGAAACATCGTTTCCAGCCGAATATCGTGGCACGCTACCAGTTACGCATCAAAGTGCTGGAACAAGCAAGAAGCGTGGAAGAGCTTTACGTCATCCACTCGCTTCATTATGAAGTGTTGAAAGGTGACAAGGCTGGTATTTCCTCCATCCGTGTGAACGACCAGTACCGCATTGAGTTCACGGTAGAACAGGTCTCATCGGAAACGGTGGTGACCATCTGCAATATACTTGAATTATCAAACCATTATAAATAGAATAATTATGGGAAAATACATCTGTCAACGCCCTATACATCCGGGCGAACTGCTGAAGGAAGAGACCGAAGAACGCAAGCTCTCGCAGCGCAGATTGGCCGAGCAGATGGGCATCTCCTACAAGGTATTGAATGACATTCTCAACTGCCGCAGGCCGATTACTACGCAGACAGCGATGCTCTTCGAGGCAGCTTTGGGTATCAGTGCTTCGCTACTGATGCGGATGCAGCTTGATTGCAATATGCAGCAGGCGGCTGCAGACCCCTCTTTTATGGAGCGTCTGAAGCAGGTACGCAAGTATGCCGCCATGCTGTAACTCATGGTACACTGAAAGTTTCCCGTCCCACTTCTCCCGATAAAAGGGGAAGGTGGAACAGGTCTTTTGGAATAGTCTTGCAGATGAAATACGAAGATGCGCTTGCTTTTTTTATGATTCTGAAACTTATAAACTTATAAGTAATGGAGTTGCGGATATGCATTGCCTTAGCGATGAATATCTTGCCGATGAACTGCTGATGGAATGGAGAGAAATACATTCCATCAAATAAATATTGACATGAAAGGAGCACGTGATAGAACACACGGAGAATCCACCAATGGATTGTATCGACGGTTATTGAAAAGTGAGATAAGAGAATAAAAAACAGGAGCCTTCGGCAGTGCCGGGGGCTTCGTGCATTTACAATTGTCTCGATACAGGACACATGAATATATCAGACTACATGATAGAAAAAGAAGAGTTGGTTAAACCCCTATCGGTATAAAAAATACCCGTTGAAAGATACTCCACATAAGAGAAAAATGTATTATTTTTGCAATATGATTGAACTATCCAAACATATAGAAGTATTATTGCTGGAGAATGATTGTGTCATCGTTCCCGGCTTGGGAGGATTCATTGCCCATAAACGGCAGGCTGCATACTCCATCCAAAAAGGAGAATTCATGCCGCCCCTCCGCACCATTGGTTTCAATCCGCAACTGATAATGAACGATGGGCTGCTGGTACAGTCGTACATGCAAGCTTTTAACACCGACTTTCCCGATGCAACCCGCCGGATTGAAAAGACTGTGGCTGAAATAAAAGACCAATTGTACCAGCAGGGTCAGGTCACCCTGCACAACGTGGGTACAATCTATTATAACATGAACGGCGGCTATGCCTTTGAACCGGCAGCCGCATCTTTCTTCACTCCAAGTCTATACGGGCTGGAAAGTTTCACGCTTCCGCAGCTGCAGACATTGCCTGTGTCTTCTCCGAAGCCGTTGATTCCGGAAATACATGAAGCGGCAAGCAAACCGAAGAGACATTTCTCCTTGCGCCATTTCACGCGCAACGTAGTGGCCATAGCTGCAGCCGTATGCCTGTTCTTCGTGCTCTCCGTTCCGGTGGAAAACACGTACATGGACGATGCGAATTATGCTTCGCTGGGCTCAATCAGTATGTTTGATGCCATCCGCAACCAGTCGGTAGCCACCAGCATACAAACGACTCCGAAAGCAGCAGTTGCACAAAAGGCTGTAAAGAAACAGAAGAGCGAAAAGCGTGTCCGCAACAACGTAAACACGCTGAAACCGGTAGTTGTGAAGACAGAAAAGATTGCAGCCGCACCTGCAGCAAAAACAGCCGTAACCAAAACGGCTGCCACCAAAGCTGAAGCAAAAGCGACACAAAAGCCGAAACCGGCTTCCGCACAGCCTGCTGTAAGCAAGAAAACGGCCTACATCATCGTAGCCAGCCTGCCGACATCGGACGATGCCCAACGTGAACTGAAAAAATTCCAGCAGAAAGGATACAAGAATTGTCAGGTACTTGAATCGAACGGACGCTTCCGCATCGCACTGGATAGTTATGCCACTTCAGGCGAAGCTTACCAAAAAGTGCAGGCACTGCGTAATCAGGAAGAATTCAAGAGTGCCTGGGTATTCACTTCAAAATAAATACGCCCTTTTAAACAGAATGAAAAGAGTAAGATGCCCCAAATGTGACAACTTCATCCAGTTTGATGAAACCAAGTATGGAGAAGGACAGTCACTCGTTTTTATCTGTGACAACTGCAAGAAGCAGTTCAGCATCCGTATCGGAAAATCGAAACTGAATGCCGCCAACCGCAAGGAGGAAGTAATCGACGAGAAAGAAGGCATGCAGGATTTCGGCAACATACTGGCCGTGGAAAACGTATTTGCCTACAAGCAGGTACTTCCGCTGCATGAGGGAGATAACCTCATCGGCCGCCGATGCAAAGGTAATGACATCGACATCCCTATCGAAAGCAATGACCCAAGTCTGGACCGCCGGCATTGCTACATCAATGTCAAGAAGAACAAGCAAGGGAAAATCATTTATACCCTGCGCGATAACGACAGTATCACAGGAACTTTCCTGATGAATGAAATTTTAGGACCGAAAGACCAAATCCGCATTGAAGACGGAGCTATTATTACCTTGGGAGCTACGACCTTGATTCTAAGAGCTGCCGAGGGACAAACGGAAGAGTAAACCGCACACGGACTCTATAATTTTAGGATAACTAATAACTAACAAACCTTTTTATTTCGATTATGGCTTTTACAAACAACGTAATGATTGTCCGGCATAAATTGCTGGAAAACCTGGTTGCTTTATGGAAAGAAAATCAATTAGTAGAAAAAATTGACCGCATTCCTCTGGAAATCAGCCCTCGCCGCTCACAGCCGGTAGGACGCTGCTGTATCCACAAGGAACGTGCCGTTACTAAATATAAGTTGCTTCCGCTGCTGGGCTGGGATATGACCGATGAAACGGATGAGCTGACTCCGCTTTCTGAATATGCCCGCAAAGCATTGGAACGCAAGGAAAGAATCAAGGAAAATATTCTCTGTGTCATCGACGAAGCATGTTCTTCTTGTGTACAGGTGAACTACGAAGTAAGTAACCTTTGCCGGGGTTGTGTGGCAAGAAGCTGCTACATGAACTGTCCGAAAGGAGCTGTACACTTTAACAAGAAGACTGGTCAGGCACAGATTGACCACGACAAGTGTATCAGCTGTGGTATCTGCCACAAGAGCTGTCCGTATCACGCCATCGTCTACATTCCGGTGCCTTGTGAAGAAGCTTGTCCGGTGAAAGCCATCAGCAAGGACGAGCACTACATCGAGCATATCGATGAAAGCAAGTGTATCTATTGTGGAAAATGTCTGAATGCCTGTCCGTTTGGAGCCATCTTCGAAATTTCTCAGGTGTTCGACGTGCTGGAAGCTATCCGCAAGGGAGAACAAGTGATTGCCATTCCGGCTCCGTCCGTATTGGGACAGTTCAAAGCTACCATCGAACAAGTGTACGGAGCATTGAAGGAGATTGGCTTTGCCGATGTAATTGAAGTGGCTGAAGGTGCCATGCACACTACCAGCAACGAAGCACACGAACTGCTGGAAAAACTGGAAGAAGGACAGAAATTCATGACTACTTCTTGCTGTCCGTCGTACATCGAACTGGTGAACAAGCATATCCCCGACATGAAGCCTTACGTATCAAGCACCGGCTCTCCGATGTATTACGCGGCTCGCATTGCTAAAAAGAAATACCCGAATGCGAAGGTCGTCTTCATCGGCCCGTGTATCGCCAAAAGAAAAGAAGCACAGCGCGACGAGTGCGTAGATTACGTACTGACATTCGAAGAACTTCACCCGATTTTCCGTGGCTTGGGCATCGAACTGGAACAGGCCAACCCGTACAAGGTAGCATACGAATCTGTATGTGAAGCACACGGATTCGCACAGGCAGGCGGTGTAGCCGGAGCAGTGAAAGCTTATTTAGGCCCGAAAGCCAACGGTATCAAGATTATGCAGTTCTCTGACTTCACGAAGAAGAACATCGGTGTACTCCGCGCTTACGCCAAGACCGGAAAAGTGGATGCACAGTTCATCGAGATGATGGCTTGCGAAGGTGGATGTGTAACCGGTCCGAGCGCACACAACGACCCTGTAGCCGGAAAACGCCAGTTGAACCAAGACTTACTGAAACGTACCTTGAAGTACGAAAACAATAACCAGGAATAAACCCATGAGGGAACTTATTGAACGCCTTTACCGGGAGCAGACACTGGCTCCCGGTGAATTGCGTACCCTTCTGCTGGAGTGCCGGGGGGAAGACCTCGACTTTCTCATGCAAAAGGCACGTGCCGTAGCACAAAGCCATTTCGGAAACAGAATCTATATCCGTGGACTTATTGAAATAGGGAACTGTTGTCACAACGACTGTTTCTATTGCGGCATCCGAAAAAGTAACCGCCACCTGAAGCGATACCGACTGGATGCAGAAACTATTCTGGCCTGCTGCCGGCATGGATATGAGTTGGGATTCCGTACCTTCGTCCTGCAAGGAGGAGAAGATAACTACATGAACGATGACAGGGTAACGGAAGTGGTTACTGCCATACGAACCGAATTCCCCGATGTGGCCATCACCCTTTCACTCGGTGAACGCCCCACACTTTCCTACAAACGTTTTTTTCAGGCAGGTGCCAATCGCTATCTGTTGCGCCACGAAACGCACAACGAAGCACATTACCGCCGCTTGCACCCTGAAGACATGTCGCTGTCCAACCGTTTGCGTTGTCTGAACGATTTGAAACGCATCGGATTCCAGACGGGAACTGGCATCATGGTGGGAAGTCCGGGACAAACCGTCGACCACCTGGTAGAGGACATTCTTTTCATAGAACAGTTCCGTCCCCAGATGATTGGTATCGGTCCTTTCCTGCCTCATCATGACACTCCTTTCGCTTCCTGCCCACCCGGCAGTCTCACGCAGACACTCACGCTACTTTCCATCTTCCGGCTGATGCATCCGCAGGCATTGATTCCTTCTACCACCGCCCTGGCAAGCCTTACACCCGACGGGCGCGAGAAAGGTATACTGGCAGGTGCCAATGTAGTGATGCCCAACCTCTCTCCGGTAGAACAGCGAAAGAATTATGCCTTGTATGACAATAAAGCCTCGATGGGCTCAGAAGCTGCCGAAGGACTGCGTCTGCTGGCACAACGGCTGGCTGCCATTGGTTACGAAATAGATAAAAGCCGAGGAGATTATCCCGGCAAAACACTATAAATTACATTACAGCTATGTACAAGATTGATTCTCAAAAGGCAGAAGAATTTATCTGCCACGAAGAAATTCTCGATACCCTGGAATATGCCCAAAGTAAAAGCCAGGACAAGGAACTGATACGTTCCATCATTGAAAAGGCTCGCCTGTGCAAGGGACTTTCTCACCGCGAGGCTGCTGTACTATTGGAATGCAACGATCCGGAACTGGTGGAGGAAATCTACCGCCTGGCTCGTGAAATCAAGCAGAAATTCTATGGCAACCGCATCGTAATGTTTGCCCCACTCTACTTGTCAAACTATTGCGTAAACAGTTGTACTTACTGTCCTTACCACGTAAAGAACAAGACCATTGCCCGCAAGAAACTGACACAGGAAGACATCCGTCGTGAGGTCATCGCCCTGCAGGACATGGGGCACAAGCGTCTGGCACTGGAAGCAGGAGAAGATCCGATTCACAACCCTATCGAATACATTCTGGAGTCGATAAAGACTATCTATAGTATCAAGCACAAGAACGGAGCCATCCGTCGGGTAAACGTAAATATTGCTGCGACCACGGTAGAGAATTACCGTCGCCTGCACGAGGCCGGTATCGGTACCTACATTCTGTTCCAGGAAACGTACCACAAGGAGAATTACGAAAAGCTTCACCCCAGAGGTCCGAAGAGCAACTATGCCTACCATACGGAGGCCATGGACCGCGCCATGCAGGGAGGAATCGATGATGTAGGTATCGGTGTATTGTTCGGCCTGAACACCTACCGCTACGACTTCGTGGGACTGCTGATGCATGCCGAACATCTGGAAGCGACGTACGGTGTAGGCCCGCACACCATCAGCGTGCCCCGTATCTGCTCGGCCGACGACATTGACGCCTCGACCTTCGAGAACGCCATCTCCGACGAGATATTCCAGAAGATTGTAGCTGTCATCCGTATCAGTGTGCCTTATACGGGTATGATTATTTCTACACGTGAATCGCAGCGTTCACGCGAGAAGGTACTTGCACTCGGTGTGTCACAAATCAGCGGTGGTTCCCGCACCAGCGTGGGAGGCTATGCTACCGAAGAACTGCCGGAAGAAAATTCTGCTCAGTTTGATGTGAGTGACCACCGCAGCCTGGATGAAATCGTGGCCTGGCTGCTGAAACTGGGCTATATTCCCAGTTTCTGTACGGCCTGCTACCGTGAAGGACGTACGGGCGACCGTTTCATGTCGCTGGTCAAGACGGGCCAGATAGCCAACTGCTGTGCCCCCAATGCCTTGATGACGCTTCAGGAATACCTCTGCGACTACGCTTCGCCCGAAACACGCCGACTGGCTGAAGACATGATCCGCAAGCAGATGGAAGAGATTCCGAATCCCGCCATCCGCAAAAGAGCTTTGGAAAATCTGGAACGGATTGCCGAAGGAAAACGCGACTTCCGTTTCTAATGTGTGAACTTAAAGCCTGATTAAACATATGAACGATACTCCCCGTGCCAACCGGCTGCACATCGGTCTGTTTGGCAAAAGAAATGCCGGAAAATCATCACTGATCAATGCCCTGACGCATCAGGATACAGCCCTTGTGTCGGATATTCCCGGCACGACCACCGACCCGGTCTTTAAGGCCATGGAAATCCATGGTCTCGGTCCCTGCGTATTCATCGACACAGCTGGTTTCGACGACGAAGGCGAGCTGGGCGAACTCCGCATCCGACAAACACAGCGTGCGCTGGAGAAGACAGACATTGCCCTGATGGTCTGTACCGACGAACGCCTGGACGAAGAGTTACACTGGCAACGCTTGTTAAAGGAAAAGAATGTGCCTGTTATCTGGATACTGAACAAATGTGACCTATTGTCTGATGCCGAACAGACCATGCGCCGCATCGAACAGCAATGCGGACAGGTTCCCCTATTAGTGAGCACCCTCACCGGAAAAGGACTGGACGACATTCTGCGTAGTCTGCGAAACAAGCTGCCGGATGAAACCATGGCACAAGGCATCGTAGGCCGGCTGGTAGAAGAAAACGATACCGTCATGCTGGTCATGCCACAGGACATCCAGGCCCCTAAAGGCCGCCTCATCCTGCCGCAGGTACAAACCATCCGCGAACTACTGGACCGCAAATGCCTGGTGATGAGCTGTACCACTGACAAAATCGATGCCATGCTGGCCACTTTAACCCGTCCGCCGAAGCTGATTATTACCGACTCACAAGTGTTCCGCACGGTATATGACAAGAAACCGGCCGAAAGCCGGCTTACCTCCTTCTCCGTCCTCTTTGCCCAGTACAAAGGCGACATCGACTACTACATGAAAGGAGCCAATGCCATTGCCCAGCTCACACCGGAGTCACGGGTGCTGATTGCTGAAGCATGTACGCATGCTCCGCTGGCAGAAGACATCGGGCGAGTGAAAATCCCGAACATGCTCCGCAAGCGCATCGGTGAAGGCCTGCAAATCGACATCGTATCAGGCACGGACTTTCCGGAAGACCTGGCCCCGTACGACTTGATTATTCACTGCGGAGCCTGCATGTTCAACCGCAAGTATGTGCTGAACCGCATCGGCCAGGCCCGCGCCCAGCAGGTTCCCATGACCAACTACGGAGTCACCATTGCTTACTTAGCAGGGATTTTGGATAAAATTGATTACTGATTTATGAAATGTGGCGCATACCTTCCTGCATGCGCCACATTGTTATCCATTCTTTCCAATATCAAACTATCAACATACGATTTCTCGTTCAATCTCCTCAAAGCGCGGGAAAAGCAGATTGTTTTCCAGGTGGATATGCTCGAATAACGCATCCACAAACGCTTCCAATTCCTGCATCAGCAGACGGTAGCTGGCACAGCCGTCCTGAGGTACGGAGAAGTGATTCGTCAACTGAATAATGTGCAGGTAGCGGTTTCCTTCTCCCTCGTGTTCCATCTTCATCACCCGGATAGGATTCGCTATCGTACCACAGTGCATCGGGGCCATACGCTGTCCCTGTTCCTTTGCTGCGTACAATTCATATAGATATGGGAACAGCACGTTCTCTTCTTTCTGAAGATGCATTTCCAAATCCTCCAATGATTCACTGACCAGTGCTTTCAACTCATGCAGTTCCGGATGCGCTTCCCCATGTACTCGTTCCACCTTTTCCAGCAACGCCAGTAGTTCCGGTCCACGGGCACGAATTCCCCGATGATGTATCTTCAGAATGTAATCCATCAGCAGATCCAGTGGCCACGAAGCAAACGGAATCTGTCCGTTACCAGCCTCACCCTGATGGAGCAATGCCTGTTCCACTTCTTCTACAGCCAGTCCCAAATCGGCACAGGCCTTTTCCAGCGTCACTTTGCCATGACAGCAGAAATCAATGCCATATTTCTTGAACACACTTGCCGCTGCAAAATCATCGGCCACAATTTGTCCCACACTCGTATGCTTCCAGTCTATTGTCTTCATATTTAATTCGTTTTATTGATTACGGGTGCAAAGATAGACCCTCCGGCAGAGAAAATTTGTCACATACGTGACACCGACCTATAACGAAAGTTAAACCTGCTTCTGCGAAAAAGAAGCGCACACCGTTTGCAGAAAAACACTAACTTTGCAGGCACGTAAAAAAAACATTTGCACATGGAAACAAAAGAAATACCTATACTTCTGCTTACCGGATACCTGGGAAGCGGAAAAACAACCCTGCTCAATTACCTGCTGAGCAACCGCGAAGGCATCAAGTTTGCCGTCATCGTGAACGACATCGGCGAAATCAATATCGATGCAGAACTGATACAGAAAGGCGGCATCGTTGGCCAGAAAGAAGAGAGTCTGGTGGCTTTGCAGAACGGCTGTATCTGCTGTACCCTCCGTACCGACCTTATCGAACAGATATTTGAGCTGATGAAAATGCAGCGCTTCGACTACATCGTCATCGAAGCCAGTGGTGTCTGCGAACCGGAACCGATTGCCCAGACCATCTGTTCCATCCCCCAGTTGGGCGGTGCCTACACCAAGTACGGAACCTGCCGCCTTGACAACATCGTGACCGTGGTCGATGCTCTCCGTCTGCAAAGCGAATTCGACGGTGGCAACGAACTTACCCGAAAGGACTTGGAAGAGGAAGACATTGCCAACCTGCTCATCCAGCAGATTGAGTTCTGTACCACCGTGCTGCTGAACAAGGTATCGGAAGTCACTCCCGAAGAACGGGAACGCATCAAAAGCATCATCCGTACCCTACAGCCCCGTGCGGAAATCATTGAATGCGACTATGCCAAGGTAGACCTTGACAAGATTGTGGATACCCGCCGTTTCGACTATGCACGGGTGGCCACTTCTGCCGGATGGATTCGTGAGATAGAACGCCCCGTATCCGAAGAAGAAGCGCATCCTCACCATGAAACACATGAACACCATGAGGAACACGAACATCACCACGAGGAAGAGCACAATCATGCACACGCTCATGAACACTCACACGAAGGCTACCACCATCACCACCACCATGAAGAAGGTGAGACAGAGGAATACGGCATCAGCAGTTTCGTGTACTATCGCCGCCCTGCCTTCGACATCCATAAGTTCGACCGCTTTGTCGCAACGAAATGGCCTCACAACGTGATTCGTGCCAAGGGAGTATGTTACTTTGCCCACAACCGCAACATGTCGTTCCTGTTCGAACAGGCCGGACGGCAGAAACAGATTTCAGAAGCCGGACTCTGGTATGCTACCCAGCCGGAAGAAGAAATCGTGGAACTGATGAAGCGCGAACCCGGCCTGCTGAGAGACTGGGATGAACACTATGGCGACCGCATGCAGAAGATTGTCTTCATCGGCCAGCACCTTGACAAGGAACAGCTTATCAAAGACCTGGATGCCTGTCTGGAATAAATCCGATAGCCATAAAAATAATGATGCCTTCCCGAGTCTATTCATTCCGTGACCCTGGAAGGCATCATGCTTTTATATAAGTAACTCCTGATACCTATTCTACTTCCCTGACATATTCTTTCACCGCATTATCAGCCGATTGCAAGTTTGTCTGCCGCAGCACCACCTGCCCCGCCTTTTTATTCTCCGGCAAACTGATGTCCGAAAGACGTACATCGCTTACCCTGTCGAACACAAAAGCCGGACGGAAATCATCTTCCTGCAAACGCAACTTAATATTGTGCATCTGGATACCTTTCACATGACGCACATAGAATCCCCATGAAGGCAGTTCCTCGAACATGGTAAATTCCGGGTATCCTTTTTCATTTTCCGGCACGTCTTTCAAGCGGCTCACCGACATATAAGCCATTCCGCGCGTAGCACGTCCCGGATACACAATCTCTATATTCTCCAGCTTCACGTTTTCAATATCATGCCCCGGAATGCCTGAGATAGAACTCGGGAACGGATTATGAAAGAACGTTACCGCCGGTCCGCGCAGGTCATAGTTGATGTCCGGACGACCGAAAGGCACTTCCACATACATATCCTTAATCGTCACATTCCGCAAATACCCCGGTTGCTCACCCGAACGGTGACCCAAACGGATAAAGATGGCATTTCCCGTATTGACCGCATGTACGTTAGACACCTGCACGTTTTCAATCTCCGCCCCGTCAACCGACTCAATGGCTATGGCTGAACGGAAAGTATCTTTAACCCGAATATTATCGATGGTCACATTCTTGAATCCACCCAACGATTCCGTACCAAACTTGATGGCACTGGCACTGCTGATGATGTGGCAGTTGGAGATGGATACCCGGTCATTCCATGCTCCCCGGTTATGCGACTTCAGGCAAATGCCATCGTCTGCCGAGTTGATAAAGCAGTTGGAGATACGCACATCCTTACAATCGCTGATGTCAATCCCGTCATTGTTCCAGTACGCCCTGTTTTCCACATGCAGACTATCAATCGTCAGGTCGGTACACAGAGAAAAAGAAAGTCCCCATGCCGCACCGCTCCGGAAATCAGTCTTCCGAAGCTCCACCTTCCGGCAATTACGCATAAAAAGCAACTTTGGTCGTGTGTTCGGCCGTTTACGATACGTATTATAGTGTTTGTCCACCAGTTCTCCCGTATGATGCAGGCTGTCAATCGTCAGCGCCAGTTCCCTGCCCTGTCCGTCTATACATCCTTCTCCCGTAATGCCGATATTCTCTGCCCCTTCCGCATAAATCAGCGCCTGGTCAAAATGGTCATTGTTGACTTTCAGTTCCTTCTCGGTACTGAAACCTGGATAATCATAAGGACTCGTACTTCCTAACAGCACCGCTTCCTTTTCCAGGTAAAGTGTCACATTCGATTTCAGTTGCAGGCTGCCGGTCAAATAACGTCCGGCAGGAAAGTACAATTGCCCGCCCCCTTTTGCATGAAGTGCATCAATAGCCGATTGCAAAGACTTTGTATTCAATGTTTTTCCGTCACCGACAGCTCCCTGCTGAAGCACGTTGTAATCTGTGGCAGCTATCGTACCTGCACATAAAAACAAGCCACATAAAATGAAGATAAATTGTTTTTTCATGGTATATTTAGTTATCTTTGACTACTTCAAACATTATCAATCACATATATACTATTATGTTTTTATCAAGTCCTTATTCTTTATAAAAATGACTTATAATCAATCTGTTATTTTCAACTTATTTGAAACAAATAATTTATATTCATCTGAATAATTATCTTTCTTGTAAATTATAACATCTGGCATCATATTACCTATAGAAATTTTAGGAAGCCGTAAACATTCAGAGTTACGTTTATAATGAATCCATTCATTTATCAAATATAAACTTTCTTCTGGCAGTTTTTTATTAATGACATTCAACAATTCTCCTTCAGCAACAAAATATGATGTTAACATCTTCTCTACAAGTAAAACATCTTTATGCGTTGCCTTTTTATTAATAATCGTTCCTACCCATATTTCATTAATACTTGAAAAATCATTTATATGATGATTCTTATCCTTTAATCTATCCGATAACAAATATCTTTCCGCTTTACCAATATAATAATGAATTTTTTTCTTTGAATATTTCTTTTTGCCACCTATCAAATATAGATTGAAAGTATTTTTTTGAGAAATTTCCCACGTTCTAAGTTGCTCAAATAAAAATGGACCATACCATCTAAGTATAAAAACTTTTTCCATATAATTATACGATATTCAATCATTACTAATCATTATCCTCATGGAATATACCTAATTGCCCCTCCACTTCCAAAAGGATAATCACTTACATCTTTATTCAAATAAGGTGAATCTGCTATTAAAGTACCATGAAAACAACAGCGTTCTTTACTAAAACGGACTTTTTTCTCTTCATCATAAAAAGTCCAATCATAACTATCAACCTTAATTACCGACCGTACAATTCCATGATATACCCCTAACACATAATCTATTTCAGCTGCACGAGATTTTGCTATTGCCCAATATTGACGAGTTTTCTCATAAATATTTATTCGTTGATAAACACCTTGAGCTTTTGCATCATCAAAACTTCTATTCAAACTTACCAACAACAAATGTTCATTGTTATTTATCTTAATTCGTTCACAATCATAGATTGCATTAATCTCATCAACGGTTTTAATACCTTCATCCCACTGATGATGTCCACTTACAATATTGGTTAGTATTTGTTCCGTATTAAATTTGGGATATGTAAGAAAATCTATAAGAACAGATTCTATTTGAAAAGCTTCCTTTTCAGAAAGTTTATGACGAAGTATATAATGCTCTACTTGTAATCCCAAAGAAATAATCTCTCGAATTAAATTTAATTTTAAGGATACTTCATCCCCTTGTAGGGCTGCCTCACAATGCTGGAAAACACGATTTCCACATCCTTTTCCAATATAGAAGATTTTACCATCTCGAGGGTCTACTAACGAATATACATAGAAACCGAGTTCTTCAATCGATTTATTGCTAAATTTATTCATACCTCTATTATAAAAATACACTGTTTCAAAATTACGGAAAAAACTTCTGTTTCCCAAGTTCTTCTATAGCCCCTAAAAATGATTCAATAACTTCAAAGCCCCCATTCCTGCCACATGCAGAAATGAGGGCTTTTTTTTAGAGCGTATTGTTTTCAACTCCAAACATCGTATCGAGCAATGCCCGTCCTGCCGAGGTTTTGAAAATCTTTTCTTTCACCTTGCGAATAGCATCGGCCGGCAGATTATCTTCGTAAATGTTAACTAGAAAATCGGCTTCCACCAGAATCTGATAGTCTATTCCTGTAATGGAGTCATACGTATGATGATGCCCTACCAGCCAGCATATCCGTTCTATTTGTACTTCAGAAAATGTCCCCATATCCGTCAGCAGTTTCCGGGCTTCGTCCGGACCTTCCAGCTCCTGATGCTTTCCATCGCAGACTCCGTATTTCTGCTCACAAATCCGGATACCAATGTCATGCACAATAGCTGCCGCCTCCAAAATCAGTTGAGTAGCCTCATCCACATGTTCTGCCAAACCAATCATACGGGCAAAATAATGTACTTTTATCAAATGTTGTATACGCTTCGGGTCACCTGCATTATAGGCTACCATTCTGCCTGCCAGTTCATGAAGCTGCCGTTCCGCAGCCCCGATAAATTCAGTTGTTTTCATATTATTTTCGTATTGTTACACATTTATTCTTGTACTTCATAATAAGGATATACAGGACCGAATCCTCTTCCAAACTTAAAGCGGGCTCCTAACTCAATGGACTGCTGAATAAACCTTTCCGCTTCAGCAACAGCAAACTCAATCCCATAACCTTTACTTAAAAAAGTCGCTATTGCAGAAGCAAAACTATCTCCCGTTCCATTTACATTTCGGGTTCGAATTCCTTCCTTCTTGTAAACCTTCATCACCTTCTCCACCGGATTATAATAATAATCGATAAAGAAATCACGGTTCTCCACCGACTTTATAACTACACTATTTCCCCAACGGCTCAAATCCTTCAAACATTCCTCTATATTACCCTCATTCAACTCCTTTCCACACAACCACTCAGCCTCTTTCTTATTCGGAGTTAGGATAGAAGCACGAGGAAATAGGTAATCTTTATAAGCTTGCACCGCATCTTCTTCCAACAATTTGTCACCCGAAGAAGTAACCATGACCGGATCAACGACAACTGGAATCGAGCTATATTCATCTAATATGCCTGCAACAAGCCGAATGATATTTTTAGAATACAACATACCGGTTTTTATGCAATCTGCCCCCACATCTCCAAGGAAAGAACGGATTTGTCCTGCAATCATATCTGCCGGTATCAAGTGTACTCCTTTTACATGAGTTGTGTCCTCATCTACAATACATATCACTGCTCCTGCCGCATACCCTCCACAAGCCACGATGGCTTTCATATCGGCCTGAATCCCCGCTGTTCCTAAAGGTTCGCTACCCGCAACAACGAAAACTTTATAAAGCTTATCTGCTATTTTCATAATATCCATCCAGCACTTTCTTCAAACTCCCTACAAATATATCCACTTCTTTCGTTGAAAGTATCAACGGAGGAAGTATTCTTAATGTATACAACCCGGAATAGCCGGTAAAAATCCGTTCCTCAAACAGCAGGGGTTCGCGTACCTCTTTCACCGGCACGGTCAGTTCCACCCCCACCATCAGTCCACGTCCCCGGATTTCTTTTATAAGCGGAGAGTGCAGTTCCTGCAACCGCTGCATCAGATACGCTCCCGTATGAAGAGCATTCTCTATCAGTTTCTCCTCGCGGATAATTTTCAGCACAGCCAGAGCGGCGGCGCATCCCAAATGATTGCCACCGAACGTCGTACCGAGCATTCCTTTTCGGGCGGCAAACATCGGACTGATCAAGACTCCCGAAAAAGGAAATCCGTTGGCTATCCCCTTAGCCACAGTGATAAGGTCCGGTTTGATGCCAGCCCATTGGTGAGCAAAGAACTTCCCCGTACGACCATAGCCCGACTGTATTTCATCAAGAACCAATACCACCCCATAACGTCTCGTCAGTTCCCTCAATTGCCGCAGAAAGTCCTCATCGGGGACCTGGATTCCCCCTACTCCTGAAATTCCTTCTAGAATTACGGCACACACATCTCCCTTGGCCAACTCCGTTTCCACTTCCTTTATATCCAAGGCCGCAAAATACACGTTATGATTCGTATTAATCGGTGCATGAAGGGCAGGATTGTCCGTCACTTCCACAGCCGCCGACGTGCGCCCATGAAAAGAGTTTCTAAAAGCCACTACCCGTTTTTTTCCCGTATGAAACGAAGCCAGTTTCAGGGCATTTTCGTTGGCTTCTGCTCCCGAGTTGACAAAGAACGCCCGATAATCAGGATACCCCGACAGCTCACCCAGCTCATTAGCCAGTCTTTCCTGCAACTTATTTATGACAGAATTCGAATAAAACATCAGCTGTTGCAGCTGCTCACTCATGCACTTCACCAGATACGGATGCGAATGTCCCACCGAAATCACGGCATGTCCGCCATACAAATCAAGATAGGCCTGCCCCTTCTCGTCATATACCTCACAACCTTTTCCCCTTACGATATTCACGGGAAAAACCGAATACACATCAAACAGTTCCATCATCTTTTACATTTTACGATATAGCCTGCGGCAAGATCATTCCATCCTGCCGTATTTCATTTCATCTCCATTCTTGTCATATTGCTTACGCTTGCCGGTGGGAGGGCTTAATAAAGTAATCCGTACCACCTCCGTACGATGAAGGCTTCTCTGCACCGCCTCATCAAACGCATCCATATGCTTGGGCAGGAAACGTTGACTGATGGCCCGAAGCGCCTCAATCTTCTCTTCCGTATCCGTCACCCGTTCCGCCTTGCCAAAAGCGATGGCCGAACGATATTGAAGTGTAAACGTGCCGTCCTTCGGCCCCACAGTAGGCTGGCACTTCGTAACCGCCGAAAGACATACTTCCGGATGCACGGCAATGGCATCCAGCTTATCCCCTTCAGGAGCACAATGAAAATACCACACGTCATCACTTGTACAAGCCAGTGAAAGCGGCACCCCGTATGCACTTCCGTCGACCCGGGTAAAGCTGACCGTGATATAAGGAGCCCTGCGCATAACCTCCAAAGCCCACTGACTATCCATTTCTCTACTTGCTTTTCTCATCTGTAATTCCTTTTATTCAGATTTTTCCTTTGTATTTGTTTCACAAAAATACGGCTCGCCAGTCAATCTGCATGTAAGATTTATGACAAGGGGATTAATTAACACTCTCACAAAAACAGATTAATCCTGCCTTTCTATTGAAAGTAATAAACAAAAAACATATTTTTGCAAAAGAAAATGCAGAAAGACAGATAATGAAAAGCATACCATTCAACGATTATTACAAGGAAAAACTTTTTTCTATTCCACTCTTTAAAGAACTGCCGGATTACCTGAAAAGTGAGATTCTAAAAAGACTTGACTTCCGTCTTCAGGAAATCAACGAGAATACGGTTATCCTGGAGCAAGGAGATATATGCTGTAATCTGTATGTATTGCTTGAAGGAACCTTGGAGGTGAACATTATCGATGCCAACGGCAATGAAGTCTTAATCGAACACATTGAGTCGCCTAGGGCTTTCGCCACCCCTCACCTGTTCAAGAAAGACAACCGTTTCCCCGCCACATTCCGTACACTGGAAAAGTCTGTCCTCCTGACTGCCACCAAGGACTCCACCTTCCATCTTATCAGCAAATATCCGGATATGCTGAAAAGTTTTCTCTGCGTATCAGGCAACTGCAACGTGTGTACCACCATGCGACTGGACGTGCTGTCACGAAAAACCATTCGCGAAAGAATCCTGGTCTATTTACTGAAACAGCTGGATAAAGACACTTCTACCGTGAAACTGACGCATACCCTTACGCAACTGGCCGAATACATTAACGTGACACGTCCGGCCCTGTCTACCGAATTCAATAAGATGGAAAAAGAAGGCATCCTCAAAAGGAAAGAAGGCAATTACATCGAACTGAACCGAAAAGCCATAAAAGGCATTATATAAAGAACAAGGACCGCTCCTTCAATGTGGAACAGTCCTTGTCCTTTTTTATTGCGCACGTAACTATTATTTTTTGAAAAGAGTCGGATTGACGTTCAAAGACACCCATCCCCAGTCTTGCCAGCTTTTGTGATTTCCTCCTTTCACGACATCCATTGTCGAAGTTCCTCTCATCAGCGAGTAACCCACCGAAAGGCTGACATCTTTCATGATTTTCCAGTCCAGCTGATAATCCAGTTCAGACCCTAAGGTACGGTTCAGGCTCTCCAGCTTCACACCTGTGGCGAAATAATGATAATTCAGTCCCATCGATACAGAAGAAGATACCTTATAACCTACTCCTATCTGCGTGTCAGAAAGTCCCGGTGCATAGCCATTCACAAAATCGGACGCATAAAAATAATCCATTGCTCCGTAAAATTTATGATGAGTGCCATACAGCGGATTAAAAGCCCGGTAAGTGGCATCGGACTTCTTACTACCACTCAGGTAATCAGTTCCCACATTGACCGTCCAGCTGTCATTGATAGAATACGAAGCCCGCACACTTCCCATGAAAGCAGAAACCTTGCGTGCGGATACATTCTTTCCTGTCTGATAATAGAAAGATCCTGACAGATTCCATGAGGCCGGGGTGAATTGTACGTACGTGCCCACCGTCTGCATATATTGTGTATCCGACTCTCGGGTTTCGGCATCACCTCCTTCCTGACCCAGATTCATGGCCAGCACAGAAAGTTTCACAGGTGCAGATGCGAAATCATAATGATACCACAAGGACTGCATATTTTTATAAAGTTTGGTCTTGCTGCTGTCATAATATGTTCCGCCTATCAGGGTCTCGTCATTCTGGTTGAAAGCAAAGATACCATCCAGCTGATGCCCTCCATGTCTGTAGCCTATTTTCAGGGCATCATGATAGCGCCCTGCCACGTTCCAGTCCAGTCCTCCCAAAATGCGCTCATCATCATACACCAGCGACTGCCTTCCCAGCTGCATGAACCACGAGTCATTCAGATGGAATGCAGCCCAAGCCTCGTTCAATATAAAACGCCCGTTTTTGTCAACCAGCGCATCCTGCCCCCACACACCGACATGCTGTGCCGAGAACTTCAACGACAACTTCTTGCGTTCATATCCCAAAGTCAGTCGGGCACGTTCATTGATAAACCCCGCAGGTTTATCACCCTCACCGCGGGGAGACAGCGCGCCATTCCGGTATTCTCCTCTTGTACGAATCTGGGCTGAGGCCCAAAAATGACTTTCTTCATTCTCCTGAGCATGGACCAAGGACACCTGCCCAAGAAGCAAAGCCACCGCCCATGCAGACAAAATTCTTTTTCTCATACTCTCAGCGTTTTTATCAGTTCATATTATAGGTGTGAATACTGCTTCCTTGTGCGGAAGGCAGGTAATTAATGCCCCACCAGCACATCTGCAGAAAAACAAAAGAAATCAGCAGGACCGACAATGACAACCGACGCTTCTGCTGTAACCCTATTCGCATGTGAATGTAAGTAAGATACGAAAACCAGGTCACAGCCGCCCAAGTTTCCTTGGGGTCCCACGCCCAGTAATGTCCCCAGGCTTCCTTCGCCCATAAGGCACCGGTAAGCATTCCCAGTGTCATGAACGACAGTCCGACATATACAAGGTTATCACACAAGGCCATTTCCTTCTCGTCACACCGGTTCTTTCTGACCCAGAGCAGGTAAATGGCCATCACGGCAGAAGCTCCCAGCATGGCATAAGCGAACATATAAATAATGACATGAGGAGCAAACCAGGGACTCTGCAAGGCAGGCATGAGCGCTTTATTGTGTATCTCCGGCTTCAGAATATTCACACAGATAAAAACAACCGACGGCAATGTGCCAAATCCTAATATCCATTTATATTTCCACCTTATGTAAGTAATCAGTCCGGCAAAAGGCAAAAAGAACGAATACCACAAACGGGTTTCTCCCATCGTACGCAGAGGAGGACGCTCCAGTGAATGCCACAACAAGCTGATAAATGTACCAAACACCACAAGCCCTAACACCGTACACGCACATGCGCGCAGACGACTCCCCTTAAAGGCACTCCATGCACCAGCTATCCAGCACAGCACAGCCACCAGGGCAAAATAACTAAACCAGTCCCAATTCAGCATATTCTTCTCAACACTTATTATTCTTCTGGGCCGTTACGAACATGCATACAGCCCCCAACATCATCATTACAATTCCCACATAAACTACCGGAAGCCATGGGTCTGACACCAGTTCAAACACACTGACATCACTCCAGCGACCTTTGCCCTCATCGTAGCTTAACTGATAGATTTTCCAGCCTTCCACTTTCGCCGGCTTATTGACTTCAATTGTCTGCTCAAGCTTTTTTCCTGTCTCTGTATAAATTGTCACCTCAGACGAGAAGCGCCGTGGCTCTCTGTCGGGCATCACCAGGCTGCAGACACTATCGAGCCGGAGCGCCTGATACGGGAACAGAAAACTTCCGCAGCTTACCCAGCCGTCTGCCATCTGCTTTCCATCAGCAGAAGTAGCCCTGACATGGACGGCACACGTAGCTCCCATGCTCGGCCATTCCACGTACCTCACCGTATCTTCTCCTGACACGGAGGCAGCCATATCTATCTTGTTACGTACCTCAATATTCCATCCGGGCAACACACCCTGACTGACACCCTCTTCCAAAAGCAGATGAGCAGGTGCGTTGTCTGGCAAAGCTCTTCCGGTAGCATTGTCTATCAGCATCAGCTTGGGAGGATATTCTTCTATACTGAAATTCTTGAGTTCGATGGCCAGTGGTAACTCGGTTAACTGCCCGTTCGTGTCCGTAGCACGCCATTCAACCTGACCCACACGTGTATTCATCGTCAACCGTTTCATATCGGCACTACCCAGTGTAGCAGATACCAACGCCACGAATAACCCAAAATGATTCAGCAGAAACGGTATCTTCTGAAACCGAAATGAAAATAGGTGCTTGAGCGATACCAGTCCTACGATGGACGTCATCCAAAAATACTCCAACACGAAAGGCCACCATGAAATCATGCGGTTAAACATGGAAATACCCTCAGCAGGTACATGTCCCGGGACCTGCTTAATCATACCCATACAGAATGTAAGGACCGACACAGCTGCCAGCGAAGGAATCGCCGCTTTGTACGACATGGCCCAGCGCACGAAATAAAGCTTTTTCCGCAAAGAATACAATGCCACCAGCCCCACCAGGTAAGCCACTGCCACACACAAATTCAATGGCCAGGAAAAGCTGTTCCAGTCTACTCCACCCGTCATCAAATGAAGAATAAGACCTATGACGAGCAATCCCGCACAGGTCATTATTCCTTCTTTTATCCCCCAAGTATTTTTCCACATAACACTTAAATGATACGTTCCTTCAGTTTTGCTTCTTTCAACCAGTTCGGAACCGTTTCATTCAAGAAACGTTCTTTAGCAGCTTTTTCAGCCGGGATGTCCAGACCTATGAACTCCTGCGCTTTCTCTTTGGTAGAAATATCCGGCATCGGCACACTCTCCGTGTAACCGTGCTTAGCCAGAATACGGACAAGAGAAAGACGGGCCTGCAGTGCTCTGTCCAGTCCATGCGACAGGATTCGCTGAATTTCCTGAGGTGCATGGAAAGCAGCTCCATGAGAAGCTACTCCAAAATCCCAGCGCCACTGAGCTTCACGCAGCAGTTTCAATACCGGTTGCATTTCATTCTCTGTCGCTCCCTTATCCCAGGCGAATTTAGCTTCGATATGTGCCGAAGCCAGTTCTTTTTCCAGACGGGTTCTGATCTCATTGGCCTTACGCTGACGTTCATACACGTTATTGCGCAATGTTTCTTCACTTTCACGATGACACACCTGACACGTACGGTCTATCATGGCAAGCGGACTCTGGATGTGATGGTCACTGAATTTCATTCCTCCCTCACTCTTATACGGCATGTGACAATCGGCACACGATACTCCTCTCTGTCCGTGAATGCCCATCTGCGAAATTTCATAGTCAGGATGCTGTGCCTTGAGAATCGGTGTACGGCTCAAAGCATGCGTATAGTCAGAAAAGCCGGCTTCATCGTAATATTGCTCGATGGCCTCTACCGTCATGCCCTTGTCCCATGGGAAAGTGAGGTACTTGCCGTCTCCTTTAAAGTAATATTCCACATGACACTGTGCACACACCAGCGAGCGCATTGCCTGAGGAGTGGCTTTTGTGATGTCTTTTCCCTGACGGGCAAAAGCTTCAATCAGGGCCGGACGGCTAATATGCAAATCCATTGTTTCTGAATCATGACAATCTGAACAGCCTATCGGATTCACAATCTCATCGCCGAAAGCAGCCCACTTGTTATTGTAGAATGAATCTACCCCTATTTCCTGCATCATGCGCGGTACATCAGGACTCTTGCAGGTCCAGCAAGTAGAGGGCTGAGGGCCGTCTTTTTCACCCTGAGGTGCTCCTGTTCGCAACGTGGCACGAATGTCTTCAATGGCATGCATGTGGCCACGAGGAGTGGCATAGTCTTTTGAAAAGGCATAGCCTGCCCAAAGAATCACCATCTCCGGCCGCTGTGCCAGCACATCCACCTGCACATTTCCGTTGAATTCACTTTCAAAATCTGTACGGGCAGTTTCAGTCCAAGTCTGATATTCTCTCGGGAAATCTCCCTGGAATTTCTCGTTCTGAGCCACAATCCCTTTCATCGGATTCTTCCGGTTATTAAATATGCTTGCCACTTCGGCCCTGCGCTCTGACAACGCAGACACGGCAAGTCCTAAACAAAACACGACGGCCATTGATGCACCAAACAACAGCCATCCCTGCCAAGATTTAAAATTATGAATCATACTATACGAGTTTTAAATTATTCTTTCATCTTTCTCAACCATTCCGGAACTGGTGAATCCGGCAGTGGCACAATGGCCGCCGGTGTGGACGACAGACTGTTCTTTCCTCCATGGGGCACATCGCGGTGGCAATCCCAGCAGGCTTTTCCCTTTCCCACTTCCGACATCATATAGTCTATGCGGCCGGTCTTTACCAGTTCCGTATTCAACTGTTCATGACAGCGGATACAATTGTTCATGATGACCTGTGAACTGGCCGGATGTGCCTGAATGACCTGAGGCTCCGAACTGGTTAGAAAAGCAGCCACGTGCTTCACGCCGTCCATCCCTTTGAACGTCCACTTCTTCACAAAATTCTCATGTGGCACATGGCAGTCGTTACACGTCGCATTTCGCGAATGAGAGCTGTGCATCCAAGTGGCATAATAAGGTGACATGATGTGGCAATTCACACAAGCCGAAGGCTCGTCGGTGAGATACGTATGTGCTCTCAAGAGGTAAAGGAAGTACAGTCCACCGCCTGCCACCACTCCTGCAATGAGAGCCGTTATCATTTTTTGTCGTTTGGATAGCATCATATAATATACTTTTTTGCAAAAAAAAGATATTATTTCAAATTCAGGTGTAATAAATATGACACCCAGCCCAATTTTGCAGACATATAACATGCGATTCCTACCCAAAAATCACAAAGAACTTGAAGACAACCCTGAAACCTCCCTATAAAATTAAAGCCGACCCATAAGATTATATCTTACAGGTCGGCCACCATCATTTATACAACATGTACGCCACTGCTTATATTTTCTCGGCAATACGTTTTACCACACCAGGACCTTCATAGATGAAAGCGGAATACACCTGTACGAGGTGAGCTCCCGCATTCCGCATTGCCTTTGCCTCAAACGGTGTCATCACACCTCCCGCACCAATCAGCAACATGTCCTTGGGAGCATGTGCCGACAAATACTTCATCACCTCCAAAGACTTGTGAATGACCGGAAGTCCGCTGATGCCTCCGGCTCCTACCCGTTCCACTTCAGCCTGTGCGAAATGAATCAGAAGCGAACGGTCTTGTGTAGGTCCCGTAGCAATGAAACCGTCAATATGATGCACCTTTGCAAATTCAATCACCGCATCCAGTTTCTCCACCGGCACATCGGCAGGCAACTTCAGGAAGACCGGTCTGTGGAAACGCTGTTTGTAGCTCTCGAGTGCAGTCAGCACATCAGTCAGAATCTCAGGCGTCATACTGCCCCAGTTTATCGTATAATAATCCGCATAGGCACTGAAAGTCTCGTACAAATCTGTAATATCTGTCACGGCCCGCTCCGCATCGGTCGGAGCATTGGTATTGATATTTACTCCCAAAATGTATTTTCCGTCCCGTTTCCGTTGCAGATTTTTCAGGACAACCTCTTTTCCGGGATTATTGAAGCCCGTACGTGAAACCAGCGCATGATCCTCCGGCAAACGGAAGATTCGGGGGAAAGGATTTCCTGCTACCTTTTCCGGAGTAACGGTTCCCACTTCCAGAAAACCAAAACCCAAATCACTCAGTTCGTCAAAGCAATTCGCCTCTTTGTCGAATCCGGCCGACAGTCCCACCCGATTGGCAAAAGTCAGGTTCCGCCATTGAAACGGAGTTGCCTTCGGACGATAAAATGCACGAAGAAGACATTTCACCGGTGGAAAATGACGATAAACATGAAGTAAAGCAACTATCTGACCGTGAATTTTCTCGGCATCCATACGGAACAACCAGGGACGAAGAATAGATTTGTACATAATCATAATGTTTTTAGTTTCGTGACACAAAAGTACGATATCTATCTGGATTTTTGTCATAAAAAAAAGTTATCCCCTATTACCTGAAAAAACGTAAGTTCGTTTAAGACAAAACGCAAGTGCGTTTTACTTCAAACGTACTTGCGTTTCATCTGAAATGTCCTTGCGTTTTAGTTCAAACGCAAAGGCGTTTTTTGCCAAATTTTAATCTACTAAAAATCAAATATTTACAAATTTCACAATTTACATATTTCCCATCGTATTGACCACCTCCACCCGGCTTAGCGTATGGTTTACCCGCTCCACATGAATCTGGGTGGCAATGCGTTCGCGCAAGGCTTCCACGTGACTGATGATGCCTACTTTCTTGCCTCCTATCTGGTGTAACTTCTCAAGGGCTTCCATCACCGTATTCAGGTAGTCACTGTCCAGCGTACCGAAACCTTCGTCGATAAACAGCACATCCACCGAAAGACTTTTCCGGTTGAGTGAAGACAATCCCAATGCCAAGGCCAGTGACACCAGGAAGCTCTCTCCACCTGAAATGGTGGATGTGGGACGTTTCACCCCGCCCTGGTATTCATCGCGCAACAGAATGGTAAGTCCACCCGGCGGACACTCCATACGGTAACGGTCGGTCAGCCGGCTCAGGTAATGATTGGCACCGGCCAGCAACTGGCGAAGCACGTAGCTTTGGGCAATGTTACGGAACTTCTTGCCGTCGGCACTGCCGAACAAGGCAGCCACTCCAGCCCAGTTGTCCACTTCCTTTTGCTTCACTTCTATCTGTTCCTTCACTTTCCGGATACGCTGTAGACACTCTTCGTGATGTGCCAGCATCTGTGCGATGGCTCCCAAACGAGCCAACTTCCCGGTCTGCTGTTCTTCCAGTCGGGAAATGGTTTCCTCTACGGCTGCCAGGGTCATCCCTTCGGTTTCCGACGGACGCTGTGCCTGATGCTGTGTCAGTTCCCGACCGACCCGTTCCATTTCTGCCCGCCGGCTCGTCAGGTCGTTGTCCAACTTCTGCAAAGTACGGCGTGCCATATTCACTTTTTCAACTTCCAGTCCGGCCAGTTTCCCCAAATACTCACGGGAAATCTCGGGATGACCGACAAGAAAAGCTTCCACTCCGGCGCTTTTTTCCTCCCTCAACTTTTGCGATGTCTTTATGGCATGGCAGACAGAAAGCAAGGAAGTGTTCAGCGCGTTCCATTGTCCCGGAAGTCCTTCCGGACACGGCCCGTCGGGTATTGTCTCTGCCGTCTCCTGCTCCCAGTCCGGAAGTTCCGACAAGATGGACTGACGGACAGACTGCACCTGCTCCACCTGAGAAGCCAGCGACTCTACCCTGTGTGAGAGTTGCTCTCTCCTCGTCTGCTGTTCCACATACCGATTGGTTTCTTTCTTCAAGGCGGTAATGAAGTTTTCCCGGTCGGTCTTCCAAGCTTCCTGCCAAGGCGTAAAGACAATCAAGGTCTCCCCTTTCTCCATACACTGGGAGACGGTCAGTGCCTCACGCGAAAGCGCCTCTTCCAGCATACGCAGTTCGGTTTCCAAACGGGACACGGCTTTATCGGTTTCCTCTACCTTCCGGTGCCATTGCTCGCAGGCAGTGGTCAGTTCCTCCCGTTCCTTCGTCAGACGGTTCAGGCGTTGCTGTCCTTCCTCGGCCTGTTTCCACAGCGCTTCCAGCCGGTCGCATACTTCCTGCTGCGCCGACAAGGCTTGTTCTACCTGAGATCCGACCTCGTCCGCTTCTTTCACGGTGGCATAAAGCGGCATATCTGTCACGGCCTTTTCCGCCAGAGAATAAGCATCTTTTGCAATAGTCTCCTTCTTCGCCTCCATTTCTTCCAGCCGCATCAGGGAGCGAACCTCCGCTTCCGCCTGTGCCAGTGCGGTCAAGACTTCCTCCGCCCGACGTGCCTTTTCTTCCAGCAACGCACGGACCGGTTCCAGCAATGACACAAAATGAGCTTCGCTCTTCAAGTCATCACCCACCTCCTTGCCGCAGACCGGACACACATCGCCTTTTGACAGACGTGCGCGGGCCTCGCGTGCCCAGTCTTCACAAGACATCCGCTGCTTGTCGTACACCTGCTGCACTTCTTCCTTTTCCTTACGGCACACCTCAGACCGCGCTTTCAATTGCGCTACCGTCTGTTGCTGCTTCCGGCAATCATCCTGCAAGGTTTTCCGATTCTTCTGCACATCCAGCCAGGCTTGTTCCTTTTCTGCACGGACAGAAAGTGCCTCCCGCAACTTCTTCCATCCGTCCAGCCGGGCGTCTGCTTCCTGCTTCTTCTGCCGAAGTTCCTCCACTTGCAAATCCTCTAACTGCATGCGGCACGCTGCCACCTCCTGCTGCTTTTCTTCCGCTACCTTTCGGGCCTGTTCATACGATGCCGTAGCTCCCTGGCGGACTTCCAGCGTTTTTTGATGGATTTCCACCTTGTGCGCTTTTTCTTTCCGGTAATCTTCCGACTGCAGAAGTGCGTGCTGAATCTGGTCAGACAAGGCCGAAAGCGATTGCAACGATTCGTACACCGGCACCTTTTCCTGTACACCGGAAAGATACGTCTCGCACGCCTCCCACTGTTCCCGGCACTGTACCTGCATACGCTCCAGTTGCCCCAAGCCGACACTCAACGAACGGTACTTCTCTTTCAGTTGTTCCAGTTCTTCTTCCGACGTACGGATACGCTGCTGCAAGGCCGCCTGTTCTGTCCATTGGAAGCGCACATCAGCCGTACGGTCCCAGTCATCCAGCAACGATTTGTTGCGCTTGTAGTCATCCGACTCTACCCGTTCCGTCAGTGACTGAAGCGCCTTTCCGGTCTCCTCCAGATCATGTGCCAACTTCTGCTCGTCGGTCAACCATTTCCGAAGGTCCTGCTCCTGCTTCAACTGTGTGCGGAGCGTGGCAGTCTCTTCTGTCACCTGGCGCTGTTCCGCCTGAAGCACGGCCAATTCCTCGTCAGTCAACAACACAATACCACCCGTCTGCGCCTTCAGTTCCTGCAACTCCGCCTCCTTTTCGGTCTTCATCACGTAGATTTCCCGACTGATGCGCGAATAGATTTCCGTGCCCGTCAGTTTCTCCAGGATATTTGATTTTTCCTCCTCCTTGCTTTTCAGGAACTTGGTAAACTCTCCCTGTGCCAGTAGCGTAGTCCGGCAGAACTGCTCAAAGGTGAGACCGATACGCCGCTCTATCTCCGTACGTGTTTCGGTCGACTTATTCGTGAGCGGAGTGCCGTCCTGCATGGAAAGTGTCCAGACCACTTTCTGAATTTTCCCTCCAGCCTTGTTGCGCGCCCTTGCCACGCTCCACACGGCCCGCAAGGCATCTCCTGCCGCATCCGTAAACCACAGCTCCACTTGTGCCGACACACTGTCGCGCCGCATCAGCATGCGTGAATCGTCGATGCTTACTTCACCCGTACCGGAAAAGCTGTCGTTCTCGTCCAAGTAACGTTCATTGGCTGCCTGTTTCAAGCGGGGAGTGGTGTTATAGAGTGCCAGACACACCGCATCCAGCAACGTCGACTTTCCGGCTCCCGTCGGTCCACAAATCAGGAAGATGGAATCCTCGCCCAGCGGCCCATGCTCAAAATCAATGCACGCCTTCTCGATGGAGGCTATATTTTCAATAATCAGTTTCTGTAATTTCATGTGCTATTCCTCCTCTTGACTTCGTACCCGTTTTACGGCTTCCACCAGCATGTCGAGCATTTCCGGAGCGATGTCCCGCTGAAACTTATCCTGATAATAGATGGCTGCTACCTGCGACGGAGAAAAAGTCTGCAAACGGTCTACATCCAGCTCTGTAATCTCCTTCTGCGTTTCCACTACTTCACGTTCCCACTTGTAACGGCAGAAACGGCACTGCTTGCCCCGGGTCAGTTCGTAGGCCCGCTCCATGCAATAGGCCGGAGGTACATCCTGAATACGGACGTGCAACTGCACATACATCTTTTCCTCATCGGGGATGGCCTGCAACACCTCCAATGCTTCTTCCAGCGGCACGGCCCGCGAAGGCAGTACTTTTAAGAGCCACGCATTCCGCACCGGCAAGGTACGTACTTCGGGCATAGCACCATGTGCAGCCAGTTCTACCAGACTGACGGAATGCCCGTAACTCTCGTCAAAGCTGACCGGAAGCGGGGAGCCGCAATAACGGGCCCGTCCGCCGAGCAAGGTTTGCGGAAAATGGATGTGTCCTAAGGCCAAGTAATCGTATCCCTCCCCCATCAGACGGATGTCCGTGTATTCCATGCCGCCGCGTCCGTCGTCCTGTCCGGTAATGTCACTTCCCGTCAGGGCCAGGTGGGCCATCAGCACCACCGGAAGATTCCCCTGGTTTCGTTCCTCCACACGGTTCAGTAAAGTTTGGATAAAATGATGTTGCCGCTCTTCACGTGGGACTTCTTCATCGAGCGCCGGAAAGTTTTGCGGATACACATGAGGCAGGGCTATCACATAGCCTTTCAATTCGCCGCAACCGTTCTTCACTTCCACGATATGACGTTCCAGGTCTACCTGGCCGGCTTCATCCCTTCGGATAGAACCCACCACAGTGACTCCGGCATACTTCCACAGATTCCGGTTGATTTCCAGCTTGGAACTGCTGTCGTGATTACCTGCCGTGATAATAATCTGCATGGAAGGGCAGGTTTCATGAAATTCCACCAGCGCATCCGTGTACAACCGCTGGGCGGCTGCCGAAGGACTGCAATAATGAAACACGTCGCCCGACACGATCAACGCGTCGGGCTGTTCTGCGGCTACCCAGTGGCACAACTGCCGCAGAAAGTCTTGCTGTTCCTCGCTACGGTCGTATTCAAACAGTTGCTGCCCCAAGTGCCAGTCACTAGTATGTAATATTTTCATCCGTTTTACAAGGTTTTAGGAGGATAAAGGGTGTTCCACCAGGTCGGGTCATCTTGTAGCCATTTGGCAAACCAGGCAAAGATAGTGTTCTGCCACTGGATGCGTTTCTGATAGTCCTTGATGTGATGGTCTTGTCCGTCTACCACTACCAGTGCCGTTTCACGTCCTAACAGTTTCAGGGCCGTAAACATCTGGATACTTTCGCCCACCGGCACATTGGTATCTACCGCTCCATGCAGGAAGAGCAGCGGAGTGTGTATCTTGTCGGCATTGAACAGCGGACTGTGGTCGACAAAGAGTTCCGGATTCTTCCACGGATAACTATTGGCTGCCGATACTTCACTGTAAGAATAGCCCCAGTAGCCTTCACCCCAGTAGCTGGTGTGGTCGCTAATGCCGGCATGGGAAATAGCTGCCGCAAACAAGTCGGTCTTTGTCTGGAGATATTGCGTCATGAAGCCACCGTATGAAGCACCGATGCAACCGATTTTCTTACCATTGACAAAGGAATGAGCTTCCACAAACTTACGTGTTCCTTCGATGATGTCGTCGGCCACATAATCACCGAACGTATTCACATGGCGGGCAGAGAATTCCTGACCGAAACCGGTCGCTCCACTCGGTTCTACCACATACACCACATAACCTAATGCGGCATACGCATGATGCGGGTAACGGCTAGCAAAATTACGGCTTGTGGGACTGCATCCGCCGTAGTAGTTGACTATCATCGGATATTTTTTGTTCGGGTCAAAATGAGGAGGCAGGTAGTAGCGTCCGCAAATGGTGTCCCCCCGAGAGTTGACAAAGTCCCACGCCTTGCATTCACCCAGCAGCACATCTTTCAATTCCCCGTTCAAATCTTCTTCCAACTTGGAGGCATCCTTCTTCAGATCAACCACATACAAGCGGTGAGAATTGGACGCACTTTCTCCGTAGAACGATAACGAAGAGGCTTTTTCGGCCACAGAGAATCCCAATACCATTTCTTCGGGCACATTCACCTTCTCAATGTGTTTCTTTGCCGGATTCAGGCGGAACAGCGCGATGCAATCACGGTCTTCGGCGGTGAAGTACACACAATTGTCTACAGCCGACCACACCGTCTGCATCACGTTCGGATTGAACGTCCGGGTCAGCGGTTCAATCTGCTTGCTCTGTAAATCCATCAGGTAAAGCTGATTATCAATCATGCTCGGGGTCTGTCCTTCCTTCACATTCTTACCGATGCCCCCCAAACACTCCGGTGTACCGGCCAGCAATACCTGACGGCCATCGGGAGAGAACTGCGCATTGGTCAGGAAACCGTCATCTTTCACCAGTTCTTCCACCTGCAAGGTCTGCACATCCATCTTGTACACGGAGAACAAGGTGGTCGGGCGTTTTCCCATACGGTGGTTGGAAGTCATCATCAGAATATAACGGCCGTCGGAAGAAATGTCCGTAGCCCATACATTCTTGTAACCGAAGGTCAAAGGCTGGCATACACCTGTCTTCACATCAAAACGGGCCAGATACGTACGGTTGCGCCATCCCGGCTGGCGGTCGTCCGGATCAATGAATTCATAGATTTCCTTCTTCTCTTCCGGCCCCTTCTGTACGAGGGTAAACAGCAGATAATCCTCCGTAGGTGCTATCTGGAAGCTGCCCTCCGGAAGATGGTTCACCCACACTTCCTCGTGTCCGGATACAGGGTCAACCGTCACCAATTCCCGTCCGGATACACCCTGACGTACATAGTAATATTTCACGGAACGCGGCATCCAGTGCAGGGTTTCTCCACGGGTTACCAATATTTTGCCAGTCTTCAGTTCCTTTACCTTGGTCTGCGAAGTAGTTTCCCCACCTTCTTTCGTGACAGTGTACGACGTAATCAGATATTTCCCATCGGCTGAAAGTTCAGTACCCGTAAAGCGGGTACCATGCAGTACATCGGCCAGTGTAAACAGACGTCCTTGTTCGGTACGCAAGGTAAACACCCCGTCCTGCTTAGCATCCAGGCTCACCTTCGGCACGTTTTTTTCGCCCGGCATAGAGAGGTACTTGATGACCACCTGATGCGTAGCCGGATTCAGCGACAACGAGGCATCCTCCACGCGCTTGCCATCCACATACACCTGATAGTGTTCAGCCCCTTCTACCTTCAGTGATACTTCCCCATAGTGTGTATTTTCCAATACAAAACCCATAAGGTGCAGGGCATAGCCTGCCGACGGAGACAGCTGACTTGCCTGCTTCACTTCTGCTCCTTCAAGCAAAAAAAATGACACCGGCGTATCCAGCAGTGACTCCGCTTTCCACGACTTGGAATTAACATCCACACTGTCAACCTGATAAGGTTGTACTAATGCATACGGTCCTGCGTATTTAAACGTAGTGACCTCTATATTCTCGGCATTCACCAGCATGGTTCCACATAGAGAACATGCTATAAAAAGTTCCTTTTTCATCTCTTTTTTATAGTTTATTGCCACAAACATAATCAAAAATCATCATTTTTTTGTTATGTTTGTAGAACAACTAACGAAACCGTTATGAAAAAAGAACTAAGTGTGTATGCCCTTTCTTTGCTGATGCTGGCAGGATGCAGTTCGGTACCGCTCACCGGACGTAAACAATTGTTGCTGGTTTCAGACCAGGAAGTGCTTTCTTCCAGCCTGACTCAGTATAAAGACTACATAAAAAGTGCCCAAAAGTCGACCAATGCCACCCAGACGGCCATGGTGGTACGAGTGGGAAAGAACATTGCCGCAGCTACAGAACGATACTTGCGCAGCAACGGACTTTCTGACGAAATCAAGGAGTTCGCCTGGGAATTCAATCTGGTAAAGAGTGACGAAATCAACGCGTTCTGTATGCCGGGCGGAAAGATTGTGGTGTACGAAGGACTGATGAAATTGGTATCGTCGGACGATGAACTGGCCGTGGTACTGGGGCATGAAGTAGCACATGCAGTAGCCAAGCACAGCAACGAACGTATCAGCCAGCAGATGCTTACACAGTATGGTGCACAAATATTAGGACAGACTCTCTCACAAAAGAGTGAGATGGTACAGGCCATCGCGGGTACGGTATACGGTGTGGGAGCACAATACGGAGTAACCCTTCCTTTCTCGCGTAAACACGAAACGGAAGCAGATTACATGGGACTGATTCTGATGACCATGGCGGGCTATAACCCCGACAAGGCCGTGACTTTCTGGCAAAAGATGTCGGCCAGTTCTGGTGGAAAGGTGCCTGAATTCATGAGCACACACCCCAGTGATGCACGCCGTATCAGTGACATCCAGAAAGAACTTCCGGCCATTAAAGCTAAATACCGCAAATAAAACTTTTATCAAGAAAACATCCATGAAGAAAGTCGCAATTTTACTTCTAATCGTGTCCTTACTGAGTAGCGGATGCGGAACGACGCAACCGGAACGTACCGATGCCATTGTAGGTGGTGCCGCCATCGGCAATAGTGTGGGAGGTGCCATCGGCGGACTGGTAGGCGACTCCCGTCATGGCTGGAGAGGAAGTTACAGAGGTTCTGCCATTGGAAGCATTGTCGGCACACTGGCCGGAGCTGCCATTGGTGGTGCACTGACAGCCCCAAAATCGCGTGAAGAAAACAGGACAAACTATCCCGTGGAACAGGTGTACGCCGAGCCGGACTATACACAGTCTGCTCTCTCCTCTTTATACATTCGGAACATCCGTTTCATAGATAATGACCGCGACCATGTCATCAGCTCGGGAGAAAGCAGCAAAATCATCTTCGAAATCATGAATGAAGGAAATGAAATTGCCTACAACGTAATTCCCAGCGTGGCAGAAATCAGCGGAATGAAACATCTGCATATCTCCCCTTCCATTCTGGTGGAACAGATTCAGCCGGGAAACGGGGTGAAGTATACGGCTACCGTCACTGCCGGAAAACGTATCAAAACGGGTACAGCTACTTTCCGACTGGCTGTGACCGATACCCGTGGACAAATGTACGACCAGAAAGAATTTACGTTGAACACGGCACGTTGACGCGAGTCCGAATCGCTATATCAAAGTAGACAAATGGAAAAAGAACAATCGTTATGTAAAGAAAAAAAACGTGTGGAGCTGCACGAACCCAAACATTATAAAGTGATTCTCCACAACGACGACTTCACCACTATGGACTTCGTGGTGAAGGTACTTAAAATCGTGTTTTTCAAATCGCAGGAGGAAGCTGAGGCACTGATGCTGAAAGTACACCAGCAGCAATCGGCCACGGCAGGCGTTTATTCTTACGACGTAGCACAATCCAAAGCGCAGAAGGCCACTCAGATGGCACGTGAAGAAGGATTCCCTCTGCGACTGACCGTAGAACCCGAAGACAATTAAACTGTAAAGAATCAATGAGTCACATCGAAAAATCTGTATATGTAGACAAAGCGCTGTCGTTTGCTCAAGGCCTGGCGTTCCGTTATCGCCATGAATTTATTACTCCGGAACATATTCTCAGCGCACTCTTTAACCAGGACCCTTTTGTAGAGGCCGTAGAAGAATGTTTCTGTCACATCCCAGTGATGGAAGAGGAAGTAGACGAATACCTGGCACAAAAAATGGAACAGGTACCGGAAGATACCAACTATGAACTGCAATTTTCTGTGCAATCCAACCTGCTGTTTCAGAATGCGTATGCCTTCCTGGAATCATCCAATGCCGAAGTGCTAGACATTCCTCACGTAGTACAAGCCATGTTGCTGCTGCCGGAATCCTGGGCTTGCTATTTTCTGAAAAAACACCTGAAGGAACGGATTCCGGATTTCATCAGCCAACTGGTGGTCATTTATGGAGACGACCTCAGCCTGGATGAGAATGATTCAGACGAACCTCATGGTATTTCCAAAAATTTCATTACCTGCCTGAACGAACAGTTGGAGAATCACAATCCGCTGATTGGACGGGAGATGGAACTGGAACGTACTATCGAAGTGCTGTGCCGGAAAGACAAGAACAACCCGCTGCACATCGGCGAACCGGGAGTAGGAAAAACAGCCTTGGCTTACGGACTGGCAGCCCGTATAGAAGCCGGAAAAGTGCCCGAACGCCTGAAGGGAAACCGTATCTATGAACTGGATTTGGGTAGTATGCTGGCCGGTACACAATATCGGGGCGACTTCGAACAGCGATTGAAGAGTGTGATGAAAAGCCTCAGCGCAGAGAAGAAGGCCATTCTCTATATTGACGAGATACACAATCTTATCGGAGCCGGACAAATCGGTGATGGCTCGATGGATGCCTCCAACATGCTGAAGCCTTACCTGGAACAGGGAGACATCCGTTTCATCGGTTCTACCACCTACGAAGAATACAACCGTTATTTCTCACGCAGCAAAGGAATGGTACGCCGTTTCCAGCAAATCGACATTCAGGAGCCCAGCATCGACGAGGCTATCCGCATCATAGAAGGATTGAAGGAAAAATATGAGGAGTATCACCACGTAACCTATGAACCGGGAGTGATTGAGTATGCCGTAAAGGCCAGTGCCCGCTACATCAGCGACCGCTTCCTGCCCGACAAAGCCATCGACCTGATTGATGAGGCAGGTGCTTACCGCGAAATTCATCCGGCCGCAGACGGCACAAAGACGGTGGACAGAAAGCTGATTACCGAAGTACTTTCACGTACCTGCAAGATTGATGCCAATGCACTCAAGGAGGAAGACAACGCTTCACTGGAAGCATTGTACGAACGCATATCGGGACAGATTTACGGACAAGACGAAGCCATTCGTCAGGTAGTGGAGGCGGTGCAAATGGCCAAAGCTGGATTGCTGGACGAGAACAAGCCGCTGGCCAGTCTGTTGTTTGTCGGTCCTACGGGAGTAGGAAAAACCGAGGTGGCCAAGGTGTTAGCTTCAGAATTAGGTATCTCACTGGTACGTTTCGACATGAGTGAATACATGGAAAAGCATACCATCGCCAAACTCATCGGTTCTCCGGCAGGTTACATCGGATACGAGGATGGTGGTTTGCTGACGGATGCCATCCGGAAAACGCCCAACTGTGTACTGCTACTGGATGAAATCGAAAAGGCTCATCCCGACATTTTCAACATCCTGCTGCAGGTAATGGACTATGCAGTGCTGACGGACAACAAAGGACGGAAATCGGACTGCCGCCACCTGATTCTTATCATGACTTCCAACGCCGGTGCTCAGTATGCGCATCAGGCTTCCATTGGTTTCAACAGTCAGGTAAGCACCGGACAGGCCATGCTCCGTCAGGTAAAGAAAACCTTCAAACCGGAATTCCTCAACCGTTTGTCGGCTTCCGTCGTATTCCATGACATGAGTCGGGAAATGGCTACGCAAGTGCTCGACAAGAAGTTGCGCCAGCTGGATGAAAAGCTGGCTCGCCGTCACGTCTGCCTGCACCTGACACCCGAAGCACATGAATGGCTGCTGAAAGAGGGTTTCAAACCGGAATACGGAGCCCGCGAAATGGACCGTGCCATCGCCGCCCACCTGAAGCCGTTGCTCATGCGTGAGATTCTGTTTGGCTCGCTGAAGCAGGGAGGTGACATCACGGTAACGGCCGAAAACAATCAACTGAGTATTCTCCAATAATTTCGATACCATGGTTTTCCAACTGACAAAAAGACTGGCTTTTCCGGACCCGCACTGGGGAGACCCTGACGGCCTGCTGGCCATTGGAGGTGACTTGTCCGTCGACCGCCTTATCCTGGCCTACTCCAACGGTATCTTTCCCTGGTATGCCTTCCGCGAGAAAGTCATCCAATGGTGGTGCCCGTTGCAGCGTTTCGTCATCTTTCCGGAAGAGATTCACATCTCCCATTCCATGCGCACGCTAATGAACAAGAATAAGTATAAGGTAACTTTCAACCATGCGTTTGAACAGGTGATACGGAACTGCTCCAAGCTCCGCATCGAACAGGAAGGAGCCTGGCTGGGAGAGGAAATGATTGAAGCTTACATCCGAATGTACGAACAAAACCTGGCCGCCAGCGTAGAAGTATGGGAAAACGACAAGCTGGTCGGAGGCCTGTATGGAGTGACTTTGGGCACATGCTTCTTCGGCGAAAGCATGTTCTCACTCGTACCCAGCGCTTCCAAGCTTGCCCTGATACGACTGGCCCAACTGCTCCATGCGCACGGAGGTACCCTTATCGACTGCCAGTTTGAGACGCCTCACCTCAAGTCAATGGGTGGCCGGTCCATCAGTTACGAAGAATATATGGAATGCCTGAAAGCAGAATAAAGCCCATAAAAAAAAGTCCGATTCCCTCTTTCAAGAGAACCGGACTTTTTTATGATATTACTGTAAGTATAGCCAATTAATATGCACGGGCAAACAAGACACGGCGTGCAGAAGGTTTGCCAGTCAGCATATCCACACCCGGAGTCAGGCTTTCTTCATCTGCTTCGAAAGGCAGACAGCGGATAGTTGCTTTCGTTTCTTCCTTAATGCGGTCTTCTGTTTCCGGAGTACCATCCCAGTGAGCCAGGATAAATCCACCTTTCTCAATCTGTTCCTTGAATTCTTCGTAAGTATCTACCTTATAGATATGTTCGTTACGATAATTCAATGCTTTCTGGTAGATGTTCTGCTGAATTTCTTCCAACAGGTTCTGTACGTATTCTTCGATACCGTCACAAGAACGAGTTTCTTTTTCCAGTGTATCACGACGCATGATTTCCATCGTGTTGTTTTCCAGGTCACGGCCACCCATTACCAGACGTACAGGTACACCCTTCAATTCATAGTCTGCGAACTTGAATCCCGGACGCTTGTTATCAGCGTTATCGTATTTCACAGAGATACCCATGCTGCGAAGTTTGTTGACGATACCTTCTACCTTGGCATCAATCTGTTTCAACTGTTCGTCGTTCTTATAGATAGGTACGATAACAACCTGAATCGGAGCCAAATGCGGCGGAAGAACCAGACCGTTGTCGTCAGAATGGGTCATGATCAAGGCACCCATCAGACGAGTAGATACACCCCATGAAGTAGCCCATACATAATCCAGCTTATTGTTCTTGTCAACGAACTGCACGTTGAATGCCTTGGCAAAGTTCTGTCCCAGGAAGTGAGAGGTACCACACTGCAATGCCTTGCCATCCTGCATCAATCCTTCGATAGTATAAGTATCCAATGCTCCGGCAAAACGTTCGTTTGCAGATTTCACACCCTTGATAACCGGCACAGCCATGTATTTTTCAGCGAAATCGCCATACACGTGCAACATCTTCTGTGCTTCTGCTTCAGCCTCTTCGCGGGTAGCATGAGCCGTATGACCTTCCTGCCACAAGAACTCAGCTGTACGCAGGAACAGACGAGTACGCATTTCCCAGCGCATTACGTTTGCCCACTGGTTACACAAGATAGGCAGGTCACGGTATGAGTTGATCCAGTTTTTATAAGTACTCCAGATAATAGTTTCTGAAGTTGGACGAATAATCAGTTCTTCTTCCAGTTTGGCAGCCGGGTCTACAATCACACCCGAACCATCTTCTGCATTCTTCAAACGATAGTGAGTTACTACCGCACATTCCTTAGCGAAGCCTTCTACGTGTTCAGCTTCACGGCTCAGGTAAGATTTCGGAATCAACAACGGGAAATACGCATTCACATGTCCTGTAGCCTTGAACATATCGTCAAGGATACGCTGCATTTTTTCCCAGATGGCATATCCGTAAGGCTTGATTACCATACAGCCACGCACAGGAGACTGTTCAGCCAAATCGGCCTTTACCACCAAATCATTATACCATTGTGAATAGTTTTCACTTCTCTTGGTTAGGTCTTTTAATTCTTTTGCCATAACTTTATGTAGTTATTTTATTCTTTAATATCAATTGAGAGTGCAAAATTAGTAAAAAAGATTTGTTTGCTCTTGATTTTAAAGCAGGATTTATTCAAAACGGATGGATTTTGCAGGATGAATATGGCTTATCAAATAAGAAGGACCGACCAGCATCCCTACCGATACCAGCAAGGTACACACGTTCAACAATACAATCCAGCCCAAATGAAGCTCTACGGGCACTGCATTGACATAGTACGTAGCCGGATCTAACTTAATCGGTTCGAAAAAATACTGAAGAAGACAACACGACAGTCCGATGACATTTCCCCAACACATTCCCCTTCCGATAAGGAAAACAGAAAATGACAGGAATATCTGACGAATGGAAGCGTTGTTGGCCCCCAACGCTTTCAACACCCCAATCATCTGCGTACGTTCGAGAATAATAATCAGTAATCCGGAAATCATGGTAAAGCCCGCCACTCCGGTCATCAGAATCAGAATGACCCATACATTAGTATCCAGCAAGTCGAGCCACGCAAAAATCTGAGGATAAAGTTCCTCTGAAGTACGGGAACAATAGATTGCCCCATAACGGTCTGTCTGTTCCTGAATATGACCACGAATATCGTCATTCACCGAGTCCAAGAAACGATAATCCGACACGGCCACTTCCACGCCTCCCACCTGATCCGGTTCCCAACCGTTCAGACGACGAACCATGTACATGTCAGTTATCAGGAAATAATCATCGAATGCAGAGAAATTGGTTTGGAATATCCCACTCACCGTCAACCGACGGGCACGCACATTGCCTTCTATATAATAAGTATAAAGCTTATCACCTACCTTCAATGAAAGTTTGTCGGCCATGGAGCGGGAAACCAGCACACGGTTGCTGGCTACGGAGTCCGTCAGTGCAGGAATCTCTCCTTCCTGCAAGTGTGCCTTCAGGTACGTCCAGTCGTATTCCTGCGCCACCCCCTTCACAATCATTCCCTGAAAGTTATCAGCGGTCATGATCATGCCCGGTTTCGTAGCGTAACGCTGCACGTGACTCACCTGGGGAATATTCCGTATCACCGACAACAAGCTGTCGTTTGCTACCACCGGATTCATCTGGTAAAGCTGAGCTCCTTCGATACTGGAAACCACAATATCAGAGCCCATGCCTATCACCTTGTCGCGCACCTGATGCTTGAAGCCGATGACCACCGCCACCGACACAATCATCACGGCCAGTCCGATAGCAATACCGGCCATCGCAATGCGTACGGCCGGTTTTGATACTTCTTTCTCTCCTTCCCTGCTACGGTAAATCCGTCGGGCAATAAAAAATTTCCAGTTGCTCATCATTCATCCACCCTTCCCGGATAGGCTTCGAGCGCCTTACGCAGAATGAACAAAGCCCGTACCAGGTCTTCTTTCTTCAATACATAAGCCACACGAACCTCGTTTTTACCGCCGCCCGGTGTAGTATAGAATCCGCTGGCAGGTGCCATCATGACGGTTTCTCCTTCATAATTGAAATCAGACAAACACCATGCGCAGAATTTCTCGCAATCATCCACCGGCAATTTAGCTACGGTATAGAAAGCTCCCATCGGTATCGGAGAATAGACACCCGGTATACGGTTCAATCCGTCAATCAAACATTTACGGCGTTCCACGTATTCATCATACGTTTCGCGAGCATATTCTTCCGGTTCATCGAGTGAAGCCTCAGCTGCAATCTGGCCAATCAACGGTGGACTCAAACGGGCCTGGCAGAATTTCATCACCGCCTTGCGCACTTCCGGATTCTTCGTAATCAGTGCACCGATACGAATTCCACATTCCGAATAACGTTTCGATACGGAGTCAATCAATACCACATTCTGTTCGATGCCTTCCAGATGACAGGCAGAAATATAAGGAGAACCTGTATAGATAAATTCACGATACACTTCATCGGAGAAGAGGAACAAGTCGTACTTCTTCACCAAATCCCGAATCTGATTCATCTCCCGGCGAGTGTACAGATACCCGGTCGGGTTATTCGGGTTACAAATCAAGATACCCTTGGTGCGTTCATTAATCAACTCCTCAAACTTCTCTACCTTCGGCAAAGAGAAACCTTCGTCGATGGTAGTCGTCACCGTACGGATAACCGCTCCTGCCGAAATCGCAAACGCCATGTAGTTGGCATACGCCGGTTCCGGCACGATAATCTCATCCCCCGGATTCAGACAGCTCATAAACGCAAACAGCACAGCTTCCGACCCTCCGGTAGTAATGATAATGTCATCGGCATCCAGGTGAATGTCGTACTTCTCATAATATCCCACCAGGCGCTCTCTATAACTTCTGTATCCCTGGCTGGGACTATATTCCAACACCTGGCGGTCAATATTTCGAATCGCATCGAGGGCCGCTCGTGGAGTAGGCAGGTCAGGCTGACCAATATTCAAGTGATATACATGAATTCCTCTCTCTTTCGCAGCTTCAGCCAAAGGCGCAAGCTTACGTATCGGCGACTCCGGCATTTCAGTTCCTCTGATGGATATTTTTGGCATATTTTATAGTTTAAAAAAGATTCTGAAATGCAAAGATAAAGCGATTGTCGAAATTAAACAACTTTGTGCTCAGAAAAATACGGCTACTCCTTTCTTTTGAGAAAAAGGCCCTCCAAGTAAAGTTTAACGCCTTTTCAGGCATTTTCCAAGTCTTCTACCCAAAAAATCCGTATGTTTGCTATCGATAACCAAACACTCAAGCATTATGAACCTTTACCTAATTATATTTACAGCCGGCACATACAAGGTAGAGCAAGTCTACGAAAAGCATAAAGACCTGTTCGTGGAACTGGAAAAACATTTCACCCTTCACCTTGTCAATTATACAGACTCTGAAAGCATTCCCAGCCATGAATACAAAATGGCATTCATAGCCAGCGGAGGCGTAGAGAATGCTGTAGTACGTTTTTTCAGCATCCTGCCCTATCCCATCACTCTGCTGACGGACGGCCTGAACAACTCACTGGCTGCCGCCCTTGAAATCTCGGCATGGATTCAGTCGAGAGACATGAAGGTAAAAATCATCCATGGATCAGTGCCCAATATGGTAAATCAGGTACTTTTACATCACCAGGCGTTTGCCGCCAAACGTTCCTTGAAAAAGAAACGCATCGGCGTAATCGGCACTCCAGCCTCCTGGCTGGTAGCCAGTCATGTGGATTACCTGTTAGCCGGACAGCGTTGGGGAGTGACTTACACGGACATCTCCATTGAAACCGTAGAAAAAGCTTTCCACGAGATTACGGAAGATGAAATAGGACCTGAAGCCTCTTTGTTTGCCAACCGTGCCAAAGGAATTCAGGAAGCAACCCCAGAAGAGCTGCTTCGGGCCATGCGATTATATAAGGCCATCCGGCGTGTATGCCAGGAAGAAAACTTGGACGCTCTTACCTTGTCCTGCTTCTCGCTGATCCAAAGTCTGAAAACCACAGGCTGCTTGGCCCTTTCTCTGCTAAATGACGAAGGAATACCTGCCGGATGCGAAGGTGACTTGCAGTCCATCATGACCTTACTGATGGTAAAAGAGCTCATCGGAAAGCCCGGCTTTATGGCAAATCCTTCATTTGTAGACCTTGCCCGTAACGAGGTACTGCTGGCACACTGCTCCATCCCTACTAAAATGGCCGAAGAGTTTATTATCCGAAACCATTTTGAAACAGAAAGCGGCATTGCCATCCAGGGCATTGTACACCCAGGCGAAGTTACCCTCTTCAAATGTGGCGGAGAATGCCTGGACGAATATTATCTGTCATCGGGACATCTTATTGAAAATACCAATATGGTAACCTGTTGCCGCACACAGCTAAAGGTACGCCTGGATAAGCCGGCAGACTATTTCCTGCACAATCCGCTAGGCAACCACCACATTCTGATTCAAGGGAATTACACCGACCTCATTCAGGAATTCATGCAACAAAACCGTTGCAAACCAAGAATTGACTGATTTTTCAAAACCATTTATTCTCTCATTCAATTTATAATCGTATCTTTGTGTGAAATATTACAAATTGAAAAGCAAGAAAAATTATGATGCATAATTGGTTTGAATGCAAAATCCGTTACGAGAAAATAGCCGAAAACGGAATGAACAAGAAAGTAACGGAACCCTATCTGGTGGACGCACTCAGTTTCACCGAAGCTGAATCGCGTATTATCGAAGAAATCACTCCGTTCATCAGCGGAGAATTCACTGTATCCGACATCAAACGCGCCAACTACAGCGAGCTCTTCCCCAGCGACGAGGAAGCTGCCGACCGCTGGTTCAAGTGCAAGCTCTACTTCATCACCCTCGACGAGAAAAGCGGTGCGGAAAAGAAAACAGCAACCAACGTACTGGTACAGGCTGCCGACCTGCGCGATGCCGTGAAGAAACTGGACGAAGGCATGAAGGGTACAATGGCCGACTACGTCATCGCATCGGTTGCCGAAACTGCACTGATGGACGTATACCCCTACTCTGCAGAACCTGACGTAAAACCGGAATTCCCGGATGCAGACAAACGATAAACAAACACATATCACACCATGGATATTCAGTCTAATTTAAAAGAAATACGGGCACAACTTCCTCCCCAGGTCAGCCTGGTTGCTGTATCCAAATTTCACCCGAACGAAGCGATTCTGACTGCATACGAAACCGGACAGCGCATCTTCGGAGAAAGCAAGGAACAGGAACTGAGCAAGAAGCAGGCTTCCCTGCCCGCCGATATTCAGTGGCATTTCATCGGCCACCTGCAGACCAACAAAGTGAAGTACATCGCACCCTACATCGCCATGATTCATGCCGTAGACAGTTACAAGCTACTGGCTGAAATCGACAAACAGGCGGCTAAATGCAACCGGGTGATTCCTTGCCTGCTGGAAATCCATATCGCAGAAGAAGAAAGCAAATACGGATTTTCTTTTGAAGCTTGTCGCGAGATGTTGGAAACCACCCCGTGGAAAGAGCTGACACATGTATGCATCAGCGGAGTCATGGGAATGGCCACCAATACGGACGACGAATCACAAATCACCAATGAATTTGAAAGCCTTCACCGTTTCTTCACTGAACTGAAAGCTACCTATTTTAAAGATTGTGATACCTTCAAGGAAATTTCCATGGGCATGTCGCACGACTATCCGCTGGCAGTTCAGGCAGGAAGTACAATGGTACGTGTAGGCAGCAAGATTTTTGGAGATAGAGTATATTAAAAACGAGAAGAATATGGCACAACTAAAAACAACTTTTGCAGGGTTAACTCTGAACAACCCGATTATTATCAGCAGTTCTGGACTGACTAACAGCCTGGCTAAAATTCAGAAACTGGAAGAAGCCGGAGCCGGTGCAGTAGTACTGAAATCAGTATTCGAAGAACAAATAAACATGCAGGCAGGAAGCATGCAGGGCTATGGCTCACCCGAAGCCGACGACTACCTGGGAGCATACGTACGCTCACATGCGCTGAACGAACATATCACCCTGATTGAAGACGTAAAGAAACACTGCAAGATTCCGGTAATCGCCAGCATCAACTGCTACAGTGACAGCGAATGGACAGATTTTGCCCGCCTGATGGAAGAAGCCGGAGCCGATGCTCTGGAACTGAATATTCTTTCTTTGCAGACCAGCAAGGATTACACACCGGGAAGCTTCGAACAGCGTCACATCGACATCCTGCGCCACATCAAGAAAGTAGTCCGCATCCCGGTGATTATGAAACTGGGCAGCAACCTGACTAATCCGGTTGCACTCGTCAACCAGTTGTATGCCAACGGCGCTGCTGCTGTGGTATTGTTCAACCGCTTCTACCAGCCGGACATCCAGATTGACAACCTGACTTTCACTACAGCCAATGTAATGAGTTCACCTTCTGAATTGTCTGACCGCATCCGCTGGACAGCCATTGCTTCGGCAGAAGTTCCTCAGCTGGATTATGCTGTTTCAGGCGGCGTACACAACGGAAAAGGCGTTATCAAGTCTCTGCTTTCAGGCGCTGCTGCCGTAGAAGTTTGCAGCGTTATCTACCAGCACGGCAACCAGATGATTGAAGAGATGAAGAAAGAACTGACCGAATGGATGGACGACAAAGGATATGATTCCATTGCACAGTTCAAAGGAAAGATGAATGCCTCAGCCGCAGGCGACATCAACCCGTTCGAACGTACACAGTTCATGAAATATTACAGCAACCACGAAGAATAATTCCCTCAGCGGAAATGCACAAAAAAAACGGATTCCCTGACGTTTCAGTCGGAGAATCCGTTTTTCTTTTATCCCTGTCTAAGACTTATCGCTTCAGCAAACCGATTTTCAGATTCAGTTTAAAATAGTACACTCCATTTTCACGTTCCAGATAACCATACTTGTCTTTTTCCGTAGAACCTTTCTCCAAGCGGCTGTTCTGGAAAAGGAAATCGGCAAATGTCTGGCGGAAAGCACGCTGATAGCACAACACTTCCCCGTCACCCGTCACGAAAAGGAACCCTGCAATGGCAGAGTCTGTTCCGTTGTACAATTTTGCCGGACGAAGTCCCATGGCCAATGCCAGCAGCAGCTCTTTCACCTTGTATTCATAGAAGCCATGCTTCGTAATCAGCTCGTCCTTTATCTTCAGCGGATTCAGCTTTTTGATTTCCTCCGTCAGTTCCGACACCTTCGTAATACCGTCCAGCCACATCAAGCGTGTCATTTCCGCCATCAGTCGTCCCATGTGCAAATCAATCATGGACAGGTTGCTGCGGAAAATCTTATCGGCCACATCACTGTACTTCAGCGTACCTCCCAGACGCTCTATCATCAACATGCGGGATATGACATCATCCTCCTCACCTTCCGCATTGATTTTGTTGACGGTCGGGGTAGCAAACTTCACACCTGTCTGCTCAAACTTGAAATTGGCGGTTCTTCCCCCGTCAAGCAACGGAATCATCATTCCCAGACGGGAACGGACACAGAATCCGGTGAGCGGAGCATCTACCGAGTAAAAAGCCACGCTGAAATCCGTGCGGTCGTCCGTCTTAGCTTCCAAATCAAAAATGGCTACTTCATCCAGAAACTCCTCTACGCCATCGGGAGATGTGACATCATCCTCCCGGCTCTGACGAATCGCTGCATAGATAAGCTCTGCCACCGTAGCAAAGTCTTCACGAGGAATCCGCTTGTCTATATTCTCTCCTTTCAGATGCACGGTATCTTTTTCCAAAATATACTGACGCGTACCGTCATGTTCTTCCCGCTGAACCATTGCCACCGGAAGACGGAGTGCTTCGTTTTTCTTCACATCAGGAGTACCACCGTACACGTAACCGTCGGCCAGCAGCCGGAAAAACGCATACAGTTCTCCCCATTCTCTTTTCGTCGCTTCAAATGCCATAATCTGTCTATTTTTTAATTGCAAAGGTAGTAAAAGAAGCGTTAACAAAAACCTTTCTGGCAAATGCAAATTATAATAGATGTTATAAAACAGATTTTAAGCATCATTTTACTTGCAGAGAAACAGAAAATGCGTACCTTTGCAATGTGTTTTTCATAGTATTAGATTTAAGGTTAACAAAGGTTGGAGTTCAGCGGAACTCCTTTTTTTATGCCCTTATGCGAAATGCTTCCTTTCTCCTCTCTCCAAAGACTTGAAAACCCGCCAATCTAAATAGAAATAAGCAAAGATATTCTTTAGGTTCCGGCAGGAGAAACATAGATACTGATAAAAGATTTGACCATAAATGTCCTGAGGATTTACAATTCACTCTACGCGTAGTGTTTTCTTTCTCATTTCCTCATAAAATTCATCTCAAAATACACTTGTAGAGATTTCCCGTTTAGGTTTCTCACATAAATCCACTGATAAACAGAGATATATGCACGCTATTTGCATACAGGGCTGTAGAGACCGATTTTTCGCAGACATGAGATTTTTCTTTCTATATTTGCAATACAGAAACTACTATCAAAAAAAGTAGACAAACACACTTTGCAAATAATAAGAAAACAAGTATCGTATGCACACAATTGGAAAAGCGCTCCTGCTATTATGCAGCCTCACATCTGCCGGCGAAATAGCCGCACAGACCGTCAGTGGAAAATTAATCGACGAAAACAAACAACCCCTCCCCTACGCCAACGTGGTCCTTCTGTCACTCCCCGACTCGACCTTCGTCACGGGAACCGTCACGGCTGAAGACGGCACGTTCAGCCTGAATACCACCACACCGAATCAGCTTGTACGTATTTCTTCAATCGGATACAACACTGTATACAAACCCATCCAACCTGCCAACTTAGGGGTAATACAGCTGACATCAGACACACAACAGTTAGGGGAAGTAGTGGTTAAGGCTGATTTGCCCAAGATACGTGTAAAAGGGGATGCCATGGTGACTACCGTAGCAGGTAGTATCCTTGAAAACGCAGGGACAGGAAATGACCTGTTAAACAAAATACCCGGCGTATCGGCTAATGAAGGGGATATTAAAGTATTTGGTGCCGGAACTCCTGAAATATATATCAACGGCCGTAAAGTAAGGGATAAATCTGAACTCGACCAGCTTGCTTCCGACAACATCAAGAGCGTGGAAGTAGTGAACAATCCCGGCTCGCGCTATGATGCGACGGTCAATGCGGTTATCCGTATTCAAACCAAAAAGCCGCAAGGTGAAGGATTCGGTTTCAACAACCGTTTTTATACAGGCTACGGTTACGGATGGAATGTGCTGGACCAGTACAACTTCAACTACCGAAAAGGAGGATTTGACCTTTCGGGTATGCTGTATGGCAAGAAAGGATACACAGAAGACCGCAAGACCATCACACAGAAAACACTGTTGGATAAAACATGGATACAGGATTCATATCTCTGCACACAATATGACATGAAAGATGTTTCGGCCATGCTGTCGCTGAATTATCAGTTTAACGAGAATCACTCTCTGGGTGCACGCTATGATTATGACCGGACACCGGAACGTCATGAAACGGTAGATCCGATGAATACCCTGGTGTATCAGGATAATGCTCTTTATGAGGAGAGTCACACTACGGGCTGGAGAAATACACAGGAAACCAGACATACTCTCAATGCTTATTATAACGGACGTGTAGGAGACTGGAATATCGACTTCAATGCGGACGGATTCTGGTCGGATACGAAGAATCCACAGGAGATGCTCGAGCAGTTCACTCCAGCGGGAGGTTCCTTAGAGAAACAGACTGTCACCACCAAGAATCTGACAGACAATACCCTTTATGCAACCAAACTGGTATTCGGACATCCATTATGGGGAGGAAACCTCTCTTTTGGCGGGGAATACACCTATACGAACCGGGATAATTCGTACATGAATGTGGAAGGAATCCTGGATAACAATAACAGCAGCATCAAAGAAAACTCCACTTCGGCATTTCTGGAATATGCCCGCAGCTTCGGCAAGCTACAGGCACAGTTAGGTGTGCGCTATGAGCATCTGTCTTCCGACTATTACGAGGATGGCAAGTATATGGACGAGCAGAGCAGGACATACGACAACGTATTCCCGTCCATATCCTTGAATCTTCCGATTGGTAAAGTACAGACACAATTGACCTACACCGGCAGTATCTACCGCCCTTCATACTGGATGCTGAGAAGTGACATCATGTACGGAAACCGATATACCTATGAAGGAGGTAACCCGCTGCTGAGACCGTCACTGATAAACCGTCTTACGCTGAATGTGTCGTACAAGTGGATATACCTCAATTCACGATATATACACGGAGAAGATGCCATTACACAGTTAAGCAGGGCATATTCGGAAGATGATCCGACTGTTTCGTTATATTCCTTCTACAACATGTATAACAGTGACAAGTTATATACCACTCTGACATTGTCTCCCACCATCGGGTTATGGTCTCCCCAGTTCAATTTCCTTCTGCTCCAGCAATGGTATAAGGTGGAGACATCCAATGGAACAGAAAACTTCAATAATCCAATATTGAACTTTGCCTGGAACAACAATTTCAAGTTGCCTCTTAGTATCAGTCTCGATGTAGATTTAGGTTTTGACACTCCGGGTGACAACGAAAATACAAAGGTCGAAGAATGGTGCTGGTTTGCCAATATCAGTCTTTACAAGAGTTTCTTTAAAGACCGTCTTTCGGTTCAGCTGAAAGCCTATGATCTTTTCAACTCATATCAGGCTAAATCAACCATTTACAGTGGTAACCGTCTGATGACAGGAAAAATGGAAGCCCGCAGAAATATTGGCATCACTTTACGCTATAAGTTCAATGCTACCAAGAGCAAGTACAAGGGAACAGGAGCAGGCGACAGCCAGAAGAACCGTATGTAAGTTTTATATCAGTTCCAAGAATGAATGTCATAAAAGGTACGACTGAAGAATATAATGTTTTATAACCTGAACGTCCTATTGAAAACCAATTTTTAAACAGAATACACAATGAAAATACTGAAAGGATACCTACTGATTTTACTTTTGAATTTAATCTGCTTTACAAGCCTGTCAGCACAAACCGATGCCGAACGGAAGTTTCTGGCCTCCACCGACTCGCTGAACACACTGCTCTCTGATGCATATACCGGAAAGGACTATCCGACTGCCGAAGCCCTCTGTCAGAAGATTATCGACTTATACGACGCACATGCGACGCAACTGGCCGAAGGCTATGCTTACTTCAAATACTCCAGCTACTATAACATGGCCAGTACCCAGGCAATACAAGGGAAAAAACAAGAAGCCGCCAACAACCTGCTCAAAGCACTGGACAGCGGAAAGATTGAAGTAAGCTACAACAGGATAACCAACGACGAAGACCTGAAAGACATTCTGGACGCACCTGAACTACAACCCGCCCTGAAGCGTCTGAAAGAAACCACCGATTACCTTTATATCCTGCAGAATGCGCCGGAATACACCCGCACGCAGTCAGTCGACAGTCTGCCCCAGATTGTCTATGCGCAGGCTGATGACCCCGACCTGAAGCGTGTCCGTGACTATTTCCAGCTGGACAGTGTAGCCGTGCCGGGCAATGAACTGGTTACCATCAAACGTATCCTGACTTATATTCACGACAAGATACGTCACGACGGACAGAACGGCAACCCGAAGGGTGGAAACAACTCTATCAATTTTGCTGAAGCCTGCAAGGACGGCAGCCGGGGCTTGAACTGCCGCGGGTTGGCTACGGTACTGAACGAGTGCTACCTATCGATGGGCATTCCGTCGCGTGTCATTACCTGTATGCCGAAGACGTATATCAACGACTGCCACGTCATCAACGCCGTCTATTCGTCCACTCTCGGCAAATGGCTCTGGATAGACCCTACGAACAATGCTTGGGTGACAGACGAACAAGGCAACCTGCTGAGTGTAGAGGAAGTGCGTGCACGCCTCAGAAACGGCCAGCCAGTCCAGGTGAACGAAGATGCCAACTGGAACAATGAAAAGAAGACCACGACGGAAGACTATCTGTACGAATACATGGCCAAAAATCTGTTCTACTTGGAAAGCTGGACACGCTATGGGTTCAACACGGAAAGCGACCGGGAGAAGCTCATCAACTACATCTTCCTGCAACCTACTGGCTGCGACAGCGAGGAACGGAACCCGAGGAACTATTCCGTCAACGACGACCGATACTTCTGGCAGGCTCCTCAACAAGCGAAAACTGATTGATGAGAATGCAGAGGGAAAGACCACGAATAATGTAGATCGTGAAACCGGTATAACCATATAAACTTGTACAATCATTATAAAAATCACACTCTAATTACATTTTAAAGGACAGCCTCGCAAGAAGTTGTCCTTTATTTGTTATTCTGAAAAACTGTATATGTAGAAAAACAGACTACCGAAAATGTCTTTCTTCAAGAACTTATCAGCTCTTAAAATATAAAAAACACAAATTGTAGAGATACATGATTCCGATGTTATATTTAAAATACAATAAATCAGCTGCATACAGGTTTTATCAAGAACAAACCTGTAGAGACCGTTTTTCGCATACATACAATTCTTCTTTCTATATTTGCAATACAGAAACTACTATCAAAAAAAGTAGACAAACACACTTTGCAAATAATAAGAAAACAAGTATCGTATGCACACAATTGGAAAAGCGCTCCTGCTATTATGCAGCCTCACATCTGCCGGCGAAATAGCCGCACAGACCGTCAGTGGAAAATTAATCGACGAAAACAAACAACCCCTCCCCTACGCCAACGTGGTCCTTCTGTCACTCCCCGACTCGACCTTCGTCACGGGAACCGTCACGGCTGAAGACGGCACGTTCAGCCTGAATACCACCACACCGAATCAGCTTGTACGTATTTCTTCAATCGGATACAACACTGTATACAAACCCATCCAACCTGCCAACTTAGGGGTAATACAGCTGACATCAGACACACAACAGTTAGGAGAAGTCGTGGTAAAGGCCGATTTGCCCAAGATGCAGCTCAAAGGTGATGCCATGATTACCACTGTTACGGGTAGTGTACTCGAAAAGGCTGGAACAGGTGAAGATTTATTGAACAAGATTCCGGGCGTTTCTGCGGAAGATGAAGAAGTAAACGTATTTGGCTCGGGCACTGCCGAGATTTACATCAACGGACGCAAGGTACGCGACAATTCGGAAATTGACCAGTTATCGTCCGAACAAATCAAGCGCGTGGAGGTTGTGAAGAATCCCGGAGCAAGATACGATGCTTCCGTGAAAGCCGTCATTCGCATCATTACAAAGAAAGCAGCAGGCGAAGGATTCGGATTTAATAACCGTTTTGTAACCCGCCACCGAAGAACGTATGGCTGGACTACTTTCGACCAGTTTAATTTCAATTACCGGAAAGGAGGTTTCGACCTGTCGGGAACATTGTTCGGAGGCAGATTCCGCAACGGGAATAACCAGCAGATTGGCATGAAGACTTATCTCGACAAACTGTGGGAACAGAAAATGGATGCTTCTTACGGAAAGAACTCCAATAGTAATGTCCAAGGCATCCTTTCACTAAACTACCAGTTCAATGAGAAACACTCCATGGGTGTACGCTACGATATGGACAAATACTTCAACTCTTCAGGCGACTGGCGTTACACAGCCAATATCTATGCTGACCAAGAACTGTACGAAAACAATGCAAGTACAATGATTGGTGAAGACCCTTCTACAAGACACAGCCTGAACTATTACTATAACGGACAGATAGGCGACTGGAACATTGATTTCAATGCCGACGGTTTGTGGAACGTAAAAGAAGAAAGCCAGCACACAAGAGAAATCACCAATGGAGAAACGGAGAACAATGTCAATACCTTCAACAAAAACAACGGAACACTGTATGCCACAAAACTGATTGTGTCGTATCCTTTATGGAAAGGTAATCTGTCATTCGGCGGTGAGTATTCGCATACTAGCAGAACAAACCTCTATCACAACCAAGAAGGCATCCTCGACAATGATGACAGTAAAATAAAAGAAGGTTCCACTGCGGCTTTCATGGACTACTCACACTCGTTCGGCAAGGTAGATGTGCAAGCCGGAGTGAGATACGAGAACGTGAAGTTCGACTACTATGAGCAAGGAAAACACATCGACGAACAAAGCCGCACGTTCAACAATGTATTTCCTTCTGTCAACATAAACTTTCCCATAGGAAAAACACAAATTCAGCTGAGCTATAGCGGTGGTATCACGCGTCCTTCATACGATATGTTGAGAGGAAACATATATTACGGCAACAGATATACCTACCAAACGGGAAATCCATTTCTCAAACCTATCATCAATCAGGACCTTATATTTTCCGCATCCTATAAATGGGTGAATTTCAGCTTTACTTATAACCGTACGAAAGACGATATTATTCAGGTTTGCGAACCTTATTCGGAAGCTGATCCTACCATATCCTTGCTAAAAACCGTCAATACGGAACCCTACAACAATATCATATCAGCTATCACCTTATCGCCTACTATCAGCTGGTGGAGTCCGCAGCTTACCGCACAGGTCTTTAAGCAGTGGCTTCATGCAGAAGGACCGGACGGCAAACTCACACTGAGTAAACCAAGGACAATCATTGTGTGGCGTAACAGTTTCACTCTTCCGGCAGGATTCCTATTTGATGTAGATGGCACTTATTACACCAAAGGACATTCACAGAACATGTACATGGGTATTAACTCTCTGGATGTGTCTATGGGGCTCTATAAGAGTTTCTTCAAAGAAAGATTGAGTTTCCAACTTCAAGTCACCAATCTGTTGGAAAAAGATGATGTGGACTGCACTATTTATAGCGGCATCAAAACCACTACAGATTATATCACCAATTTCAGAAGAATCTCACTGACCATGCGCTACAAGTTCAACGCTACCAAGAGTAAGTACAAGGGTACCGGAGCCGGAGAAAGCCAGAAAAACCGTATGTAACAAGAAATCGTTATATTTGTAGGACGAAAAAGTGATATCACCTTATCAACAGCCACATGAAACACAAAATAAAACCCATTCTCTATATAGCAGGCATCTTGCTGCTGTTTGCTACTTGCACAAGGCAACCGCACGCAAGTGCTCTGCTACAACAAACGGACTCTTTGCTGCATCATCACCAACCAGATTCTGCCTTGCAACTTCTGTTTAATATCAAGGATGAAACGTCTCTTCCGGAAGCAGAACGGATGAAACTGGTATGGAACAAGGCGATGGCCCACTACCAGCTGGAAATGTCTTTGTTAGAAGATTCCCTGCTCTATCAGGCTATTGCCTACTACCGCCAACAGCCAACAGATACCGCACGACTACTGGATACATACCTGCTCGAAGGCATGTACCTGAGGTGGAAAGAAGCAAACGATGAGGCCATCACAGTGTTCGACAAAGGCATTGCCCTGGCCATCTCCCGAAAAGACACCACCAACATGTTAGTGCTGCAGCGCAAGAAACTGGAAGTGCTATACAAGCAAAGCCGTTTCTTAGAATGTAAAGCGATGATTGAAGACATGCTTCGCATTGCCCACAAGCTACCGGTGAAGGAGCATTACCAGATGGTATATTCACTGGCCCTCGTATCGCAGTTGGGAGGAGATACATCGAACATTGATTGTCCGGAGAAAGGGTTTCAACTGGCATTAGAAGCCGGTGATACCTTGTTCGCCCATCATATTCTGCGAAACCATGGCTGTATGCTGGTAGGAGCACACAGATACAGGGAAGCCATCGCCCAATTCCAACGGCTTATCCGTCTCAACCCAGATTTTCTGCCGTATGCTGTCCAGTTAAGCCTGGCAGAGATTTATATAAACTTAGGAAAGAATGATTCGGCGTTCTATTATTTGGATAAAGCTGCCCAAAGCATGGACAAAGAGCAAAAGCAGAAAAAAGACCAAATCATGTTATCATTCAAATCCTTATATTATCAGATGCAGTCCGCATTAAATGAAAGAATGGGCCTTCCATATAGCGGACAGGTATTCAGACGGTATTGCGACTCCATCACAGAAGACCTCAAAGACAAGCACAACACGGCATTGCGACAGCAGGAAACCAGAGCCCAGCTGCAACAACGAAACTACGAACTCATCATCAACCGCCAGCAAATGGAACTCCGCATTGCGGTAATTGTATCCTTGCTGTTAGGAGTGATTCTGGCACTTATCGTCCTCTACCAGCAGAACCTGAAGAAGAAGGAACGCACCATTCACCGCCTTTCCAGCGAACTGCAAAAATACAGTAAGCAGTTAAAGGACAACGAGGTATTAATGGCACAAAACAATGAAAGTATCCAGGAACTGCAAATGCAACTCTCTACCCAGAAAGCCAGTGAACAGGAAGCACAATTGTCGCTCATCAAGCAACTGGAAGAACAGAACCGGCAACTGAATCTTGCCAACCAAAATCTGCAACACCAAATTGAAGCGCACTGGAAACAATTGAAAAGCGCACCGCTCAAAACTCCACATCTTCAGGAACTCACCACCGAAATGCTGCGACTCAAAGAAAGAGAAGAGGCACTGACCGGACAACTGATTTCTACCCATCCGTTAGTGGCTGAACTTCGGAGCAAACCGCGCTTTCTGCAACCCGAGGATTTTGTCCGGATTGCTACCTTGGTCAACGAAATCTATCCACATTTTACCGAACGGCTTACGGATACTTTCCCCAACCTGACCGAACTGGACCAGCAGCTCTGCATCCTCATCAAATTAGGCTTCAGTGTGTCGCAAATAGCTGTATTCATGGCGGTATCCCCCAGCTCCGTATCGCAGCAAAAATCAAGGATGAAGAAACGCATCCTGCAACAAAAAACGGATAGCTTTACCGAAGGAGAAACGCTGGATTTATGGCTTCACAGATTCTAAAAAAGGCCCTCTGTATATATACACACAAAAAGAAAACAACATAAAACACTAACTTTCAGTAATTTACAAAACAAAGGCTGTATATATGGATTTATTTTAAAGTAAATAAGAATGCGCTAACTTTGCCAAAAGTATAATTATAGCGTGAAAAAATAAACCCCAGAGAAAAGATGAATCGTTTGAAAAAGACATACGAAAAACGAAATGCGACCCAGCCAAAAATGAATCACAAAAGCCATATCCAGCACATTCAGACGCTGACCAATGAAATGGAACAATTGAGGGAAAGGGAACACAGACTGGCCGAACGACTCATCTCTGAACAGCCGCTCATTAACGAATTGCGCCACAGCCCGCGCTTCATTAAAGAAACAGACAAAAGTTGCCTGGCTGCTTTGGTAGACGACGTGTACAATAACTTTACTTCACGCCTCACCACCCGTTTCCCGAATCTGACGGAAATGGATATCCAATATTGTATTCTTATCAAACTTCATTTTACGGTATCGCAAATTGCCGTACTTTCGGCCATCTCTCCTACTTCAGTCTACCAGCAGAAATCGCGGATGAAGAAACGCATCCAGACACTGGAGCCCGAGCTCTTCACGGATGGAGAAACACTGGACGAGTGGCTGAACGAATGGTAAAAGGAGGTTTTTCACGCTATATTCCCTCCTTCTGAAAGATTTGTGTTATCTTTGAGCAGATAAAATCCGTAATCTTTCATACCGTTTATTATTATGATACAACAAACTACTTTCACACTTCGGGCACGCGCGCGTGGCTTTCACCTTGTGACCGACGAGGTTCTCAGTCACCTGCCTGCCTTACCCAAGACCGGACTACTCAATCTTTTTATCCAGCATACCAGCGCCGGACTGTCGGTCAACGAAAACTGCGACCCTGATGTACGCAGCGATATGGAAAAGATATTCAATAACCTGGTGCGCGAACGCGAGTCCTGGTACGACCATACCTTGGAAGGCTGGGACGACATGCCTGCCCATGCCAAATCCTCACTGGTGGGCGCCAGCTTGTCTATCCCCATCACCGACGGACGACTGAACTTAGGCACCTGGCAGGGAATCTATCTCTGTGAATTCCGCAACCACGGAGGAGGACGGCGCATCGTGGCTACCATCCTCGGAGAATAACTCAGGGAACAGGCTGTGGCGTAGAGAAGCTGAGACTGTCAGCGAAACATTTTCCAGCTTCTCCGGTCAACACCACACGCGACAAGTCGACTCCTTCTGCAGCTGCTTCCGAAATTACTCCCTTGGCCGCCATTCTGCGGGCTACCAGCCGGAAGTGTCCCTCCTGATTTTCTTTCAACCGTCCATTAGCTTCGAATGAACTGCGATAATGCTTCGGCTTCGGAATAATGGAAGCCAAGTAAATACATTCTTCCAGCGTCAGTTGCGACGGACGCTTGCCAAAATAAAACTCTGATGCCTCTAACAGCCCATACACTCCCGGTCCCCATTCGGCGATATTGAGATACACCTCAAACATACGTTCCTTTGAGGTAAGCCGGTTCTGTTCTATCAGCCAGACAATCAATGCTTCCTCCAGTTTACGCGCGATATTTTTCCGACGATTCAGAAACACATTCTTGACCAGCTGCATGGAAATTGTACTTCCTCCGCGCGCAAAGCGACGTTCTTTCAAATCGTAAACCATCGCTTCACGAATGGCGTCGGGAAGGAATCCCTGATGATAAAAGAATCCTCCGTCCTCGCTCTGCAATACGGCCATGCGCATCAGCTGAGGCACACTGTCAAGAGGAAGGAAATGATTCCACGACGGCCCCACCGGAAAAGTACGTACAGGCATTTCATTCTCGTAAGCCGTATACTCAAACTCTTCAGACATCTTACCAAGATTGGTTGTTCCGTAACCCAGTATCTGGAAATGCTGCGGACGCAGGTCGGAATAAAACTTCAGGCTGTCAGGACGAGCCAAATCGGCATCCAGTTCGAAATCGTATGCCAATTCTCCTTCCACACGAATCCCTTCCAGGTTCTCGAAAAGTCCATGCGGAAGGGAGTTGAAAAGCTCCTTAGCCGGAAACAGGGGTTGATGTATGGAAGCCATAAGGTGGCTGGGCGGTTCTACCCGCAGGTAGGGATGAAACTGCAAGTCATTGAAACGTATCGTACTGCAACTGTCCAGTTCCAGGGCATGCGGTTCCACATTCAACTGAAAATCCAGCTTCCCATGATTCAGGTTAATACGCTCCGGCGACAAGCGATGATGGAAGACTTTCAGTCCGTCTACCTCCGTCTGACCAAGCAACACCATTTTCTCATCTTCCTCCTGCTGCGTGAAACTTAACCACAACCGTTCGAAGGCCACTTCCGCTCCCAAACGGCGGCGAATGTAAGGCACAGTCAGTTCAGGTGCCTGAATGCAGACCGACACACGGCGCTCACCGGAATTGATTTCTCCCTCCGTTTCCCAATGCTGTGTATGTCCTTCTTCTACAAAAGTAAGCTGGCTACGGAACCGGTGATTCTCAATATTGAATTCCGGTACATACAGGCTGACGGAATCGCTGTCCTTCCGTTCGCGCACATGCAGACGGGTGAGACGCCCCTCAGAAGGCAACAAACGGAACACTCCATTCAGCAAGGTTTGCACACGCTTGTCATATCCCGCCTTTTCGGGAGCCCGTTCCGTTTCTTTTTCACCATTCGATCTGCTTCGGAACAAGAAATCATAATTAGCCTGCTGGTTCTCTTTAACAAAATCCACCGTCAATCCGTCCAACGCCACATCCATCACCTCCACATTTCCTTTCAGCAATTGCCAGAAGCCTAAATTAAACGTGGCCGACCGAAGTGTCAATAATGTATCCCTCTCCTCGGGAACAACTGACAGCCCGTTCAGGAAAAGACATCCGGTTCCCTCAAAGCGCAACTCATCGTAATGCACTTCCAGTCCGTACCGCTCCTCCACTTGAGTAATCTTTCTTTCTGCCATCCGGTTCAAGATACGGTTACGGAAAATCCATAGTCCACCGGCCAGTAACAGCAATAACAGCAGCAAGCCTGCACCTGTATAAATCAATATTCGTTTCATAACGTCCTTATTCCATGCTGCAAAGGTAAAAAATATTCAGCTAAAATATCATAGATTTTTCGCCCGCATAGTCCACAAATTCGCACAAATAGTTTCAAAATCACAACAATCACAAACAATTTGAACTTATTTGAATTTGTTTTGAAACAAAAATACAATTACTTTTGAGAAAAATGAAAAACAACAAAAACGTTTGCAGTTGGAAATAAAAAAATCAAAAAGCGAACACATTCCTTTCTACAAGGAATATTCCCTGCGTTCGCATATTTTATCACTCGCATCAGGGGAATAGGCGTATAAAATGAAAAACACTATGAAACAACTTCTCAAACTATTCAGTATTGTATTTTGTGCCATGGCTCTGTATGCCTGCGGAAGTGACGATGAACCAGGCAAAAGCGCATTGCAAGACCAGTTTATTGATGTAGACAACAGTGAATACACAGAAGGAAGTATGCCTGTAGGAGACACTCCCATGCTTCAAACTGCTACTTTTGATAAAGCAGCTCTTCCTGGAGGAACATCCTATCTTACATTAAATTCCTATGAAGAATTAGACTATGTAAATATCGGTGTAGAAGGAGAATCCGGATACCTTAAAGTAAAGTTAGATGCACCAGCAAACGTACAAGGACGTGCCACCACAAATAATGGAATCTACACCTATACTGTGCTTGTATTATTAAGCCAGAATCTGAATAGCAGCTTCACGCTTGTATTTACCACAGTAAACAAACAAGGTGAAGTTTCCTCTCAATTTACAAGTGAAACCAACTACATAGAAGCCGGTACAGGCGATTTACAAGTCAACCTGCGTTTCAGTAATGAAAAAGACGTGGATTTGTATGTCGTAGAACCCAACGGAAATGTCATTTATTACGGTCAGCCTTTCCCCTATTATTCAAAAGAATACGAAATTATCAATGACTGGCTGGAAAGTGATGATTATGAAAATGAACCAGATGTTGAATGGGGAAAAATCGGATTGGATATTGACTCCAATGCAGGCTGCGACATTGACTGGAAAAACAGTGAAAACATTTTCTTCAAAACAGATTGCATGCAAAAAGGAACATATCAGGTATGGGTAAATATGTTTGCAAACTGTGACCCCTCTATTGCCACAAACTATACCGTCAGAGTTACTTACAAAGGTATAGCAGTTACTCCTAAATCAGGAAGTAACCCGACATCTGGAGTATTTCCTATAGGAACGCCCGACAACGAAATTGACGATGAACTGATAGGAGCTACCAAAATAATGGAATTCACCATCAATGAAGGTATCGAACCGGGAAGAAGTGCGGCAGTAACAGCCAAGAAACATTTGATAAAAAAAGAATTCAACATGCTATTTGCGAACTAACACTTTGCCTTTTATAAAGGACAACCTATAGATCTCTCTTTACTAATTTCATTCCGTACGTTCCGGTGACAAATTCTTCACTCAATACAGGTCGCCGGAGCAGTACGGAATGTTTTTATCTACAAGAATCGGGTACTGTTTCATGGATATTCCAAAAGAAATCGTATCTTTACACCATAATCATTTTTTATTAACTAAAAACTTTAGAATTATGGCTAGTAGAAGATCATTGAAAAAAACAGTCAATTATATTACAGAACTGGCAGCAGGACTCTGTCTGGTGGAATCAGCAAACGCAAATGCAGAAAAACGGGAAGCTTACAGCGAAGTATTCCTGCAGATTATCAACCTGCGTAATGACATCATCAGCCGCATCAGCCACACAGAGCCGGGCAGCGTGAAACTGTTCTACAAAAAACTGAGAGCGGACTTCAATGCTGAAGTAGACAACGTGTTCAAGAAACTGGAAGAACTGTCGAAATAACACACATGAAACAAGCTATCTGCCGGTTTATCTACCACAAACTGCTGGGCTGGAAAGCAGAAGTAAATGTACCCGATTTTAAAAAGTGCATCATCTGTGCGGCTCCGCATACCACCAACTGGGACTTGTTTATCGGAAAATTGTTTATCACAGCCATAGGGCGTGAATCGGGTTTTCTGATGAAAAAGGAATGGTTCTTCTTCCCGTTGGGAATCATATTCCGAAAAATGGGAGGTATCCCCGTACACCGCGACAAGCGTACTTCTATGGTAGACCAACTGGTGCAACGCATTGAAAAAAGTGACACATTCCATCTGGCCATTACACCGGAAGGAACACGTTCGGCTAATCCCGACTGGAAAAAGGGATTCTATTACATTGCCTTGGGGGCAAAAATTCCGATTGTATTGATTGGAATAGATTATGAAAAGAAGTGCATTACAGCAGGAAAATACCTCTTGCCCACGGGTGACATTGAAAAAGACATGAAGGAAATCAAGTTATATTTCAAGGATTTCAAAGGAAAACACCCTGAGAAATTTACCATAGGAAATATTGACTGAAATGAATAAAAAAAAACGTCCTTGCGTTCGTTACCAAACGCAAGGGCGTTTTCTTTTAAACGCAAGTGCGTTTCAACCAAAACGCTTTGACGTTTTATCTAAAATGCACTTGCGTTTTGAATGAAACGTAGGATCGTTTTTACCTAAGTTCAAAAGAGGTTTGAAAAAGAGGAATTAGATTAATTTTCACATATATTTGAGACAATCTCTTCTTTCTCGTAATCAGGAATACAAATACTGAATTGAATCAAATCATAAACCAAATTTATATCCCACAGAAAGAGTTAGAGTGTGATAGTTGGCCCCAATTACGTCATTTTTACCTTCCTTACCCAGCGAAAGATCATATTGTAGCTTCGCATACCAATGATTAGTTTCTATGCCTATATTTGAAGATACTCCCCAATCAAAGTTTCGAGCCTCTTCATAAAGAAAAAGATTGGAATTGCCCATTGCATCCTCTCCATACATAAAACCATCGTAATACTGTTCATATTTCCCTGGATAAGCTCCATTCATGTAATAAGGATTACTATCAAAGCGGTTTTTCAAACAGAAAGCAACATAAGGTCCTACGCCAAAAAACATTTTCGTATTCTTATTCAAAGTCCATCTAAATTGAGCCAGCACTGGAATTTGTAAAAAATGTCTTGTCTGTGACACATTTTCCGTCCATGTAAACTTTCCATTGCTATAAGTTCCTCCATTGGAAATAGAATAGCCTCTAAATGTATAGAACAATCCCGATTCTATACCAAAATGATTGGTCAAATTAAAATCTACAGAAACACCAATTTTTGCAGAAGGTCTCCATTCTTGTCCCCATCCGTATCTCTGTACAGCAGAAATACCCATTTCAGGAGCCAATGTCACATTTTGAGCATACAAACTACAGATGCTTGTCATCAGCATACAAACCATTACGACTTTTTTCTTCATAATTTTCTAATTTAGAATTTTAAACTTACTTTCATGCCTCTTCTTCCTACGAAGAAAAAGAAAACGGCACAAATATATACAATCAATATTGTATTTATATATCGTAATAGTTGTCCTTTACGTAATTTTCGAGAATTTACACTTAAGCCATCATTTAAGTTCGATATTTCAAATATAATATAAAGAAGATTTCGCAAAATTAAAATTTCGCGAGGCAATCACACGTCAGTATACAATTAATAATCAACATCTTAAGTAAAAAATCATAGCACAATTTATTTCTATTTAGAGATTATTCCAACCCGACATAGACTAAAAAACAAAAGTATCACATCCAAAACGCCTCTTCCCCAAAGGTACTTTTTACCATCCAAGACTCTCTTTAAAGTAATTATTTTCCGCCTGAATTTTCAAAGTTCCTCAACAATTTGTAAAGGAATCCCTGTATATTCGGAAATTTTTTCGGATGAGACAGAATCCCTTTTCATCGCGATTGCAATACTTACAACGGAAGACTTGGATTGATCATGAAACAATAAACTGGAAAGATGTTTAATAGCCTTTAAAATCCTTTCTTTATCCGGCTCTTTACCAAGATTAATTCCGCTAAACTCTGATAGTCTGTCATGAAGTGTCATATAGTAAACTCCTCCAACTATCAAGGCTGAGATAGCTACAATGTCTGTATCTGAATCCGAGAACAGATTTGCAAATTTCTTACACAAAGGAAGAGTATGCAATTCTCTTAACTGGGCTGTACGGTGACTTATTTCATTATCCGTTGCTATTTCCCATCTTAACAACTCTTGCATGATTTTATTATCCCATAAAGAATTGAAAAGATTACATAGAATGTTCTCATAATATTCCTGACCATTCTTACCTAGATCAGCAACTTTAATCACATCACTAAACCAATAATCAAATTTCTTAACATACTCATCAATAAATGCATCAAGATCCTTGTATCTCCTATAAAACTGTACAGGCTCTATTTCAGCTTCCTGCATTATACCCGTAGCGGTCAAACAACTGAATCCATCTTTTTGTATTAAAGTAGTGGCTGCCTCCCAAATCGATTTCTCCACATCTTCTGCACTTCTTCTTTTCCTACGTTTTTCCATCCTATTTCATTGCGTTACTTGTTGTTCTTTGAACACATCGATTAAACTATTAAACGGTAAAAATACTATTTTTATTATACCTTCACAATCTTAATCAGATTAAAATACTTATATACACAATTGAAACGATTTGGTATCTATAAAAAAGAATAGGAACCGCCTTGTTTTACATAAAGACGGTCCCTATTCTCATATCCTTTTAAAATCTGCTTACAGCAGGGAAGAAATATATTCCTTCATTTCAGGAACTGCACGACGTGCTTCCTGATACAGCTTATACTGTGCCAGTGTACGCACATAGTTGTGTTCGGCATATTTTATCTGATAATATGTATCCCCGTTGATATAGTCAGCCAGGAAACGTACTGCCTGCATATATGGGAACAACATCACAGCGTATGGCAGCATTTCTATCTCCAGCGGAGTAAGGAAACTCTTGGCCGATTCGATGTATCCCTTGGCAAAGGCACGGAAAATATCCATGTTGAAATGAATCTTGTTCAAGTCAGGTTCATCTTCAGGAGCCGTATTTCCGGCAGAACGAAGGAAATCACCGAAATCAGAGAAGACGAAACTTGGCATGGTCGTATCCAAATCGATTACGCACAATACGTTTCCATCTTTATCAAACAACATGTTGGATACCTTCGTATCACAATGGCAGATACGTTTCGGAAGTTTTCCTTCCCGATACAGACGTTCTGCAGCACACATTTCATCTGCATCTTTCTCAATATCATCTACCAGTGACTGTACCTTCTCCATACGTCCGGCTGCATTCTGCGCCACAGCTTCACGCAACTGCTGCATACGGAATTCCATATTATGGAAATCGGGAATGGTTTCCCCTAACTTTTCAGGCAGGTCGGCCAACATGGCTTCAAACTCACCAAATTTCACACCTACCAGATAAGAAGATTCGGGAGTTACCGCTTCCAGTGTTTGTGATTCCGGAATGAACACACACACACGCCAGTAGCGTTCGCCATCAAAATAATATGTTTTTCCTTCGGCAGTCGGTACAAAGCGGAGGACTTTGCGGTCTATATCCGTTTCATGAGCCTTTTTCAGTTTCTCGCGAATATGACGAGTCACACATTCAATGTTGTGTTGAAGAAGTTCCACATCCTTGAAAACCTGATGATTGACACACTGCAATATGTAATCGCAAGCCTGCGGATCTTCTGTCTGAACTTTATAAGTCTGATTAATCAAACCGGCTGTCAAAGGAATTATTTCCCCTACCTTTCCAACCTCCGGAAATTGTGCAATAATTTCATTAAGTGACTTCATGGTTAGCAAATAAATTAGGTTTATTATATTATTTAATTAGAATCTATACTTATTCAATATACCTTTTAAAATATTCTGATTTTTCTACACTGCAAATATAGGGAAGTTTTTACGGATTACCTTCATCTCATTGTAATATTTTCTACAAAATCTTTGCAGAATAACAAAAAGTTTATAGATTTGCGCCCGTTAATAAAACTAGACTCTATGAAAGCCACCATGAAAACACTCTCAGCAATTCTGATTTGCTGTTTTATTTCTACTATACAAATGTATGGAGAAAATATTCAACGCCCTGAAAGCGAAAACTATGTAAAAGGAGTAGAAGCTCTCAATGAAGGAAACCCTGAAGCGGCTTATACTTATTTGAATGCAGAAATCAATGAGCACCCTGACAACGGATATGCACATTGCTACATGGCACTTATCTGCAACTTCTGCAATGATACCAAACTGGCACTGCAGGCATTGAACTCCAGTCTGGAACTTATTCCAGAAGCCGATACAGAATACCGTTCATTTGCACACTATTCTAGAGGCGTGCTGCTAAGCAATCTGAAAATGTGGGAACGTGCCGAAGCAGACCTGAATGAAGCAATTCGTCTGAATCCGGAGGATGTGGAAAACTACAAATCACGCGCACAACTCTATTTTGAAACTGAACGCTATGAAGAGTCACTCGACGACCTGACACGCGCACTCAAGCTTGACAGCAAAGCTGATGTAAACGACCTGATGCTGCAACTTATGGCAGTAGCTCCTACTTCCGAATTCATGGAACGCATCACTGCCACTTACCAGCAACTGGATCAGGTTACGATTCACTGATAAATCCATACAATTACGTTATACTTGAAAGCCATCTCACCCTCTGAGATGGCTTTTTCATTTGCAGGGATAAGAATGATTTTCTATTTTTGCAAAAACAATCAATTTACTAACATTTTATCAATAAAAACAGAATGAATCAAACAAAAGGGCATCCAAAAGGACTTTATTTACTCTTCGTAACTGAGATGTGGGAACGGTTCAGTTACTACGGCATGCGCGCGCTGTTCATGCTTTACATGGTACAGGCGTTGCTTTTCGACAAGGAAATGGCTTCACAAGTGTATGGCAGTTACACGGGGCTGGTGTATCTCACCCCGCTCATCGGCGGATACATTGCCGACCGCTACTGGGGCAACCGGCGATCCATCGTGGTTGGCGCACTGACCATGGCACTCGGTCAGTTCCTTCTATTCCTCAGTGCCTGCTATTTTCAGGAGGTAGCATTGGCCAAATACCTGATGTTTTGCGGACTGGGACTGCTGATTTTAGGAAACGGTTTTTTCAAACCCAATATCTCGACCATGGTGGGACGGCTCTATACACCCGATGACAACCGCAAGGACTCGGCCTTCACCATCTTCTATATGGGAGTGAACGTAGGCTCTACCCTCGCCCCGCTGGTATGCGGACTCGTAGGAAACACCGGACATCCGGAGGACTTCAAATGGGGATTCTTAGCTGCCTGCATCGGCATGATACTGGGAGCAACCGCATTCCAGATTTTCAAGAACAAATACATATGCGACCCCGATGGCAATCCAGTAGGTGTTGCCCCACAAAGAAGCGCATCAACCGCACAGCAATCAGAAACTTCTTCGCAGAAGTCCACTTCGCGCACCCTTCTGATGCTCGGAAGCACCCTCCTGCTTACCTTGCTTTTCTCCATCAACTGGAATGCAGACAGCGCGCACCTGTTTGCCGATGCCGATTGGATTGGTTCACTGATTTACGCCACTACCGTCGTCATGCCGGTGATTATCATTACTGATCACTCACTGAACCGACATGAAAAGTTGCGTATCGGAGTGATTTACATCATTGCATTTTTCGTTATCTTCTTCTGGGCAGCCTACGAACAGGCCGGTGCTTCACTCACCTTCTTTGCCGACGAACAGACCGACCGCCACATCGGAGGATGGGAAATGCCAGCTGCCTACTTCCAATCGTTCAACCCTATTATGATTGTGACACTGGCCCCAATCTTTGCAGCAGTATGGTCATTCTTGGGTAAAAGAGGCATTGAGCCAAGTTCTCCCCGCAAGCAAGCCATCGGACTGGGATTGTTAGCGTTAGGCTATCTGTTTATTGCCTTCGGAGTGAAAGATATTGAGCCGGGTGTGAAAGTCAGCATGGTATGGCTCACCGGTCTTTATCTGATTCACACCATGGGCGAACTCTGTCTGGCCCCTATCGGACTTTCATTGGTGTACAAACTGTCACCAGCCCGTTTTTCTTCATTGCTGATGGGTGTATGGTACCTGAGTACCTCGGCTGCCAACAAGTTTGCTGGTCTGCTGAGCGGTTACTATCCGGAACATGGGGTAAGCAAAAGTTTCATGGGCTATCCCATTGAAAATCTGTCCGACTTCTTCATGCTTTTCGTGTTCATGAGCGGAGCAGCTGCCGTTATCCTTTTCCTGCTCTCAGGAAAATTGAAGAAAATGATGGAAGTATAAAGAACTTACTTCACATACCCATAAAAAACGCGAGCCTCTCTGTAAAAAGGTCCGCGTTTCTTTTATAATAAGTTCTTACTTTAAAGAAACTGATTATTTCATCAGTTCTGCAAGTTTTGCTTCCAAGTCCTCACCACGCAAGTCACGGGCTACGATTGTACCGTCTTTTGAAACCAGCAAAGTAGCCGGGATGGCACGCACGCCATACAAAGCCGCACCTTCACACTGCCAACCTTTCAGGTCAGACATCTGCGGCCAAGTGATGTTCAAATCTTTGATTGCCTTCTTCCAGCTTTCTACATCGTTATCCAAAGATACACCTACAATGCCGAAGCCTTTTGCCTTATATTTTGCATAAGCAGCTACTACATTCGGCATTTCCATGCGGCAAGGTCCGCACCAGCTGGCCCAGAAATCAATCAGTGTATAGTTGTTGGCAGCAATGAAGTCAGACAATTTCACCGGTTTGCCTTCTGGCGTATTCAGCGTAAAATCGATAAATTTCTTTCCTACAGCTGTCTTAGCCACTGTCTCTACATGTTCCTTCAAAGCCTTTACCTCTTCATTTTCAGCAAAAGCAGCCGGAACTTTTTCCAGCAAAGGCTGTACTTTTTCTACTTCAAAAGAAGAACCGAACATGGTCAGCAAGTGTACCCCTGCGGCACTAGCAATATTCTCAGACACGAGCTGATAAATACTGTCCATACCTTCTGTCTCTTTCTTGTCGAGTACTTCCATCAGTGAATCACGCTGAACTTCAGTCAGCAAGGTATCACCCTTAATCTTCTGATACATGTCATTCATTTCCTTACCAATCTTCTGGTATTCATCCATGAATTTCTGATAAGTATCGTTGTTGGGTGTTCCTGAAATACGGCTTTCCATCGGGCTCAGATTTACCTGAATGTTTCCTTTTTCTACAAACACCATGGCAGCCATACGGGCATCTCCCTTCATGTAAGTTACAAAACGAGATACAGCCACTGAATCGGGAGTTCCCTTAAACTCAAAAGTACCGTTTTTTACAACTACAGAATCCAGTGCTTCAAAACCTTCTTCTGTCTGTTTCTGCAAGAATACGGTATCGCCATCGGCCACACCTTCGGCTGTACCCTTAATGATATAGCCTGCTTTTTCCTGACAAGCAGCCAAAGACATCAGTCCGGCTGCTGCAAATAATACAATTTTTTTCATTTTATACGTTTATTCCGGTTTTTGTTGAAAATAACGTGGGCAAAGATAATCGTTTCAGAGGAAACAGCCCTATTTTTTACAAAAGAAAAAGCACACAGCAAAGCAGATAAGCACCGCGACATACTTCATCCGGCAATCCAGCATAATCTGTCAGCCCGCTGAACTCCAGCGAAGAGAAAAAAAGCGTAATGAAAAGAAGCACGACAAAGTACGTAGCCCGGTTCTTGTAAAGATAAGCCATTCCTTCTACTACATCCGAATCGTCTAGATAGGAATCAGAAGCAAAACCATACACGATAGAAGGCAGAGCTACCCCTAACGAACACACTCCCCAGAATCCATCGGCCAACGGAGAATCAGACAACGTACCGATGGCACTACGCACCGTATTCCAAGGACCAAAAGCCAGCAAGACACACAGTCCGACGTACACTAAAAAAGTGACGGCAGCCAGTCCCATTCCACGTTTCTCCTTTCGGGAAAATTTTCGGGTGCCCGACACCATCCTGTGACAGGCATCACCCAATCCGGAATGGAGAAATAGGCCTCCTCCAAAGAAAAGACACACCACGGCCTGAAATACGGGAGAAAGAATATAATCATCTAAAAGCGTACGCAAGAGCCATCGCAGTCCTTCGTCACTCAAAAGACTGCGTACACCTTCCCACTCATAAATACTGCCGGTCCATGACAACAAGGCAGCCAGCAAAAACAGCAACAGGAAACAGGTGGCCGGATGCAGATTGAATTTATTCTTCATCGGGTTCCAGATTGTCGATGTCAAGTATGCGCAGCTCAAACGCACGTGTTACCAGGCGACAGGCATTGACTCCAGTCCGTTCATCAGAGCGGAACAACCGGTTTACAAGTTCATTCTGCCTTTTCTCAATCGATTTTACACCAAAAGGCATACCTTTAAGGTTGGTTATCATTTCTTTGGTATAGCCCAGTGCCAGATGACGGAGAAGTCGTTCGTCGTACTCGTCAATGTCATAATCGATAATTGCCTCCTGACGACGCTGTTCCACTTCCACCGTCTGCATGAAACGGGCTACAATCTTTTCCAGTATCGGCTCGTTAAATACCATCTTCTTTCCATCCATGACGGCCTGCACATCGGTCGCAGTCAACAGTTCACCGGTCTTCAAGATGATGCCTACTGCCCCAGCCCGAAGCGCATCCACCCAAAGTTTCTCGTTCAGAATTTCTCCGGTGAAAATAAGCACCTTCAGCTCCGGACGTTCCCGATGAAGACGGGCGCAAATCTCCACGCCAATGGTGGTAGAACCTCCCAACCCCAAGTCAAGCAACACCATATCGGGCGTACATGTCTCCATCAATTTCCAGAACTCTTCCTCGGTCATGGCCGTACCAATGACCTCCGCATTCGGTATTTCGTGACGGAAAATTTCTTCCGTTCCCTTTAATTCCAGTTTGACATCTTCTACTATGACAACCTTAAACTTCTCCATTTTGTCTTGATTTTATGTTCATTCTAATTCGTTATTTCTTTTGTCTAAACGGCAAGGTAAACCACACACTGAATCCCTTTCCTCCTTCTCCCTGCCAAGGATTGGCATTGATACGGCAGCCTCTTCGCCCGCCATACTCGTCATGGTCACGGATAACCTGCTTGCACACCAAGTACTCTGTGCCCGCCAGCCGTTGTCCGTCACCCGAGGGACACATCCGCTCTCTGTCGGGATAAAACAAGGCATTCAGTTCCTCTTGAGAGTAAGTCCGTCGCATATCAATGAAATCCACGCGCACAAAACCGTTTTCAGCTTTCGCTACCAAGCGCAAGATTCCGGAAACCTCATAACGCACTGCCTCATCAATCAGATTTTCGAGCAGGAAAAGCAACAAAACCCGGTCGCCCGTTACCCATAGTGAAGGTACATCCATCTGCCATTCCAGCGTAAAATTACGCTTGCGCATCACCTTGCGCAAATATTTCTCCGCACCCTCTGCCAGCTCGGCTACCCCCACTTCCGTACGACGGAAAGTAACCTCCTCCAGCTGACGCGAAGCACACGAACTGAGGAGCGTAAATATATCCTTGTAATACCCCACCAGTTCCGACATATTCTCCAACAACTCCGTCCGTTGTGCGGCCGTAACCTCACCGTTTAATTTATCGGCCACTTGCTTGATTCGGCTCGGATAATAGATTGTTTCATGCTTGATGGTAGAAAGGCAGTTGTCGAGCACCATATTCTGCACATGCAGTTGATTCTCCTCAAAGAGTGAACGACGGGCCTCATCCTGAGCCAGTTCAATGTCATGAAACTTCCGGTTCACCTGTACAATGGCATTATACAAAATAACCGCCAGATAGTTACATACCATTTCAACCAGCAAACGGTCTTCTTCCCGACTATAGGCACGTGCCAGCTTCAAAGCCAATACTCCCACGCAATGTTTGTCGCCTCCTGTTTCTACCCACAAAGGCAGGAAACTCCATTTCATGACACCGCTCCACTGCATCTGCCCCGAATCGTAACACCGCTGAAGACGTTCATGCAATTCTTCCTCATTCTCTTCCGTGGCAAAACATGCCGTTTTCAGGTGAGTGGTTTCCTCGTCATACACAGCCAATGCCAGATTCTCCAGCAGCAGCATCTCGTTCAACTCGTTAAACATGCTACGGACAATCCGGTCCAGCACCTCATCACCGAGTCCTTCCGTACAAGAGGCAGCCGAAAAGATGGTACGGTTCACCACAAATACCTGCTCCATGTTGTAACGATAATGCAAACGATGACGAAGATAAAGTGCATAATAGGCTACCAGGCATCCGCAAACCAGCAACACGAACAAAGACAAGGCAATACGCTTGTTGCTGGCCGAGCGCTGCATCTGTAAGCAATACTCCTCCAAAGAATTATCCTTGCTCAAACGTTTGTAAAGAGCCGCGTAAGCCGCATTATTATAGCGATATTTCCGGAAATCTTTTACGGCCAATGAAGCCACAGCTGCCTCATTACGCACATCCAGCAAAATAAAATAATCCGTATCGAACGACTGGGCCAGCCAAGTCAACTCAGCCCCCTCTCCTTCACTCTCCAGCCGAAGCAACGGACCGCTTTTTCCCGAATAACGAAGATAATGGGCATTCATATAATACAATACACTGTCAGCTAATACCAGCGCTGTAGCATGGTCGCCGTTCACATTGCACTCATACACCCAATTGGCATAGTCATTGGCAATGGCCAGCAAACTGTCATACGGAGCCACCTTTTCATTGTTGACCGTATGCGTGGCAGACTCCGGTTTAGAAGAACAGGCCATTCCCAGCAACAGGCACAAACCTATCCACAAAAGTCCGACCATCCGCCGCGCTCCTTTGGGCAAACGGAAAGAGAAGCGACTGCCTTTTCCTGGCGTACTTTGTATGTCGAACCGGCAAACCGCAAACAAGCTGTTCGTCTTCCGGTACTTTTCAATAATTCCCTTACAATTCATCAGTCCGAAACCATGCCCCTTCTGTCGTTGCAACTCTGCCGTATCCGTGGCAGTATCCATACCGATGGCTCCAGAATCGTACACTTTCTCTCCCAGGATACACATACGGTCCTTTTCCGAAAGACCCGGTCCGTTATCTTCCACGGCAATCTCCACATAGTCGGGTGTTTCTTCTGCGGAAAGGCTCACTTTTCCACCTTCCTGCGTATATTTACGGGCATTTTCCACCAGCGTATTCATCATAAAGAGTGTCAATGCTTTATCTGCTTTCACACAGGCCGTCGTTTCTCCCACGGTCAGTGTCTGTTTTTTCAGTTCGAACGAACGACGCCCCTTGGCAATCATTGCAAACAACTCCTGCAACTCAAAGTTTTCAATGTTCAGACTTAGCGTACCCTGCCGCATCTTAATCCATAAAGCCAGGATATCGTTGTATTCATTTATTTTGGTCACCAGCTCATCGATATAGCCTAACTTCCCCTGCTGTATAACTTCTGCATTCGCTGCCGGAAGTGTACGGAGCTTCCGTACCTCGTTTACCATACGGTCAATATAAGGTACGATTCCTGTCACAATCGACAAACACGCCTTTTTCACTTCATTCTGACGCTTGTTCTCCATCAGGTGAAGCTCGTGGACGTACTGTTCTTTTTCCAGTCTCTGCTGTTCCTCACCTAACGAAACCAGGTTCATGCCATGTTCCAGCGTCCAGGCCAGGTAAGGTAATAGCAATCGGATAAGTGTCTGCTCCTCCTTCCGCACAGGAACTGCAAACCACATCCACAGTTTTCCTACAATCACCTCCCTGTCGGGTAATTGAAGGTCGTACACCAACGAAGGGCCCTCATGCAATTCCCCGGTTTCTTCTTCCGTCTCTTCCTCATCGCAGAATGTAATGCACACGTCACGCACCCCAAACAATTCCGACAGCTCCGGTTTCATCACCTTCACTACGGCATCGGCCACCTCTTCCCGGCTGGTTGCCGAAACAGGTACCGCTCCCGTAATCTGTTGACAAAGTCCTAAAATGCGTTTGAGTTCCGTGAGATACATCGTATTCTTCACCCTCCAGGAACGGTTCAGCCAGACAAACAATACGACCAGCACCAGAAAACCCGTCGCCACAAGCCACAGCAGCACATTCAGCTGTCCGGTCTCCTTTTCCAATGCCAGGAAACGGCTTTCCAATTCCTTATCCTGCCGGGTGTAGTCCAGAATATCCAGGTACACATTGCGGTTATAATCCGATTCCGCCTTGCATCCCATGGCAGAATACGTACGACTCAGCTGTTCCCGCAACCGGGCTATCCATTCGGGTACCGTATTGATGCCCTCGTCATTAATCCATTTCAATTCGATGGAAGTACCGTCTCCCGGCAAATAGGCCTGCAAACGGTCGAGCGAATCCTTGCAATGATAATATTTCTCGTGATGCAGATTAACATAATTCAAAGCTCTCTTCAAATTGACCAAAGCCTTTTCGGGCTGTCCCGTATAATTATAGAATGTTGCAATGGTACGATAAGTGCCCGAAATCTGATACCAGTCACCATAACGCTTAAACAAGCCCAACGCATCTTTGGCAAAGACCAGCGGCAGACTGTCCACCGGCAAGTTATCCGGATTGACCAGGCGGAGCATACCCGCCCTCTTCTCGCTCAGCAACAGACGGTTGCTTCGGAACACTAACAACTCAGCCATAGCCTGAAGCGCATTGGCCTCGAAATAAGTATATCCCCTGAGTTGGGCCACCTGCAGACACTGCACCAGATAGCCAAATTCTCCAATGGTCACTTCTTCACGTGTAGGCGCCTCGTACATACCACCCGACCCGCGCATATACGCATAGTACAGCCATTGGGCCGTGTCGTTTTTCAAAGCCTCTTCCGGCACGGCATTGATAGCCTGCATGGACTCCTTGTCCTGCTGCAAATAATAATAATAAATTCCCGAAACAATATAAAACTCCGAAAGCGCATAACTCAACCGACCTTCCAAACCGTTCTTTTCAAGCGAAGAACGATCCTCATTAAGACGCCGGATGCGTTGCAATGCACTGTTATGATAATCGTAGAACTCCTTGTTCATGGAAGTACGCTGACAGATTTTCATCATCCCGACATCGGCCACCAGACGCTCAATCTCGTTGTTACTGGTTTCTGAAGCCTTTCGGAACAAACGGGCTGCATGCTCGAAGTCCATCCGCATGAATGCACAAAACCCCATGTTGTTCAATGCCTCTGCCCTGCCCGACGCATAGCCGTCGGACAATTTCCAGGCTTCCGCAGCTGCCTTAGAAGATAAAGAAAGATCCTTGTAACGGGCCTCATACGCCACGCGGTTCAATGAATCCACGTGTGCATACATCCTCTGATGTACCGGACGTTTGCACGAAAGCCACAGCATACCACACACGGCACACATCACACACACCAGTCCAATCTTCCGAAATCTCTTCATAAACACGTTCGTACAAGTCCACACAAATGTACGAAGTTCCCCTTTAATAAGCACCCCGCCGTGTGATAAAAAAACAAAAGAGAGATTATAGCGTGCATCTTAACCGCACCGGCTATAACCTCTCTCCCTCAGACATGAGTCCGTCTTGAAACTATTTATTTTTTTGACTCTTCCAGAGATACTTTTCTAAATTCTTTCAAAACTTTTTCCAACTCCAAGGATGCCTTACGGGCACGAGTTCCTGCAGCTTTGTTTCCTTTTTCGGCCTGCAATTCAGCATCTGCAACCAAAGCAGCATTCAATTCTTTGATTTTTGCAATTAATTCGTTCATAATTCTGACTATAATTTAAATTAAACGTATTCAAAGTAAATACAATTCCCTCAATGTGATAACTTTACCCTCTCTTTTTTTGCATCTTTTAATACAAAAATCTGCAGATTATGCAATTACACAAACTTTACCTTCATTTTTATGACCAACCGCGTCTCTGGCATCACTCTGAAACGATTATCTACCCGTTCATTGACGAGCCACACGATGCGGTCGCCATCACACACCACCCACTGACGCTCTTTCTCAAAACGGGAAAACTTTTTGTCACGCAAATAATTACGTACCGATTTAAAGCCTTTCATTCCAAATGGAATAAATTTGTCGCCCGACTGCCACTTGCGTAAAGTCAATTCCCCATGTACCATTGACGCATCGATATACGCTTCCTCATTAGTATGGGGTACTAAAAAATCGGTATCCACTTCCATTCTCTCCACACACAATTCGGGCTGAGGTTCTACTTCACCTGACGGACGACGTATCAACCGATCACGATCTATCAGTAACGTCCATTCGCGGCTGTGAAACATCCGCCCTGATTCTCCATGCAACGCACGAAACACATCACTTACCTGTGCCGCATTGAAACCCAAGGGGTATAGCAGTTCAAAAAGCAGATTCTGTGCGCCCGGCTCCCTGCACAAGGTAGGAATATTAATAGTTTCTCCATCAGGCATTACCCGTTTCCTGGCTGCTTGTATGGCCTCCTGATACACTTGCGCCACATCAGCCAACCTGCGTGCGGTTTCCACAATCGTATCACTCACTGACGGATTGATGGTTTCCAGCATCGGAATCACATTCAGACGAAGCTTGTTGCGCACAAACTCATCCTGCAGGTTAGTGCTGTCTGTCACATAATCCTGTCCCAACGAAGAAAGATAGTCCAAAATCTCCGCACGACTTACACACAGTAACGGGCGCACTACCTCTCCATTCACCGGGCGGATGCCTTGCAAGCCATTGATGCCTGTTCCTCGCACCAGGTTGAGCAGAAAAGTTTCCACACTATCATCACGGTGATGTGCTACAGCCACTACCTTTGCTCCGCATTCCTGCCGCAATTTTGCGAACCAGTCATAACGCAACTCACGGGCCGCCATCTCGACCGATACATTATGAGAAGCTGCATAAGCGTTTGTATCAAAATGAATCACATGCAAAGGCACTCCTAAGCTTTCAGCCAATGCCCGCACAAAACGCTCATCGCGCACCGACTCTTCTCCCCGAAGATGGAAATTGCAATGAGCCGCCTCACATACATAACCCAAACGCAGAAGCACTCGCAACAGAGCCACCGAGTCGGCCCCGCCGCTCAATGCCACCAGCACTTTGTTGCCAGAGCCCAACAAGTGCTTTTCTTCTATAAACTGACTGACTTTCCTTATAAACATAGTACAAACTTAGAGATAAAAAATGAAAAAGCCCCATACAGATGTCGTAATTTAAAAACATTCTAAATAGTTTGCAGAAAAAGATGCAATGCCCTATCTTTGCATCGAATTAAAACAGTGAATAAAACATGAAACTCTCTGAATTGAAAACTGGCGAAAAAGGCGTCATCATCAAAGTCCTCGGACACGGAGGATTCCGCCGTCGCATCATTGAAATGGGGTTCATTAAGGGAAAAACAGTGGAAGTGGTACTCAATGCACCGCTCAAAGACCCCATCAAATACAAAATAATGGGTTACGAAGTATCCCTCCGCCGACAGGAAGCCGATATGATTGAAATCGTCAGCGAAGAAGAAGCACGACGTACAGCCGCCACAGATACTTACCATGAACCTATTTCGCAGGGTATCCCCGTAAGCGATGAGGTAATGAAAAACATTGCTCAGGGAAAACGACGTACCATCAATGTGGCATTGGTGGGAAATCCGAACTGCGGGAAAACCTCACTTTTCAACGTCGCTTCAGGTGGACACGAACACGTGGGCAACTACAGCGGTGTGACCGTAGATGCCAAAGAGGGTTTCTTTGATTTTCAAGGTTATCATTTCCGCCTGGTAGACTTGCCGGGTACTTACTCCCTTTCGGCCTACAGTCCGGAAGAGCTCTATGTACGTAAACACATCATCGAGGAAACACCCGATGTGATTATCAACGTAGTGGACGCAGGCAATCTGGAACGTAATCTCTACCTCACTACTCAGCTTATTGACATGAACGTACGCATGGTAGTGGCACTGAATATGTACGATGCCCTGCAGCACAGCGGCAACAAACTGAACTACCACAAGTTGAGCGAATTGTTGGGAGTACCCATGGTGCCGACGATAAGCCGTACGGGTGAAGGCATTGACAACCTGTTCCACGTCATCATCGGCTTGTATGAAGGAGCCGACTTCATGGGGCAGAAAGAAGAAATCAAGAACGAAATTCTCCGCGACTTCCGCGAATGGCACGATGCCTATGTGCCCGGACATAAGTATGAAGGGGCAGGCGAAGAAGACAACTTCACCGCCAAAGGTTTTATCCGCCACATCCACATCAACCACGGACCGGAAATTGAACGGAGCATCGACAACGTAAAAAGGGAAATCAGTAAAAACGAAAATATCCGCCACAAATACTCTACCCGTTTTCTGGCCATCAAGTTGCTGGAAAACGACAAGGATATAGAGACACGCGTCATCGCTCCCCTGCCCAACGGAGCAGAAATCCTGGCTATCAGAGACAACGAAGCGGCACGCCTGCGTGAGCTGGGCAACGACGACAGCGAACAATGCATCGCCGACGCCAAATATGGCTTTATCTCAGGAGCCTTGAAGGAAACCTTCACCCAAAATAATCATGACACGGAAGCGTTTACACGAGTGGTAGACAGCATCGTGACCAACCGTTTCTGGGGATTTCCCATTTTCTTCATCTTCCTGTATATCATGTTCGAAGGTACCTTTGTGTTGGGAGAATACCCGCAACAAGCCATTGAATGGCTCGTGGGACTTATTGCACAGGGAACAGAGACCTTCCTGAGTCCGGGCCCGCTGAAAGACCTGATTATCGACGGAATCATTGGCGGCGTAGGAGGCGTGATTGTCTTCCTGCCGAACATCCTGCTGCTCTACTTTTTCATCTCCTTTATGGAAGATTCCGGCTATATGGCACGTGCGGCCTTTATCATGGATAAAATCATGCATAAAATGGGACTTCACGGGAAATCGTTCATCCCGCTCATCATGGGATTCGGATGTAATGTACCTGCCATCATGTCATCACGTATCATCGAGAGCCGCAAGGCACGACTGGTCACCATGTTAGTGAACCCGCTCATGTCGTGCAGTGCCCGCCTTCCCATCTACCTGGTCATGATCGGCGCATTCTTCCCCGGCAAAGCCAGTCTGATTCTGTTGTCCATCTATGCCATCGGCATCCTGCTGGCCGTACTCATGGCCCGCATCTTCACCAAGTTCCTGGTGAAAGGCGATGACAGCCCCTTCGTGATGGAACTTCCTCCCTACCGTATGCCGACCGCCAAAGTCGTACTGCGCCACACATGGGAAAAAGGAAAGCAATACCTCAAAAAGATGGGCGGAATCATCATGGTAGCCTCCATTATCATCTGGTTCCTGGGATATTATCCTAACCACGAAGCGTACGAAACCACTGCCGAACAGCAGGAAAATTCCTATATCGGCCAGTTGGGAAAAGCCATTGAACCAGCCATCGAGCCGTTGGGATTCGACTGGAAGATGGGTATCGGTATCCTGTCGGGAATCGGAGCCAAAGAACTTGTGGTAAGTACCTTGGGAGTACTCTACACCAACGAAGACGATGTGGATACCGTCGACCTTTCCGAACGTATCCCCATCACACCGCTCGTAGCCTACGGATACATGTTGTTCGTACTGATTTACTTCCCGTGTATTGCCACCTTAGCTGCCATCAAGCAGGAATCAGGTGGATGGAAATGGGCCATCTTTGCCGCGACCTACACCACCATATTAGCCTGGCTTGTAGCATTCGGAGTCTATCAGATAGGAAGTTTATTCATCTAAAACTATTCGTAATATGGATATTCAAAACGTTCTCGTATATATCATTGTAGTCTGCTGCCTTCTCTGGGCCGGCAGGCACTTCTTCCACACCCTCATCCGCCGAAAAGGGAAATCAAACGGATGTGGATGCGGATGTAGTGGGTGCAACGGATGTCCTTCACACAAGGACTAAAGAATACTATTTCTCGCTCATTTCAAAATGCCATTCTCCGGCAGCCAGCGTCAGCTGACGTTCGTTTTTCAGTTCGCCGTTCACACTCCAGCGCTGGAATTCGGCAGGAAGCACTACCTGTGCGGAAGTTCCTTCCGGTACCCGCAGGTACATGGTTCCACCGTGAGCCGACTTGTCCATTTCAAACACGATGCGACGACCGCCCGACAACGGCACCTGGGTACGGATGAAGTTCAAATGTGCCGGATGAGGTGCCACACGGAATGTACGGAAAGCTGGTTCCAGCGTTTCAATGCCGGCGATGTATTGTGAAAGAATGGTCAGCGGACCGCCGCTCCAAGCGTGATTGTAGGTACCGCCTCCGAAACCTTCACTGCCGATGCCCCAGCCTTCCCAAAGTGTGGTCAGCGGACTTTCTATCATGGCGCTATAACGCAACTTCATGCGGTTCAGGGCGTCCTGATAATACCCCATCGTGCAAAGAGCTTCGAGCACATATTTCTCCATGTACGGACTGGCATGATACCAGGTGGAAAAGAAAGGACGAATCACCGGATACAGTTCTTTGGGCAAGACTCCGGATACGACGGCCAGTGCCTGCGCACGGTCATCGGGTTTGCCCTGATAACCCGGAGAGACGTAGTATTTTCCGTTCCAGAACGTACGGTGAAACTCTTTACGCAGCTTGTCGGCGGTGGTACGCGCCCAGGCAGCTTCTTCTGCCTCGCCAGCCAACTGGTTCATTTCTTCGTATCCTTTCAGGGCAATCGCATACCAGAGGTTGAACAGCAGGGTCATGTCCTTGTTTTCTCCCCAGTCGCCCCAGGTCCATCCGCCGGAACGGGGTATCACCAAGCCTTGGGCATCTGTTTTCCACACATGGATGTATTTCTTTACCCGTGGCAGCACGTCGGCAATGGTCTGCTGGTCGCCCGTACCCATATAGTAGGTCCAGAAACCGTAATGACTCACACTGGCTAGCATCTGCATGGGCAATTCATCCTTATAGTTTCCAGCCGGAACGGGTGCAAAGATGGTGCTATCGGCCCGCTGCCACCCCATCAGTTCATGAATACCCTTGCGAGTCAGCAGGTGAGCCTTTTCGTCGAGGGCATAGAAAGCTTCGCCCAATTCGTTCACCACGTCGCCCCACCACTGGGCACGCTCGCGATCGGGACAGTCCATATAGGTGTCGCGCATGGTGATGTAGAGCGTACGCTGCGACTTGTCCCACAAACGGGTGAGCATCGGGTCATCGCAGGAGAAACTGCCGGCAAAGGAGGTGTCGTAACCCGTCTCACGGTACTTCACATCAAGCACTTCCACACCTTCCGGAAGTTCATACAGCACATAGTGGCCGTTCATCCAGCCCTTGCATTCAAATGTCTGTTCTCCTTCACACGTGCGATATTCGGCAAATACGTTGGTGGCCGAACCGCCCCGGTAATTATCCGTACGGATACGGATGCACTTGCCAGCCGGTGCTTTCAGGCGGATGTAAGGAGTTATCTGTGCATTGTAAGGCAGGTAAGCCCGCAGCAACGTATCGCCCTGCATCTCTGTCTTCGCATAAGGCTTCAGCCCATAATCTTTCCAGAACGGAATGGGGCGGTCTACCAGCTGATTCCATCCGGCTTTTTCCAGTGTTATTTCCGTGGCTTTCTTCCATTTCTTGTCATCATAATCGGGCGACATGAAAGGGATATCTTTCACTGCATCGAACCCGATGTTTGACTCTGCCAGACGATAGTTGGGCTGTTCGCCTTGCGGCACATAATAGGCCGGATGCTTTTTCACTCGCCATTTTGCATCGGGTTCCACTTCCTTGCCGTCGCAAGAAAGGGAGAAACTGATGCCTGCCGTAGGGGAATTGCGATGGCTGAAACCATCTTTTCCAAAATACCACACCAGCAAAGCTACGGTATTCTCGCCCACACGCAAAGCAGGAAGTGAAGTAATCACATCGCAATAGGTGTCCGAAGGGTTCGGACCGCGTTTCAATCCTCCTTCCGACACTTGCAACTCGCCGTTTACCCAAAGCCAGTATTTCGTATCGGCAGCCAGACGCAATTCCAGTGAACGGGGTAATTCTTCCAGCGTTACCGTATTACGGAAACACCACCATGTGCCGGGAGCAGTCGGCTCTTTCTCTTTTAAAGTCCAGACCTGTGCCTGTACATAAACGGACAGGCAGCAGACTAACATACATAACCACTTTCTCATTTCACTTCTATTTTTGCTGTACGGAATGGAAGCACCGGCATACCCGCATCTGTACGGAGACTGCCAATGGTCGCTTCATCAAAACAATAATATACCTGATAAGGTGCTTTCAATCCTCGCAGGGGAATCTGCAAGGTCTTGTCTTTCAAGTGGGCATTGACAGCAACCTGTTTCCCTGTACCGTCTACGACCGTCAGACCTGTCACCTCTTTGGTAGTGGAATGCAAGGTTTTGAAATTCCCCTCCAACGTGACCTCCAGGTTTCGCTTCACTACCCGGGCTTCATACAAACGCGGACTCTCGTAAGCACCGGTGAACTGTCCGTAGACTTTGTCCATAGCCAGACAGGCCAGACGTTCTCCAATGGCACGCTTGTTACGCGGATGAATGTCTTTTACATTCTCTACCAAATCGGAAATATTAATCATGGCAGTATTCTTTACCTGTCCTAACATGAGTTCCTGCTGTTCGCGCAACAAAGCCGGGGTGTTGTTCTTCGCTCCGTACGTATGAGGCGCAATCTGCACGTAATAGAACGGGAGGTCCCATCCGAAATCTTTTCGCCACGCCTCCACCATCTTGGATACCAGACGGGCATACGACGGTGCATTCTCATGGTTGCTTTCTCCCTGATACCAGATGCATCCGGCTATCTGATAAGGCACCAGCGGATGAATCATCTGATTGTACAATACTCCCGGCTTAATCGGCCACCAGGGATAGTCTTTTAATTTGTTCTTTGAAAGTATCTCGTCTTTTTCCACGATTTCGGCCGGTGTCCACACTTCAGCCGGTGTACCTCCCCAAGCAGAGACTAAAATGCCTACGGGCACTTTCAGATGTTCAGTCAGGTAGCGGGCAAAGAAGTAAGCAGTGGCACTGGTCTTGCACATACTTTCGGGAGTAGCCACCTCCCACTTTGTGCGGCAGTCGGTCTGAGGTGTATCGGCTCCTTGCTTGGGATTATGGAAGATACGTACGGACGGACAGGCAGCTTGTTTCACTTCCTGCTCGCCGTTCATGATTCCCATATCGGCCGACCATTCCATGTTCGACTGTCCGCTACACAACCAGACTTCGCCCAGCATTACATCCGACACTTTCCAGCTGTCGTTTCCGCCTTTCACTTCAAGTGTATACGGACCTCCGGTACGTCCGGTCGGTACCTCTGCTTTCCAGCGTCCCTGATTATCGACTACCGTACGCACGGTGTCTCCCGGATTCCATCCGGAAAGAATCATCAGGGTTTCAGACGGATTTCCCCATCCCCATACGGCTACTTTACTGTTTTGCTGTAATACCATTCCATCGGAGAAGACCGACGGAAGCTGAATCTGTGCCTTCGCCTCCATTCCGAAAGTCAAGGCCAGCATTCCTAAAATAAGATGCGTTGTGTTTTTCATTGTTCTATGTATTCATGTGAAAATTCCTGCAAACAAAGGTAGAAGAACTATCCCAAGTTTGCAGGAAAAAATGATATTTCTGTGGTTATTTTTGATTTTTGGCGGAAGACAAAATACTTAAATCTTTCGCATCGACTTCGGAAGAAGGATTGAACCGGTCACTGCACATGTATTTCTTCAAGCTGTAGAGTAACTGACGGGCTTCCGTACGCTTGTCCATGTCCTGCCAGAAATCAATTCCGGATACGAGCAGCTTACCCTTGCCCACCTTGGCTTCAAACAGCAGAGCCAGCGGACGGTTGGTAAACCAGTCGTCGATAACGCGCACAATCGGCTGTAAGTTCTTGTCAATCTTGGCCACTTCAATAGCACCGGAATGACTCATGGCATCCCACCACTGATAATCACTGTAATACTCTGTAGGGAACTCTGAAAGTGCCGGGTGGGCGGGGTTACACAGGATACCCAGCGTGTGAGGTGCCTGCCCTAACGTCCAGGCTGTGTTCCAGAAGATGCTGGAGAAACCTATTGCTACTTCGCCTCCTGCTTCGGCAGGCAAGGAGCCTTTCCGCAAAGAGAGCAGTACGTTACCGCCTTCCTGAAGACGTTGCAAGGCTTTTGCATCCAGACGGTCGGTCATCAGCAGCTGTGCTTCATCAGCCACTTTCTGCACTGTAGCAGGATATACCCAGATGTGCCAGCTGTTGGCGTAATCTCCCAATGTAGCTTCCAGTGTCAGGCATGAAGGAACGTCCACCTTATCCAACGGAATCTCCAGTTGTCCCAGCGGAATGCAGTTGCCGATACCTACCGGCTGATGTGCCAGCTTGCCCGAAGCGATAGTCTTTCCTTCTTTCGTTTTCAGGGTCCAGGCAGTAGAGGTCACCTCCAGCGGAGCGGCTCCGAAATGCGCCACTTCCAGACTACCTTTCACGGTTTCCTGGTTGGTATAAATCAGCTTCGGCAAACGCAGCAATGGCACCGTGCTGTTACAGAAACGACGGTATTCTTCCGGACGGATGTAGCCTTTCTCTTCCCAGAACGCATCGAGCACTCCTACCAGCGCCGTACCCTGACCCGGGAAATCAGACAAGCCCAACAACTGGAATCCACCGAAGTCTTTTGTACGCAAGGCGGCTTCAATATCGGCCTTATAACACAAAGCCTGCAATTTTCCGGAAGCCAACAGGAAACTGTCTGCCAAATGTGCCATACCGTTTTCAGCCAGTGTTTCCTGGAATATCTCAAAGTTGCGCGGACGCATCACCCCATCGTATTTAGCCATTTCCTTAAAGTTGGGATATACACACCACTGACCGATTTCGTGGCTCACCATCGGCTGCTGGAAACGCCCGACATATTCCGACCAGTCATAATCGGTACGCGGTGCCTGTGCATTGATAATACTCTTTACTCCTTGTCCCCATGCCTGAATACGAGGGTTGGAATCGCTCAAGAAGTCGTTAACCGGCAAATTGGGCCATCCGGCACCCGAACAATATAAACGGCGGGCATCGCGCTCTTTCCAGGTAGTAACGAAATTAGTCAGATAGGCATTACTTCCCTCACCAGCCGGTTCGTTACCGTACATCATCATGCAGAAAGAAGGATGGTTACCAAACTCACGGACGATGCGTTCACTTTCCTCCCAGATAAAGCGATCCAGATCACCTCCGTCGCCAATGGTAGTCGACTGGTTAGCCCAGGAAGAACATTCTATCTCCAGGTACATACCCATCTCATCGGCAGCCGCAAAAGCAGCTTCCGGCGGACACCAGGAATGGAAACGCACGTGATTCAATCCGTGTTGCTGGCAGGTGGTATAAATCTTTTTCCAGGACTCTACATCCGTAGGTGGGAAACCGGTCTTCGGGAATACGGCACAATCCAGCGTACCACGCAGGAACAAACGGCGGTCGTTAATGGTCAATTTTCCGTCTACGACCTTCACATCGCGGAAACCAAAGCGTTCCGTATAGACATCCGTTTCACCGCTCTCTGCATCCTTCACACTCAGCTTCAAATCATATAAGGATGGAGAAAACTCATCCCAGCACTTAATATCTCCCTTCATGGCCAGCGACATCACCACCTGATTCTTGCCCGGCTTCAAGGTAGACTGTTGCTGTACTTTTTCATTGCCTACCGTCATTTCGAGTACCACACTCGTTTCTTTCTCATAACGGTTCATCAAGGAAGCCGACACACTGACTTTCTTGGCCAGACGCTCCGGCATAATCTTGACAGAAGACACATTTACTTCCGGTTTTACCTCTAAGAACATGTCACCCACTACCCCATTCCAGTTTCCTTGCGTATGGTCGGAAATGCTGTGTGAGTTCTCCCCCGGATCGATGTTCTTCACCCGGTTATCCACACACAGCATCAACACATGCTTTCCAGCTGAAAGCTTGCCTGTCAGGTCATAACGGTGAGGAGCACCCAGGGCATTCCGCATACCGATTTCCTTTCCGTCTACATACAAACGGCTTTCCCAGTGGCAGCGTTCCAGAAAGAGAGAAATATCCTTTCCTTCCCAACTGTCCGGAATCACCACTTCTTTCTGATACCACGCCTTACCTTTGTAATATTTTACCGGTTGAAGCCAAAAAGGCACCTTGATATTTCCAGCCTCACGGTATTTGGCATACGAAGGTTTAAAGAAATAGGAAGAATCTACAATACCGCCTGTCCAATCAGTCCCCACGGCAATATCTTCCCCCAAACCGTTGGAAGCCATTGATCCCGGCAGTTCAATCACCCGGCTCCAGTCCATACTGTCCGTAGAGAACGTCCATGAGCCAGACAGATCAATCTTGTCAGTCTGCTGACTGCAAGAAAAACAAAGCAAAGAAAATGAGAGTAATGCTGCTGCTTTCATATTATCAAATTTTGAGTTTACAAACCATTTCACAGATGACAAAATTACGCATAAACCACCATCTCCGAATGTGGTATTTTCGCAAAAGGATGTAATATTTTTCGATTTTAAGTTTTATCTTTCTGAAAGGAGAAATCTCTTCAGGAAGTCTCCACTAAAATCCAAATAAATACCTACATTTGTCCTCACAAACAAATACACTATGGAAAAGAAGAAAGACGGATTCCCCAATGAGAAAGCCATCGTCATTCCTCAAGAGAATCTTTTGAAAATAAAAGAAAACCCCATGACTCGTCTGCTGCATCCCACAGATGTTGGCTACTATCCGCATGCGGAAGGTCACTACCGGGAACGTGCAGAAGGAAGCCCGCAGCACATTCTGATTTACTGCCACGAAGGAGAAGGCTGGTACAATATCGGAAAAGGAAGATGCACGGTAAAAAAGAACGATTTCTTCATTATCGAAGCGGGTACACCGCATGTATACGCCGCTTCTACCAGCCATCCGTGGAGCATTTACTGGATTCATTTTACCGGTGAACAAAGCCACCTGTTTTCCGAGCTGTTCAACCGTACCATCTACATTGACGATTCGCCTACGGCCCGTTTCAACGACCGCATCCAGTTGTTCAATGAGATTTTAGTAAACCTTGAAATGGGATACAGCATTGAAAACTTAGAGTACATCACGCTCTGCCTATGGTACCTGCTCGGCTCCTTCCGGTACATTCCTCAGTTCCGCGAAATCAACAAGCCCAAAACACAAGATACCATACAGAAAGTCATCAACTACATGAAGGCTAATCTGGACAAGCAACTGACACTGGAAGACATGGCCAAAAGCGTGAACTACTCACCTACTTATCTGAGTACACTCTTTACACAAAAATCGGGTATGTCTCCCATCAACTATTTCAATCAGTTGAAAATTCAGAAGGCATGCCAGCTCTTGGACTTTACCGACAAGAAAGCAAAAGAAATAGCTTTTGAACTCGCCTTTAATGATCCGTATTATTTTTCAAAAGTATTCACCAAATACATGCACATGTCACCTAAAGAATATCGGATGAAGAAAAAGGGATGAGAAAAACTCATCCCTTCTTTTTTTAAATATTATCGAACAATTTGCCCCTGAATCACCATCCTTCACTTGGTGTACACAAATCATTTGTCTCCAACTCCTTTGCAGGAATAGGATAATAATAATAACGGTTCGTACCATTCACTACACCCGTCATAAACTGCGAATAACGTACAGGATTACAAGTCTTCAAGCGTTCCTCTAACAGCCCCCAGCGGCGCAAGTCGTAAAAACGTTCCCCTTCCACAAAAAACTCAATAGCACGCTGATGTTCCAAGTCCTCAAAAATAGCATTTTCTGTCATAGCTCCGCTGTAATCATTCAGATTAGCCCGCCGACGTATCTCATTGATATAGGAGACAGACTTTACCAAATCTTTCTGTGTCGGACTGAACAAATAACACTCGGCCAACTGTAAAAGAACTTCCGCATAACGGATTGCACGCTCATTAATGCTTGACATACCACTAGCCGGTTCCCGTTCCATCGTATTCCAATTCTGATATTTCAATATCCAATACGTATTCCAATCCGCTTTAGGAAACACATCGCGGAACGGACGCAAATAATACATACATTCTGGATAATCCCATGCCACACTCATACGTGCGCGATAATCATAGTTCCCGTCCTTGTCACGTTCTTTCAGGAATATATCCATCATCTGCTGAGTGGGTTGGGCTTCAAACCAACCTCCAACTTCCTCAGCAGCATATTCTACCGGACGACTGTTTGTCTGAGTGGAATTAATATTCTCCCCGTCTCCCCAGACATCCGTCCCTCCGACTTGGTCTATCAACAGTTCAAAAATACTCTCCTCATTGTTCTCGTGTGCCTCATCAAAGTTCCAAGCAAAATCCACCAGTTTATATGTATAAGGCGAGTGGGTCAATGGTTCCAACACCTTGATAGCTTTATCATATTCCTCCATATATAAATAAATCTTCCCCATCGTAGCATAAGCCGCACCTTTACTCGGTTTTCCTTTTCCTGTCGGCTGAATCGGCAAAAAGGAAGCGGCTGCATCCAAATCCACCAATGCCTGGTTCCATACCTCCTGTTGGGTAGATTTAGCCAAAGGGAAGGTAGAGGGAGACTGGGATGCCGTCAAACGTAAAGGCACGTCCTTAAACTCCTTGGCCAACTGAAACAAATAAAAGCCACGGATAAACAAGCATTCTCCTTTTACCTTGTCTATAAAGTCAGCGGACAATATTTCCTGTTTTTCTTCCAGTCTCTGCAAAATGGAGTTCGTGCGATACAAGGCATTGTAGAACTGATAGAACATACCTTGCGACAAGGAATTTCCATTCGAGTTCGTAAAATAACATGCCTGATACACTTCACTAATATCATTTCGAAATTCTACTTCATCGGCACGTGCAATACGCATCATCACACCACGTGTCCCATAGTACCCTCCATTCAGCGCATTTTTTAACGGAGTGTAACAAGACACTAAAGCCTTTTCAAAGTCTGCTTCATTTTGCCAGAAAGTTTCTTCAGTAGCAGCATTCGGATTGACCTGATCCAACTGTGCATCACAAGAAGACAACAACACGATGCCCATCAATCCCATATAAAGTAAACTATTAATTCGTTTCATATTTTTTTCTTTAAAGTAATACATTTGTCGTATCGGAATGAATACTCTTCTCATTTAAAAGGTAACATTAATACCCATCATAAATGTACGACTGTTCGGATAAATAAACTCATCGAAACCACGACTATACATATTAGTAGAGTTCACGTCGGGAGAATAGCCTGTGTAAGACGTAATAGTAAACAAATTATCTCCACTGACATACACACGAGCCTTCTCTACAAATCCTTTGAACCATTTTTTCGGGAAAGTATACCCTATCTGCAAACTACGCATACGGAAATAAGATCCGTCTTCTAAAAAACGGTCAGACTCAGAACGCGCATTTCGATTCGTATCATTCCAAGTCAGACGGGGCACAGAAGCATTCGGGTTTTCCGGAGTCCAGTAATCCAATACTGTACTCATATAGTTACCGCCTCTTGTCACATCTTCCAGTTCCAAGCGAGTGGCATTATATATCTTGTTGCCCAATACTCCTTGGAAAGTCACAGCCAAATCCCAGTTTTTATACGTCACATTGCCGTTTATGGAGAAAGTAAAGTCCGGGAAAGGACTTCCACAATAGACACGGTCATCATCGGTGATACTTCCATCATTATTGGTATCCTTGAATCGAATATCACCGGGTTGTGCGCTCGGTTGAATCAATACTCCATCTTTCTGATGCGCATTCACTTCTTCCACACTATTGAAATATCCGTCACATGGAATAAGCCAGAAACCTGCAATCGGGTATCCTGCCAAAGTACGTGTAGTCCATGTACCTCCATGAATAGTACCACCTGTAATAACCTGTGAGTCTGTCCCCATATTAATCACCTCATTTCTATTAAATGAACCGATAAAGTTCGCACTATATGAAAAATCATTATTAATACGATCGTTCCATCCAATATTGAATTCAAAACCTTTATTACGAATCTTACCAGCATTACGTACGGGATCGTTAGCCCCACCTGTCGAAATAGGAATTGGAACAGATAATAAGATATCTTTTGTATTCTTAACATACCAGTCAACAGTAAGACTCAACCGATTCCTAAAAGCCATAAAATCAATACCGACATTTGTCATAGCCGTTTCCTCCCAGCGGATATCTAGGCTAGCAAAATTTTTCGGGAAAACCCCAACCAACAATTCACCGTCTCCATCTGGATAGTTAATACCAGTAGTCACGACAGATGTATACTGATAATCATCAATTTCCTGATTTCCCAATACACCATATCCTCCTCTAATCTTTAACTGGTCCAACCAACTTAACTTGTTTTTAATAAAACTTTCTTCAGCCATATTCCAACCGACAGACACAGATGGGAAATTCCCGTAACGGTTATTACTTCCAAACTTAGACGAACCGTCCCTACGAATAGTAGCCGTAAACAAATAACGGTCTTTATAAGAATAAAACACACGTCCTAAAATAGAAGTCATCACAGAACGTGTACTATTCCCCTTAACACTCATTCCATCAGCAGAAGCATCAATCTCACTTATTCCAGCGGGCATATTCCGTCCGCCTCCACTCAGATAACGATAACGTGTATCCTGATAAGTGTAGCCAGCCAGCACAGAAATCTTATGCACATCAAACGTACGGTCGAAAGTCAGCAAATTCTCAACTAACACATTACGCGTACGAGTTTGAGTTTCAGTAGTCTCTGTAAAATCTTTTGTATTCAAACCAAAATCATATTCTTCGGTATGGTTATTATAGCGATAAAACTGAAAATCAGGTGTAATATTGATTTTGTACTTCAACCCTTTAATCGGTTCAATTGAAGCGTATGCATTCAGAAACACTTTCGTATTATCTTCCTGGCGCTTCATCAAGTTGTCATCGGCCATCCCTAACGGATGATACAAGTTAAACACATCCCCATACGTTCCGCCGTATCCGCCTGCATTATCAGAATCATACTGAGCCAGTGTCGGTATAGACTGGATAGTTTGTCCCACCATACCACCACGAATATCACTCAACAACGGTTTGTTCTGGTCATAGGTAAACACAATGTTCGTTCCTGCCTGAAAGATACCTTTTTTCAAATCCAGCTTGCTCTGCAAAGTATAACGCTGGTAATTTGTACCTTTCATAGTCCCGTCCTGATTGGTGTATCCCACACTGGTATAATAAGTGGAATATTTTCCACCACCTTTTACCGAAAGATTATAGTTCTGCATCAGCGCAGGATTGAACATGATGTCTTGCCAGTCATTGTCTTCCTTATTAGCCAAATCCTGAGCCATCTCCAAAGGAGGTAGTCCGGCCGCCTCACGCGATTTAGTCGTTACAGAAGCCCATTCCTCGGCATTCAGCAAATCCAGATACTTGGAAGGCATGTTCACTCCTAAATTCGCTGAGAAATCAATGATAGGTGCTCCTTCTGTGTTCAGCCCGCTCTTTGTGGTGACGATAACCACTCCATTGGCGGCACGCGAACCGTAAATAGCAGCAGATGAAGCATCCTTCAACACATCTATGCTTTCTATATCTGCCGGATTAATATGATCTATACTGGTCATATACATCCCATCCACAATATACAAAGGAGAAGCGTTATTCAACGTTCCGATACCACGAACCATGATTCGTGTACCTTGTCCAGGCAAACCACCTTGTGAAACGATATCCACACCGGCAATCTTTCCTTGCAACGCTTGACCGATATTGGCATTACTCTGTGTGTTAAGTTTGTCCGCGTTTACGTTAGCAACTGACCCTGTCAAATCCGCTTTCTTCTGCACTCCATAGCCAATAACCACCACTTCATCCAAGATTTCATTGTCTTCCTTCAACACGATATTGAATGTGGAACGACCATTTACCGGAATCGTTTGTGTTTTATATCCCACAAAACTAATCTCAATCGTAGCATCTGAAGGCACATTATTCAAGATAAAACCTCCCTCAAAGTCAGTAATAGTCCCGTTAGTAGTGCCCTTCTGAAGTACACTAGCCCCAATAATAGACTCCCCGTTTGCATCAAGCACTGTTCCCTTAATGGTTTGGTTTTGTGCCCAAATTGTTCCCACCATCAATAGTAGAAAACAAACATACAATCCCAGCCGCTTAGACCATGAATTACATGCGAAATTCTGAATTGTATTTCTCATTGCATTTAAAATTTAAAGAGTTGAACAATATAGATAATATCACTATAACATTTTCCTGTTTTTAGTCATACAATACACAGGCAATGACCTTTTCGCCCGGTGTGGTATCCGCCTCGCGCGGAAAATAGACTGGTTCATCGGCCTGCATAGGCAGAATACGTAATTCCAACTGTTTGACACCCTGAGGCAAGCGCCATAGCCCATACAAAAACTCACGGCCATTGTAGAAATTATCAGCCAACAACTTGCCATCTGCGTAAAGACGGGCACAGTCTCCCTGGTATTTGATGGACAGCAATCCTTTTTCTGAAGGAACATCTATCCGATAAATTGCAGCTTGTTCAAAATCGGCATCAACTGGTTCTTCAGCTACACCCGCCACACCGATAGTGATTTTACGAAGTAGACCGGCATCCTGTTTTTTATGAAACGAAACTGGTATGGAAGATTGTACTCGATACTTTTCTTCTTCCGGCAAAAACAAGTTTTCAGCCTCAGCGGAAGTAAGCAAATAAATATTCCTATATATCGGTGAAACAAGCCCTTTTGCCCTCACATTGCGCAATACCTTTCCATCCACTGCTATTTCAGTGGGGATGCCCGCTATTTGTTCAAGATAAATCTTTCCATCCCGCTTGGCTACAATCTGAGCAGTCGCATATTGTATACCGTCAATGTTAACTGGAAAAATACAACAGGTACCCGCAGGAACGATCATTTTTTTTTGAGGAAATTTCACACCACACACCTCAAACTGTACACCTTTTTTATCGGTTATATTTTGCAAGCGCTCATAATTATTGACAAAAACAAACGCACTATTATCCTTTTGACGATAACTCCAACGCAAATAACTGTCTATTCCCTTTGTTTGAGGCTTGTCAGCCTGTGGGAAAGACGCATCCATAGAGGCCAAAGTCTCGCCATAGTCATGCATAAACAAATGAAGTTTGCGTAAAATATAATAATGAGGGTTTTTCTGTCCGAACTCTCCCAAAGGAGCTTGAAAATCATAAGTCTTAACCGGAAGATCATTCCAGTTTGTATAAGGCGTGCGCTGCATCTCATTCAGATAAGCGTGACCTTCCGGATTGGTTCCCCCATGATACATATAATATCCCAAGAGATTTGAGCCAGACCCCAGTTTTACAATGGCAAGAGAATAAGCATCCTGAGGATAGACATACACCCGACGATGGTAACTAGTCATCATCCCTCCTCCTAATTCACAAGTAAAAAAAGGATACAATTCATCCCCCTTTGTAATCCGTCCGTTCCCCTCTTTCAACTGCTCACTGGCGATGGCAGAAGAGGAACGAAACGGTTTGAAGTTAAATGCTTTCCAATAATCTCCTGCAGTTTCTTTAATGCTGCGATCCCAAAAACCATCCGCATAATCTCCATAAAGTGGAATCATCTCACCGTATGGAATAGGAGTTTTCAATTCCGGCCAGCCTGTACGCGTATAAAACGGTAAATCAAAACCTATTTCTTGAGCGATATGTTTCAAAGCCATCAAATAGGAGCCTTCACCTCCATACTCATTATCAAACTGACAAGCCACTACCGGCCCACCATCCTTCCACAAAAGCCCTTGAACTTGAGTAAAAATCTGCCGATAAAGCAACTTGACATAATGTAAAAATTTAGGGTCCTCACTTCTCAACTCCACATTCTTCTCCAGTATCCAGTCCGGTATACCGCCACAACGAACTTCTCCATGGCAGAAAGGACCGATACGCAGCACTACAGGCAAGTTCTCATCCTTACACAATTCCAGAAAATGCCGCAACGAACGTTGTTTACTCCAATCAAAAACTCCTTCTTTTTCCTCGACGTGATTCCAAAATACATAGTTGGCTATCATCGTTACTCCTCCAGCCTTCATCTTTTGCAGTTCCTGACGCCATTCATTCTCAGGTATACGTGAATAATGTATTTCACCCATCACAGGAACCACGCGTTTCCCATCAAACAATAAGCTTTTGGAATCCCACTTTACGGTCTGCCCCAATGATTGACCATACATAGGCATACAACCAAACATTACAAACAAAAGTGCTGAACAAACATGTTTCATATTATAGATAAATAAAGGTTAATAACTAAAAGTTTTATAGTTCTTAATTTGTCTTACAAAGGAAATAAATCAAACCATTCTTAGAAATGTACTTTTTTACTTTTTACATGTATTTTCTTAAGAGGATGGATACTGTAAAAAGTGAGCACATAGCCTTATCCACACATTTCCAGAAGTTGCTTTCCGGCCTGATGGTTGATGTCCAGACGAGCTACTTCAGACAGGAATTTGCGAGCCTGTTCCTTGTCACCCAATCCGAGATAGCCCATACCCATCACCAGGTTGCAGTGAATCTGGTTGCGTACGTTCAGGTCGTCGTCCCAAATCAGCAAGTCGGGAAGTGATACTGCGAAGTAGTCAATCTTCACCTTATCGAACAGATGCTTTTCACCATGCTTGATCAGGCGGTTAAAGCGACTGCGTGCCTTGTCTTCTTCACCCAGCTTACGCCATGCCAGTCCCTGATAGAAAATCTTGTCGGGCTGCTGATCGTTATAGAAGAAGGCGATGGCAGGTTCAGCAGACCCCTTGGTAGCTTTTGTAAAGTATTCCTTAGCCAACGCTTCTTCGCCAAGACCCTCGTAAGCACATCCCATCCAATAGTGGATGTCGTTCTCTTCGGCCATAGACAGTTTGCCTTCGCCCAAATTATCCGGATATTTTTCTGTTTCCTTCAACAAGCGGACCGCATCGGCAAAACGCCCCTCACGGATGGCAATCTTAGTCAGTTCCACACGGCAGAGTAAATACTGACTGGTGACTTTTCCTTCACCTCCCTCCCACGGATGGAACTTACGGGAATTAATCAAATCGTATGCTTTCTGGTATTCACCCAACTGGTTATAGAGCGTAATTCGTTCAATACACAAGTCGTCACGCTGTTCTACCACGTCAGCATGTGCTTCCAGGAAGTCCAAGCGCTGGCGGTGCGGATAGCGAAGTTTCTTGTAAAGCTGGTCGAGCTCCATCAGAATACGTGCATCGGTAGTATCCAAATTGTACGCTTTTTCCAGTGTAGCCAATGCCTTCTGCGGATTATGCTGTTTGTTGTAATAAGCCAATGACAGGTTACGCAATACTGTAGGATACGTATCATCGATAGATGCTGATTTTTCCCAGCAAGCAATAGCTTCATCGTAAATACGAGCTGCATAGTGGAAGTTACCCAAGTAATAAGGTGCCTTAGCTCCTTCCGGATTAAGCGACATCGCATCGTTCAGCATCAGCACTTCTTCCAGCTTGTTCGGGAAGCAGTAGTCCGGACACATGGTTTCAGCTTTCTTGTACAGATTCAGCGCTTCGTCTTTCTTACCCATCTTGGAAGCGAAATAACCCAATGCATAATATACCATCGGATAAGTGGCTTCATTTTCTTCTGTTACAAAAGACAACAGCTGAGCAGCTTCTTCATACATACCTGCCGATGCATAGTCGATGGCATATTCCAAATAGCTGTGTACGGCACCGCGCATCAAAGCTTTCATTTCAGCCTTTGCGGCAGCGGCTGCTTCAGTATTTCCCTGCAATGTATGAATCAGATAAGATTCGAAACGGCATCCCATATTGAACTTATCCATCGCCAAAGAGTCATTGATAAGCGCCTCAGCCTTCGCAAAATCACCAGTCTTACGCAAGAAGGAAACCTTCAGCTGACGTCCTTTATGGTTCAGCCAGTTGCGATACAACGAACGGTCAATATGGTCAAGTCCGTTTGTATAGTCTTCACGAATCATGTCTATCTGTGCCAGGCCCATGTAGCCAGAATCTTGCCATGCGGCATTCCAGGTAGCCTTGAAGAAAGCATCGTATGCCCCGTCTATATCGCCTTGCATTTTCTTGCTCCAGCCTAAATTATAGTAAGGTTCTCCTTCGTATGGGTTCGGATTACGTTCTGTCTGTGTCTTGATAGCACGGTCGAAATATTTCTGTGCTTCCGCAAAGCGTCCGCGGCGCATGAGGAGCAACCCTACGGCATTATTACAACGGATGTCGCTTTCATCGCGGCTCAGAGCCTCCATGTAGTAATCCATCGGCAGGTAAGTAGCATGACGATACTGTTCCAGGTGATGACCTGTCAGGAAAAGCTGCTCCATGCTGGCAATCTTCTTCGGATCGAGTGCCGCCTTAGCCGGTTCCGGAATAGGTTTGATTTCTGGTTTTGCAGCCTGATAGCTTACAAGTACCTTACCCTTTTCATCAAGAACTGTAAGTTTCAGTTCTTCCATTTTCTGAGTGTCACAGTCTACAGTATTGATATATGAATTATCCGGTGCCACTGCTGTAAGCGCATCAAGATAAATCTTACCGTTTTCTGTATTTGTAAGCATTACGCGAACTTCCTTGTGAGCAGCTGTAGTATAAAGGATAACCTTCATCTTACCACCTTCTTCAGGAATCATATTAATCAGCGCATCACGCGTAGCATTCTTCACCATACCTACTTTCTGATAAGGCATGAAATATTGTACCCATGATTTTTCTTCGTATGGCTGCAACCAGGTAAAGTCTGGCTGGTTATCGCAGTACATACCGGTCATCAATTCGATGTATGGTCCGTCTTCATCCGTCAGGTTGCGGTCCCAGGCCTGTCCGAAGTCACCATGTCCCCAGGTCCATTGTTTCTTACCGGCATTTACATGATGATCGGCCACATGAAGAAGACCCGATTCGATATGTTCTTCATAGCCTCCCACAAAATCAAATTTCGAATTGATGGCCATGTAAGAAGTCGGCACCGGAATATTTTTGTAACGTGAAATATCTACTCCAGCAGAATAATCCACTTTATAATATTCACCTGTGGCTATAGGGAAGCTGGATACGGCACGTTTTCCATGGTCGAACACCGCATTGACATCAGGCGGGAACACTGAATAATAGTCTTTGTTCACTACTACTGCCGGATTAGCCCACCACAAGAAAGTCTGCGGGAACGGAGTACGGTTGTACACCTTTGCCTTGATTTCGATGTAAGCTTTTCCCGGATAGAGGGTAAAGCCCGCCATACCTTTTGTACGGAACATACGTTCTACCTCACTACACCAGATGGTCTTGCTTCCATCAGGAAATTCTTCAATCATACAGTCGGTCGGAAGATATGTACTGGGGCGATGGTGCTGCGGCCAGTTGAACTCGATACCACCTGAAATCCACGGCCCGGTCAGCCCCACCAATGCCGGCTTGATAACCTGATTATAATATACGAAATGACGTTTCTTCACCTTGTCGTATGCCATCTGGATACGTCCGCCCAATTCCGGAAGAATCATCAGCTTGATGTATTCATTCTCTATAAAGAAAGCTCTCCAGGGACGGTCGTGTTTTTCATCTTCAATCTTTTCAATTACCGGATAAGGATATACCGAACCAGAGCTTCCCTGATACACACGCTTTTCAAGAAAAATCGGATTTTTTTCTTCTTTACCTATGCCATACGTCGGCAACATCACGATCTCTTCCCAAGCCTTCACTTCGGAAGTATTTACCGTGCTTTGAATCAAATATTCTGTTATTTTTTCCATGATAAGTTAGATTGTTTTCTCAATGTTTTTCTGGTACAAAATTCGGTAAAACTATGTACCTGAAAAATGGAATAAAAAGCGGAAAAGATGTATTATTCTTCCATCTGTTTATTTAATCAATTCTTTCTCCAATTCCTCCAACGATTTTCCTTTGGTTTCCGGAATACGGCGCCATACAAACAGGAATCCGCAGAAACAGATAACGGCGTAAAGCAGGAAGGTACCGCCAGTGCCCAGTCCGGAATTCAGGAAAGGGAATGTGTAGGTAAGCAGGAAGGAAGCAATCCACAACGCAGCCGTACATACTGCCATGGCTACCCCACGCACCTTATTGGGGAATATTTCGGAAAGCAACACCCAGGTAACAGGCCCTAACGACATGGCATAGAATCCGATGGCCAATACCACAAACACAATCATGATGAAGCCTTTGAACTCAAAGAAATAGCTTAAGCCCAACAGGGTATAGATGCCTGCCAAACCGATAGAACCAGTCAGCATCAACGTCTTTCTTCCCAGGCGGTCGACGGTATAGATAGCCACAAACGTAAAGACCAGATTGGCAATACCTGTCACGACAATATTCATCAGTACATCTGATATGCCATAGCCTGCTGCCTGAAAGATTTCCTGCGCATAGTTGAAGATGACATTGGTACCGCTCCACTGCTGGAACATGGCTACCACAATACCGATAATCAGTACATTCCGCATTTTAGAAGAGAAGAGCAAGGACAATACACCTTTTTCGGCATGTGAAGCAGCACCTGCACGAGTATAATTTTCAATTTCACTGTCTGCATACGCTGTTCCTCCAATGGAACACAGCACTTTTCTAGCTTTCTCCATCTGCTTCATGCTGGCCAGCCAGCGCGGGCTTTCTGGAATAAACAATGCCAACAGGAAAAAGAGTCCCGAAGGAACGCATACGGCCCAAAACATCCAGCGCCATCCGGTCTGTCCGTTCCATGAGTTCAAGATATCGGCCGCCGTAGCACCTTCCGGCACCGGCTCTGCAATCAGCATATTTACAATCTGTGCGCCAAGAATTCCCAATACGATGGTCAGCTGGTTCAATGTGACGAGTTTACCACGAATCTGAGTAGGTGCCACTTCCGCGATGTACATCGGAGAAAGGTCGGCTGCCAGTCCGATGGCCATCCCTCCTACAAGACGAGCGATGATAAAGGCAGGAATAGCCGTAGCAGCTCCTGTGGCCCACGAAGAAGCAAAAAAGATAAAAGCTGATAATACCAGCAGCTTCTTGCGTCCATAACGGTCGGCCAAGAAACCTGCCATAGTAGCCCCCAACAGACATCCCAACAAGGCGATACTCATGGTCAATGCCTGCATGCCCTCATCGCCGGCAATATGAAAATATTCTTCATAGAAAGGTTTTGCACCTCCTATCACTACCCAGTCGTACCCGAAGAGAAGTCCTCCCATGGCAGACACCAGGCAAATAAAATAGATAAACAATTGATGATTTTTCATGGTTATACGGTTATAATAGATTTTTCATTAGTAAATACCCTTAGCTGACTGTTTCTGGTTACGTGCGGTTCCAAACATATCTTTTATCTTATCCAGTCCTTCCAACTGAGTGGGAGCAAATTCCTCGCTGTTCATGTAGTTCAGGATAGAGTAAAGCATCTGACGGGCTACCGGACGTTTGTCAAGAGCGGTCTGCAAATCAAAAGTGGCCAGCATCAGTTTTCCTTCTCCTACACGTCCTTCATACAAGGAAGTCAGGCGACGGTTGTGAACAAAATTGTCTACCATCTCTACCACAGGAGCACCTCCCTGAAGGCTGTCTACTACCAAGGTAGTCGAATTGATATTCAAATCCCACCATTGCCAGTCGGTATGCATGTCGGTCGGGAAGTCAGCCAAAGCCGGATGAGTGGGGTTACAAAGTACACCCATGGTACCAGCCTGATTCGGGAAATGTACCGGACTCCAGAATACAGGCACAAACTTTCCTTCAATGCCTTGAAGTGTGCGCCAGTCAGGATTGAACAATACTTTCTCACCTTTCTTGAGCAACACCATTGCTTCGTCGTAACTGCGGGTGTATTTCACGTCTCCCCATTTTGTGTCTACAGATGACGGATAAACCCATACGTTCCAGCGGTTACGGTATTCTGTTCCGTCAAGCGACAAGCAAACTTCTAATTTCGAAGCGTTGGTTACCTGCTGCAACGGAAATGAAATTTTTCCCAGTCCACCGTTATGACCGAAAGCCAATGCAGCTGCCGGAGTCTTTCCCTTGCCCAACGAACGTCCGTCTGCGGTAATCTCCCAGGAAAGAGTGCTGTTCTTCAACTCATCCTTTCCGTAATTACAAAGTTCTATTTGTGCTTCGAATGTTTCATTATTCGTATATACAGCTTTCGGAAAACGCAGCAACGGAACTACCGGTGCGCAGAATTCACGGAATTCTTCACCAGTAAGAATGCCTTTGCTTTCCCAGAATGCATTGAGCAGTCCTACCAGTGCCGTTCCCTGTCCCGGAAAATCGTGCAGGTCGAGCAACTGGAATCCGCTGATGCCCGGTGTTTTCAAAGCACGTTCTATTTCTTCTTTATAAAGAATGGCAGCCAATTTTCCGGAAGCCTGCAGGTACTCAGGAGCTTTGTCTATCAATCCTTTTTTCTCCAAGTCTTCTTTCACTGCCATGAAATTCAGCGGCATCAAAGTTCCCGTATATTTAGGAATTTCCGTAAGATCCGGATAGACAGAATACTGTCCTACTTCATGGGTCACCAAAGGCACTTCCATACCGTCTATAGATGCACGGAAATCTTTATCAAATGACGGCAGTTCCTGATTGAATACTCCCTGTCCACGTACCCATCCTTTCTTGGTCCACTGAGTGACGAAGAAATCATCCTGGTTTTCCGGCCAGTCGCCGTGACCTTTTTCAAATGTAAACGAAGTGGTGGTATATAAATGACGGTCGTCTGCAGCCTTCATTTCACCCAACATGGATGCCAAAATATTGAAATCATACTGCAGCTCGTTTCCGATGCTCCAGAAGCAGAAAGAAGGATGGTTGCCATATTCCTTACTTATACGCTTTGCCTCGGCACGCAGGAACTCGACCGTAGCAGAATCTTTTCCAAGCGTCACACTCCATACCGGAAGCTCTACCTGTACATAAAATCCCATCTCATCAGCTACATTGAACGCTGCTTCCGGCGGACACCAGGAGTGGAAACGGAGATGATTCATTCCATATTCGCGTGCAGAAGCATAAAGTTTTTCCCACGAAGCCTCATCAGTAGGAGGTGTTCCTGTCAAAGGAAAAATGCAGCACTCCAATGTACCACGAAGGAATATCGGTTTTTCATTCATCACCAGTTTGTTTCCTTCATGCCGTATATCACGCAATCCGAAAGTTTCGGTTGTAAGTGAAGTCGATTTTCCGGATACTAATTTTACAGAAGCATCGTAAAGATAAGGATTGAATTCATCCCACAGAGGAGCATTATCCCCTAATTGGCAGGTCAGTTCTACCGTTGAATAACCTTTCACAGCTTCTGCTTGAGCTTCGACAGAAGCGTACGATTTGCCATCATCCTTTCCTTTTACCTGCAGGCTAAGATTAACCGGTGCAGTCTGTGAAGATGAATTATATACAGAAACTACAGCCTTTACTATACGTGAAGCAGCATCCGGATAAAGCTGCAGACTTTCTACGCGTGTTTTCTCCACAGCCTTGATGTACATGTCGCCTAAGATACCATTCCACTTCACCTGAGTGGCATCTGTATAGGCATGTGCCAGATCATTCACCGACATATCATAGCGCTTGCGGTTGTCCACTCTGACAGTCAGTACCTGTTTTTTCCCAAGCTGAATATAAGGAGTCAAGTCATATTCATGCGGAGTCGTCAGACTTTCTTCATGACCTTCTACTTTCTGTCCGTCTATCCATACTTGTGTATCCCATAATACACGTTCCAGATGAAGGATACAATCTTTTTCTTTCCAGTCGGAAGGTACCTGAATCTCGCGTGAATACCAGGCCGGACCTACATAACTGTAGGCACGGGTAAGATGGAGCAGCTGCGGTTTTTCCAATGCAGGTTTCAATGTGCATTTAGTGCCCAGACGAGCCTCATCCGTTGTACCCGGAAGCGTAATGGAGGTATCAAACAATTTTCCGCCAAAAGAAGCGTCCATCCCCACATCAGTACTATCCAGACATACCGTCCACTGTCCGGAAAGATCCATCTGTGTAACAGGACTTGTACACGAAGCAAAAGGAAGACAGAACAACCAGGCGATGAGTGTATTTTTCATGATATTTTTTTGTTATATTGTATTACGGATGCAAAATAACAAAAAACAAACAGGGCAGGAAATGGAATATTTACCGGATAAGATGTAAAAAACTACGAAAAGGCAGGCTCTACCGATAAAGTGGGAAAAGAATGATCAGTCTGCAAGGAAAAAGCAACTACGTTTTCCCAGTACTTCCGTGGAAGTACTGAAGTACTGCAAAGGAAGTACTACAGTACTTTCAAAGAAGTACTGCAATCCTCCTTAGAAAGTACTGCGAATCGCCAAGCCATTGTGTATCAGTCTCGCCCCACTCAACCCATCAACTCATCCCACATAAAAACACATAGCCCGCCCCTTTTTTCTGAAAAAGGAACGGGCTACAGTTTCCCGAAGGATATAACCAACTTAATCGTCAATATCAATTACACGCATCTGGCTGTCGAAGGTAATCTCCCATCTATTAGACAATTTCACTTCATATTCATTGCGTTTGCGCTCTATCTGAATGATGGAAGCGTCAGGGTAATTATTCTTCACATACGTGCGGATAGCTGATGGAACAATCTGAGTCGGTACGCCGGATTTGCATTTCACTTCTGTCCAGTCGCCAGACTTGTCAAACTCAATCTTTTCGCCGTTGGTGAAAATCACATCGTATGATTTGCTGAATAAATCGCTGTCCAATTTTGCCAAAGCTACTTTATGTCCTTTAAAGTAAGTAGTGATGAAAGTCTGTGCCTTCGTAGGCAACTGTCCTACCTGAATCGGTTTTTCGTTATCTGCCATTGCCACGGTTGACACTGTAAACACACATACCAGTAAAAAAACTAACTTTTTCATAATGTTCTATTTTTATAAGATGAATACTTTAATGATTTATTTGTACTGCAAAAATGGGATGTAATTCTGAAAAGAATCTGAAGATTTCCCCTTTTTCGACAAAAAAATCAAGAAACAATAGAAAAAATATGCTGCCCGTCTTCAAAGGTATATGAAAGAGTGAGATGATAGGCCTTACAGATGGAGTCTACCAAGGCCAGTCCAAGTCCTGTAGAGCCCTCGGCCTTTCCTTCTTTATAGAAACGTTCAAAAATACGGTTCTTATCCAATGAAGCATCTCCGGTATTGCTGATACGGAAAGAGGAAGCCGTGAAAGAAAGAGAAATCACTCCCCCCTCCGTCACATGCACAAACGCATTTTTCAGCAGATTGGTCAGCAGGACGATAGCCAGCGACTCACTCATTTCCAAACGAAAACATTCTTCTACGTGCACTTCCACTTGCACATGACGATAGGCATATACCTCCTTGTAATCATCCAGATACTGCAAAAGCAGTTCATTCAGGCACAAAGATTTTACATCCGTAAACTGACGGTTCTCTATCTTGCACAATAGTAACAGCGACTTATTCAGGCGTGTCAGATTTTCAAGTGTCCGATGGGTTTTCATCAGTTCGGAGAGTTGTTTCTCGGTCAATGTTTCATCCTCCATCAGCATTTCCAGGCGGTTGCGGCAAATAGCCAGCGGTGTCTGCATCTCATGTGAGGCATTTCCGATAAACAGTTTCTGCTGCTCATAGAGTTTCTCACTGCGTTCTGAGAACATATTGGCCGCCTCATTCAGTTTCCGGAATTCCACAATCCGAAGTGATTCATCGAGCGGTTTTTCCTTCGTTCCCAAACGATAATCTTCCAGCCATTTCAACAAAGTATAAAGTGGCCGCATATTGCGATGGAACACCCAGGCATTAACCGCTAAAATCATCAGGAACAGCAACACATAAAGAAAGACAATCCACCCTAAAACGGCACGCTGAAGGTCGAATTTCTCAATGGTAGGAGTATAGACCACCAGCTCCATGTATCCCCCATCCTCCTTTTGGAAAATGGTCATTAATATTCTAGCAGGTTCCGTCTCTCCTTTTTCGGTAATATATACCATTTCGTCCCGATAGGATATATTAGGATAGGAGGCTGCATATTCCGGCGTGACCTCATACAGAAAATACTGATTGTTCGAGCCGTTGCTTGTATCAGGCATCTGTTCTCCCGACAGGGAACGGATAATCAACGACTCGGAATAATCGCTCAAGGAATCATCCACTTCGTCGTTCACCTCCTCCATAATGGCCAGATAAAACAATACTGCCCAACACGTCAGTATGACCACTAAGATGGTGGACATACGCCACATAACCAACTGAAACAGTTTCATTCTTCTACCAGTTTATAACCTATACCATACACTGCTTTCAACTCCACCGTAGCACCGGCTTCTTTCAGGTGTTTGCGCAGATTCTTGATTTGTGCATAGATAAAGTCAAAATTATCTACCTGGTCAATATGGTCTCCCCATACAGATTCAGCCAGTGTGGTTTTGTTTACCAATCTTCCGGGACGCAGCATAAAATACAGCAGAATATCGTATTCTTTCCGGTTCAGGTCCAGTTCCTTCCCTCCTACTGCAACCTTAAAATGGTCTGGGATGACTTCTACATTGCCATAGCTTACCTTCTTCTCTCCTTCCCGCTGGTTACGACGGAACAGACTCTTCAATCGCGCATGGAGCTCGGCCAAATGATAAGGCTTAGGGAGATAATCATCCGCTCCTAAATCCAATCCTTTGACTTTGTCTTCCAAAGAATCCTTGGCCGACAGTATAATGACATTGGTCCGTTTTCCCAACGCATGCAATTCTTCCAGTAAATCAAGTCCGGAACCATCCGGCAACATTATATCCAGCAATATGCAATCGTAGTCGTAATCCTCTATTTTACGAAGTGCCGTTTTATAATCTGGTGCCTGCGACACGACATAACGTTCTTTCTCCAACGAACGGGTGGTAATTTCCCGCAAGTCTGCATCATCTTCAACGATTAATATTTTCATGGCATATAGTTTTTGAAAACAAAACAAGCCATTCCGGATATCAAAATTATCCGGAATGGCCTGTTTATATGATTATCTGAACAGACAGAGGTCTTTATTCATTAAACCAGCGTACATAGCAGAAATCCTGACGGTGAGGCAGTGCATCGTTCTTCGGGAACATACGGTAAGCTACCTTAAAGCTACCCGCATTTGACAAACCTGCAATCATTTCGAAAGTAAACAAGTTGCCTTCACGTTTCACCATCTTCATCGGGTTAACCGCATAAATGTATTCACGGCCTTCTGCATTGGTATAAGTAACCACCTGTTCGATACCGATTGCATCGTCCAAGCCTTTTTCATCTACCACGCAAGTAAGCTTGTAGTCTTTACCGCTTTCTACGTTACCGTTGCACAAATCCTGGCACTTGTTGAATGAAACAACCTGAATTTCATCCCATTTAGCAGCTACTTCTTCCTTCCATGCAGCCAGTTTCTTCACTTGTTCGTAGTTGTTTGCTTCAAGCGCGTGGAAACGTTCAGCTTCCTTACCATAGAACTTAGCGAAGTAATCATCCAACTGACGTTTCATGGTATAATGAGGAGCAACCTGAGCGATAGAGTTCTTAATAGTCTTTATCCAGCCTTCAGAATATCCTTTCTTGTTTCTTGCATAATACAACGGCAGGATTTCTGTTTCCAGGATACTGTAGATAGTAGCAGCATCCAGCTGATCCTGATGTTCCTGGTTCTGGTAAGTACGTTTTTCAGTCAATGCCCATCCAGCACCTTCACGGTAACCTTCCAGCCACCATCCATCCAATACAGAGAAGTTAACCACACCATTCATCAAGGCTTTTTCACCTGATGTACCAGATGCTTCCAACGGACGAGTCGGAGTGTTCATCCAGATATCTACACCAGATACCAGGCGACGAGCCAGCTTCATATCGTAGTTTTCCAGGAAAATAATCTTTCCTAAGAATTCCGGACGGTTAGAGATTTCAATAATTTTCTTAATCAATCCCTGACCTGCTCCATCGTGCGGGTGAGCTTTACCAGCAAACAAGAACTGAACCGGATAGTCAGGATTGTTTACAATCTTAGCCAAACGATCCAAGTCAGTGAACAACAAGTGTGCACGCTTGTAAGTAGCAAAACGACGAGCAAAACCAATCAGCAAGGCATTCGGGTTAATCTTATCCATCAAAGATACCACACGTGACGGGTCTCTCTGGTTCTTCAACCATGTATCACGGAACTGATCGCGGATGTAGTTAATCAGTTTGTTCTTCAAAGCCACACGAGTCTTCCAAATTTCTTCATCAGGCACGTTGTAGATACGTTCCCAGATTTTCGGATTTGACTGGTCGTGCATGAAGTTCTTGTCAAAGTATTTATTATACAAAGCTTTCCATTCAGAAGCACACCAAGTGGGGAAATGTACACCGTTAGTTACATAACCTACGTGGTTTTCTTCAGGGAAATAGCCCTTCCAGATTCCAGAGAACATTTCCTGAGAAACCTTTCCGTGCAACCAGCTTACACCGTTCACTTCCTGACAAGTGTTGCAAGCAAATGTAGACATACAGAAACGTTCGTTCGGATCACCCGGATTGATACGTCCCAAGTCCATCAAATCCTGCCAGCTGATTCCCATACGCTGCGGATAACCGCCCATGTACTTACCGAACAGTCCTTCATCGAAATAGTCATGTCCAGCCGGAACCGGAGTATGTACAGTATACAGAGAAGAAGCACGAACCACTTCCAATGCTTCGTCAAATGACATTCCGCTTTCTACGTAGTCACACAGACGCTGTACATTACACAATGCCGCATGTCCTTCGTTGCAGTGATATACATCTTTCTTGATACCCAGTTTCTTCAGCAACAGCACACCACCGATACCCAACAAGATTTCCTGTTTCAAGCGGTTTTCCCAATCACCACCATACAGCTGGTGAGTAATAGAACGGTCGAATTCGCTGTTCATTTCATTGTCTGTATCCAACAGATACAAAGGCACACGACCTACATTGACTCTCCATACGTATGCATGTACATAATAGTTCAAATAAGGTACATCCAATACCATCGGCTGGTCGTTTTCATCCTTCACGCGTTCCAAAGGAAGGCTTCCGAAGTTCTGAGCTTCATAGTTAGCAATCTGCTGACCGTCCATTGAAAGGCTCTGTGTGAAGTAGCCGTAACGGTACAAGAAACCGATACCGCACATATCCACATTACTGTCTGAAGCTTCTTTCAGGTAGTCACCGGCCAAGATACCCAGACCACCAGAATAAATCTTCAGTACATGAGTCAAACCGTATTCCATACAGAAATAAGCTACAGACGGACGGTTTTTGTCTGGTTTTACAGACATATATTCAGTAAATCTATCATAGATTGCATTAATCTTACCCAACATTTCTTTATCTACAGACAGAGCTTCCAGCTTTTCGTAGTTAAGACGTTCCAGCAAAGCCACAGGGTTCTGTCCGACAGCACGCCACAATTCCGGGTCAAGTTCTCTAAACATTTCAGTAGCATCATCATTCCATGCCCACCAAATGTTACGAGCCATCACTTCCAGCATCTTCAAAGATTCCGGTATGCGAGATTTCACATTAATTTCTCTCCAAACAGGAGTATTAGCATAGTTTGTTTTGATTTTCATATCACTAATGTTTTATAAGTTCATTTTTGTTTATAAGATTTGCAACGTTCTTTTGCATTGCGCAAAGCTACGTCGTATGCTTCATAATAATAGCGTATAAAATGTTTCCACAAAGCCTTTTCGGCAATGTCAGCCGCATTTTTCCGAATTATCTGTACTTCAGATTCCGGTAACTTAGCAAATTCGGTAATCGTATCACGAATTACATCTGCCACTTCCGAATAATTGTAGTCGGTACGATGAATAACTTTTACACCGTCTTCCAATGTACCGGGATGACCTTTCAATGAATTTACCCACAAGCCAAATCCTGCCAGATCCGTCGTAATGGCAGGCACCTTGAATGCCACACTTTCCAATGGAGTATAGCCCCATGGCTCATAATATGACGGATATACGCTCAAATCTGCCCCTATAATCAAATCATAATAGGTTTCATTCAATATTCCGTCGTTGCCATCCAGATAGCAAGGCACAAATATAACCTTTACTTTTGACTCTGGAGAGTTAGACATGTTCAAATACTTCAACATATCCAACACCTGGTCATGGCTCATATTATGCAACCAGTGCGTAATAAAAGGACATTCCAGCGGTGTATTGTAATCTTCATTGCTTTCCAAACGTTGTTTCAAGTCTTCACGGGCATCGCCTACCCATCCTGGCACATTGACAAAAGCCACGACTTCACGGTTCAGGCTCTTTTTACGTGTCAAACGGTTTAACGCTTCCAAATACACGTTTATACCCTTATTTTTGAATTCATAACGACCGCTTGTTCCTACAATCAGCGTATCATCGCCCAAATGAGTACCCAGCAACTTGTTAGCCAAATTCAGCAACAAAGCACGGGCATATTTTCTTTTCTTTTCAAACTCTTCTCCTTTGGGAACGAAATCATCTTCAAAACCATTCATCAGGACCACGTCCGCCTCTTTGTCCAACAATTCCTTACATTCATTGTTGGTAATATCGCTGACTGTAGTAAAACAATCTACATGATGGGCTGTCTGCTTTTCAATAGAGTGCTTTGACTCTACATTCAGTTCACGGGACATCTGGTCACCGTTATAAGCAAACAAGTAATCATAGAGAGGTTTGTTATTTCCTGCAATGGAACGCCCGATAGTAGTAGCGTGTGTAGTGAAGATTGTAGCAATTTCCGGAACGTGTTTTTGCAAGTATAGTGCGCCAAGGCCAGTCATCCATTCATGAGCTTGATATATCACCTTATCGCTCATTGTCAGGTTGTAACGATAAAAGCTTTCAACTACTTTTCCCGCAGCATACGAGAACATAGAAGCTTCATCATAATCTCCATAAGCATGCAAGGAATCTACTTGAAAATCGATCCATGCCTGAGTATATATCTCATTTTTATCCTTATAGAAAGGAGTGAAATCGACTACAATAGCAATCGGCTTACCTGGAATATTCCAACGCCCTATGCGTACTTTCAAATCATCTTTCTTGATTGCATGCTCTCTCCATGCCTGAAGAAGCTTTGAATCTTCCACAAACAACGGATTTTCCTTACCCGACCAGAAATCTGGTCCTATAAAAAAAATTCGATCAGGGAAAGTATTCTGCAAGGTTTTTGCTCTTGTAGACAATACAGTGTATATGCCACCCACTTTATTACATACTTCCCAACTGGATTCGAAAATATAATCAGGTGTTAGTAACTGTTTCATCATCGTCTCATTAATATCTTCTAAATCAGCCGCGAATATACAAAAAATATTTAATCGGAAGAAAAAAAAGGAAAGTTTTGTATTGCTACACTAATTTATGCCTGCCAATAGTAACGAAAAGATACAGAGATGTTTCTTTTTCAATACGATACGAAATCATATTCCACCATAGAATCATATATAAAAAAGTCCCCGCTGTACACTAACAAAGAGTGTGCAGCGGGGCAAAGTAGATAAATTAAAAAGAATTCTGAAGATTATGCCAAAGCAGATCCCATCAAGAAGGTAGCAGCCAAAGCTACGATTGCATACAATTCAGGGAATACGGCCAAAATCAATGTATTACCGAATACGTTATGTCCCTGTCCGATAGCTGCAATACCATTAGCACAAACTTGTCCCTGACGGATAGCTGAGAACAAGGCTACCAAGCCCAAGCCAATACCTGAACCCAATACGGCACAAGCCTGAATACCGGTAATTTCCGGAGTCAGTACACCAAAAATACTCTGGAACATAAAGTAACCGGCAAATCCATACAAACCCTGAGTACCAGGAAGAGCTGTCAATACCAAGAAGTTACCAAATGCACTGTCGTTCTTTTTCAATGCACCGATAGATGCGTTACCTGCAATGGTTACACCATACGCACTACCAATACCAGACAAACCTACCATAATTGCGATGCCAATATAGGCAATCAAAAGATTCATTTCCATAATTATTTGTTTTTTAGTTTTTAATACTTTGTTTATTAATTCTTGAAAGGATTATATTCCTTTCCTCCTCCTTCGTATCCGGCATTCTTGAAGAATTCCACGAAGGTCAAACGCATCGGATGTACCATAGCTCCCAACACGTTCATAAAAATATTGATGGCATGGCCGATGACAAAGATCAATACCATCACAATCGGACCGGCAATCACGTTGTCCGGGCTCATACCTACCGCCAGACTGTTAAACACACTGGCCAGGATGCCACCTGAAAGTCCTAAGGCAAACAGGCGGACATACGACAGAATATCACCTAACAGACCGGTAGCCATATTGTAGCTATCCCACAATCCCAAACCGATATTCACAAAAATATTCTTGTCAGGACTGTTATACAGATAAGCCATCAAGCCTCCTATAGCCAATAATATCAGATGTACTGTTCCTCCCATTGCCATCAGTCCGGGAGCTGCAAAAGCTACTGCCGTACTGACCAGAATCAGAATCCAGCCAATAGTTGCAATCGCATACTTCACACCAAACTGAATAGTCTGGTTTACCGCCTTCAGTATCATACCAAAAATGATCTGCACACCTCCCAAAATCAGAGAAAGGTTGAACATTTGCTGGTTGTCCAGCGAAATAGTTTCCTTTAACGTCTGGAAGAAAGGAACCTGAATGTCATACAGATTAAATCCAAAGCATGTACCCGTGAGTAAACCACAAACCATTGTCGAAGCTCCTAAAATCTGCACCAATGTCAGGATGGGCTTCATTGAGGCACTCAGTTTCTTGGCAAACAGACGATACAGGGTTACCGCCAATAACATGAACAAGCCATAACCGGAATCGCCCAGACAGAGACCGAAAAACAACATAAAGAACGGAGCAAAGAACGGTGTCAAATCCAGTTCATTATATTTCGGCAGCATATACAGACGCATGATAGGCTCAAACAGTCTGAAGAAGCCTTTGTTTTCCAGCAGGATAGGCACATCATCCTCCGGTGTCGGAGCAGCCGTTTCATAATATACCTCCTGTGTACGAAGGTATTCGGTCATTTCCGGCAGACGTTCCGAAGGAATCCATCCTTCCAGCAACATCAGTTTATTGTCGGCCAAAGCATCCGTGCTGAGTACGACTTTCGAAAACTCAATCTGAGAATGTACCTGATGCTGGGCAGCCTTCAAATCTGAAATCACCGTTGCAGCCAAGTCTTTCAATTTTTCTTGAAGAGCTGTCTGCTGTGCTTTCAAATCGGCCACCTTTGCTTGCAAGGCTGAAAGTGAACTATCCGGCAACTTAGCCGTTTCTACTTCCAGTTCCGGCAGCACCATTCCTTTTGTCACAGTGACAAAATACATCTTCGAGCCAATCCGGTTGATAACCGTTGCGTGATACAAGTCTACCCATTCCAGCTTAAACTGCTTTTCGGAGCAAATATAAAAGCTCGTCTGATAGCCAGCTTTATGCAAACGGGATATATTTTGTGGGTCAAAATCACCCCACGGTTCCAACGCAGCCAATTCTTTCTCGGCAGCCTGTACACGATGCGTAAGCTGCTGTGACTGTTGCAGCAACTCATCGGTCTGCTTTAAGGCTTGCTCTCCTTTGGCTGCATCTCCTTCACGCACTTCGGCAGAAGCAGTTTCCATGCCCTGCAGCAATTTGATAGCCGCAGCATAACGTGCAGACAAACGAATGCTTTCCTGCAAAGCCGCATTCTCAGCACCTCCCTGTGCTTTGGTGGCTACATGTACCACTCCCAGGTCACGGATATTTTTCAAAAAGCAATCATACTCTTTATGGTATACCAAAAAAGTAACTTTTGTCATTTTTGCAATCATTCTTCCGCCTCCTTTCTTTTCTCCTGGATAGACTTCAAAATCTTTTGAGAGGATTTTGACAAGTTTTCCTCGTCTTCCATAAAACGTTTGATTTTCCGCAAAGCGTCCTGATAACCCGGAATCTGCACTTTCTCAAAAAGGTTTACTTTCTGAGTCGTTTTCTTACGTGCATGTTCCAGCAAATCCAGCTTGGCAAGAGCAAACTCTCTTTCAATGGCAGTCTGGGCAAGTTTTTTCAATAGATGAATACCGTCGGCATACCACTTCGGGCTACAGAACAAACTAAATGGCCGGATATCAAACTCCACCTCATCCAGCAACGGAACCCGGACACCCGCAATCTTCCGCACACCCAGATGCACATCTTTCACCCTTACCAATGAAGCATCAAACTCATTCCAAAGGGCATGCATGTGCTCGTATGACGAGATTTGCGTTTCCAGTCGTTCCTCCAGTTCGGCAGCTTCTTCTTTGCAGCGTTTCACTTCCATGCGCAGGGCACTCTCCTTATTCTTAATGATAGGGAGCGTACGCACACGGACCTTCAGCTGCTTTTCAAGCTGTTGCAAAGAGGTCTTGTTATACTGAAATTTTATTGCCATTTTAAAGTCTTATAAATTTATTTCTTCCAATACTGATCTACGAACTCTTTCTTGATGTTCACTTCTTCCGGCTTGAAGTATTTGCTGAACAAGCCCCAGGTTACATCCAACATTTCTGTCGTATTCAAGTTCACATCAATAGCCAGCAGCTGGTTGGCATAATCCTTGGCAAAGGCCAGCGCACGTTCGTCGTAGTTGGTCAGGTCGAAACCGTTTTCCATCTTTGTCTTGGCATTCGCTGCATCGGCATACAGACGTACGGCCGCATTCATCACCTGCGGATGATCTTTACGTGTCTTCTTACCACTTACCAGCTGTTTCAAACGTGACAACGAACGGAACGGGTCGACAATTACCTTACCTATATCACTGTCACGACGCAGGAAGAGCTGACCTTCTGTGATGTAACCGGTATTATCCGGAACTGCATGAGTAATATCACCACCGGAAAGAGTAGTCACCGCAATGATAGTTATAGAACCACCACTCGGGAACTGTACAGCTTTTTCGTAAATTTTAGCCAAATCAGAATACAAAGAACCCGGCATAGAATCCTTCGAAGGAATCTGATCCATACGGTTAGACACAATAGCCAACGCATCGGCATACGAAGTCATATCGGTCAGCAGTACCAATACTTTCTGGTTATGTTCTACGGCAAAATATTCAGCCGCAGTCAATGCCATATCTGGAATCAACAGACGTTCTACCGGCGGGTTTTCTGTCGTATTCACAAAGCTGATGATACGGTCCAGCGCACCTGCATTCGAGAATACATTCTTAAAGTAGAGGTAGTCATCGTTTGTCATACCCATACCACCCAGAATAATCTTGTCTGTCTCTGCACGCAGAGCTACGTTCGCCATTACCTGGTTAAAAGGTTGGTCAGGGTCTGCAAAGAACGGAATCTTCTGCCCGGATACCAGCGTATTGTTCAAGTCGATACCGGCAATACCCGTAGCAATCAGTTCAGACGGTTGTTTACGACGTACCGGATTCACTGACGGACCACCAATTTCCACTTCAGTTCCTTCTACCTCCGGTCCCCCGTCAATCGGTTCACCGAAAGCATTGAAGAAACGTCCGGCCAGCTGGTCACTCACTTTCAGCGTAGGAGACTTGCCCAAGAATACCACCTCTGCATTGGTCGGAATACCTTCCGTACCTTCAAACACCTGCAGGGTCACTTCATCTCCGGCAATCTTCACCACCTGCGCCAGCTTGCCGTTCACCATAGCCAGTTCGTCATAACCAACCCCTGTTGCTTTCAGCGAACAGGTAGCCTTGGTTATCTGGCTAATCTTTGTATATATTTTTTGAAAAGCTTTTGTCGCCATTTTCTACCCATTTATTGATTTCACTTATTTTACTTTTCTTTCGGCAACCAGCTCCTGCAACTGTTTCTGGAATTCCACATATTGCGGAGAACGGAACTGTGCATAGTTCATCTGCTTGCAGATATTAATCATCTTCTTGAAGTAATCCATTACTTCTACGAAATTGTCAAAGCTGAAATCTGTATGGCAAATGTCGATTACCATATTCACGATTTCTTCCTGACGTTCCATCGGGGTCACCGCATCCACTTCATCAAAGGCATCCTGCTGCAAAATGACAAAGTCAATCAGTTCTGACTTCCAGAAAATCACGTGATATTCTACAGGCACACCGTCATCACCCAAGATGTTAATCTGTTCGGCAATTTCCTTACCACGCAACAGACGAGTCTTCAGTTCAGTCACCTTACCCGTCCATTCTGCGTTGATATGTTCTGTGATATACGCTTCAAATTCAGGATACTCCAGATACTTAGAATAAGAATCAATCGGGTTCACAGCCGGATAACGTTTACGGTCTGCACGTTCCTGTTCCAATGCATAGAAACAGCGGGCTACTTTCTTCGTATTTTCTGTCACCGGTTCCTTCAAGTTACCTCCGGCAGGCGATACGGTACCGATAAAGGTAATAGATCCCGTCGCTCCATTGTTCAGATGTACATATCCTGCACGACCATAGAAGTTAGAAATAATAGCCGAAATATCCATCGGGAAAGCATCCGGCCCAGGAAGTTCCTCCATACGGTTAGACATTTCACGCAAAGCCTGTGCCCAACGTGAAGTAGAGTCGGCCATCAGCAAAACTTTCAATCCCATGGCACGGTAGAACTCGGCCATTGTCATGGCGGTATACACAGATGCTTCACGAGCCGCAACCGGCATATTAGAAGTATTTGCCACAATGATGGTACGTTCCATCAACTTACGTCCTGTATGCGGGTCGACCAGTTCCGGGAACTCTGTAAAGATTTCTACCACCTCATTGGCACGTTCACCACAAGCCGCGATAATTACGATGTCAGCTTCCGCCTGTTTGGAGATGGCATGCTGAAGCACCGTCTTACCCGTACCAAACGGTCCCGGAATAAATCCTGTACCACCTTCTACAATCGGGTTCATTGTATCAATCACACGTACACCCGTTTCCAGCAGTTTGTAAGGACGCGGTTTCTCCTTATAATTAGTCATGGCTTTCTTCACCGGCCATTTCTGAATCATATTTACAGGGATGTCATTACCCTCTGCATCTGTAAGTACAGCTACGGTATCTTCAATGGTATACTCTCCTTCCTCTACTATGGACTTTACTTTATAAGTTCGCTGCAATTGGAACGGTACCATGATTTTCAACGGCTGATGGTTTTCTTCCACTTCTCCCAGCCAGGCAGACGGTCCCACTTCATCACCCGCTTTCACAATAGGCTTGAACAGCCATTTCTTTTCCTTGTCCAGCGGATAAGTATACTGACCACGTTTCAGAAATACTCCCTCCATTTTATCGAGATCATTCTGCAACCCGTCATAATTCTTCGAAAGCATGCCAGGTCCTAATGTCACTTCCAGCATGTGGCCTGTAAATTCAGCTTCCGCACCCACTTTCAGTCCACGTGTACTTTCAAAAACCTGCACATACACATTCTTTCCTACCACCTTGATTACTTCGGCCATCAGGCGGTCACCTCCGGTCGAGATGTAACAGATTTCATTCTGTGCCACCGGACCGTCGACTGTCAATGTAACCATATTGGCGATTACGCCTAAAACAGTTCCTTTTGTTGCCATTCTATTTTATTTTTACTATTTTCTAAACTCTTCCGGAATCTGTACCTCTTCCTTCAGATGCTGAATCATCTGGCGGAACAGTTCATTTCCTTTTTCTTTGTCCAGTGAAATCCATCGTTCAATCATTTCCAGCTGTAAGAGGAAAACGAACAAACGCTCTACTGTGAAATAATTAAAGAACGACTCATCTTCCAGCCATTTCCAGGCCAGCAAGTCTGTCTTCTTTTCACGTTCCACCAGTTCCTCCATTTCTGCAATGCGCTGCAATTCTTCCATATAAGCCAACTGTTCTCCCAATCCGAAATCACGGGCATTCGAAGTTCTCAGTTGCTCACACACTTCCGTGTCTCCCACAATCCGGGGAGCCACTTCCATCTTGTATTTGCGCAAAATAAAAGCAGAGAGGATATTGTTCACATTCAGACTAAACTCAAACCAACGGCTTATGAAGCGATTTCCACATCTCATGGCATACGCATAATAGGCAGCCGCCAGCGCCTCCTCAGCCACGAAATGCTCCTCACCTGAATTTTGTAGATACAAAGCGATGAAATCATACAAGTAAGAAGGGAACTTTTTCTCGCAAGCATCTCCTTGGCGAACAGCCTCTATCAGAAGCAGCAATTCTTCTGCCGAGAAGTTACCTCGTTCATCAATTCCCGCATCTTTGTCCTTTAAAAGTTTCAACAGATTTATATTATCAAATTTCAGGTAAAACAAATCAATCAGCTTTTTGTCTTTATCAGACAGAGAAGGATAAAGTTCAGATTTAAAGTTTTCAACGGTATAACTCAGTTTGCCATCGTCCAATGACACAGACGGCAAACCAGCTACCAGATAATAATAGTTGCTCATGCCACTGGATTAAAACAACATTTTAACTAACTGAGGACGAAGGAATTCCTTGAAATAGTTTTCAAATTCTTCCTCTCCAAAATTTACTTTATAGGAACCATCCGCAGGCGAAATAGAGAATAACATCTTCATTCCGTTCACCTGATTAATAGTTACTCCTTTATCCAGCAAAGCTTTTGCCTTAGCTGTAAAGTATTTTTTCAGACTGTCCGCATCTTTCACCGAAATTTCAATCGGTTCATTTGCTGACCATTTTTCTGCCAGTGCCAAAATAAATTTATAAAGAAACTCTTTGTCGGCAGTAAATCCTTTTACCGTTTCTTCTACAGTCTGATTCGTCAGCAAGTTTGCCACTTCCGTCTTCAATGCATTTACAGCCTGTCCGGCAAAAAGTTTCAATTCCGATTTAGTGTTCTCATTCAATTCGTCGGCTGATTTCTTCGCTTCAGCCAATATAGACTCAGCCTGCTTTTTTGCATCTTCAATCAGTTTTTCCGCCTGAGCCTGAGCCTCGCTCACAAGGCGTTGAGCTTCCTCATTTCCTTTTTCCACCCCTTCACGGTAGATTTTATCAGTTAGCTCTTGAATCTTGTTTTCCATGATGAATTTATATTTATTAAAGATTACTGCATTTATATGAGGTTTTTAAAACCGCCCAAATATAGCAACTTTTTTATTCAAAGCAACTAAATTCATCATGAATATTGTCTGAAATATCGCTAAAAGCAGCTCAGGTTACATTATTGTATACTGAATCCAAAACTTATCCAGAAACGTACAAACACAAAAAAAGCCCTGAAGCGTTTCTGCCTCAGGGCTTCTGTTAAAACGGCGACTACCTACTCTCCCACTTGCGCA
>OOCU01000042.1_pt1 | contig 166138 bp, 139 predicted proteins | sample 1671781 | NCBI WGS metagenome assembly OOCU01 (sample SAMN06348192, study PRJEB24527) | human gut metagenome | reverse complement strand
AACCCGGGTCACCCTGACGTCCTGCACGACCACGTAACTGGCGGTCTACACGACGGCTCTCGTGGCGTTCCGTACCGATGATAGCCAAACCGCCTGCAGCTTTAACTTCAGCCGATAGCTTGATGTCGGTACCACGACCCGCCATGTTGGTGGCGATAGTCACTGTTCCGCTTTGACCTGCCAATGCTACGATCTCAGCTTCTTTTTGGTGTAACTTCGCATTCAATACGTTATGTTTGATCTTACGCAGGGTAAGCATACGGCTCAATAATTCGGAGATTTCGACTGAAGTCGTACCGACCAGTACCGGACGTCCGGCTTCGACCAAAGCGCTGATTTCTTCGATAACAGCAGCGTATTTTTCGCGTTTGGTCTTGTAGATACGGTCGTTCATATCGTTACGGGCGATCGGACGGTTTGTCGGGATCACCACTACATCCAGTTTATAGATGTCCCAAAACTCGCCTGCTTCCGTTTCGGCTGTACCGGTCATACCCGACAGCTTGTGATACATACGGAAATAGTTCTGGAGAGTGATAGTTGCGAATGTCTGTGTGGCAGCTTCCACCTTTACACCTTCCTTGGCTTCGATAGCTTGGTGCAGACCGTCTGAGTAACGACGGCCGTCCATGATACGTCCGGTCTGTTCGTCGACGATCATCACCTTGTTGTCCATCACTACGTATTCATCGTCTTTTTCAAACAATGTGTAGGCTTTCAGCAACTGGTTGATAGTATGTACGCGTTCGCTTTTTACAGAGTAGTTGGCAAGGATCTCGTCTTTCTTTGCCTGCTTTTCTTCTTCTGAGCCCTTGAAGTTTTCCAGCTGTGACAGCTCGGAAGTGATATCCGGCAGAACGAAGAATGTAGGGTCGTCAGAACGGCCGGTCAACAGGTCGATACCTTTATCCGACAGCTCTACGCTGTTGTTCTTTTCGTCGATCACGAAGTACAGTTCATCGGTTGCTTCGTGCATGTGACGCATGTTTTCAGACATGAAGTACTCTTCTGTCTTCAACATCTGAGCTTTTACTCCCTGCTCACTCAGGAATTTGATCAGCGCTTTGTTACGCGGATATCCTTTGAATGAACGATATAATTGGATTGAACCTTCTTCTACTTCTTTCGGATCGCTGCTGGCCATCTTTTTCTTGGCTTCGATCAGCAATTTAGAGCACAGGTCTTTCTGTGCGTTAACCACCACTTCCACGTTCGGACGGAACTGTTCGAACAACTGTTCTTCACCACGGGGGATCGGACCGGAGATGATCAACGGCGTACGGGCATCATCGATCAATACGGAGTCGACCTCATCGACGATGGCATAATTGTGTTTGCGCTGTACCAGGTCGCTCGGGCTGATCGCCATATTGTCACGCAGGTAGTCGAAACCAAATTCGTTGTTTGTACCGAATGTGATGTCGGCGTTATAAGCAGCGCGGCGGGCATCCGAGTTCGGCTGGTGTTTGTCGATACAGTCTACGGAAAGTCCGTGGAACATATAAAGCGGTCCCATCCATTCCGAGTCACGTTTTGACAGATAGTCGTTCACGGTAACAACATGTACACCGTTACGTGTCAGGGCGTTCAGGAATACCGGCAGGGTAGCGACCAAAGTTTTACCTTCACCGGTTGCCATTTCGGCGATCTTACCTTTATGCAGAACGACACCACCGAACAACTGAACGTCGTAATGTACCATATCCCAGGTAATTTCATTACCACCGGCTTTCCAGTGATTCAGGAAGATGGCTTTATCGTCTTCGATACGAACGAAATCATATTTGGTTGCCAGATTACGGTCGAAGTCATTAGCTGTCACTACAACTTCTTCGTTTTCAGTGAAGCGGCGGGCTGTCTCTTTCATAATAGAGAATGCTTCCGGAAGAGACTCTTCCAGGACCACCTCCATTTTGTCGGTGATCGCCTTTTCAATTTTATCTACTTCTGCCCAGATGGCTTCACGTTCTTCCAGCTCTTTATCGTCGATGCCTTTACGAAGCTCTTCTACCTGCGCCCGTTCAGCAGCTACATAATCCTGAATACGTTGTTTGATTTCATCTGTTTTTGCTCTCAGTTCATCATTCGAGAGCTTTTGGATTGACGGATATACGGCCTTGATCTTATCCACGTATGGAGTAATCTCTTTCAGGTCTCGCTGCGACTTGTTGCCGAACAGCTTCGTCATAATTTCATTAAATCCCATGATATATATTAATTTATTTATTTCGTAAAGTGATTATTTGTTGACGATCGGATTTAATTGATCACCGGAATGATATACTTCTATCAAACTTCGTGCCAAAATAAAAACCTGTCAATCTTTGTTTATTTTATGAGGGAGGTTAACAACAATACCTGTGACCGGCCGGGTCTTATTTTTTGGTCGTCAACTCCCAAAGAGGCAAACTTTGGGATGCATTAGGTGGCCGTATCCTCAGCACATGGGTTACCGTAGGGGCTACCTCTGTGGCTTTTACTTCGCGGTAAATATGTTCCGGCTTGATACCGTTACCAATAAATACAAGCGGAGTAATGACTGCGTTGTTACGAATTATTTTAACTTTTTCTTTTGGATTGTCGTTGTTGATGATCCAGCCCGGTTGTAATTCGATGATCAGGTCACCACGTTTCAAGTGATGGGTTCCCTGACGGAATTTGATGGTTCCTTCATTCCATGCACCGGTTCTCAGGGCGTCATCGGTTGTTACATGCTGAACTCCGCTAAATTCCATCAGGAACTCGGCGGATCTGTTCTGAATCTCCGACAAACTGAGTTTGGCATCTTCAATGGCCTTGCGGTTCAGATATATCTGGTTGTTATAAAATCCTTTAACCCAACTGCTCTGTTGACCGTAGATGGCCATCAGGTACATGTTGAGCAATGCTACGCAACGTTTCGGGTGAAATTCACCGCCATTAATCAGTAATCCGTCCGCATATTCCTCTTCACTGGTATAATAGCCGGAACCGGTAAATACGACCAATGTGTTGGCGAGACCGACTTTCTTGTCGATGGCATCCAGCAACTGCTCGATATCCTTATCCAGCTGGTAATAGGTATCCTGAATTTCACGGGTATAATCCTTGCTCATGATACCCTTGTAATTACCCGCATAATAAGTAATCGCCAGCATGTCCGGACAACTTCGTGTACCGAATGCCCCGTATTCCAGGAACTGCAATGCCAGTCGGTTGATCTCCTTATTAATGAAAGGTGTTGTTTTCAGCTTCGGAAAACAATCCGTTGTCTTTTCGTTAAAGGTATATTTGAACGGAATTTCATCCAGCACATAAGGAAATGCATTATACTTATCCAGTGGGAGGGACGGTGTCCATACCATCTGATCCAGGCGGGCGGACAATGATTCGACCCCATTGTTATAGCGGTCTACATACCAGGGGATACCTTTATAATAGGTGGTTGTTGCCCATTTCCCATTCATGTCGTCCATCCAGAATGCACCGTTGGCTGCATGTCCTGCGGAAAGGATCGCACTTTCTGCATTGGGAGCGATCGCATAGACATCACTTCTTCCTTTGGATGCGATTTTCAGTTCATCTCCGATCGTGGAGCTGAACATCTTTTTGGGAGAATAGTTTTCACGCGTATAATTTCCCAGATAGTCTTTATCGTATAGGACGGAAACTTCTTTTTCGTTGTCGAAATCGTAAAACTTATCTCCGGTCACTCCGTGGAAACAAGGATTACTTCCGGTAAACAAGGTAGCAAAAGCACTTGCTTGGTTGACATCTGTGAATTCAAATTTGATATTGTTATATACCAAACCCTCGTTCATCAACCGTTTGAAACCGCGTTCACCGAATGTATTGTAGAAATATTCGATATAATCGCCCCTTAACTGATCGACGGTAATACAAACCACAAGTTTGGGGGTACGTTGTTGTGCCTCCAGGTTTGTGACTACCAGGATCGCGATAAGCGACGTTATTATTTTTCTCATTCGATTCTCCATCTGTTCAAATATGTGCCCGCCATCTGTATATACCGTATCCGGAACGTAGCCAAAGCGTGGCTACAAGCGGGATAAAGGCTATATTTAAGTGTTGTGGGATGAAATACCAACCCGCCAACAGCAGCGTAAGCGCCGCAAAGTTAATAAAATGATAATAATATGCAGCCTTTCTGAACTTTTTTACTGCAAACAAAATAACAGCTATCAGGTCGAAAGGTTGTAACCACACGATCGACCAGTTCGGCCGGACGCAGGGATGAGTCGATATGAAACAGAGGAAAAATAATACCGTACCGGCCACTCCTGCAAGGAAAAAGAGGATGCAGTCCACCAAGCGGAAATAGGTTTTTCTCTTCCATTCGACAAATGTGATCGACAGTACCAGCAGGAAAATAATCATGCTGCATAACATAGGGGGGAACCACTCTTTCGTCGTGTTAGTATCGTTGATCAGCTCTTCCGAAAGTCTGTTTGTCTGTTTTATCAGCTTCCGTTCGCTTCCGTCCGGATTGACAATGGTTGCTTTTTCGAATTCATCTTTCAAGTAAACCGGCAGGAACATCATTTCATGTGGGGTGGCGATCCGGTCGGTCGGACTTCCCAATGCCAGGTCGCATCCGAATGTCAGCCATGAGTTATTTCGCGTACAATAATTGATAAGATCGCGGAATGTCTGCGGTTCGGGCGGATTGTTATATTTAACTTTCCCGTTTACCTGTTCTTCAACGATAGCGACCGGTCGGGTGGCACAATTGTCGAAAAAGAAATTGTACCGGTAAACGGCGTTCTCCGGCTGTGCATTGACGATCAGTGCATTCCATATCTTATTGATCTCTTCCGGGGTGAGGTTTAGTACCTGCTCGGTCACTTCGCTTCCCCGCATCTGATATTCTATTATATAATGTGAGAAATTGTACGCAGCCAGTTTATAATCCGTTTCCCCTTTCGTAAAACGATAGATGAAGTTCGGTTTCGAAAAGTCGAAAATGCCATAGTTGAATACGGTATCGAGCTTATATAAAGAATCTTTCACCCGTATGGCCGTATGTCCGTACAAGGTGTACACTTCATCATCGGATGGAGCTGCCGTCAATATGCTGATCTGCGCTTCGTCGCTTAATCTGTATTGCGCCTTTGCCGGGATCAGGCAAAGGAGCAGAAAAAGCAGAAGCAAGTTCTTTTTCATACGATAAATTTTTATCGCACAAAGGTAAAGCTATTTTTTAAATAGAGAAACGATCCATAATAAAACGATGGCACCGACGGTCGACATGACCAGGCTTCCGATGACTCCGTTCACGCTCAATCCCAGCAGTCCGAATAGCCATCCGCCCAATACACCGCCGATGATACCTACTATCAGGTTTACAATCAACCCGAATCCACTTCCCTTTAATATTTTCCCAGCCAGAAAGCCGGCAAGGATACCAATAATAATCGAACCTATAATTCCCATAATAACCTAATTTAGTGTTGTTATTAATAAACAAGGGATCGGGAACTTATGTTTAAATTATTTCTGACGAAATGTGTTTTCATTTAACAAGTAAGAAACATGTGTATTGCCACCGATACGGATCAGTATCTTTTTTTCCAAATACGATTCCAAGTCGGCTTTCGCCCGGTAGTGGGAGCAAGCGTTCAGTTTTGCATAGGTGGGTGTTGTGATGGTTTCATGTTCTTTGAAATATTCCCGCATCCGTTCTTCCCGTTTTTGCAGTGGATAGGTTTGTGGTTGTGACTCTTTTTCAAGTTTTGCAGTGCGTAACTTTTGTTTCAGTTTTTCAGAACACCGGAAGTTTACGCCGTCTACTGTTACCATAAACTTTCCATCCGATTGTTTACGGGTGCGAAGCGCCGGTGAGAAATAACCTAACTCTTCCAGCTCCACGTGGTCCCCGTATCTCAGGGAGAATTCGATATACCATACAAATGAATCCAAAACGGCTTTTACATCGGCCGACGAAATGGAGGAACGTTGACAGATAACTTTACAAATATCATCCATCTGCCGGGTCTGGCTGGCTGTCGTGCGGGCATGTATCAGCTTTTCTTCGTTGCCTTTCGGACGCGGTGTTTTGTGTTCTGTGAATCTTATAGCCATGTTTTTAAGTATTAGTTGCTGATGACTTTGTCGGGGCATCAGCATGTTATTCCGGTGATATTTCAAACCATTTGCCTTTCGATAGCTATGGTAAGGCTTTTTGATAGCTATCGTAAGATCTTTCCACAGCTATCGAAAGGCTTTACCATAGCTATCGAAAGGCAAACAGTTTCAGATACAAATATACAATGGATGAGAAGGAATTGTTCTCTGATAAGGATGTTTTTTATTTATATTGAATGGTTGGCGGTATTCTTGTTGTTCAAGTATGAAATGTTATATGGTTAAATATTTTTATTCTTTTATTTACGATATATTCGTAATATTATGTAACTTTCGGACGTTTAAAAGAAAACATTCCTACTTATATGAAGAATCAAAATTTAATTTTAGTTTTTATCCTGTTAGTAGTAGCAGGATGTGAAAAAAATAAACAACAGGCAGATGATCTCATCACTGTTGATGTCACAACAAGCTATCCTAAAAAAGAACTGGTTCTTCAGGATTTTATGGATGTGGAATATATTGCGCTGGAAACCACTGACCAGTTTCTTACGCAAGGTTTGGTACGAGATGTAGGAAAAGAGTACTTATTGGCGACAAATAGAAATAATGATGGGGATATTTTCCTTTTTGACCGAAAAAACGGTAAAGGAGTAAGGAAGATAAACCGGCAGGGGCAAGGAGCGGAAGAATATACAAGGATGAATGACGTTATTCTTGATGAAAGTAATGGGGAAATATTCGTAAAGTCACAGGGAAATAAAATTTTAGTGTATGATCTTTACGGAGGATTCAAGCGGTGTTTGAATCTAGGTCGGGAGGTTTCATCTGTTTTCGATTATGACAAAAATAATTTAATTTGCTATGATATGTCTGATTATCATAGTAAGGGAAAGGATAGAAGCAAATCATACCATATTATTATATCCAAACAAGATGGAAGTGTTACCCGGGAAATTTTTATTCCTTTCAAAACGATTAACACGCCGATTGTGGTTGATGGAGATAAATTTATAGCAAGCTATTCTTATCCAATACGTCTGAGCCACGACGCTTGGACACTGGTGGATACATCTGCCGATACATTGTATCACTATGCACCGGATGGTACATTAATCCCCTTCATTGTAAGAACCCCTTCTGCACATACCATGCAGCCTGAAGTTTTTCTTTATATGGGTATTTCTACCGACCGCTATCATTTTATGCAAACCCTTAAAAATGTATTTAACTTTGAAAAGGGAAACGGATTCTATACGGATGAACTGGTGTACGACAGGGAAGAAAAAGCAATGTTTCAAGTAGCCGTATGCAATGACGACTATGCTGAAAAAAGGACTGTCGCTATGACTGCTAAGTCGATTAATCGCGAAATCGAAAACGCCACTAGTTTAAATGCATCCCGGCTTGTTGAGATTTACAAGAAAGGCCAACTGAAAGATGGCAAATTGAAAGAAATTGTCTCGAAGTTGGATGAAGAAGACAATCCGGTGATTATGTTGGTAAAGCAAAAGAAATAGGAGTATCTGAAAGTTTTTTTGCTGATTATTTTGCAGGTTGTACCTTAGTTATGCCTGTTATTTCACCAATTTTGCTTTTCTTTGCGGAAAATTTCAGTCACGTGAATTTAATTATAGAACAAGGAAACACCTCTTCAAAAGTTGCGGTATACAGCGAGAAGCATATGGAAGCCTCTTTTGTATACAAGAAATTCGATGTTGATGAATTGGAGTCTCTCTTTGGGAAATACGATTTTGAACATGGAATATTGTCGACTGTGATAGGCCGGAATGAAGAGCTGAATGATTACCTGCGGGGAAAACTTCAGCGGTTCATCTTTTTGGATGAAACGATCCGGTTGCCTATTTCGGTTCAATATGAAACGCCTGAAACTTTGGGAAAAGACCGGCTCGCTGCGGCAGTCGGGGCTAATTACCTGGAACCGGGAAAAGACCTGCTGGTCATCGACGCTGGCACAGCAATCACTTATGAACTGATCGAAGCTTCGGGTACTTATTTGGGAGGAAATATATCTCCGGGGATGACTACACGTTTCAAAGCTTTGAATTCTTATACCAAAAAACTACCTTTGGTGACGGAACAGGAGGAGATCCCTTTGTTGGGAACAAATACTGAGAGTGCTATTCAAGCAGGAGTAGTAAATGGAATAGTCTACGAGATGGATGGATACATCGAGAAGCTACGGATAAAATATCCTAATCTTTTGGTTTTTTTAACAGGCGGTCATTCGTTTTATTTTGAAAGACGGCTAAAAAACTCCATCTTTGCAGACATTAATTTAGTGTTGACAGGATTAAACAGAATCTTAGAGTATAATGTTGAAGATTAATAAGCTACTAATAGCAAGCATTCTTATATTGACACAGTTGTCGCTAGCGGCACAAAATAACACTAACTCGCCATATACCCGCTTCGGTTACGGTGAATTGGCTGATCGCTCATTTGGAGCAGGACGCGCAATGGGTGGCATCGGTTTCGGATTGAGATCGCCGAAACAGATCAACCCGATGAACCCTGCATCTTATAGCTGCATGGATTCGTTGACATTCCTTTTTGACTTTGGCGTTTCAGGGCAATTATCCTGGTTCGACGACGGAGTTAATAAGCAACATAATGTTAATGGAAATGTGGAATACATTGCGTTGCAGTTCCCTATCCATAAACGTATTGCCATGAGTGTGGGGATTTTACCTTATTCTTATGTCGGATATAGCTTTGGCGCTCCGAGAACGACTGAAGGCGGATTCAATTACGTAGAAACATTTAATGGTTCCGGCGGATTAAACGATTTGTATGCTGGTTTGTCTATAGATATATGGAAGAAGCGTCTTTCAGTTGGAGCAAATGTCGGATATCTTTTTGGCAACATCAAGCACGAGCAGACTTCTATTGTCGGTAGCAGTACGGAATACAATACGATCCGGAATCAGAATCTGGAAGTGCGGGATATAAAGCTTGATTTCGGTGTCCAGTATACTCACCCGATCAGCAAAAGAGAAGAGATTACATTGGGATTGGTATTTTCTCCTAAAAATCGTCTGAATTCGACGTATATTAATACAACGTATAAGTCTACCTCTTCCGGTTCAGCTGAAGTGGTTGCGTCGGATACAACGAAAAATATGGCATTTGATATACCGAATTCAATCGGTTTCGGTGCATCGTATGTGAAGAGAGATAAACTGACATTAGCGGCGGACGTACTGTACGAAACATGGGATAAAGCCTTTTATGCGGATGAAAAGAGTAGTTTCAAAAATCGTGTGCGGGTAGCTGCCGGTGGAGAAATTATTCCGAACTATCAGAATCGTAACTTTTTTAGTCGCATAAGATACCGTGCCGGTGCTCATTACAGTAATTCTTATCTGATGATAAATAATACGGATGATGCGGCCTATAAAGGTAATGGATATAATGAATATGGTGTGAGTGTTGGTATGGGATTGCCGTTGATTGATAACCGTTCGTTAGTAAATATATCTTTTGAATACACGAAGATTAATCCTAGTGGAAAAAACATGATTGATGAACAGTATTTCCGTTTTACCGTTAATTATACATTCAATGAAATGTGGTTCTGGAAGAAAAAAGTTGATTAATTTAAATTGCTAACTTAAATTAAAACAGATATGAAAATAAAGGTATTGTTAATTGCAGCTGCATGTTCCATGGGAGCATTCGGCGCGTATGCACAGAAAGGAGTAGATAATGGAACACAGTTTGGATCAGGTGAAGACAGTATCCGTTGTGTAACCAATATCAGCTTGTTCGTTCCTTATGCAAAGGCCGGGAACTTTAAAGATGCATATGATTTTTGGAAAATTGTTTATGACGAATGTCCTGCTGCTACAAAGGATATTTATCTGCATGGTGTAAAGATCATGGCATGGAAGATTGCCAATGAGAAAGATCCGGCTAAGAAGGCTGCTTTGATTGATGACCTGATGGCTGTGTATGACAAACGTGTGAAATACTTCGGTGATGATAAACGTTACGGTAAAGACTGGATCGTTTCTCGTAAAGCCCAGGATTATATCCAGCAGATGGGTGAAAAGGCCGACTACAATAAATTATATAGCTGGCTGGGTGATATCATCAACGAATATGGTGACAATACGGAAGCATTAGGTGTTTCTCTGTATATGTTTGCTTCTTATCAGAAGATGGCTGATGATCCTAATCACAAAGGACAGTATGTAGAAGATTATCTGAAAGCTTCTAAAATATTGGATACTCAGTTGCAGGCTGCACAGGCTGCAAACAATGAAAAAGAAGTAAACAACCTGACTACGTTTAAAACAAGTGTGAATGGTGCGTTTGCCAATAGTGGTGCTGCCGACTGCGAAACATTGCAGAACTTGTATGCTCCTAAAGTGGAAGAAAGTAAAAGCGATTTAGCTGCTTTGAAAGAAATCGTTGCATTATTGAGACGTGTACGTTGTCAGGAAATCGATGCATTCTTTGCTGCTGCAGGTTATGCTTATCAGTTGGAACCGAGTGCTGATGCTGCTATCGGTATTGCCAAACAGGCTGTAAAGAACAAGGATTATGATAAGGCTATCAAATATTTTGAAGAAGCTGCCAATATGGAAACAGATCCTTCTTCAAAAGCTGAAGATTATTATATGATGGCTCTGTTGTCTTTCGACCAGAAAGGTTATTCAAAAGCCAGAGAATATGCAAAGAAAGCTATTTCTATCAACGGAAGCTATGGTGCTCCTTATATCCTGATCGGACAGATGTATGCTGCGACAGTTAAGAATGTATTCCCGAATGACGGCGTTTTGGCAAGAGCAGCTTATAACGTAGCGATCGACCAGTGGGAAAAGGCAAAACAGGTTGATGAAAGCTGTAAAGACGAGGCTAACAAGTTGATCGGTACTTACCGTGCTCATTTACCTTCTACAGAAGAAATCTTTATGCATCCGGATTTGGAAAAAGGTAAAGCGTTTACTGTAGGTGGTTGGATCGGCGAGACAACAAGAATCAGATAATTATGACTGAAACGCGTTTTCCTGGTAAAACGAACAAATACGGCATAACAACTATCCTCGCGGTAGTTGTTATGCTTCTTTTATTTATGGCTTCTTGTGGTAAGGAGAATAAAGAGGTGGTCGAGGTTGAGTTCGATCCGGAAAATACGTATACTATGAGAACGACCGACATGACCAGTCTGATCTCAGACTCCGGTATTACCCGTTACCGGGTGAATGCGAAAGAATGGTTGATGTTCGGTAAGGCTAAAGAGCCTTATAATTACTTGCCACAGGGTGTTTATGTGGAAAAGTTTGACTCTCTTTTTAATGTAGAGGCTAGTGTAAAAGCAGATACTGCTTATTATTGGGATAAGAAAGGATTGTATAAGCTGATAGGCCATGTGAGCGTATTGAGCCTGGAAGGAAAGAAACTGGATACTTCGATATTGTTTATTGACCAAAAAGAGGACAAGATTCATACGGATCAATATTTTGAGTTGCAGGAAGGAGAGAAGATTATCACCGGTATTGGTTTCGAGTCCAATCAAAATATGACAAAATATAAGATTTTCAATTCACAGGGTACTTTCCCCGTAAGCGAATCTCCCCGTGATTCGTCAAGAGTAAATGTGACTCCCACAGACTCGACTGTTGTGGATATAACAAAGACAGATTCAATAAAATAGAATTGATGTGAATGCATTAACGTACATATTGATTTCATTAGCTTTTTCCGCTTTTTTTTCAGGCATGGAGATCGCGTTTATTTCTTCCAATAAATTGCGGCATGAACTGGATAAAAAGAATAAAAATATAGCCGGTAAAATATTGGATATCTTTTACCGGAATCCCAACCAGTTTATTTCTACGATGCTGGTGGGTAATAATATCGCATTGGTCGTTTACGGTCTGCAAATGGCAATTATACTGGAACCGTTTATTGCCCGGTTCGTTTCGAATGAGGCTTTGATCGTTCTTATCCAATCGATTATCTCAACACTGTTGATTCTGTTTACAGGTGAGTTTATTCCGAAAACGATATTCAAGCTGAATCCGAATTTCTCCTTGAACTTATTTTCGGTTCCGTTGCTGATCATATACATTATATTATATCCGATATCGAAGTTTTCCGCTTTGATATCCTATCTGATCCTGAAACTGGTGGGAGTGAAGAATATCACCCAGTCGAGCAGGCGTACTTTGGGAAAAGTCGATCTGGACTTTTTTATTCAGCAAAGTATTGAAGATGCACCTTTGAATTCGGACATGGATACCGAAGTGAAAATATTCCAGAATGCGCTCGACTTCTCCAATGTACGTTTGCGTGACTGTATTGTTCCCCGTACGGAGATCGTTGCTTGTGATACGACTGCCGGTATCGACGAACTTCGTTCTAAATTTATCGAGACCGGATTGTCAAAGATTCTGATATATAATGAGAATATCGACGATATCATAGGATATATCCATTCATCGGAGCTCTTCAAGAATCCGGAAGACTGGACACAGAGTATCAAGACTGTCTCGATCGTTCCCGAAACAATGGCTGCCAATAAACTGATGAAGGTGCTGATGCAGGAGAAAAAGAGCATGGCGGTTGTTGTGGATGAATTTGGCGGTACTGCCGGGATCGTGACATTGGAAGATTTGGTGGAAGAAATATTCGGAGAGATTGAGGATGAACATGATATGAAATCATATGTAGCCCGTAAGGTTTCGGAGGATGAATACCTCGTATCGGGTCGTATGGAGATCGACACCTTGAATGAGAAGTTTAATCTGGAGCTGCCGGAGTCGGACGATTATGTGACGATCGCCGGCTACATATTGCATTTCTACCAAAAATTTCCTAAATTGAATGAATCAATCGTAATTGATAAATATACTTTCAAAATAATAAAAGTAACGGCAACGAAAATAGAACTTGTGCGAATGAAAGTAGGCAATTGATGAAAAAAAATGGAATAAAAGATGTAACAAATCCTTTTTTTCGTATCTTCGTGCCCTTAAACTGTAAAATATAAACTTTAAAAATAAATAACGATAAATGGCTACGCTGGAAAAAATCAGAAGCAAAGCTGGACTGCTTGTACTCGTTGTGGGTTTGGCATTGTTCGCTTTTATCATTGGAGACTTTTTGAACTCCGGTTCTACTTATTTCAGACAAACTCAGGAGAGAGTTGCTAAGGTTGACGGGGAAGTAATTAAAATTCAAGATTATCAGGGACGTATTGATGAAATGACTGAGATGTATAAAATGCAGTCCGGTCAGAATAATCTTCCCGAGGAATACATGAATCAGATCCGTCAGTCGGTATTCGACGCTATGGTACAGGAAGTCGTACTAGACGAAGCAACAGCTAAATTAGGTATGGGGGTAAGCCCGGAAGAATTGTTCGACATGGTTCAGGGTGAAAACATTTCACCGATGATCCAGCAGATGCAGATGTTTGTTAATCCGCAGACAGGTGCATTCGACAAGACTGCTCTGTTGAACTTTCTTAAAACAATTGATGACGACAATATTGCCAGCTATCCGGCTGATCAGCAGGCACAATTGATTCAGGCTCGTAATTTCTGGTTGTTCTGGGAAAAGAACATCAAACGTCAGCGTTTGGAACAGAAATATACAACATTGCTGAGCAAAGCAGTTTCAGCTAATGTATTGGATGCGAAAGAAGCATTTGATGCTGCAGCTGAAAATTCGGATATCGTTTATGCTATGCAGTCATATGCAAGTATTCCTGATTCAACGGTTGAAGTAAGCAAGAGCGAAATCGAGAAGCTGTACAACCAGCGTAAAGAGCTTTACAAGCAAAAAGAAGGTAAGGTTATCAAATATATCGCTGTTGATATTCGCCCGAGCCAGGAAGACTATGATAAGGCTAGTGCAGACATCGAATCTTTGAAAGAAGAATTTGCAACATCAGAAAAAGTCGCTGATATTGTGAATGAAAATTCAGAAGTACCTTATATGGATGCATTCTTTACAGAAAATGCATTCGATCCGGAAATGAAACAATTCGCAACAACATCTGAAGTGGGTGCCGTATATGGTCCGGTATTTGACAATGACAAATACAGAATGTTCAAGTTGGTAGACAAAAAGATGGCTCCGGACTCCGTGAAGGTAAGTCATATCATGTTGGCTAACGGTGACGAAGCACGTACAACAGCTTTGGCTGATAGTTTGATGAACGTTTTGAAGAATGGCGGAAACTTTGCTGAACTGGCAAAAGAATTCTCTGCTGACCAGGCTGCTGAAAATGGCGGTGAACTGGGATGGTTTACTGAAATTACAGCCCTGAGAGGTGTAAACGAAGATTTCAAGAACGCTGTATTCTCAACTCCGGTTAATGAAGTAGTGAAAGTTAAATCTTTATATGGAACTCACCTGGTAAAGGTTACAGAAAAAACAGCCAATATGAACAAGTATAAAGTAGCTGACATTGACATGACTGTATCTCCCAGCTCCAAGACTTATAGCAATATTTATAACGAGTTGAATCAGTTCATTTCTAAAAATAACGATTTGGCAAAATTGGATGATGCTGCTAAAGAAGCAGGTTATAACCTGATCTCAGGTGTAACTGTTACTGCAGATAATCAGACTTTGGGAAGTATCAAGAACTCTCGTCCGGTTATCCGTTGGGCATTCCAGAATGATAAAGGCAAAATCTCTGAAATCTTCGAATGTGACGATAAATTTGTTATTGCAGGTATTGAAGGTACTTTGAAAGAAGGTTACCGTTCTCTTGCTTCTTTAACTCCTACTTTGAGAGCTGAAATTGCAGCTCAGAAGAAAGGTGAAAAGATATCTGCTGATCTGAAAGCAAAGAACCTGACATCTGTAGAGTCTTATGCTGATGCTATGGGATCAAGAGTAGATTCAGTTAAGTTTATCAACTTCGGAACTCGTCGTATCGCCGGTATCGGTGTAGAGCCTAAACTGAATGCAATGGTTTCTGTTGCTGAAGTAGGTCAGGTAAGCGAACCGGTTGCCGGAAACAATGGCGTATATGTATTCAAAGTGTATGACAGAAACAAAGATGCTAAAGAATATAATGAAGCGGATGAGATCAAGACGTTAGATGCTTCAAATGCTTATCGTTTCGGATTCCAGGCTATCCAGTCATTGGTTAACAAGGCAGATGTAGAAGATAACCGTATTCGTTTCTTCTAAACAAATAAGATATAAAGGATATACTTGATCCTTTTCAATGAAAGCTGCCGGACTTATTCAAAAAAGTCCGGCAGCTTTTTTTATCTTTGTACTGAATTAATCGTTATAGAACAAAATACAATGCAAGAGAAAAGACGATTGTTAGGCATGACGCTGGACGAACTGAAAGAAGTCGCTGCACAGGTCGGCTTGCCCGGTTATGCAGCGAAGCAGATGGCAGATTGGCTGTATAAGAAGAAAGTGACTGCCATTAAGGAAATGACTAATATTGCCGTAGCCAAACGTACTCTTTTGGAGGAGTCCTTTGAGATAGGCGCGGTTCCTCCGGTCGATTGTATGAAATCGGTGGATGGAACGATCAAATATTTATTTGCCGCAGGTCCCGGCAATTTTGTCGAATCGGTCTATATTCCGACTAACGACCGGGCAACATTATGTGTTTCTTCGCAGGTAGGCTGTAAGATGAATTGTCTGTTCTGTATGACAGGCAAACAAGGATTCACAACCAATCTTACCTCCAATCAGATATTGAATCAGATTCAGTCTCTTCCGGAGTCGGATTCGTTGACCAATTTGGTCTTTATGGGGATGGGAGAACCTTTGGATAACGTTGACGAACTGTTCAAAGCACTTGAAATCCTCACGTCGTCTTATGGATATGGCTGGAGTCCCAAAAGGATAACCGTCTCCACGATTGGGGTTATAAAAGGACTGAAACGTTTTTTGGAAGAGAGCGATTGCCACCTGGCAGTCAGCTTGCATTCTCCTTTCCATGAGGAGCGCTTGTCTTTGATGCCTGTAGAAAAGGCGTATCCGGCGCAGGAAGTCATTGATCTGATTAAACAATATGACTTTTCCCATCAGCGTCGCGTTTCTTTTGAATATATAGTTTTTAAAAATTTAAATGATAGTCCGAAACATGCTAAGGCTTTGATTGGTTTATTAAAAGGAATGGAATGCCGGGTGAACCTGATACGTTTTCATGCTATACCCAATGTCCCGTTGGAAAGTTCGGATTTGGCGAAAATGGAAATATTCCGTGATACCCTGAATAATGCCGGGCTCGTTTGTACAATCCGGGCTTCAAGAGGAGAAGATATATTTGCCGCTTGTGGGATGCTGTCAACGGCAAAAAAGCAACAAAATGGATAGAAGGCAGATCATTTAATGGAAAAGAACTATATTTGTGTAATAAAAAACGAATGGGTATGAAAAAGATTTCTTTACTGATTAGCTTATGTATGTTTCTGGTATTGCTGGGATCATGTAGCTCAGGTCCGGTTGGAAAACGGGCCACTGGCCTCGCTTACGAGGTTGTTGTAGTAATGAAAAAAGCAAACTGGGATGGCCCTTCGGGAAAGGCTATTAAGCAAGAACTGACATCAGATGTCCCAGGTCTTCCTCAATCTGAACCTGCATTAAAAATAACTTATGTAGATCCTTCTCAATTTGACGGGTTGTTGACTTATGTCCGCAATATCCTGATCGTAAACATAGATCCTGCCATTTATACGAAGGCTTCGCTGAGCTATGAAAATGATCGCTGGGCAAAAGGCCAGGTGGTTGTTACCTTGAATGCTCCTTCTCCGGAAGCAATCATCGAATATGCACAGGCACATCCGAGAGCGCTTGTAGACTTCTTTGTAAAAGTCGAAATGAACCGGGCTGTAGCTCAGTTGGAAAAAGATTATAGTACGGTGGTTATGGAGAACCTGAAGGATAAGTACGACCTGATGCTGAATGCTCCGGCTAACATGACTTACTATCGGGATACGACAGACTTTTTCTGGGCATCCAATAATGCCAATACCGGACGTACGGATTTGATTGTATATACTTTCCCTTATACGGACCCGAATACGTTCACTGCCGATTATCTGGTGGCGAAACGTGACTCGGTGCTGAAAGCGAATCTGCCGGGTGCTTTTCCCGATTCATATATGACGACAGAATCCCGGTTTGGCGTTGAGTACACACCGATCACGGTGAATGGAAAGTATTGCGGTGTGTTGCGTGGTTTGTGGAAGATGGTTGGCGATATGATGGGAGGGCCGTTTGTCAGTCATGTCCGTCTCGATGAAAAGAACAACCGCGTAGTTGTTGCCGAAGGGTTTGTCTTTGCTCCTGAAACAGATAAACGTAACTTTATCCGCCGTGCCGAAGCTGCTTTATATACTCTTCGCCTGCCGGGTGAATTTGATAAATCAGTAGAAGAAAAGCTTGACATTCCGGAAAGTAAGAAATAAACAAACATAATACATGGAAGAACGATTGATAAAGGTGGGCATTACCCACGGGGATATAAATGGTATCGGATATGAAGTGATACTTAAAACATTTTCAGATGCCAGGGTTGCTGAACTTTGTACTCCGGTCATATACGGATCGTCGAAGATCGCAGCTTATCACCGGAAAGCGTTGGAGTTGCCTCCTGTGAATATGAATATCATCTCTCAGGCAGAAGATGCCGGAATTAACCGGGTGAATATCATTAACTGTGTGGATGATGAGACAAAAGTAGAATTATCGCAGTCGACATCGATAGCAGGAGAAGCTGCATTCCTGGCATTGGAAGCAGCCGTTACCGATTTGAAAAGGGGAGCGGTGGATGTTTTGCTGACAGCTCCGATCAATAAACATAATATTCAGAATGATCAGTTCCATTTTCCGGGACATACCGAATATCTGGAAGAACGTTTTGGCGGTGTAGGACGGAAAGCCTTGATGATCCTGATGAAAGATGGTTTGCGTGTCGCTTTGGTGACCGGGCATATTCCACTTTCAGAAGTTCCTTCAAAAATAACCGTAGAGGATATTGTGTCGAAGCTGCGTATATTCAATCAATCGCTCAAACAGGATTTTGGGATTGTGAAACCTCGTATTGCCGTTCTTTCCTTGAATCCGCATGCAGGCGATGACGGTTTGTTGGGAAAAGAGGAGGAAACGATCATACTGCCGGCTATGGAAGAAGCTGAAAGAAGAGGTGTGATGTCTTTCGGGCCGTATGCGGCAGACGGATTTTTCGGTTCTCAAATGTATGATAAGTTCGACGGAGTACTGGCCATGTACCATGACCAGGGCCTGGCACCCTTCAAAACGCTGGCAATGGATGACGGTGTTAATTATACGGCCGGCCTGTCGATCGTACGAACTTCTCCGGCACATGGGACTGCCTATGACATCGCCGGACAGAATGTTGCATCTGAAGAATCGTTCCGCCAGGCTTTGTATGCTGCTCTCGATATTTACCGTAACCGGTTGATCTATCGTGAGGCGACGGCAAATCCGCTCCGAAAACAATATTTCGATAAGGGCGGCGACAATGAAAAACTGGATCTTACCAAAGATGATGATGCAGAGGTTTGTTCTCAATAAATAATAAAGAAATATCCCTCGGAAAACTCTGTTTCCGGGGGATATTTGTTATAAATAACGACTCTTTATACCTGTTGTTTTTTATAATAAAATGGTCAATATTGCGCTTTTTGACTTCAAACTTTTTTTGATAGGAAAAGTTTGCGTAAGTTTGTGGTTCAAAATTGCAACATGAATTATGTTTAAAGATAAAACGATCGTATATACTTCCGGAACATTCGATATGTTTCATTATAATCATCTCCGGATGATCAATTATGCCCGTAGCCTGGCTGATATCCTGATCGTAGGAGTAAGCACGGACGAACTGGTTTCTTCTTATAAAGCAAATCCTATTATCCCGTTCAACGAGCGTCTTCAGATCATTGAAGCGTTGAAAACTCCGGATATTGTCATACCGCAGCATACACTGGATCATACAGAGATTGTGAAGAAGCTGAATATCGATGCTTTCGTGGTTGGTGACGACTGGTACGGTAAATACGATTATCTGAAAGATTTAGGTGTACAGGTTTTTTATTTCCCATACGGAACCGGCGTTTCTTCATCTAATTTGAAGAAAACGATTCATGATTCTTACGAAGAGAACCTGAAATATCAACGACATGCTAAACCTGCTACTGTAAAGGGGAAAGGGGAGGAATAAAAAGAACTCATGGAAAAATGTGCTTTAATTACCGGTGGTACGAAGGGTATAGGTAAAGCGGTGGCTTTCTGTTTGGGAAAAGCCGGGTATGATCTTGTGCTTACATATGCTTCAGATTCGGAAAAGGCTGAACAGACACGTGATGGTTTGCAACAGCAATTCGGAATAAAAGTCTCTGTACTACAGGCTGATATTACTAAAAAGGAATCCATTGATAAAATAGATGCTTATTTGCGGGAAAAGAATTTACAGTTGGATGCTGTAGTCTTTAATGCGGGACTGACTTGTCGTGATTCGTTTGAGGATTTGTCACTCACGGATTGGGAACGGGTCTTTTTTGCAAATATACATTTCCCGGTATTCTTATTACAACGTGTTGTTCAATTGATCAATAAGGGGGGGAGTGTGATCTTTACCGGCTCCTTGATGGGTATTCAGCCTCATTCGGTTTCCCTGGCTTATGGGGTGACGAAGAGTGCTGTGCATGCTCTAGTTAAGAATATGGTCAAATTTCTGACTCCTTATGAGTTGCGTGTGAACGCAGTCGCTCCCGGATTTGTCGATACCGAATGGCAGAAGACCAAACCGGCTGAGATACGAAAAAATATAGAGAACAAGGTTTCTTTAGGACGCTTTTGTGATCCGGAAGAGTTGGCCGAAGTGTATAAGATGTTAATTGAAAATAGTTATTTTAATGGCGAAGTGGTCGTTGTAGACGGCGGATATTCGTATAAATAATAGATCATGAGTAATTTGGATAAAGAATACGAAGCTTCACTAAAATCGATAGAAACAGAAAATGTAGTGGACCGGGCGTTTTACCGTCCGATCGGTTTTCGTATCGCTCGTATGCTGCGTGGCACGGGGATTACCCCGAATATGGTGACGGTTATTTCTATCTTTGTAGGAGCAGGTGCCGGCTACATGTTTTATCATGACAATTTGGTGTATAATATCTGTGGTATTTTATTATTGGTTTTTGCCAATATACTCGATTGCGTAGATGGCCAGCTGGCTCGTCTGACCGGTATCAAGTCGGCTATCGGACGAATACTTGACGGATTTGCCGGTGATATTTGGTTTGCCTCTATCTATGTCGGTTTTGCTCTCCGTTTATCCCATGAATATGGCACTTACTGGTTTTTCGCTTTAGCCGTTATCTCCGGCTTGTCTCATCTGGTGCAGGCGAATATAACCGATTATTATAAAACATTGCACCTTTATTTCATCAGTAAGGATAAAGGCGCAGAATTTCAGTCTTTGGAACAGGTAATAGCCCGTCATAAAGAGATGAAGCTGGGTATCAACAAAGCATTTTATTTTCTTTACAGAGGATATACTTTACTCCAGGTAAAAGCGACTCCCTCTTTACAGCATATGTTGCAGAGCCTTCATGCTAAATACGGGGATGATATTCCGGAGAATGTACGGGTCGCTTTTCGTAAACAAAGTCGTGACCTGATGCGTTATATAGATCTGCTGACATTTAACGGGCGTACAATTGTCATGTTCGTTGTCGTGTTGGTAGGCGAAGTGTGGGTTTATTTCCTGTATGAAATAATCGTGTTGAATTTTGTATTGCTGATGTCGATGCGCAAGCACGAAAAAATGTGTGCATCGTTTATTGAATAAATAAAATATGAAAAAGAGCGTAGTAGACATTAATGATTTGCAGGAAGCTGCCCCGTTCTTCAGAAGCCGTGTAGGCACCTTCCTTGGCAAATTACTGATTAAATGGCTAAGTGTTGACAAAGTAAACAAAGTGCATGCCAATAATTGCCATTTGCGTGGAGCAGCGTTTACTACTGCCTTACTGAATGATCCTTTGATCGACATCAAGTATCATCTGCATAATGGGGAAATACTGGATCATTTGCCTGAAGGGGCATTTATAACAATATCCAATCATCCTATCGGTTCGGTCGATGGGATCATGCTGATCGATATCATGGCAGCGCGCCGTCCGGACTTTAAGGTGATGGTGAACGAGATCCTGGTAAAGATCGGTGCCATGAAGGATAATTTTGTTTCAGTCTTGCCCGATTCAACCGGTAATGGTCCGAACCCGGCCAATATAAACGGTGTACGTTATTCATTGCAGCGCCTGAAAGAAGGGCATCCGATGGGCTTTTTCCCGGCAGGGGCGATTTCTTTCTACAATAAAGAAGACAAGGTGATCCGTGACCTGCCCTGGACGCACAGCGTGATCCGTCTGATCCGCAAAGCCAATGTTCCGATATATCCCGTTTATTTTGATTTTTTGAATTCCCGCTTCTTTTATTGGCTGGGTAGTATCAGTTGGAAGATACGTACTCTGCGTATTCCAGCCGAAGCTTTCAACAAACGGGGAAAGACAGTCGATGTATATGTCGGTGAGCCCATCTCGCCTGACGAAATAAAGAATTTTACGGATGATACGGCATTGGCAGAATTTTTATTCAACCGTACTTATGGTGCTAAAAAATAAGAAACCGCTGATAGAATCTGCTCTTGATAGCTGGAATTTGAATTAAGATTTGTAATTTTGGCAGACAAACTGAAATAATTACAGATATTCAATAGATATGATGATTAAGGTTGATGTCCAGCAAATAAAACAGCGTTTTGGAATTATAGGAAATAGCCCTGGCCTGAACAGGGCGATCGATGTCGCTCTTCAGGTGGCACCGACTGATTTGTCTGTGCTTATTACAGGAGAAAGTGGTGTCGGTAAAGAAACTTTTCCTCAGATCATACATCAGAACAGTCCGCGTAAACATGGTCAGTATATAGCCGTGAACTGTGGTGCTATCCCGGAAGGAACCATCGACTCCGAGTTGTTCGGACATGAAAAAGGATCTTTTACAGGGGCATTGGCAGATCGGAAAGGTTATTTTGAAGTAGCCGACGGAGGAACTATTTTTCTGGACGAAGTTGGGGAATTGCCTACTCCGACACAAGCCCGTCTGTTGCGTGTTCTTGAGACCGGTGAATTTATTAAAGTCGGTTCATCAAAAGTACTGAAGACGAATGTGAGGATTGTTGCTGCGACTAATGTGAACCTGGTGCAGGCGGTGGCAGACGGAAAATTCCGTGAAGATCTGTACTATCGTTTGAATACAGTACCTATCCAGATACCTCCTTTGCGTGAACGTCCGGATGACATTATCCTGTTGTTCCGTAAATTTGCCGGAGACTGTGCCGAGAAATATCGTATGCCGCCGATCCGCCTGGATGAAGAAGCTCGCCAGTTGCTGACTTCTTACCGCTGGCCGGGAAACGTCCGCGAATTGAAGAATATTACGGAACGGATTTCAGTGATCGAGGAAGACCGGGATATCACCGCCAGCATACTGCGTTTGTATCTTCCGGATCTGAATGTGGAGAAATATCCGGTCCTGGTCAAACAGCAGGAAAACGACCAGAAATTTTTCAACAGTGAACGCGAGATACTTTACCAGGTCCTTTTCGATATGAAGAAAGATGTCAATGAACTGAAAAAGCTGGTTCATGATATCATGGGAGGGAAGATGCCTATGCCGGTAACCGATGAGACTGCTTATGCACATCCGATCCATCCGGTTCATTCGGCTCCTATCCAGGAAGCGGAAGCGGTGGAAGAAGAGACACTTTCTTTGGAAGAGGTCGAAAAAGATATGATCCGTAAAGCATTGGAGAAACATAACGGACGCAGAAAGAATGCGGCTGCTGATCTGAAAATATCGGAACGTACTCTTTACAGAAAGATTAAAGAATATAATTTGGAATAATATGTTGAGAAAGAATGTGATCTGGCTCTGTCTGCTGATAGGGGTAATAGTTACGGCTTGTTCTATTTCCTATAAGTTCAACGGAGCTTCGATTGACTATACAAAAGTAAAAACAATTACTGTCAAGGATTTTCCGAACCAGGCTCCTTTGGTGTATCCTCCGTTATCGCAGGAGTTTACCGAAGCGTTGAAGGATATTTATATCCGTCAGACCCGTCTCCAGATGGTCAATAACAACGGAGACCTGGAGTTGGAAGGGGAAATTACCGGTTACGAACTGACACCGATGGCAGTCAAGGAAGATGCCTGGTCGTCCCAGACGAAGCTGACGATCACCGTCCGTGTCCGTTATTCCAACCGGACGAATCCGGATGAAGATTTCGAACAGAGTTTCTCTGCTTATCGTGAGTTCGATGCAAGCCGGATGTTGCAGGATGTGCAGGCAGAGTTGTGTACCGAGATCGTCGATGAGTTGACAGATCAGATTTATAATGCAACCGTAGCCAATTGGTAAAATTATGAAAGCTGCAGACTTATATCTATTGATGGAAGATCCCTCTCTGATGACGAAGGAAACACTTTCCCCGTTACGTCAGATAGTGGATGAATATCCTTATTTTCATATAGCCCGAATGCTTTATCTGAAGAATCTGGCTGTATTGAACGATATACGTTTTGCCGCAGAGTTGAAAAGAATGGCAGTTTATATACCGGACAGAAGAAAATTATTTGCACTGATCGAGGGAGAGCGTTACGGTATGACGTTTAAGGCAGCTACAGGTGAAGAAGGTGCATCGGCAGCAGATTCTTTCTCCTTGATCGAAGCTTTCCTGGCTGATCGTGAGGGGGAAGGGGAGCAACAGGCGACGGATGAAAGTCTATTATTTCAGCCTTCCGTATCATCCGATTATATTTATTGGTCGTTATCCAAAGATGAGACACCGGCTGAAGAAGAACCGTCGGCCAGGCTTCAGCATCATGATCTGATCGATTCTTTCATTAAAAATGATGAACAACGTGCACCGGGTAGCGGTTTGTCGCTGACTTTGCAGCCGGATGCCGCATCTTCTCAGGCTCCGTTAAAAGAACAGGAGAGTGAGCACCCCCGTTCGTTGGACGATGATTCTTATTTTACCGAGACATTGGCCCATATTTATGTTAAACAGAAACGGTATGAGAAGGCATTGCAAATTATTAAAAACTTATATTTGAATTATCCAGAAAAAAATGCTTACTTTGCAGACCAAATTAGATTTTTGGAAAAATTGATTATTAACACTAAAAAATAAAACTAAAATGTACGTATTTATTTCTATTCTAATCCTGATCGCTTCAATACTTTTGATCCTGATAGTATTGATACAGAACTCAAAGGGGGGAGGTCTGGCTTCAGGATTCTCTTCATCTAACCAAATTATGGGTGTACGTAAAACCACAGACTTTTTGGAAAAAGCAACATGGGGCCTGGCTGGTTTTGTTATTGTATGTAGTATCGTTATTACAGCATTTATCCCTAGAGCAACAACTACTACACAATCTGAAATCAAAAAACAGGTAAATGAAGCTGTTACAATCGATCCGAATACGGTAGCTCCTAACTTCGGTACGGCTCAGCCATCGGCTAATGCTCCGGTTGAAGAAGAAACTCCGGCAGAAGAACCTGCACAAGCACAATAAGTTTGATATTTATCAGATATTTAAATGTATATAAAAAAGCATTCCGGAAGGGATGCTTTTTTTATGGAAAAACACACTCTACAGCCAATATAAAGCGAGAGGCTTCACCTTTCACACCTCTGCAACTTGCTGTCAATCTGTATATTCCTGTGACACCAGACGTTTCACAACACCAAACGCCCAAATCTTAATAAATGTAACACGCAAAGCCGTGCTTTCAAAACATATATCTTTTGCAATCAAAAGACCGGACTTTTGATTCTAAAACACTGGTCTTAACATTTCAAAACAACGGTCTTTTTCAACCGATCAAAAGACGTTTCACCGTATTGTTTTGATACATAATAAGTTGAAAGCCGTGACAGGTGAAGGGTAAAATTGTTTTTATCGTATGCAGATGATGATCCGGTTGCTGCCGTACCTGTTTCAAATGGCTGCCGGAGTTATTTCAAATAGCCGCCGGAGTTATTTCCAATGGGTCGGCAGCTATTTTTGATGGGAGCCGACATAGTTTATTCGATATAGAGAATAAACGACAAGTTAAGCCATTACCTTTATTTGCCAGTTTTACTACTGAAGATATTCATAGTAACAGAAAATTGGAAGAAAAGAGATTTAAGCAATACTTCCATAAACCTTCTTTTGGTTATTATGGCAGTCAGGCTTGCGAAAAGACAATTGGAACAGTACTGATTGATGAAGTTGATTTACATTTACACCCTACATTGCAAGTATCCGTATTAAAAGGTTTCTTACCAATAGCTATATAGATATATTTTATGAGGAATGACAGTTGATTTTTGTATCTTTGTTGGGACAGATCAAACTGTTTTATATTAAATAATACAATAGTATGGATATGATAAATTTCGACGGTCTATTAATCGGGATCGCTACTTTTCTAATAATCGGGTTGTTCCACCCGGTAGTTGTGAAGGCTGAATATTATTGGGGGACTAAGTGTTGGTGGATCTTCCTCGTTTTGGGGATTGTCGGAACGGTTGCTTCCTTACTGATCGAGAGTGTTTTTGTCTCTGCTATCTGTGGAGTTTTCGCTTTCTCTTCGTTTTGGACGATCAAAGAAGTATTCGAACAGGAAGAGCGCGTATTGAAAGGTTGGTTTCCGAAAAATCCGAAAAGACAATATCCGGAAAAATAATTGTACCTTTGTGGCTGTAATTAAATAGTACAGCTATGAAGAAGAAAAAGAAAGTCTCCCCGTTGGACGAGTACATCAAGGCGAACCGTAAAGGAAGCCGTGAAGCGGAACTGGAGAATCACGGACGTCCGGTAAGTCATAACCGGGTGCATGTATCGAAAAAAGTTTACAACCGTAAAAGAGATAAGGCAGATGCCCAGGGGCGTCTGCCTTACTTGATTAACAGGGTTGCTTGATTTTCTTTTATTCTTCTTTAATATATAATCCTTCGCGTGACAATTGATGGTCGAGGTTAGCTACTCCCAGTCCGACGATAGCCATAACGGTCGCAGCATGTTCCTGGTATTCAGGAATACTCTTAGTGTATAAGTCACGTTCCGTATGCCATATTTCGTCGTAACTGAAGTTATATCCTTTGATATCCTTTTCCATAAAGCCAATGGTCGGAACACCTTCGATGGCGAAGACTGAAGCATCCGTACCACCTGGTGTTTTCGGCTGTTTGCGGGGAGCTGCTTCTTTGACTTCGAACGGATATTCCGGATCGATTTTTTGGATAGGTTCGCATATCTTTACAAAATCATCGTACATTGCTTTAGGTACACTGATTCCTACCGGAGGAGTAGGGCCTCCATCACGGTTGAAAAGGTTGGATATCTTTTCCAGTTTCTTCGGATTCCCTTTCACCCAGGCTGTAGCACCCAGCAGACCAAATTCTTCACCGGCAAAGGCACAGAATAGCATGGTACGTTTGGGTTTGGCTCCGGATGTTGCGATCAGGCGGGCTGCTTCCATAACGGGGGTAACGCCCGAACCGTCATCCACACCACCTGTTCCTACATCGAAAGAGTCGAGATGGCCGCTTAACATGACATATTCTCCGGGATATTTGTTCCCTTTGATGGAACCTATTACATTGTAATATTTTACCGGTCCCAGACGAAAATGGTTACGTATATCGAATTCGAGCATGAAAGAACGGCGTTCTTTTACCATCTGCTTAATGGTGGCATATTGATGTTCATCCAGCTTAATATCGGGAACTGTCGGGAGTTTTTCTATTGTCATTTCCTGATCGAATACGACGTTCTTATCATAAAGTGCACGAAGTGGAACAGGGGCCGATTGAATAAAGCCTAAGACACCGGCTTCGCACATCTCCTTGTAGAACAATGCCGGTACATCTTCTTTAAGAGGCAGCAACGGGGTATTCTTCTTATTTACCCAGTTGTCGGTCATTATTTCACGGTTCTTTTTGGCTATTTCATTATTCTCGGCGATAATTGCGGCACGGCTGGAATCGGCCGAAGCAGAGTGGGCTATCGGCCATCCGACATTCGTCCCGTTGACTAATATCCACGCTCCTTTCAGCTGACCTCTCATCCGGTCGAACTCATCCTGTGTAAGCGGTTCGAGCAGCACGTGTCCCCGTTGAAGACCTTTTGTGCCGGAGGTATAAGAAGGGGTAACGAAATGGAGGTCCATACCGTTTTCACCGAGCAGTTTGCCGAACCACGGTCCTCGGTTGAATCCGACCGGTAATGTGCCAGCTTCCTGTAGTTCGACTTCTAGTCCCCATTCTTTAAATTTGGAGGCGACCCATTCGGTGGCATTATCATAGGCATCGGAACCGATCGGGCGTCCGCCGAAACGGTTGGTCAGAATATCCAGATGGCTCATGACCCGGTTGTCCGTTCGTCCGGTTTCTATGATTTTGTTTACTGCAGCCTCCTGCGCCGGGAGGAATGAAATGGTCATGCAGGCCATGGTTGCAAAGAGAAGAATAGTCCTTTTCATATCAGTGTTTGTTTAAGTATTGCAAATTAATGGATAAAATCAACGTGTACCAAATGAAATACGGGAAATAATGACAGAATAATTTAATAAAGGTGCGGTGCGTGTAGCCTGAATGAACTCGGTGAAACAGTGTTTCCGTAAATTTAATTCCATTGTAGTCATAATTGCTTGCTTTAGGTTCTCTTATCTGAAAAAGATAAGACATTAATTCTGAATTATATTTACATTTGTGACCAAATAAGAAATACACGTATGATATTTTACTTTTCAGGAACCGGGAACTCCCGTTGGGTAGCGAATGCTTTGGGGATCACTTTGGGTGAACCCGTTGTCTCGATGGCGGAAGAGTTAAAAACAGGTAAAAAGGAAATTGTCTGCCCGCTTAGGGAAGATGAGAAAGTGCTGTTTGTCTATCCGGTACATTCATGGGGACCGGCTGTTCCTGTCGTTCGTTTTATCGAAAAGCTGAGGTTGGCGGGATACGATAAACAACCGGTTTATTCCGTATCCACTTGCGGAGATGAATGCGGCTATACAGCAGATATGATGCGTAAAGAATTGGATAAAAGAGGAATAAACCTGACTGAAGGCTATTCGGTCATTATGCCTAACAACTATATACTGTTGCCGGGCTTCGATGTGGACAGTAAGGAGGTGGAAGAGCAGAAACTGCAGGAAGCTCCTGCAGCAGTGGCAGCTATAGCCGATGCTATCCGGGAGAATAAAAAAGTTAATATATATAAGAAAGGAAGCCTGCCCGGATTGAAGAGCTACTGTATATATCCTCTTTTTGCTAACTTTGCCATAGGGAAAAACTCCTTCCGGGTAACAGACGGTTGCATATCATGTGGTCTGTGTGAGCGGGTTTGTCCTACCGGGACTATCACCCTGGCAGACGGCAAACCGGTATGGTCGGACACTTGTGTACAATGTGTCGCCTGTATCCATCGTTGTCCGGTTCGTGCCATCGAATATGGTAAGATAACCCTGAAGAAAGGAAGATATCATCATCCCGATACTAAACAATAAACAAAGCAAAAATGAAACAATTTGTAATGATGGCTATGGCGTTGTTCCTGTTGGCAAGCTGTCAGGAAACGCCCAAAGGTTATGTAATAAACGGAGTAGTGGAGAATATGCCTGACGGCAAGATCTATCTGAAATCTTTCCGCAATAAAATGTTCTTTGACGTGGATACCGCCGAGATTAAGGATGGGAAATTTACGTTCAAAGGTGAAGTAGACCAGCCTCTGTTGTATGGTCTGGCTACCGAGGATATGAATTATCCGGTACAACTCTTTGTTGAGAACGCTACTATGGACGTAACGATCGGTAATGACGGCGAGACAATTATCGTGCAGAATTCTCCTGTCAATGTGATTTTCCAGGAGAACCAGAGTAAGGTCTTTGAGAACGGGTTCGATATCGATAGCCTGATCAGCAAATATCCTGACTCACCGGCTGCAGCTTTCTATCTGTACCGGTATTTTACGTATCAGTTACCGCTGGATCAGTTGAAGGCTACTCGTGCCAAAATCTCTCCGGCTTTGGCTGACTGTCCTTATGTGAAGGATCTGGATGGTATCATCGGTCAATTGGAAAACGTACAGATCGGTAAGACGGCACCTGACTTCTCTTTACCGGATACGGCTGGAGTGGCTGTTTCCTTGTCCGACTTCCGTGGTAAATATGTTCTGTTGGATTTTTGGGCATCCTGGTGTCCTCCTTGCCGTCGCGAGAATCCGAATGTAGTGAAAGCATTCCAGGATTACAAAGACAAGAACTTCACTATCATCGGTATTTCCCTGGATAATAATAAAGATAAATGGCTGAAGGCCATTGCTGATGATAACCTGACCTGGACGCATGTATCCGACCTGAAATACTGGGATTCGGAAATACCGGCCTTGTATGGTGTCCGTGGCATTCCGGCTAATGTCTTGCTGGATCCTGACGGTGTGATCATTGCCAAGAATATCACAGGTGAAGAATTGCATAATACTTTAAAAGACGTAATCAAATAAGCATGAAACGAAATCTGCTTATATCCTTTTTCTGCCTTCTCTGCCTGTGGGTTTCCGCTGCGGAGAAGGTTGATTTTGATAAAGCCGTCCGTACGGCTGTCGAGCGGCAGATGCAGTTTTATCCGAAATCTACCTTGAAAGACCTGTATAAGAATTTCTTTCAGGATAAGTTCGGTCCCGGACATATTATCAGCGATACGACTGCTGCCGGAAATTATTTGCGCCGTGAAATGGCTTCTTATACGGAAACAGAAGGTGAACTGGCAGAGCCGACGGGTTGGGAAGGTAATTTCTACCGGGTAAACCTGTCCGTCATAAAGAACGGGCAAATTCCTTACCAAACCTTTTTTGATGCTTTTGTCCGTAGCGTGAACGGAATCCGCCCTGTGACCGTTGCCGAATGGCAAAAAGAATGGAACCGGATTGAAGCAATTATCCGTTCGATGGAGCTAACTTTGCCGGACTATGAAAGTGACAGGAAAGAGATCGACGACCGTTTGAACCGGGGTGAATATGTCGGTCATCACAGTAAAGTGTTCGAAGAGACTTACTCTCCGCATTACCGTATCATCAGTAAAGATATTTTTGAACAAGAATTACAACCTTTAATACAATTGTCATCCAGGTAGTTACAACAAACAAACCTCTCTTCTTGTTTTATTATTGAATAATAAATTGATGAAGAAGGAGATGAGAATTGCAATCAGCGGTAATTCAGGTTTTATAGGACGGCATCTGACGGAGTTTTTATCTGCCGGAGGAAATGTTGTTGTCCCTTTGAAACATTCGATGTTCCGTTCGAGGTCGGATGAGAAGCTGAGGCAAGCGTTGGCAGGATGTAATGTCGTGATCAATTTGGCGGGAGCTACTATCAATCAGCGCTGGACCCGGAAAGCCAAGCGTAAAATACTGAACAGCCGTATTCATACGACCCGGCGACTGGTCTCGATCATTAATGAGATGGAGGTGAAGCCGGAAGTATTCATCTCTGCTTCTGCCGTAGGCGTTTATCCGGATAAGGGTATTTATTCCGAGAGCAGTACGTCGGAGGGAACAGGTTTCCTGGCTGATGTATGCATCCGTTGGGAAGATGAGGCACAGAAGCTGTCGAGAGATATCCGGCTGATCATTGCACGTTTCGGGGTTGTTTTGGCAAAAGACGGAGGGGCGTTGCCTAAAATGTTGTTGCCGTTCCGCTTCTTTGTCGGTGGAAAGATCGCTTCCGGAAAACAGGGATTCTCCTGGATACACATAGAAGATGTATTGCATGCCATCCAGTTTATTATCGATCATAAGGATTTATCAGGAGTCGTGAATCTCGTTGCTCCCCAGCCTTTGACGAACCGGGCTTTTACAAAAGCTACCGCTGAGGTGATGCATCGGCCGGCATGGCTGACTATTCCCCGGAAAGTTTTCCAATATGTATATGGGGAAGGCGCGGAGGTGATCACCAAAGGACAACAGGCTTATCCTGCCCGGCTACTTTCTGCCGGATATATATTTCGTTATTCGGATATACGCTTGGCTTTACATAGCTTCATGATGTAATCTTAAACTTTTGTTGTTTGAATGTATCTTGTTTCTTCATTGACGAGGCTTTGCTTTACATTGTTGATGCGGTAAATAAAAAAGCGATCCCCGTTCATTTGGAGATCGCTTTCTTTTATGTATTGGCACTTATTTATTTGTAGCTATAGCCAGCTTTCTTTTGTGCACTGTTTGCGTTTGCTGCCGGAATGATAGTGAAGCCCCACTTGTATTCTTTGTCGGCAGGTAATGTATATTCAGGTTCCGGACGCGAATACCAGCTGTCGTAACCGGCCAGACCCTGTTGTTTCAGGTCGACACATACCTCTACGAAGTTACGCGGAGTAATATCGTTGATGTGTGTCTGGCGGGGTTTGTCGTACGGGCCGAGGTTCGGACGGTTATCGATCTCTTCTTGTGTGAAGTTGTTCCACTGGTACGGACGGTGAGTCGCCTTTCCGGCATCGAAATCTTCCACAGAGTTACGCATTGCATTGAATTCCATTTCATCGTCGGCAACGATCAACAGGTTCTTGCCTTTGCCGCCTAAAGTGATCCAGCGGGTATCGCAATGGTGACCGTTTTCTTGCGGACGAACGTAGGGGAAATACTGATCTTCAGCCGTACTCTTATACTGTCCGATCATGTAACCGGCTTTACGGTCCCAATAGTTTTCCAGCGGACCACGTCCGAAGTATTCCAGCTGATCCATTGTAACCGGTAGACGGAAACGAACACCGATACGGGGAACGACCATCTTGTCACGGTCACTTACCTTATCACGGCCCGGGGAGAATGTAGCAGTGGCTGTCGCTTCAGAAATTTCAATCTTCTTTCCATCCAGATAAGTCGGAGTGAAATGAGTAGCCACGTTCATAACACCATCAGGGTAGATCTTGTAAGTGATCAGGAACTGGTTGCCGGCCGGTAATTTATAGTCGACGTTTACGATTGCATTACCGTCGACGATCTCGGCAGAAGCATTCGTTACGTTGAAGTTGCGGCTGGATAGTTCCCATATTTCCAAACGTTTCGGGTCACCGCTTCCGTAATCGTTGTCGTTAGGAGCGCGCCAGAAATTCGGTTGGATACCGAAACCTTCGTTGAAGTATTCTGTTCCGCCTACTTTATAAGAAGTAACGACACCTGCTTTTTTATCGAATACGAAGTTAACCTTAGAAGAAGTTACTTTTACATTATCTCCTTCTTCAGATACAGTCAGTTTAGGACCACCTGCCTTATAAGCTACCTTTTCGGCTTCGATCGGCAAACGGAACTGATCCTGTGCGATATCGTAACCGGCCGGGATAACACCTTCCTGTTTGGTAGAAGTAACGACAAAGTCAACCAGATAATCGGTACCGGCTTGTGGTTTCAAACCTGCTACAGGAACAGTGATTTCCTGCGAAGTCTGCGGAGCCAGGTCGAGTGACACTTTATTACTCTTGATTACTTTGTTGTTTGCCTTTACGGTATAGGTGATCATATAATCTTTCAGGTTGGTGAAGTAGAAACGGTTTGTGATCTTGAATACGCCGTTTGCTGCATCAACAGCTTCGAAACCGACATTCTGATGCGTAAATTTCACTTCTGCTATTGCCGGATGCGGGGTACGGTCCGGATTGACGAGACCGTTGCAAAGGAAGTTTCCGTCGCTGGGCATATCTTTACCGAAGTCACCGCCATAAGCATAATACTCTTTTCCATTCTCATCTTTTACAAGAATACCCTGGTCTACCCAGTCCCAGATCCAGCCCCCCTGAAGGTTCGGATATTTGTAGATAGCTTTCCACTGTCCCCAAAGGTTACCTGTCGAGTTACCCATTGCGTGAGCATATTCGGACGGAGCAACCGGACGGTCGCTGCCTTTTGCACCGATCTCTTCCAGCCATCCGGCACTCGGATACTGAGGAACATACATATCCGTATTCCATTCCCAAAGGGCACGTTCGTAGTTGACCGGACGGTCCATCAAACCTTTTTCTTTGTTTTTCAGGTAAAGGTAGGTCTGATAGAAGTTATATCCGTTACCGGCTTCGTTACCCAGCGACCAGATAGTTACTGACGGGTAGTTCTTGTTGCGTTCATACATATTCATTGTACGATCCATGTGCGGCAACAACCATTCCGGGTTGTTACCCAGTGAACCGCCCTTGCTCAGGCTGTAATACATACCGTGTGATTCCACGTTTGCTTCATCATACACATATAACCCGTATTCGTCGCAAAGTTCATAGAACCGACGGTCCTGCGGGTAGTGGCACAAACGAACCGAGTTGATGTTGTTCTTTTTCATCAGTTCGAAGTCTTTACGCATCAGTTCCTCTGTCACATAATGACCAGTCAGGGGATTGTGTTCGTGGATATTCACCCCTTTGAACTTGATCGGCTGTCCGTTGAACAACAGTACGGTGTACGGTTTGCCGTTACCAGCGATTTGGTCGATCGGTTTGATCTCGATACGGCGGAAACCGACGTTGTACGGGATGACTTCTGTTACTTTGCCATCTTCCTTTACAGTCATCAATAACTTGTAAAGGTTCGGATGTTCGGCACTCCAGGTAGCTACGTCATTTAAATTTTTTTCAAAAGAGGCTGTCTTGATACTGTTGGCTCCGACCCACAGCTTATTATCTGCTGTAGCAACAGTCTGACCTTTTGTATCCAGCAGTTCATAAGATACGGTGATGTCTTTCGCTTCTTTCGTATGGTTTTTGATGTCTACAGCCAGATTGAAGATACCATTCTTGTACGTATCGTCCAGGGTAGAGATCACGCGGAAATCGTTTACCGCAATCTTGGGCTGTGACCACAGGAATACGTCACGTTCAATTCCGCTGATGCGCCAGAAGTCCTGACATTCCAAATAAGAACCGGTACTCCATCTGAATATCTTCAGTGTCAATACATTTTTTCCCGGTTGCAGATAGTTATTGATCAGGAACTCTGCCGGGTTCTTGGAATCTTCGCTGTAGCCGACTTCTTTCCCGTTGACATATACATAAACTCCCGATTTAGCACCGGAGATATGCAGATACACATCGCGTCCGTCCCAGTTTGCAGGGATTTCGAAGTCGCGGCGGTAAACACCTACCGGATTGGCTTCAGGCAATAGCGGAGGTTGCGGATTACGTGGTTTGAACTCATAGCCATGATTGGTATAGATGGCTGTGCCGTGTCCCTGAAGTTCCCAGTTCCCCGGTACGGTGATATCATCCCAGGATGCAGTGCTGGTGGATGGGTCAGTGATATTTGCCGGAAGATCCTTGTATGAATCGACATAATAGAATTTCCAGGTTCCGTTCAGTAATGAATAGTAGGGACTCTTTTCAAAACTGGAAGTGAGAGCTGTCGAACGGTCGCCATACGTCATGAACGAGCTGCGCGGCAGTTCTTTGTTTACGGCAACGACCTGAACGTCCTGCCAGTACGGCTTCGTATCCGGTGAGTCTGTCGCATGAGCGGCAAAAGCAGAACCCAGAAGGAAGCAACCGAATGCTCCGGTGAGCATTGCTTTCTTAATAGAGTGTTTCATTTGTATTTATTTAGGTTGGTAGTATCTTATTGAAAAATGGGAGGCAGGTAATTATGTGCATATACCAATTACCAGTCTCCCATTTTAAGTGTTGTTTTTTATTTAGCAGCGTAGAAAGAGTAGCCTTCAACTACCTGACGGAATGCCAGAACGCCTGCCTGATTCAATTCAACGTTCATTTCCTTACCGTCCGGCAAATACATGACAACTTCGTCATTGTCGGTGAACTTTAACAGCTTAGTTGCTTCACCGTCAGCTTCTACGCTCCAACTCTTGTCTGTCTCGTCGAATACAAGGTCGATTGCTTTTTCTTCACCTTCTTTTTGGATATGATATCCGTCTTTCTTGGTTTCAACAGTGTATACACCGTCTTTTCCGTTGATTGTCTTTACGGTTCCTGCATCTGCAACAGGATTGTTTCCGCTCCAAAATTCGATAGAGTTCAGAACCAGTATATCTGCAAGAGCAGAGATTTCATAAACGGGGACAATCCAAAAAGCGACAAATACCAATTCGTTGACGAACTTACTGTCGATATTTCTGTTCCAGTCCAGGAGTTTGTTTGTCAGTCCGAATGATCCGATGCAAGATGAAAATAGAACACTGCTGGCCAAGGTTGTAGCCACTAATAATGTTAAACTTTTTTTCTTCATGAGTGATATAATGTTAATAGTTATTTGGCTACGAAGATAATAATAATTTGTTTATTTGCTTACTGTTCTTTTATTATTTCGGCTTGCGGTAATCAGCTCATCCCCGTTTTTTACAGGTGCGGTGAGCAGTTCGGGCAAGTTGAATGTACGGGTGAAAGTGAGGTAAAAATCCGGGTCTTGCTGAGGCAGGACGAACGGCTTGCCGGCTGTACCCGTTTGAGAGTCGAACTTCGCGATATAGGGATGTGCCCACAGACCGTCCATCCGCTTGCTGCTGAACACGAACCATTCGCCGGTAGACGACCAGGTGTGGAAGCTCTCTACATCCGCACTGTTTACCTCTTTCATATTGCGTATTTCGTTGCTTTCCAGGTTTAACAGATACAGTTCGCTTTCCGGATGCCAAATGGAAAAATTTCCATAATTGGAACAGGTGAACATCAGATATTTGCCGTCCGGCGAAATCCGGGGGAAGGAGACGCTTTTCCCTTTTTCGGAAGCCGGATAGATGCATTCCGGCGTGCCGAAAGTGGCTTTTTCCGGGTCAAAGGCAATGCGGTAAAGATCATATCTGATACTGTCCAGAGGCGTTTGCGGATCGACTGCCTTACTTCGGCAGAAATAGAGCATATTACCATCGGGGTTCCAGGAGGGGAATGTCTCCATCCATTCTTCTCCATAGATGGCGGGTGAGGTGAGCAACCGGTTGGTTTCCGTGTCCAGCACGATTATATCCGATTCCAGGTCGGATACTTCAACAGCTTTGGGACCGGTTGAGTGGATGAATTGTTGGATTTCGTTGACGGAGAAGGCTAGATAGCGTCCTGTTGGATGCCAGGCGGCATATGTCCCGCCGTTTTTCATGTCCGGTGTCTTGATGTCCAGTCGGCTGGTCTGTCCCTGGCGGTGTATCAGCGTGCCGCCTACTGCTCCTCGGATATGTATCATCATGGTCTCCGGATTGTTTTGGCAGAAGGTATGGCAGTTCAGGCAACCCTTTTCGACCGACTGGTTTTCAATTAGCGGAGTTTCCTTGTAAGTGGTCAGGTCGCGCTGGTAGATACCCATTTCGTTCCAAAGCTCATAGCCCGGATAGATAAGTCGGTACATCAGATAAGGATCGATGGGAGAGGAGGATATAATGTTTGTAATCTCCGGAAATTGTATCCATTTTCCGTTCTGAAGGATACAAATGCGAATATAGATGCTACTGCCGGCAGCCTGTTTGAGCAGCTTTTCCCATTTGTCGGGCGGAAGGATGACGGAAGAGGCCTGGCTACGGACGGTGATGAATGTCCGGTTGCCGCTCCCGATTTCGGTGTAATAGGCTTCTCCCTCTTCCATGATTCTGAAATTGGGCGGTGCGATGTTGCATGGGAAGGTGACTCCGGTATAGTCGGGAAATAGTGCCACCGGTTTGTTGGATTGTGCATTCGGCGTGATAGCTGAATGGCTGCAACTACACATCATACTTTGCAGCAGGATGGCAATCAGCAGATAATGTATAGATTGTATAAGGCTCATCTTGTTCATTTGTCTATTATTTTATTACCATGCGGGCTGATATAGTGGAGGTAATACCAATAAGTATTGCCAAACTGTCTTTTCAGTTCTTTCAGATCGTTCCGCTGGTGGAGTGAGTAATATCTTTTGAATTTTTCTTCCGTCTTCGGACGTATGGTGAATCCGCATTTTTGGAAAGTTTCTTCATCCGTTCCCAAGCGATAGATATAAAGAGCCTCTTCGTATATACGCGGTAGGTCGGGATAGTTGAAAGCGTGTATCTTGTCCAGGTTTTCTACAAAACGTATCAACCGGTTACTGAGCAGCAGGTCGCTCATCAGGTATTCGAAAGCCATCCGGTTGGTCGAATCGCGGTAGCTTAAATAATAGAGTTCAGGCAGGATATTGAATACGTTGGAGAAGCGTACCGGCTCGTTCGTGTCATGAGGCAATGCTTTGAGTCCCGCTAGTTTGCCGGATGAAACCTGCTGTTCCAGTTCTTCTGCCTGCTTGCGGTAGAAGAGCGACTGTCGGAGTTGGCGGATAAACTTCATGGCTACCTTGGGGCGTTGGTTCACAATGTTATAGCGGGTCAGGTTGATCAGATGAGGGGCTGTCTCACCGAATACGACCATCGCTTCAAACTCCCAGCGGTGTGCCTCGTTGATATGTCCCAGTTGCTCATACAGATAATGGCCGTATTCACTTTGGCGGCTGTCGCTTTTCCAGGGTAGATAAAGGGATTCCGCTCCCAGGGTCTGTTGTATTTCGAACAGGTCGTATGGCATTCTGCCGGTATGATAGAGTGCCATATTATAGAAGTACAGGACGAGCTGGTTATTCCCCCGATAGCGGCGGCAGCAGTCCATCACCTTTTCCCATTCTCCGGCTTTCAGATATATTTCAGCTTCGATAATGCGTCGTTCGCGCATATTGTAAGAGGTCACGAAGAAATAAAATGTCGTGCCGGCATAGATGATCAGGCAAACGGTCATGACCGACAGTTGCATGATTTTCTTTGCTATATAACGATCGGTCAATAAGGCGAATGCCGACGAAACAGCCAGATAGCCCAATGCTACGACCGGATATTTCCATCCGCAAATGAAATACAACACGATGACGGCCATCGCCACCCATAAATATCTCCACCGCCGGTTGCGAATCAGACTGACCGGATAGAAAAGCAATAGGCAAAATACCAGACCGACCGAATGCGTCAGTGGAAAATCAATCGACACATGCCGCACCAATAAATAAAGCGGCAACAGTAGTCCGGAGAAGAACAAATCTTGTTTTTGTATTAGATTTTTAACAGTAAGCGTATTTAACAGGAAAGGAAGGGATAATAGTAGCGCAAAGACCAGTTTGCCGATATGCGTCAGGTAAAAAAACTGAATACAGAAATCGGTCAGATAGTCCAACAGCTGACCTGGATGGGAGAGGTGTTTTTCCAGATAAGCCTGGTTAAAAAGAAATAGATGATGCTGTTCATGATAATAAGGAATATGAAACATGGGTCCTTCCAGTAAAAGGAAACAGATAAAAAGCAGAAGGCTGAAAATGATATATTGGATATACTTCATTTTGTACGAGGTTATTTAAAGGAAGGAAAGAGGTTGTGCCAAACCCGGGAGAGAGTTTGACACACCTCTTGCAGATGTATTATAGATCTAAAATAAGGATCACTTTGTCGGATAACCCGGATTCTGAATCAACGCCTTGTTCAAGTCGATTTCAGTCTGCGGTATCGGATACAGATAGTTATGCTCTTCATACTTGCTGCCGGTCAGCTTGATGTTTTCGCCTTGATATAAAATACATCTCTTACCTTCATCTTCTGCCGGAGCATTCGGATCGTCAACAATTGTGTATTTCATACCCAGGAACGGAGCGTTCAGCACTTCGCTGGCGATGCCCCAGCGGCGGATGTCCCACTGGCGTTTGCCTCCTTCCATCGCAAATTCAACACGCCATTCGTTGCGGATACGCTGACGTAGTGCATCCTGTGTGCCGCAATAGGTCGGTTTGCTGGCATCCGTGTTTTGCAGATCCGGCATACCGACACGGCGGCGTACCTGGTTGACAGCGTCGAAGGCAGAAGCATCCAGTCCTGTCACTTCATTTTTAGCTTCGGCGTATGTCAGCAATACTTCCGCATAGCGGATGACATGCCAGTCTTTTCCCATATCCCAACCATCAGATGACGGGTCGATGCTCGGATCCAGATATTTCTGGTTATAATAACCGGTTGCCGTAGCGTCATTATGCTGTGCGACACCTGTATTACCGCTTGATTTCATCGGAGCAGTCTTGATGGTTACGCCATACATCTCTTCGCCGTCGTGCAATACGCAAACTTCCAGACGCGGGTCACGATTTGTAAATGGATCTGTTTCGTCATACAAAGGAGAAGTGGTGATAGGCGCTCCGTCTGTACATTCGAAAGCATCTACCAGGCTCTGAGTCGGGTTGATACCGCCCCATCCCTTTGTCGGGAAACATCCCCAACCAATGATGTAGTTAGTCAGTGTAGGTGCGTTGAACTGGCGAACTAAAATGGCTTCTTTGCAAGCTTCCTGTTCTTCCCAGAATAATTTGGCATATTGTCCGGTATTAGCCGCGTCAAACAGTTCATATTCTCCGGAATCCATTACCGCTTTAGCAGCATCGGCTGCTGTGTCATAATGTTTGAAATAAAGGGCTGCACGTGCTTTCATGGCATTGGCTGCTCCTTTAGTAGCACGTCCGTAGTCGCTGCTGCCCCATTGTGCAGGCAGATGGGCGATAGCGTAATCGAAGTCTTCCATGACTTTGTCATACACTTCTTCCACCGGTGTGCGGGTGATTTCACCCATTTCTTTCAGATCGAGCGGCTGGTCCACGTAGGGAACTCCACCGTAACTCTGAATCAGTCCGAAGTAAAGATACCCACGCAGGAAACGGGCTTCCCCAATGGTTGCTTCTTTGTCTGCCTGGTCGTAATCGGGAATATCTTCGATTTTATTAATCAAGACGTTGCAGGCGCGAATAGCCTTGTAGTCGCCACTCCATCCCATATCGGCCGGGTCGTAGATACCTTTGGATACGTTACCGGCTGCCCATTTGATACCATGAACGGCGTTGTCGGAGTTGATGTCGCTATCAATATCTCCTGTATCACCTCCGGGCAATGTCTGACGATACACATCGGCGATAAACATTTTAGCATCTTCCGGTGTTTTCCAGAAGCTGCCGTCAGACAATTCGTCATCCGGAATACGATCCAGGAAGTCGCTACAAGAACTGAAACTCAAAAGTGTTGTAGCCAGAATTGCTGTTATATAGATAAATTTCTTTTTCATATTTCTGATTTATAATCTGTTATTTAAAAACCAACTTTAAGACCGATTGATATTTTGCGAACGTTAGAGTAAAGTCCGCCGCGTGAGTTGCTTGGTGCCGATTCCGGGTCGAGTGTTGTCATACCGGTAATAGTAAATAGGTTTTCACCTGTCAGGAAGATCTTTACACGATCCAGATTCACCTTGCTCAACAGGGCTTTCGGAACATTGTAACCAATCGTCAGGTTCTTTAGACGTACGTAAGATGCATCTTCCAGCCAGTAGGACGAGAACTCGTAGTTTGTTTGGTCGGCAATCGTGATACGTGGATAAGAAGCATCGTGGTTAGTCGGTGTCCAACGATCCAGATGGCGTTCCAATACTTTACCACCATTGAAGAAAGCATAAGCAGCTTCACCATTTACATATGCATCCACATCGAATGCACCCTGGAAGAAGAAAGATAAGTCGAAATCTTTGTAATACAGGTTCGCGCCTAAACCGGCTGTCCAGCTCGGGAACTCTTTACCGATAACGGTACGGTCGTTGGCAGCATCGATTTTGCCGTCTCCATTCAAATCCTTGTATTTGATGTCACCCAACTTTTCTGTTCCCAAACGTTTCGGACCCTTCAGGTCTTCTTCTGTATTATAGAAACCATCAGCTACATATCCGTAGTAAGAACCGATAGGATGACCTTCCAGGAACCAGAAATTGCCACGTCCGTCGCCAGGTTCTTTACCTTCCGTACCTTTCAAGTCAGTCAGCTCATTATGAACATACGCAACGTTGAAATTGATGTCGTAACGGAAATCTTTGCTGACTGTATTGTTGTGGAAGATGTTCAAGTCAAAACCTGTGTTTTGAACTTGTCCGGCATTCTGACGCGGAGCATCCATACCTAAAACACCCTGCACCGGCAGATACAGCAACATGTCATTGGTTGTCTTTTTATAACCGGCCAGTTCGAATCCGACTTTATTATTCAGGAAAGAGGCTTCGATAGCACCTTCAATACTGTTTACAGTCGCCCATTTCAAATCGGTGTTTGCATAACGGCTTTCGTAAGCAGTTGAATAGAGCGTATTGTTAAACATATAGCTTTCGTATGCATACGAAGGGATGTATAGGTAAGCTTCGCTTTCGCTCAACTCCTCATTACCGGTTTGTCCCCATCCGGCACGCAGTTTCAAGTTGCTCAACCAAGTAATATCTGCATTCTTCATAAATTCTTCTTCTGTAATTCTCCAACCCACAGATACAGCCGGGAAAGCCCCCCAACGATTGTCTGAAGAGAAGCGAGAAGAACCGTCGATACGCACATTAGCTTCAAGCAGATATTTATCGGCAAAGCCATATTGAGCGCGGGCGAAATAAGAACGGTGAGCTATTTCATATCTGGATTCTTTATTGGTTTGAGAAGAGGCATCCAATGTGCTGAGTGACTCCTGCAACTCATTATTGCCACCGCCTTTACGTTCTGCTTCCAGATGTTTGTAACGGTAGTCGATCTGTTCGAAACCACCTAACAATCCTAAATCATGCTTGCCCCATGTTTCGTTGTAGTTGATCAATACCTGTGTAGTGTACCAGTTCCACCAAGTCTGTTTTTCGAATGCTTCACGCAGATTAGCACCACTATTTCCATATTCGACTTGTGCTTTGAATCCTTCTTCACTTCTTTCGTCATTACGTACGGAGAATAAGGCTTTTGCTGTCAAATTAGGCAATATATTTACCTGTCCATACAACGTTCCGTTTACCTGTTGATCCATGGTTCTTCTGAATCCGTCGCGTCCTAACAAGGCTACGGGATTGTCTTTACCATGATACAGGAAGTCGCCGTTTTCATCGCGGACACCTTCTATTGGCGTTGCACGATTGGTAAATTGTGTCATGCTTGCCACAGTGTTCCAACCATCCATCAGAGTTCCTCTGTAGCCAGATACGTTCAAACCGGCAGAGAACCATTTGTTGATCTGTGAATCAATGCTTGTACGGGCATTGAAACGTTTATAGTCGTTCGCATCGATCAAACCGTTCTGTTGTGTGTAACCGACAGAAGCGCTGTAACTGGTCTTTTCAGAACCACCGCTGATTGAAAGGTGATGCATGGTTTCAATCGCATTCTTATTCATAGTTTCTTCATACCAGTCGGTATTGGGATGACCGTAAGGATCGGTACCATTGCGGTACAGTTCGATATCGTTGTCTGAGAAACGAACCGGGTTATTGGGGTTATCATTCAGGGTTGCTTCATTATATAATATAGCATAATCAGCAGAGCCCAGGAATTTAGGACGCATTGTTGGAGTAGACCAACCCACACTTCCTGAATAGTTTACGCGTGTGCGGTCTCCTTTTTTACCCTTTTTAGTTGTAATCAAGATAACACCGTTGGCAGCCTGTACACCATAGATAGCGGCTGAAGAAGCATCTTTCAATACAGAAAGCGTTTCAATATCAGACGGGTCGATTGTATTCATACTACCCGGCACACCGTCAACGATTACCAGTGGGCTGGCTGCATTCACAGAGTTCTTACCGCGGATTGTAATCGTACCAGTCTGGCTACCCGGACGTCCGGAACTTTGAATACTGGTAACACCCGGCATCTGTCCGGCCAATGCTGCCGATACACTGGATACGGGTCTTGATTCCAATGCTTCAGCTTTAACTGTAGATACGGAACCGGTCAGGTTGACTTTCTTTTGTACACCGTAACCTACTACAACCACTTCATCGAGTGCTTGTGAATCTTCTTTCAGAACGATTTTTCCATTTGCCGCTTCCGAGGCTTTAATTTCAAGTGTTTTGAAACCAATACTACTGATGACCAGAATGTCGTTAGGATTAGCATCTAAGGTGAATTTACCATCCAGATCTGTAACTGTTCCGTTTGTCGTACCTTTCACGACAACGTTGGCGCCGATAAGTGGCTCATTCAAACCACCGTCAAAGACTACTCCACTTATGGCTTTTGTCTGTTGTGTAATAGATACTTCTGTTGCGTTGGCGTACAAGGCAGAAGTGGTTACCGAAACAGGAAAAGCAAGTGCAATTAAAAGCAAAGGGAATCTGTTTTGCTTCAAAAAAGACCTGTAATTCATGCGTTTTTTAATTATGATTAATATTAATACTGCGTAATTAGTATGGAGTTCCTGCAGAACTATATCCTTTATGTATTGGTTAAATTATTGTTATTTAGTGGTTTAATGTTTTTGGTACGTTCTTTAGTTAAAGCAGGTTAAGTTAAATGATGCGTGGTTATTTAACGTTTGAATATGTTTTTCTGAAGAAAGAATCTAAATTTTAAATATTTATAGCATATATATTAAAAAAGCGCTATATTTGCAACGTAATTATTAAATAGTTCTGCAGGAACTAAGTCAATTACTGGACTTCCTTTTTATTTCTCGTCGATTTGAAAAAACAATAGTATTTCAAAACATCCGATTATCAAAATGTCACTAGCATGCCATGTATTTGAGATTAATATACCGAGTAATTTGAATTAGTATACCGGGTAATATATTTTAACAAATCAATTTGAGGAAAAGAGCATTGATTGGTTAACATATTGTCAAAATAGAAATTGTATCTTTGTGCCCGTAATACAAAATAAATATGATTTCGGTTGAAGGACTAACAGTTGAGTTTGGCGGATTTACGCTTTTTGATGACGTATCGTTTGTAGTAAATAAGAAGGATCGTATCGCGCTGGTCGGAAAGAACGGGGCGGGGAAATCTACGATGTTGAAGATTTTTGCAGGTTTGCAGACTCCGACATCCGGTACGGTGAGTGTTCCTAAAGAAACAACGATCGGTTATTTGCCACAGCAGATGCAGTTGACAGATAGCCGTACGGTTCGCGAAGAAGCGGAACAGGCTTTTGGTCATATTCAGGAAATGGAAAAAGAGATCGAACGGCTGAATCTGGAACTGGCTGAACGGACCGATTATGAGACTGAATCATATCAAAAACTGATAGACAAAGTAACGCATCTTTCCGAACATTTTCAGCTGATGGGAGGAAGCAACTACCATGCGGAACTGGAGCGGACATTGATCGGGTTGGGATTTAAACGTACTGACTTCGATCGTCCGACATCCGAATTTAGTGGTGGATGGCGTATGCGTATCGAGTTGGCGAAGTTATTGCTTCGTCGGCCGGATGTCTTGCTGCTCGATGAGCCGACCAACCACCTGGATATTGAATCTATCCAATGGTTGGAGAATTTTATAGCTACCCGTGCCAATGCGGTGATCCTGGTTTCACACGACCGTGCCTTTATCGATAACACAACTTTCCGGACGATCGAGATCGAACTGGGAAGCATCTACGATTATAAAGTCAAATATTCAGAATACGTGGAGCTCCGTAAGGAACGCCGCGAACAACAGCTTCGTGCTTTTGAGAACCAGCAGAAGAAACTGGCAGATACGGAAGCCTTTATTGAACGGTTTCGCTACAAGGCTACAAAATCCGTTCAGGTACAGTCGCGTATCAAGCAGCTGGAAAAGGTAGAACGTATCGAAGTCGATGAGGTCGATACGGCGATGTTAAGCCTGAAGTTCCCGCCTGCTCCCCGGTCAGGTTCTTATCCGGTAATCATGGAGAATGTGGCAAAACGCTACGGTGATCATCTGATATTTAAAGATGTGACATTGACTATAAACAGAGGGGACAAGGTTGCTTTCGTCGGTAAGAACGGAGAAGGTAAATCTACGCTTGTGAAATGTATCATGGATCAGATCGACTATGAGGGTAAGTTGCAGTTGGGACATAATGTGAAGATCGGTTACTTTGCACAGAACCAGGCACAGTTGCTGGACGATAACCTGACGGTATTCGATACGATTGACTATGTGGCAGAAGGAGATATACGTACGAAGATTCGCGATATACTCGGGGCTTTCATGTTCGGTGGTGAAGCATCTGATAAGAAAGTGAAGGTACTGTCCGGTGGAGAGCGGAGTCGTTTGGCTATGATCCGTCTTTTGCTGGAACCTGTCAATCTCCTGATTCTCGATGAGCCGACTAACCATTTGGATATGCGTTCGAAAGATGTGTTGAAGGATGCACTGCGTGAGTTCGACGGGACTGTGATCGTCGTTTCCCATGACCGTGAATTTCTGGATGGCCTGGTAGATAAGGTTTATGAATTCGGAAACCAGCGTGTCGTTGAACATTTGGGCGGTATCTACGAGTTCCTGGAAAGAAAGAAGATGGATAGCTTGCGTGAACTGGAACGCACAGCACAGGTTGCTTCTTCTACAGCGGATACGGAAGCCCAGCCTACGCAGAACAAGTTATCGTATGAAGCCCGTAAGGAGCAGAGTAAAGCGATCAAGAAAGTAGAAAAGGCTGTCGCTGAAGCCGAAAATAAAATAACTGAACTGGAAAACTCCATTGCTGCTATCGAAGCCAGGCTGGCTACTCCGGAAGGTGCATCCGATAGCTCTTTATATAATGATTATTCTTCATTGAAAAAAGAGTTGTCCGACACGATGGATACATGGACAGAGTTGACCATAGAGTTGGAAGAATTGAATGAGAAAGCGTCCCGGTAATCCGGTGGCGCTTTTTTTTGAAATATATTGATTAAAGAGGGATAGCATTAAATAAAAAGTATTTACTTTTGTCAGTGGCAAACTTTGGCTTATTATACCATGAGTTAGAGCCGATCGATAAATAACAAACGCCTAATTTATATAGACAAAATATTATGCTGACTCAAATTATTAACGGTCGTATCCTGACACCACAGGGCTGGATGAAAGATGGCTCTGTTCTGATTAGCGATAACAAGATTCTGGAAGTGACTAACTGTGACCTGGCCATAGTTGGTGCAAACCTGATTGACGCCAAGGGAATGTATATCGTTCCCGGTGGAGTGGAAATCCATGTTCACGGTGGTGGTGGACGTGACTTTATGGAAGGAACGGAAGAGGCATTCCGTGCTGCTGTAGCAACTCACATGCAACACGGGACTACCAGTATATTCCCCACATTATCTTCTTCAACAATCCCGATGATCCGTGAAGCGGCAGCTACAACCGAAAAGCTGATGGCTGAAAAAGACAGTCCTGTTCTGGGGCTGCATCTGGAAGGGCATTACTTCAATATGAAGATGGCGGGTGGTCAGCTTCCGGAAAATATCAAGAATCCGGATCCGGAGGAATACATCCCTCTTCTGGAAGAAACGAATTGTATCAAGCGCTGGGATGCTGCACCGGAATTACCGGGAGCTATGCAGTTCGGTAAATATATCACTTCGAAAGGCGTACTGGCTGCTGTCGGTCATACACAGGCTGAGTATGAAGATATCCAGACTGCTTACGAAGCCGGCTATACGCATGCTACACACTTCTATAACGCAATGCCCGGTTTTCATAAACGTCGGGAGTATAAATATGAAGGTACAGTAGAAAGTATCTATCTGATCGACGATATGACAGTGGAAGTGGTGGCTGACGGTATTCATGTTCCTCCGACGATCCTCCGCCTGGTATATAAAGTGAAAGGTGTGGAACGTACTTGTTTGATCACGGATGCACTGGCTTGTGCGGCAAGTGACAGCCAGGTGGCTTTTGATCCACGTGTAATTATTGAAGACGGAGTTTGTAAACTGGCTGACCGTTCGGCATTGGCAGGTAGTGTGGCTACTATGGACCGTCTGATCCGTACAGTAGTACAGAAAGCTGAAATTCCTTTGGAGGATGCAGTTCGTATGGCTTCTGAAACGCCTGCCCGTATCATGGGGGTTTACGATCGGAAAGGTTCTTTGCAACGTGGTAAGGATGCCGATCTGATGGTATTGGACAAAGACTTGAATGTACGTGCCGTTTGGGCAATGGGTAAATTGGTTGAAGGAACGAATAAACTGTTTTGATTATGCTGACACAAATAATAAACGGACAGATACTGACACCGCAAGGCTGGTTAAAAGACGGTTCAGTCCTGATCAGTGATGGTAAAATACTGGAAGTAACAAATAGCGACCTGGCTGTGATAGGGGCTACTGTGGTGGATGCCAAAGGTATGTATATTATTCCGGGTTTCGTTGCTATGAATATACATGGTGGCGGTGGATATGATTTTAAAGAATGTACGGAAGAAGCTTTCAACGGGGCAGTGAACGCCCACATGAAATATGGTGCAACTTCTATTTTTTCGACGTTGTCTCCGCTCCCAATGACAGAAATTCAGAAAGCTGTAGCCTTATGCGAAAGCGTAATGGCTAAAAAAAACAGTCCTGTTATGGGATTGCAACTGGAAGGACCGTACCTGAATCCGAAGATGGCGGGTAGTTTATTGACGGATGCGTTGAAAAATCCGGATCCGGATGAATATAAATCATTACTGGAAAGTACGACTTGCATTAAACGTTGGGATGCGAGTCCTGAATTGCCGGGGGCATTGGATTTTGCCCGTTATGTCCGTTCAAAAGGTCTTTTGGCAGCTGTATCTCATACGGAAGCTGAATTTGACGATATTAAAGCGGCTTATGAAGCAGGTTTCACTCATGCGGCCCATTTCTATAATGCGATGCCCGGTTTCCACAAGCGTCGTGAATATAAATATGAAGGAACGGTAGAAAGTGTATTCCTGGAAGATGATATGACGGTAGAAGTGATAGCCGATGGTCGCCACTTGCCTTCAACGATCTTGCGTCTGGTTTATAAGTTGAAAGGTGTGGAACGTACTTGTTTGTCTACCGATGCATTGGCTTATGCTGCTAACGAAGGAAAGCCGGTAGATGATCCCCGTATCATCATAGAAGACGGCGTTTGTAAGTTGGCCGACCATTCTTCATTGGTAGGAAGTATTGCCACGATGGATGTTCTGGTTCGTACGATGGCGCAGAAAGCCGGAGTACCTTTGGCTGACGCAGTCCGTATGGCTTCCGAAACCCCTGCCCGCCTGATGGGTGTAGACGATCGTAAGGGTTCTTTGCAGCGTGGTAAAGATGCCGATATTGTTATTTTGGACCGTAAGTTGAATGTCCGCTCTGTTTGGTCGATGGGACATTTGGTGGAAGGAACGAATACGCTGGCATAATAGGAGTTTTTTTTCTTCCGAATGAAACTTTAGTTTCTTCCGAATGAAATGGAAATTTCTCTCGGAAGGAACTAAAGTTTTTCTTTTTTTTATACCTACCTATAGGTAAATAGATATTTTTGATAGGGTTCTTTAATCTTTATTTGACGAAGAATTGTTATATTTGTAATTCAAGTAAAAAAGTTGTACTAAATCGTAATTAAACATGAAGACGAACCTTAGTTCTCAAATTACCCTGACGCGCATACCGACCCGGTATTATCGTCCGGAAAACGCTTATGAGCAATCTGTTTTAACCCGTTTGGAAAAGATTCCGACAAACATCTACGAATCGGCAAATGAAGGCTCCTTCGCGATAGCAAAGGAACTGGCATCACAAATACGTAAGAAACAGGAAGCCGGAGAGCCTTTTGTTCTTGCTTTGTCCGGAGGCCGTTCTCCTCAGAGTGTTTTTAAAGAATTGATCCGTATGCACAAGGAAGAGCAACTGAGCTTCCGTAATGTGATTGTATTTAATGTATATGAATTTTATCCGTTAAGTGCTTCAACAAACAGCAATCTTGCTTATCTGAAAGAGTCGTTGCTGGATCATGTGGATATCGACCCGAAGAACATCTATTCTCCTGACGGTTCTATGCCGAAGGATGATATATTCGAATTCTGCAGACAATATGAACAACATATCCAAAGTTTTGGTGGCATCGATTATATCCTGCTGGGTGTAGGTCATGCAAGTAATATCGGCTTTAACGGTCCGGGTTCTTCTGTAAATGTAGGTACCCGTCTTGTATTACTGGATAACGATGCCCGTAAAGAAGCTGCCCGTACATTCAAATCAATTGAAAATGTTCCGGCAAGTGTGATCACGATGGGTATATCAACCATCATGAAAGCCAAGAATGTAATTCTGATGGCTTGGGGTGAGGATAAATCACATATCGTAGCCAATACGGTTGAAGGTAAAGTGAGTGAAACGGTTCCTTCTACCTACCTTCAGAATCATATGAATGCGAAAGCGGTTATCGACTTGTCTGCTGCTTATGAACTGACAAGAATCAGTCATCCCTGGTTGGTTACCAACTGTGATTGGGATAACAAACTGATCCGCCGTGCTATCGTATGGTTGTGCCAGTTGACGGGTAAACCGATCCTGAAACTGACAAACAAGGATTATAGCGAACATGGCTTGGGCGAACTCTTGGCTCTGTACGGTTCTGCTTATAATGTAAATATCAAGATTTTCAACGATATTCAGCACACCATTACCGGCTGGCCGGGTGGTAAACCGAATGCCGATGATTCCAACCGTCCGGAACGTGCTACTCCGTATCCAAAGAAAGTGATTGTTTTCAGCCCGCATCCGGATGATGACGTGATCTCTATGGGTGGAACATTGCGTCGTTTGTGCGACCAGCATCATGACGTGCATGTGGCTTATGAAACTTCCGGTAACATCGCTGTTGGTGATGACGAAGTAATCCGTTACTGCGAATACCTGCGTGATGTTTGTGACAAATATTCTCCGAATGATACAGCCGTTAAGGATAAAGCGGAAGAGATCATCAAATACCTGCGCTTCGAGAAAGTGGAAAACGGTGAACCGGAAAAGAGAGACGTTCTGTTTATGAAGGGGACTATCCGTCGTGAAGAAGCTCGTCATGGTTGCCGTTATTCGGGTGTGAAAGATGAAAATGTTCACTTCCTGGATCTGCCGTTCTACGAAACAGGTCTTGTGAAGAAGAACGACCTGGGAGATGCCGATGTAGCTATCGTTAAGAAATTGCTGCAGGATATCCAACCGGATCAGATGTTTGTTGCCGGTGACCTGGCTGACCCGCACGGAACACATAAGGTTTGTCTGGATGCTGTATTGGCTGCTATCGACGAATTGAAAGACGAAGAATGGCTGAAACATTGCCGCGTTTGGATGTATCGCGGAGCATGGGCAGAATGGGAAATGGACCACATCGAAATGGCAGTTCCTATCAGTCCGGAAGAATTACGCTTCAAACGTAATGCGATCTTGAAACACCAGTCACAGGCAGAAAGCGCACCGTTCCTGGGTGACGACGAACGTTTGTTCTGGCAACGTGCCGAAGACCGTAACCGTGCTACAGCCGAGTTGTACAAGGAACTTGGTTTGGCTTCTTATGAAGCGATCGAAGCATTCGTTCAGTATATGATCCCATTTGATAAATAAGAATAGTATTCTAAAAATAGAGAAGGTATCCTGAAAAGGATACCTTCTTTTTCAATTAATAGGTTGTTCCCTGGAAAATGTTTGATTGAGAATATGGGAGCAATGTGCCTGTCATTGTCAAGTCTCTTCCTGAGAAGTTCGGGTCTACCGTTACGGTTGCTCTGTTGCTGCCGTTCATCAGTGTCAGATTTACTGTGGCAGAGATGAAGATACCCTGAACACTCATAGACAGATAGACATTCCCGTCTTTATCCTGCTTGGTCTGAATGTTTGATGCGCTACCTTGAACTGTTACGCCACCTAAGCCGTTAGGACCTGGGTACGGAGAGTTGGATGCGATCTGTACCATTGCCTGGCCATTGTTTAAAGAGACGAAGTTGGTGTTTGAGTTCACATAGTAAACCATTCCGTTCATAGGTTGTACGGAGTTGGCTTCCAAAACGAAAGACTGGTCGCTGATAGCTTGCATGGCTGTGTTGAACTCCTGCTCATCCATGATAGCATCCTTAGCTTCTCTGGCTTCTCTTTTAGCTTCTCTTTCTAACTTTTTCTCTGCTTTTTCTGCGGCTTTACTCTGAGCCTGTACATGTGTCATTCCCCCTATAACAAGAGTGAAAACGACGATAAAAGATACAATTCTTTTCATACGATTTAGTTTAAAACGTTTTCAAAATGTAGTAAAAAAACAAGCGGATGATGAAAAGGTTTCTAATAAATAGACGATTGTAGATACTATAACATTTTATCAGGGTAATTTGGTTAATCCTCATTTTTATTATAGAATCTTTTATATTATAGGTAGTTGCAGAGTATTCGAATTAGGTATTCAGCGAATTATCCAGTACTTTTGTGAATGATATAGGATGATAAAAACGAAATGATTATGAATATTGATGTTTGTTTTTCGCCGGTGCTGTATCCGGTATATCATAACCCGGAGGCGATCGTTGTCGTGGTGGATGTATTCCGTGCAACGACGACGATGGCAGCGGCTTTTCAGAATGGAATAAGTAGTATCCGCCCGGTTGCCTCCGTGGAGGAAGCGATGGAATATAAGAGAAAAGGCTGGTTGGTCGGAGCCGAACGCAATGTGAAACGATGTGATTTTGCCGACTTCGGAAATTCACCGTTCGACTATACGCCGGAGAAAGTGGTCGGAAAGGATGTAATCTTTACAACGACCAACGGAACCAAAGCGATAACGATCGCTAAATCGGCTTATCGTGTTATCACCGGAGCATTTATCAATTTGCAGGCAGTGGCGGACTTTTGCCGGAAGCATGGACGAGATGTTGTCGTATTGTGTTCCGGCTGGCAGGATAAGGTGAATATAGAAGATACTTTGTTCGGAGGTGCTTTGGTCGATGCCCTTGTTGCTACCGGTGAATATGAACCGGCTACCGATGCGGCGATCATTGCCCGCGATATGTGGACGAATAACCGGGATAACTTATTGGCTTATATCGATCCGACGGATCATATGGCTCGTTTGAAAGCAAATCATTTGGCAGATTCGGTTCCTTATTGCCTGACATTGAACAGTGCGGCGGTAGTGCCGGAGTTGACGATAGAAGGAGGAGTTTTAGTTTTGAGAACCAGAGAATACTGATATTGATAAACGATTGAAAGATAAGAACAATGACAACGAATAACAAGATACGTTTCGGTGTAGTCGGAACGAATTTTATAACAGACTGGGTGATTGCCGGGGCACGGCAGGATGAACGTTTTGAGTTGGCGGCCGTTTATTCACGAACACAGGAGCGGGCGGATGAATTTGCTGCCAAACATCAGATTCCTTATACTTTTACCTCTTTGGAGGAAATGGCACAAAGTCCGCTGATCGATGCTGTTTATATTGCATCTCCTAATTTCTTGCATGCGACACAGAGTATCCTTTGCATGAAATACGGCAAGCATGTCTTGTGTGAAAAACCTTTTGCCTCGAATGCGCTGGAAGCGAAAAAGATGATCGAGGCTTCCCATACATATAACGTAACGTTGATGGAGGCGATGAAGCCGACATTGACCCCGAACTTCCGTGCCGTCCGTGATAATCTGAGCCGTTTGGGAACGATACGCCGTTATTTCTCTTGCTATTGCCAGTATTCCTCGCGTTATGATAAGTATAAGGAAGGGATTGTATTGAATGCCTTCAAGCCGGAATTGTCGAACGGGGCGATGATGGATATAGGTATCTATACGCTTTACCCGATGGTGGTCCTGTTCGGACGACCGAAGAAAGTGGAAGCAACGGGTATTGTACTTTCCTCCGGAGCAGACGGACAAGGGGCGGTGAATTTCCTGTATGATGAGATGAATGCGACTATCCTTTATTCAAAGATTGCTAATTCCTATCTGCCTACGGAGATACAGGGTGAGGAGGGAAATATCAATCTGGATCGTATAAATATAATAGGAAAGGTCACTTATACCCCCCGCATCCTGGCGGGTGCAGGAAAGACAGCTGTTTCTGAGCCGGTAGATATAAGTGCGGTGACAGATAAAAATGAATATTATTATGAAGTGGCAGAGTTTATGGATCTTATACAGGCCGGAAAACGCGAGTCGTCTATTAATAGCCATGACAATTCATTGATTACCCTGGAGATTATCGACGAGATACGGAGGCAGTTGGGGATTGTTTATCCGGCTGACAAGTAGTGGGGGGATTTACTATTTATCAGAATTGAATGTTACTTTTCTCTTGAAAGAAAAGTAACCAAAAGTTCAAGGCTGCACCGGCTTCGCTGCTTCGTCTTTCCCCTTCGCGGACGCTCACCCGCTGAGGCCTGTCAGAGAACGCAATGCGTTCTTTGGGGATGGCCGATACCGACACCTTGATAATACAACAAGTGTTTTCGACTTTAACAGACGGTATCAGCAATCCTAAGAGGAAGCTCCGCTTCCTATGAAAGGCCTCAGTTGGCGAGCGTTAAACGCAGCAGCCGTAGAGAGCGCCCGGAGCATCCACTGTAGGGGTCGTTCGCGAACGACCCTTACCTCTCGACAGCGAACGTAGGATGCGGAGTAGCGAACCAGGTGCAGTCTTGATCTTTTGGCTACTTTTGGATCAAGCCAAAAGTAGGTTCAAAACCTTCTAATAATTATTCTTACACCTCTCTTATAAAATACTTCGCCAGGAATTCCCAGTTCCCATGAATAATCTCTTTTCCGCGTTCCGGGCTGTACAGGCTCTTCGTCTGTGCATCTGCCAGCATACCACGTTCTTCTAGGGCTTTCAGCAAGTCCATGCTACAATGTTTGACGATGAAGAAAGCAAGTGCCTGTTCGGATGCCTTTTTCTCATTGTAGAAAGGATTCTGTTCGTCTTTGATGTATTCGATACCATCCACAACTAATTGCAAACCCTCTTTCGGAGATGCATATATGGCAAATTTGTCGAATTCGATACAGTTTGCCAACGGAGTATATTCGCTATCTTCCAGTTTCAACTGCTGAGAGGCGAAATCGATGAACTCCTGCTTGCTCTTCATGTAGAATAACAACTTACCGTCGGCAACTGCGGTGAATTTGTCGTAGGCAGCCTTGTTGCTTTCTTCCCTTTCCTTGATGGCCGGGTCGATGAAGTTTTCTGCTCGCTCTGCCTGTTCAGCGAAGAAAGCGTGATTCGGGTGCGTTTCCGGCAGTATGAGCGACAGCCATTTGGGGGAGGTATACGCCAGAAATGCCGTACGGTCGATATGGGCCAGCGAATTATGGATCGTCATAATCGCCTCCGTATTCTCCTTATTGCCCGGGTTCTGACGCCAGAACTCCTTGATCGTTTCGCTCAGGTTATATTTCGTGTCCGTGAATAAATACGAATCGTAATGGAACCAGTGCAATAATATTTCATATTCTTCCGCTGTCTCATAGGACGTTTCCGAGGCGAATAAAGCCTGCATCTTACTGTTTTCCGGGGCGGTAGTCCACTCCTGGCAGAATAGCTGGTAGATCAGGCGGCCTGTCTCTTCGTTCGCCGGGTTATCCGGATTGACGAAAGTTCCTTTCTTGGCTCCGTGATACTGCTGGGTGTAGTGCCAGAGTAGGAAACGGACATCTTCGAGGTTAGCTTCGTCATCGTAATAATGGTCACTGACGGTATAGAAAGGGAGATAGTTGCCTGTCTGTTTCTTATATTCCGTGATGAAAGAATGCCATATGTTGAGGCCGGAGATTACATCCTCGAAATAAGCCGCCATACGCATACTGATTTGGATAACATCTTCTTTGTCGAACGAGTTTGCCAGATCGGTATGTAACATTATATCGTGTATCTGATTGGCGATACGGGTATAATAAAGGTCGGTTGGTCCGGATTGTTTATATGGATGCAGTTGCAGCCAGTCTTTTGGGAAAATCTTTGTGTTCTTCATCTTATAATCGTCATTTACGCTTTTGATTAATAAAGATGCAAATGTAGTAAATTTATTTGTCAACAAATCGTAACACTCGTTACCGTATTGTCATCCCTTCTAAATTTAACTGAAATATTCCACCTCTACTTTTGCGGCAAATAAATGTAACAACAAGTAAAAGAATGAGAAATAAGCGTGAAAAGAGAGGGCTGTTGATGCTGGTCCTCCTGCTGTTCGGAAGTTTTCTTGCGCTGACGGCCCAGGCACAGACAGGCGTTATCTGCGGGACTGTAACGGATGCTAAATTTAAAGAACCATTGATTGGGGCAACCGTATCCATTGAAGGAACGACTATCGGAGCTATTACAGATATAGACGGGAATTTCCGTATTGAAAAGGTACAGCCGGGTAAGTATGCGCTGGTTGCATCTTACGTATCTTATAAAACGCAAAATATAAAAGATGTGGCGGTAGTAGCCCATCAGGAAGCAGTCGTACGCATCGAACTGTCGGATGCCGACCTCCAACTGCAAAATGTGGTGGTAGTCGCCCAGCGGAAACTGGGGACGGAGACGGCGGTATTGAATACAGTCCGCAAAAGCCTTCCCGTTGTAAGCGGAATATCCTCCCAGCAGATCAGTAAGACGCAGGATAGCGATGCTGCCGAGGTACTTCGCCGTATTCCCGGCATCACGATTGTGGACGACCGTTTCATCGTAGTCCGCGGTCTGGCACAGCGTTATAATAATGTCTGGCTGAACAATGCCACCACCCCGTCGAGCGAGACGGATAGCCGTGCCTTTTCCTTCGATGTATTGCCTTCTTCGCTGATCGATAATATGATGGTCTATAAAAGTCCGTCGGCTGAACTGCCTGCCGATTTCTCAGGTGGTTTCGTACGATTGATGACGAAGAATGTCCCAGAGGGAAATACTTTCAATATCTCTTACCAACTGGGCTTTAATACGAATGCTACTTTCCGTGATTTCCAGTTGACGAAAGGACATGCGATCGACTATCTGGGTTTCGGTGCCGGTAAACGTGCGCTGCCTTCCGGTACGCCTGCCCACCTGAACGATGTAAGCACTTCGGATGCCGCCGCCTTTACCCGCCGGGTGAATACGGGCTGGGACATCAGCCATTTCACTGCACTGCCGGAACAGAAGCTGACCTTTACCATGAACCGCCTGTTCAATATCGGCGATTGGAAGATCGGAAATATCACCAACGTAAATTATAGTACGGGATACGATTATTACGAACTGAAGAACAACAACTACCTGTCGTATGATATGACGAATGACCAGTCGTCTTACCGTTATAAATACGACGACGTGCAATATAAGAATACGACTAAGCTGGGCGCTTTGTTCAATTGGTCTTTCCTGAAAGGGAACACGAAATATGAGTTCCGTAACTTCTTTAACCAGCGCGGTTCGTCTTCCCTGACGCAACGCCAGGGTACGGACTATTATTCGGAAGAAAATATCCGCAAATGGGAATCGCTCTACACCGGACGTACTACCTATGCCGGTCAGCTGGCCGGTGAGCACCGCTGGAATGACGACGTCGATAAGGTGGACTGGACGGCCGGTTATGCCTATGCCGCCTACAATGAACCCGACCGCAAAGTGGTGAAGTCGATGGAACGCAAACAGGACGGCGAACAGAAGTATTACGTATCCGACCCCACCCGTTACTATCAGGATCTGAAGGATAACAGCTTTTCCCTGGCAACCAACTACGAGCATATCTTTACCGTGTCCGATCTGTTCAAACCGACCTTGAATGCCGGTGTATACGGTGAATATAAGAAACGTAATTTCGATGCCCGTCGTTTTGTCTACAACCTGCTGGGTAACGGTTACAACCGCTTTGCCGAATGGGATTACAGTTCGATCTTCTCGGACGAGAATATCTCTGCCGACCGTATTTATATGAAAGAAAGTACGAACAAAAGCGACTCTTATACCTCCGATAATCTGTTGGGAGCGGGGTATGTGTCTGCGAAGCTGAATTACGGGGAGAAATTGAATGCAAATGTCGGTGTCCGTATGGAGTACTACCGGTTGAAGCTGGACGGTTACGAGTCGGATGGCATTAAACCGGTGCACCTCGACCAGAATTCGACCGAGTTCTTCCCTTCCCTGAATGTGGCTTACAGCCTGACGGACAAGCAGCAGGTGAGGGTGGCGTATGGCCGTTCGGTGAACCGTCCCGAGTTTCGCGAGGTAGTCCCCTATGTGTATTACGACTTTGCTCTCGATGCCAATATCACCGGAAATGTAGATTTGAAGAATGCTTATACCAATAGTGTGGATCTGCGTTACGAGCTGTATCCTTCCCCGGGCGAGACGGTGACGATAGGCGGTTTCTATAAATACTTTGCCGATCCGATCGAGCAGACCTACCGTGAGGCGGGTTCGGGTTTGCAGTATACCTATCACAATGCCGATCGTGCCAAAGCGTTCGGAGTGGAAGTGGATATTAAGAAGCACCTGGACTTTATCGGACTGAAAGACCTGAGCTTCGTGTTCAACGGTGCTTATATCCATAGTAAGGTCTATTTCCCTGAAGGTTCTTTCGAACGCGATCGGGCTATGCAGGGACAGTCGCCTTACCTGATCAACACAGGGCTTTTCTATCAGAATGACACGAAAGGGTTGTCGGCCTCGGTTCTCTACAACCGGATCGGCAAGCGTATCGAAACGGTGGGTGTACCGGCGCAGAACCCGAACGACGATATCCCCGATATCTATGAGATGCCTCGCAACTCGCTGGACCTGAGTTTCTCGAAGAAGCTGGGTAACTATGTGGAACTGAAAGCCGGTGTCAAAGACCTGTTGAACTCGAAGATCGAGTATAAACAATTCCTGGAGCTGACAGATGCAGCCGGAGCGAAACGCGAAGTGGAGCAGTTGGTTCGCAGTTACCGCCCGGGCGTAACGGTCAACGTGGGAGTATCCGTTAAGTTTTAATTGAAATCACTTATACAAACTAAATTAGTTTTATTATGAACAAGTTTTTATTGAAAGGTGTGGCTGCCATGTTGTGTATGGCCACGATGTTTGGAAACGTAGCTTGTAGCGACGATGATCCTGTACAAGGAGGTGAAACTCCGGAAGAAAGCAAGGACGTTGTACTGGAAAACGAAATTACTTCGGATATGACTTTGAAAGCAACAGATAACAATCTGTTGAGAGGCTTTGTTTATGTAACGAAAGGAGTAACCCTGACTATCGAACCGGGTACGGTGATCAAAGGAGAGAAAGCAACGAAGGGTTCATTGATCGTTGAACCGGGTGGTAAGATCATTGCCGAAGGTACGGCAGAAAAGCCTATCGTCTTTACTTCCGACCAGGCAGCCGGTTCGCGTGATTATGGCGATTGGGGTGGTTTGATCCTCTGTGGTAACGCTCCTGTGAATGCCAACGAGCCGCAGATTGAAGGTGGCCCACGTACAGTCTATGGTGGTGACAATCCCGAAGATAATTCTGGTATTGTGAAGTATGTACGTATCGAGTTTGCCGGCTATCCGCTGGAACCGAACAAGGAAATCAACGGTCTGACTTGTGGCGGTGTGGGTCGTGGTACAACACTTGAATATATCCAGGTAGCTTTCTGTGGTGACGACTCTTTCGAATGGTTCGGTGGTACGGTGAATGCAAAGCACCTGATTGCTTACAAAGGTTGGGATGATGAGTTCGATACGGATTATGGTTTCCAGGGTAAACTGCAGTATCTGTTGGGTGTTCGTGATCCGAAACATGCCGATACATCTAAATCAAACGGTTTCGAGTCTGATAACGATGCGAACGGTTCGGGTAATGAGCCGCTGACCAACCCGATATTTTCCAACGTCACTCTGATCGGCCCGCTCTATGGCGAGTCTGCAGGTAAAGCTGAAAGCGATATTCTCTACACTACAGACGATGCGGCCAACGGCGCTAAAGGCGGCCAGTTCCAGGCTGCCATGCATATCCGTCGTAACTCGGCTTTGAATGTGTATAACTCTGTTTTCACCGGCTGGCCGTATGGTCTGTACTTACAGAATGCCAACTCGGCTGCTACGGTTAAGAACGTCATCTTCGCCGGTATGTGGGAAAATTTCAAAGACGATGCAAGCAAGAGCTATTTCGAAACAGAGGGGCTGAACAACCTGGTGTATGCTTCCAGCAACGACTTGATTGCTACGAATGCAGACTACACTTCGGTAGTGACTGCCAACATCACCGGTGCCGACTTCTCCGACGTTGTCCTGTCTGACGGCTTCTTCGAAAAGGTTTCCTACAAAGGTGCCTTCGACGGAACAAACGACTGGACAAAAGGCTGGGTAAACTGGGACCCGCAAAACACAGCTTATTAATATGATCAAAAGATTGTTATTAACATCCACATTGCTTGCCGGAAGCGCCTTAGCCATTCAGGCGCAGGACCTGGTGCTTAGCGAAGGACAATATTATACAGACGAAACGCAGACGACACCTTACACCGGCCGCTTATACGGAGTTTTACGACGACGGTATGCTGAAAATGGAGTTGTATCTGAAGGACGGCCGCCCGGAAGGCACCTATGTTATCTATTATCCGTCCGGAAAGATTGCCGAGGTCCGCTCATACTATCATGGTATCTTCCACGGGGAATGGCGAACATACAATGAGACCGGTCAGCTAATCGGCTTGGCCTCTTACAAAGAGGGCGAGAAGGATGGCCCTTGGCGCATCTGGAACGACAAAGGCATCATGCGTTTCGAAATGTTCTATACGCGCGGCAAGAAAAGCGGCGTTTGGCGAACCTGGGATGAAGAGGGGAAGTTGCTGACGGAAGAGAAGCAATAATTTATATATCAATCACGGCGTCACCTTTCAAAATACAGAATGTATGCATTGATTTTCTTGCTATGGAAGGGTGACGCCGTTTTTATAGCTGGCGTCACCAGTTTATGGTTTGAATATCAGTGTTTAGATGTGAAAAAGACAGGTGGTGATTCCGATAAAACAAAACATTTATCAGTGAGCGGATAATAGGTGAGTGGCTTGCCTTTGTTAAAGCGATGTCTTGCCTTTCTCAGGTTGCTGTCTTGCCTTACCCAAATGGCTGCCTACTCATTCTCAAATGGCTGCTTACCCATTGTCAGACTACTGCCTACCTTTTTCTAAAAAGCTGCCTACCTTTTTTGCAAAGGCTGCCGGACAATTATTTAAAATACCTATGTTTTGAATAAGAGAAGGGGCATGTTATAGTCCCAAATGGGAAAACTATAACATGCCCCTCGATTATGGAGCGAGCAATCGCTTAGCGCACCATCACCTTTTCGGTCTTGACTGCATCGGCATTGCCTTTGGCGCGGACGATGTAGATACCTTTCGGCAGGTTGAAAGTATGTTGTGTTGTATTGACCTTCATCTCTTTGACCAGCGAGCCATTCAGAGAGTAGACCTTGATGTTGCGTACTTCCTCGGTTGAGGAGACAATCACTTTACCGTTTTTGACGGAGTAGATGGCGATTGCGTTCGTGTCGATGCTTCCGGTGGCAGAGCTGCGTAGATAGTAGCGTCCGTGGCTTTCGCCGGAGAGGTCTAGCGTATAGCTGTCGCCTTCCAGCAGGGTGCTGCTGCGGGTGTAGCTATCGTAGAGGTAGAGCGGTTCGGCCAGTTGGGAGATACCTTCGATGGTGAGGCTTACGTCTCCCTTGCGGCTGTTGTAGACACCTACCGGGATGTTGTCGATGCTGCGCAGGGCATTCACCTGTGCGGTGCGGTTACCGGCAACGGAGTAGGCTACCGGTGCATCCAGTTCGGAGTCGAGCAATACCACGGCATCCTCCTGCGGCTGATAGGCGTTGTCGGCATTGTCACGCAGGGTGATTACCGAGCGACCTTTCTGTCCGTCACGTTCGGCAGTCAGCGTGAGCACGGGGGCGGTGGCTGCGTGGGAGCGGGTAGAGGGAGTTGCTTTGGCTGACGGTTTGGCTGCCATCATGTCGGTTGTGAATGTAATCTTTACTTCCTCTTTGTTTGTTTCTTCTTCTTCCGCTTGTGTTTCTTCCGGCTTTTCCTCTCCTTCATTATAACCAGCGCGTTCAACAAAGAAAGCAGTCATAGGTAGAATCAAGCCGGTCATATTGTTGCCATTTTCCGTTGCGCCAGTCCAAGGTATATCCGGAGTGCCAACAATCGCTTGTGTAGTGTTTGATTCTGTATCTATAATCCAGTATTTCCTATTTAAAGAACTGTTTTGCTTGAAGAATTCTTCCATATTCAAATAAGTCATATACGGATTACCGACCAAGAAGTGGTTGCCGTCGCTATCTTTTTCAGGAGTGAAGGTAACTTCCACTGCTGCTTTGTCTGCCATTTTACCATACTTTTCTCGGCTTGTTGGAGCAGGAGAAAGTCCGGCACGAGTCTGTGGTTCCGCTTCTTCGTAGTTGTAGGTCTTATCTGCTTTTGGCAGACGCACCAAAACATTCTGTTCTTCTACGCGGGCATAGAAACCTGTACCCAACGCGTAAGGAACCCAAACATCGTTATATTCGATGCTCCAGTTAGATTTGACGGCGTTTGCACTACCGGTTTTGTTTTCATGATCTTGATAAGCTACCGACTTATCCCAAGCCTTTTGATAGAAAGCTGGATTCCAACGGCTGTTGGTGACTCCTGTTTGATTATATGTGATATCTTCAAAAGCAGGAGTAACTTGTTTTCCTGCTGTACTAAGATCATTACCAACTTGTTTCGGAGCATACATATCTCCCGCATACACATCATATAATGGAGACGACTGCCAGTAAGGCTGGCTTTCTTTCATTTCAAACTCTACGCGTGCTGTTTGATAATCCAAGAAATGCTGGTTCATCAACGTTGCTTTGGGCTTGAAGTAGATTTGGTCTACCCTATTAATGTAGTAAGGCTTTACTACTATTGCACCATTTTCTCCCGTGTTGTTGACAGCCATGTCGTATTGAATTGTGCTATTTGAATCTGTAATTTTCAATACACCATTGTCTTTTTCTGTCAATTCTTCATCATCCTCAAGAGCCAACTCTTCATCTTCCAACACGGTTACTTTGGTGAAGTATAGGGGGGAGAGTTGGTTGGTTTTCGTTTCGCCAACTCCAATCTGATCGCTATACAACTCGTCTTTGGTGGATGCATACCAGTTCTTATCGTTATACCAAACAGGGTTGTCTTTGCTAGGAGACCATGTGAGGTATTCGGGAACGATCTTGATTCGGAGGTAAGCGTAGCCCTCGCAGGAATTAGGTATCAATTCTGCGTCTTCAATATCTTCTGTGGAAGCATATTGATATTCCCCGAAAGGAAAATAAAGATCATAAATTCCCCCTTCTTTGAAGTAGGTTGGTATATCCTTCTCCTCCAAAGTAAAAGTTAATGACAAAGAATTGTTTTTGTTATCCTGTTGCGCTATCAAAGAGTTTAATGTTCCAATTACCTGATACGTGTTATAATCTCTTAAGTAAACATTTTTGTTATTTTCTAGTGCTTTTAGTACATATTTCATTGAAGCATCTTCTTCGTTATCAGATTGCTCAGGCATTCCGAACGTAATCTCTTTTTGAATCGGAACAGTCAATGTCGTTTTGTTTTCTATGTGTGCAAGTCCTAAACGTAGCGGTACGGTATTTAATGGTATATCCTTCGGATAGTCTATATTTCCGAAACCAACATTTAGTGTAGGCACATTCGATTCCGCAGCCAATTCAAGTTCCTGAGGTTCTGTACAGAACAACTTCTTGGTTTCTCCTTCCGCTGGTAGATCTAGGTCATTACCATCACTACCCACGTAAGGCATAGCCGTTACTTTGGCTACCCAACGGAAAGAGGGAGATTTACCAAATACGAGTTTCGGTTCTTCCGTACTGCTGCCTATCAGATCTTTTAAGATTGCTTTTGCATCATCATCAATAGCTTTAGATTTTTCCACATCTTCGACTGTAAAGTTTGCAACTTTCTCTTCAGCTGTGTTGCCTAGTCCATCACGGAATGCTTTCAAAAGTGCTTGTAATGTATTATGCCCAGTGTTCTCTACTCGCTCGTTAGCCTCTTTCTCTGAGCCTAAATACCAATCAAAGGTGTATTTATATTCCTCTTTTTCATACCATGTATCAAAGTCAACCATCTCTTCACCCGTCACATTTCCAACTTTGTCTACCGGAGTGACCATCAGATTTGCATTTAAGGTATGGATAGAACCTTCACAAGTAACGCCGGTTGCCGATGTTTCTGTATCGACTTTGATTGTGATGGAGGGACTTACATAGATGACCTTCTTTAAGGCACATGGGGTATTTAAGCCGAGTACATCTTCTACAGCTGGGGCATCAGGATCGGTAGGCTCGCTCGGTTTGTTAGGATCTTCTGACTCTGCGATCTGTTTTGCGCTGAATAATACCACATAATATCTTCCTGACGCAGACGGTTCCACCGTATTGCCATCTTCATCCTTATAGATTTCGCCAGCGAAACGCAAGTCGGTATTATGCACGTCTATTTCGCTTAAGTATAACATTGCATTGTCCCCACTTCGCCAAGGGCAACGGATACGGGGGATGCCTAAACAGATGAAGAGGTCGCGGGCTGCTTTTTCATATGTTGCATATTCTGTGCTAGTAGGATTCATGATCTTATCCACATACACTTCTGTTACCAACAGAGGATTACCAATAGTTGCCGCATCTGTGGAGGTACTCCCGTCTCGCTTGCATAAGTTACTTATGATATTTTCCAAGTCTTCCACATGTGGATCATTTTTAAACCTCTCGTTCAGATCTGAGTTTCGCTTCAAATCCTCCAAGAAGTCATTCATGGCATGTACATTCATTGTGATTTCAAGTTTCTTGGCTTCTTCCTGAGTTTTAGGAACCCATAATCTTCCATCTCCATCGGTATACTTTTTCATATCCGTTTGAGCAGCTACACGCATGACATATTGTAGTCTGTTCAGTACTTCTGTATCTTCTTCTGGCTTGACTAACTCATCGTCATGTGTATGATCAACCAAGTCTTTATTGACTGAAATCCAGTTTCCTACATCTCCGTTTTCTTGTATCTCGGTAAATGCGAAGTACACATTACCAATGTTCGGGTGCATAATATCATCTACGGCTGCGTAGGGGTCGTTACCCATCAAGCCATAGCGGTATTTTCTGTAGTTGAAGTCTTGTAGCTGATCTTTATCAATCACATCCGAAGAAATATCCCACGTCATATTGCTCTGTAGTGTTTGATAGTCGGTGCTGACCATCAATACGGAGGCATCGCAAGCGTCTTCTCGCTGGGCGGTGATGGCAGGAAGTGTGCTATAGACGGAGATATCATCGATACCGAAGTCGGCACCGTTGGAACTTTCGCAATTGCTGGATATCTCCAGGATAAAATTATCCGTATCCTTGATGTCTGTCTTCGAGAAGGAAAATTTGAAAGAGACTCGTTGCCAAGCGGCAAAATCACCATTATCCTTTGTCCCTATAGCCCCACTATAATATTTAGCAAGGATGGTTTCTGTGTTATTCTCTCCTTTTCCTTTCAGGGTAAATCCTATATTGGCAGGGGTTCTGCCGGTGCCAGATGTTACATCACAAACCCATGCATTTACAATCAAGCTTGTATTCGGGCAAAGTCCGCTAATTGGTATTTTTGTAATGACACCAGGGGTTTCAGAGGCATCAACGTACATGAAATATCCGGATTGCTGACCGTTTTCCTTTTCCCATAGGCGGTCGGTGACCCATTGGTCGTATTGTGCTGGAAAATAATCGGAATATTCACCATCTTCGCCATTATATCGGATAGTAGGTAAGTTTGGATCATTACGTCCATGTCCTTCTGTAGAATATGAAATATTCGGATAGTTCAACGTTCGATATAAAGCATATTCGCCTTTCATAACTTTTAAGTCATTACCATATCTATATTGATACATCTCCGGATGGGCAAAGGCGTAATAAGACTCTACCTCTCTTTCTTCTCCTTCTATCTCTGTAGTGAAGACTTCTGTTTTGACATTTTTTAGTGGGTCATTTGTTAATAGATTCACTATATTTTGCTCATTGTTGTATAAAATCTCGTCTTCTGTCTCAAAAGAGATACGTGCCAATCTTTTATATAAGGTTGTATTTGCTTCTAAGTCATCTTCAGTAATTCCGGAATCATCAACCATGGTGACGTTCAGGAAGGATACTGGATACCAATCTGTATATGTTTGGGTGCTATTTCCCCCACGAACCTCTGCTAAAATACATGCTTTCTTGACATTTGTTGTAAATTCGTAGTTAATAATATTATTCGTTTTAGTAGAATATTTGACATCTGGATTGTTCTGATTAGGCTGGTTGCCCGTATAAGGAGACCTTGTATCCCAGTTAATGCCATCATTACTCGTATTTATCTTCCAACGTATCTCTGTCGCTTTTACCGTATTTTCATTATCATCTTGAATATAATAATTGTCTAAATCTTCCGGTAATCTGAAATTAGATGCTTTACCTTTTGGCATATATATGTCATAGGCATTTAATACATAGTTTGATTCTTTTCCTTGCTCTTTCCTTAATGGTGTAAGATCATTACTATTCTCTTTAATGCCTAATGACTCGAATTCTGTTAGCTTTGTTTTTAATAACGTTGCCCTTTCATTTGCATTCCTTAATTCATACACATGGCGGACACCGATAACTAGAGGAACAAGCGTGCCATTGCCTGATTGTGTTCTATCTGCCGCTACCGAACTGACCTCGTAAACAAGTTTCATTCCATTGCGTATATCTTCTGCACTGAATGTACAGCTTATACTTGCTGCGTTTCCGAGCTTTTGATTATTATTCGTGGCATACCATCCATAACTATTACCATATTGGGTTAATTTAGAATTATAGTTTACTGTTGGTTCTAAACGGTCGTCTATCTCCACTGTATTATTATCTTTATCTATGACATACCATCTGACATAACCATCCATTCCTGTACTTTCACCGGTCTCCTGAAAACTTACTGTCTTTGGCTCACCCGGATCTACATACAGCACATCCATAATCGTATGATCCGCTTTCACCGAATAGAAATCATTTTGCCCCCAAGCGTCCCCCGCACCTGCCATCAACATCAGGCAAGTGAGGATTAGTATATTATATAATGTATAGTGTTTCATATTATTCACCTCCTTCTATCTTTACTTCTTTATTCGTCACAACCAATGTATAAGGCAACACCACTTCGGCCCCGTCCTTCTCTGCCACTAGCACCAGCTTGATTGTTGCGCTGGCCGTGTTGCTTAGCTCTTGCAGGTTGATGGTGAAAGAGCCTTTGGTAGTGGACTCTGCACCGCTTGCTGGGTGTAAGGGAAATGCACAATCCGGTTGTTGTTGGTGTCCATTCGCACTTTTTTCCCACCACGATAAAGGGTCCTGATCTTTCGTTTCCGGTTCTATCAAATAGCCGTTGCCATTCAGATCCTTTGTGTTTTCTTCCAGTGAGGCATAACAGAAATGGTCTGTTCCTTCGACTTCGCCATCTCCACCTTCGTCTTGTGTTTTGTAATATTTCAAAGACCAGTCGTTTGTGTTATTATTCAACTTCTCCAAGCTATACGTAATCGTTACCTCTCCTGCATGGTTGGTGACGAAAGTGCGTGAAGCGATCTCTATACCTTCTAAAAATGTATATCGCTTCGGCACTCCCCCAATCGGCATATGCTTCTGCTCGAACCCAATCTTTACTTCAGCATCGGAGATGAGGATAGGTATATTCAACAGGTCGTTGCGGCGGATGAAGGAGAAATCCGTTATTTTAGGCTCTTTCTTCTCTGTCTCAAATTCCAGCACGTCGAGAGCAATTGTCATATAAGCTCCGTTGTCACCTACGCTTGCCTGATCGGTTTCGTTGATGTAGAAGGTGTAGGGGGTAGGGATGGCAGTGGATGCTATTGTTTTTTCCTGCTCGGTTGGAGTATATACATAATCACTTCCGGATACTGGAGGTGTCTGAGGCGGGAATTTAGGATTCATCAACATTTGGTCGCTCTCTCCCTGTTGTATCAATAGGTTTTCCTTCTCCGGATCGTCCTCTGCCGCATCATAAGGCAACAGCCAAATGCTTCCTGATTGGCGGAACTTGCCCATTGTTATGTTATTTATTGTAACATTGTTGCCCGTGGCATTCGTTACCTCCACCTTCACTTTGCCCAACAGACGGATTAGTGAGAGGGAAACATTGTTATCGGTTTCCTTGTCGGAGACGATTTTAGACTTCATGTAGCTGCTCATGGGGATGTACTGTTGCTTGTTATTGGTATATTCGGTGAGTGCTAGCAGTGTTGCTTCCGTATCTCTGAAGTCGGAGAATGTCTTGCTTGCTGTAACTAAACTTTCCAGTTCCTCGATAACTGTCTCCCCATTCTGCAAATGCTTCAAATTAGCAAACGCATAAAACCGGTATGTTTCGCCAATCAATAGCTCTACGCCTACTTCATGCGTATTGTTGTTGTCATCTAATTGTTTACCAACATCTCCTAAGGTATTCGACAATACTTGTTCGACCTTATCCTTGTTCTTATTGCCATCATTCACGACAACAATCCACCAGTCATCGATATGGCGTTCATATTCCTCATCGTCTTCTTCGCCGGAAATGTCATTGTCGGCATCGCCGTCGGCTCGCGTATAGCTGGGGGTGGAGTTGTCTAATCCGCCCAGCGTAATCGTCAGCTTCGCGTACTTTGTTTCGGGTATTTCCGGCTCGCCGCCATTCTCCTTCGAGCAGGAGGGGAGCAGAAATAGCAAGAGCAGTAGCGTGGGGGCTACTGCTTTTACGGTTTTATATATGTTATGTTTCATGATGATAATGTTTTTATAGTTCACCTTGGTTGATTCGGATGACCCAGTCTTTCACCTGGACTTTCAGGCAGGTGTAGCGTACGATGGGGACGTCGGGATCCGGTACAGGGTCCGGTACAGGGTCCGGATCAGGTTCGGGATCCGGTTTGTCCGGATTTTCGGGGTCCGGGTCTTCCGGGTCGGGATCTTCGGGACCAGGATCAGGCTCCTCAGGATCGGGATCCGGTTTGGGGTCGGGGCAATCCGGGCAGTAGGTCGGGGTCAGGAAGAAGACGATGGAGTATTCGTCCTGGCGGTCGAGGTATTCCTGTGCGCTGATGGCGTGGCCCTCCATCTGGGTAAGGAGCAGGTAATTGTTGAGGTTGATGTTGAGCACGTCCTTTTCCCAGTCTTTGTGGCGCACGATGAGGCGGTAGTTTTCGCCTGCCATCAGACGCATGGTGTTCATTTCTGCTACGGCGACGGTCTGCATGGCGGGCTTGCCCATGATGCTGTCGCCCTCGGCGATGTTGACGTTTTTAGTCATGTAAGGGAGGTAGGTGATTACAGGGTCTTCGAGCAGGCTGTTGTCGTAGTCCATATATCCGTTGTCTGCCTTGATCTCGAAAGTGAAATCGCGTACGTCCATGCAGTTGCCGTCGGTGTCCTGCAAGACGAAGCGCAGTTTGTTTGTGTTTTTTGCGAGGCTGATGGTTTTGTCTTCGTGTTTGTCGCGCGTGATGACCAGTGTGTCGAGGCTGTGCCACAGGGGTGAGAGTTCGTCCCGTTGCGTAGCATCGGCTTCACGTAGGGTGCGCAGGCGCAGATCCTGTAGCGTGGTCGTGCCGGGGGTGAGTTCCGGCATGGAGTAGGACTGTTCGCTCAGGCCTGCCCAGGTGACGGTGTAGTAGGTACCCGGTTCGAGGTCGAGCTTGATATTGTTTGCTTTCAGGGCGTTGCCGTTGAAGTCTTGCTGCATGATGTAATTACCTTTGTTGTCGCAGATAAACAATGTGGCCCGTTCGACCTCATGCTGGAAAGCGTCGGCAAATTTCATGTTGTAATCGTAGACGAAGTGCAGCCGGTATTCGCAAGGTTTGAGCGAATCGTCGGAGAAGTAATCGCAGGCTGTCAACCCCATGCCTGCTATCATCATCGTTCCGATTGTTTTTGTAAATCTTGTTGCTATATTTCTCATGTTTCGTTAAACTTATTTTGTTTTCTGCCAAAGATAATTTGGTAAAGAAGTCAGGTATCAGATACCCGGAGGCCTCTGTCGGGGCACGGGTATCTGATGAGGTATATGAAATGTTTAAATTGGAGCGGTCGTTAGAGAACGATGTTGTCGTTCTTACGCTCTTTCCAGTTCAATACGTTAACATTTACGTTGAAGTAGAATGTCGGGCTTTCCGGATCTACTGGCGGGTCTGTCACTTCTGAACCCGGTAGTCCCCATCTGCCAACCTTAGTTACTGTCAAGTCGTAGATGTTGTTACGAACGATTGCAAACTCCATAATACCTACGCTACTAACATCATTGTTATTAGCATGCTTAATCCAGTAAGGATAGTAGCAAACGCCATCTTCGAATACGCTTACTAATTTGTTGAATATGGCTGCTCCTTCAGCTGATTTCAAGTAATCAGGAAGATTTGAGGCTCCTAAAGTCTCAAGTGTTGTATTCTCTTCCACTTGCTGACCGTCTACAGCGTTGTATTCGTCTATCTTTTTATTTAGATATGCGATATACCCGAACGGGTCAGCAACATTTAAAGCGCCTTTTATATTGGAGTACAGGATGGTCTTAGCTTCCGCTTTGAATGTTTCATATGTAATATTATTTACCTGTTCAGTTGTCATAACTTGATTAAAGATAGCTTGTTCGCTTTCGTAGACATTGCCTTGGTAGACGCAGAAAGTTGTACCATCGCTGTCTTTATCCAAATCTGCATAACCGTTACCACTATCTCCACCAGCGTCATACACCACCGTCTGACCAACCGTGCCAGCATTATTCACCCACACTTTCGGGAAATAAACAGCTTTAAACAAAGCACCGGTAACATATCCTTTTTTAGAAAGGGTTTGATCAGCAATGTTTTCCATCGGGTAGCCGAGGGTTATTTGACTAGGTATTGTAGTTTCTGATGATTGGGCAAGAGCTATTGTATTCTGTAATGCGGTTACCGCGCCTGTACTTGTTGCTTGATCTGCTGCTCTTCCTCCCCACAAAATATCATAAGTAATTCCACCTTGGAAGTAGTTGGTATATGTTAACGTCTTAGTTGCACTCCCAATCGGCTGAGTAACGCCTGCTGCCTGGATCTGATCCAACTCTAGTAAAGCTATTGCATCGCCTGCCCCAGTAGTTTTTTTCCCTCTTGTCCAAGGATCAACTACATAATTCTCTGCTGCATTGGCTGAACCTTCTTCGTCTCCCAAATAAATATCATTGGTGTCATCATCTCCTAATTCATCATCCTGATCACCACCTGTTACTCGTTTCAGCAAATAAGAGCCACTGCTCAGATTGTTTATGAGAGCTACGTGGTCCAGGCGGGCTTTACCGAGTTCAGTGTTGCCATCTGTACCTACTTTATGTGTATAAAAGAAATCATAACCATCCTGCGTAGGAGTAGTAATCGGATTCAATCTCACCTTTGCAGCCAAGCGTTCTACATGGAGAGCGGTAGTTCTTTCTTCTGCAGCACTCTCGTTTGCGTGTAAAGTGACTTTTTCTCCTTCTTCCTTATGGGAAGACATGATAAAGTTTTCATTACTAGTGTGTACTTTATCCACTAAATAGTTGGCAAGGACCTCACCGGTTGTTATTTGGGGATTTGTTGTTCCTTGTTTAGTCACCAAGTTATATAAAGTCTCACCCATATTAGCCACAGTAATTACTCCGTAGGTATTGCCGTCGAAAGATTCTCCCTGCTGGGTAACACTCACTTCAACCATCACTCCGTGTTTATGCCAATCATCATCTCCATTTGTCTCTGCGCCGGCAGTTGCATAACCGGCTCCTACAATAGTAGAGGTTTTCACCAGTTTATATTCATTTCCAGTGGTGGCACTTGTATTCTTAAAAAGAATCAAGGTTACATTATTTATTTTGTATTCATTTGCAGTACCTTCTTCTCCATTCGGGGTATCACCATCTTCTCCGGCAGTGGGAGGGACAGCAGGATCACTATCGGCCTTTGTCTCCACTCCGTTATTGATGGCAATTTTCACGTAGCCTTTTTCTCCACTACCTTCAGTTCCATTTCCTTTGCCCGACTCATCCAAATCATCCGAGCAAGACACCGCTGCGCAAGCGAAAGCGAGTGCCCATAATGTACTTTTAAGTTTCATATTCATGTTGTTTAAAGTTTATTTATGTATTGATAATTAAGTTGTTAATAGTGTACTCCGATATGTGCGGCAGCAGTGTGCCGAGACCTGCCGGAGTAGTGTTCTGACATCTGCCGCAGATGTGCCCAGAGATCTGCGGCAGATGTCAGCACAGATCTGCTGCAGATGTCGGAGCATCGCTGCGGCAGGCCTCGGAAGGGCCATTCGAGGGGTTCGCCTATTCGATTACGGGGCGGTCGTCCTCTTCTTCTTTTGTCGTGTTGTCTTTCTTTACGCGGGTGAAGGTCATCGCGCTGCGGACAGCTTGTATCACCTTGCCGGGAAGGAATGAGACGGACGGCTTCTTCATCATCGTAGCGGCGTCGAACTCGTCTTCGGTGGCGGCTCCCTTGCTGCCCACGGTGGGGCGGAAGGTGCCCAGCTCGCCGACTTGCACCGTACGGCCCTCCTTGATGTGGCGGGCTATATGCCTGGGCAGGCGATCGAGACAGGATTTGACATCGGCACTTGTCAGCACCGTTTCTTCGGCAATGCCTTCACAGAGTTCTTCGAAACCGACAGTTCCGTTGTTCACCAGTTGGGCAAAATACTTGACCGCATCTTCCGGTGCGTCTTTGGAGAAGTCTTTGCGCTTCACCAGTTTGTACTTGGCACTCATGATTCAGGTTGTTTTCGTTGTTTAATTAAAAAGTTGATTGTTATCGCATCAGCTTCACGAGTTCCAGGTTGGCAGTTGCGGCTTCGGACACTTCCGGTTGGGAGGTGAGGCGACTGAGTGCCGTTTCGGCATCGGCCCATCGTTCGTCGAGCATTAAGAGGATCGCTTCGGCCAGCTCCTTCTGGGCGGAAGGGGCGGCTTTGGCGAGGTAGCGTCGCGCCTTGTCGGCCTGGCGGTTTTGTAAGGCGATGTTGGCGGCATTGAGGTTCGAAACGGGGTCGTCGGGATACATGCGGACGGCTATTTCGAACACTTCCTTAAATTCGTCGCTTCCCGCCGGATAGGTCAGCGCCACGCGGTGCATCTCTTCGAGGCTGAGCTGCGAAGGGTCGCGGTAGATGATGTCGCGGGCTTCGTCGACGGTGAAGTTGCGTATGTTGTATTCCACCACATAGTCGGAATGACGCAGGGCGGGGTAGATGTCTGCCAGGATTTGCTTGTAGGCTGGGAGTTGCTTCAGCTTCCATTCGCGGGCGTCCGGGTCGGCGGGTTGGTCGGCACGGATGATGGCGAGGGCTTCGTCGCGGCCTTCGATCGTGGAGGCGGCGAGGCGGGTTGCCAATCCTTCCCAGTCTTCGGGCACGGAGGTTACATCGCAGGGCACGTTGCTGAAGTCGTACAGCTCTTTCACGTAGGCAAGCAGGGCCTGGGCGCGTCCTTCCGCCAGGCGCCGGTTGTTGGCGTAGGCGCCTTCGGGCGAGGCGAAGCCTTTGATGGCCACGTGTGTGATGGTGGCGTTGCTATTGCTTTTGACTGTCTCGATGGTGTTGCGTATGGCAGCGAGTTCGCCGGGGTTCTTACGGTAGTCGGGGCGGATCACGGTGCTGCCTACGGGGAAGTCTAGATAGGCTTGCCCGTTGAGGGCGCGGCGTTTCACGGCTTCGGCTGCCGGGGCGATGAAGGCGGGAACAGGCTTGACCTCGGGCATCGACAGGTTGACGGCGAAGAGGTGTGCCTTTTCGTTCTGAAGGTTCTTCCAGCCACAGCCGCAGAGGTCGGTCACCATCGATACGTCGGCGCGGTTCATCCATGGGCGGTAGGGCACTTTCACGAGGTAGTCTATCTGTTGTTCGGCGTTGTTTTTGCGGCGTACTACCACTTCGCCGGGCTGCACGAGGGCTTTACCGTCGCGGCGTTCGTAGGCTATTTGGCGGGTGCGGCCGTTGACTACCAGTGGGGGCAGTGCGAGCAGGCTGTCGCCTTTTTGCAGGAGAGGGGTGCAGAGCACGGTGCGGTTGCTGCCCAGCTGCATTTGGCTGATGTCGATATGCATGTTCACCACCAGGTCGTTGCCGGAGCGTTGCACGGACTGGCGTTCGACGGTGACGGGCGACTGCGCTTGCAGGGCTGAGGCTGCGCATAATCCCATCAATAGAGTGCTTATAGTCTTTTTCATCATACGGTTCATTGTTTGTTGTTAGAATAGATAAATGAAGTTGAGTGCTGCCTGCGTGGGTCCGAAGTAGTTTTTGTGTCGGTTCGTCTCGCGGTTGCCGCATTCGGCACAGGGGTAGCGGTCGTATTCGAAGTAGATGTAGCCTACGCCCACGGTAGCCTCCAGGCTCCAGTGTTTGGAGAGCATCCACTGGTAGCCGTAGCTCAGGCCTACGCCTGCTCCCCAACCTTCGCGACGTTCGCCTTCGAGGTCGAGCAGTTTCGCGTCGGCTACATTATATAAATAGTAGGGGACGTGCAGACCGAGGAAATGCCCGTTGTTTGCTTCGCAGAACCAGTAGCGCAGTTCGGGCTGGATGCGCAGGTGCTTGAGCGAGCGGTCATAGGTACCGTCGTCGTTCTTGCCGTCGAAGGGGTTGAAGCCGGCTTCGATGTCGAGGCTCCATTTCTTGGCCAGGCGGAACTCCAGTCCGGCATTGAAGGTGGCTGTTCCCCAATAAGGGATGTTTGTTTTGATGCCAACTACCGGCGCCTTGCTTTCGGGTACTAGTGTCTGAGCTGAAAGAGTAGAGACCAGGAAGCTGAAAATCAGTAAGAGGAAGTTCTTCATCATATAGCTGTTATTTATGGGTTTTTATATTTGTTGATATTCCGGAGTCCGGTCGTTTTCGTTCAGCCGTTTCTTCAGGTCGCTGCCGACGGTGAATTTGACAGTGAGAGAGGGGTCGAGTATACAGGGATTTCCGTTCTGAGGGTTGCGTACAGGGCGGGGCTTTTGTCTCTTGGGTAAAAATGTACCGAAACCACGGATGGATACTTCTTCATTCTGTTCCAGTACCTCCGTGATGGATTCAAGCAAGGTGTTGACGAATAGGTTGACCTTGTATTGGGGAATCCCTAACTTTTCAGACACTTTGGATTCAAGGGTTCTTTTATTCATACTAGTGTGTTGTTTTATTAAAACTTATTTATGAAATAAGTTTTTCTACTACGAGAAAAACCACACTGAAGGGGAAAAACAGGAGACGATGAGACGGTTTTTTCTTTTATTTTATCTTTCGATTGTGTTTAAAAGAGTATAAATCTACTGTTATATTCATATAACAGCTGTTAAAACACAAGAAAGACTGACCGGTCATATTCTTATTGAAGCAAATACGATTATTACCGGCTAAAAATTGTAAATCATAAGTCAAAAACTAATACCCTATTCTATTTATTCCCGATACACACAAAAAAAGTATCGATTTTTTCTTTCTTTATTCTTTTCTTTTTACCTTTGTGAGTGCCTAACTATTAGATGATTAGGCAAAATACAATAAGAATCAACGTTTATTACGCAATTATTCTTATTTCATAAATAAGTTCCTTCAATCCCTCTCCAATCTATGTTTTTCGGTTTATTCCTCAGTATCTCACAAATCGGATCCGTGATCTTTCGATTGGCCAGGTCGAGTTCCGGCTGGTCAAGTCGGTTGAAGTAACCCCGGGTCGTTTTTTCGTTCGTATGTCCCAGTGCCTGACTGATCACGGCTATATCCACGTGCTGACGACGAGCTTCGGAGGCCCAGGTATAGCGCATTACGTAGGATGTCAGGTTTGTATGAATATCCAACAACCGGCCCACCTGTTTCAAGGTTTCGTTATGGGCAGACAGCATAGACTTATACTGGTGGTGAGTGGCAGAAGGAAACATTATCGGGAAAAGGTAGTCCCTGTCGGATGATTCGTATTTACGGAGGATCTGCCACATGCCGGAGGTGATTTCGATGCGTATCCCGATACCGGTCTTATGGCGGTTATACACGATGGCTTGTCCATGTATATTCTTTCGGGTCAGATGCACTATGTCCACAAAAGGCATGCCGTATGCCATAAAGCTGAAAAGAGCCAAATCTGTTGCCAAAGCCAATTCGGGGCGGTCACGAAAATCGACTGTCGCCATTTTTTTCACTTGTTGATCTGACAGAGGCTTTTTGACTGTTATGTCCCTCTTTAGTTTCAATTTCTGAAACGGCTGGGTCTTATTTTTGAAGAGTTGTTCGCCGACGGCTGCATTGTATACGGCTCGGAGACTGCTCAGATAGCTGTTGACAGAGTTAATTTTTAATTGTTTTGCCTGTAGATAGGTTTGGAAATCGTTCACCATGGTAGGGGTGATGTCGCAGATTGGGATATCCTTGTTCCCCTGGAATGTGACGAAATGCCGGGCTACTGCCAGATAGAGATCAGCAGTGCTGTCTTTGCCTATCAACCGCTTGCTTTCTGCTCGCTGTTTGATATACTCATGTAGTAAAATACTTTTTTTCTTAGGGTTGCTTTCTTTTGTTGTTTCCATACGCAGTTGTTTATATCAGAAATTACTAAGATATAAACCTTTTTGGGATGGGGATTGTTTGGGAGGGAAAAAGAGTAGGTGTGTTCTGTTTTGCAAAACATTTATAATATGGCACACAGGAATGCATATAGCTTAAAAGCATCTGTGTGCCGTATTCTTTCTATTCCTCTTCCGAATCAAAATCGAAATCAAAGTCGAAGCCGTCGTCCATTACTCCCGGATCAGTGAACTGTTCCAGTTCGCGACGGTCTTTCTTTGTCGGGCGGCCCAAGCCGCGAGCACGGTCTACGAAGCCGGAGATTTTGTTCATTTCCAGTATTTCGTATTGGTCTGGTGTCGTGACATTTTCCAGGTAGTCCGGAACCAGTTTGGCTCCCATCCGGCGTTCCGTCAGTGCCAGTACTTTGAAAGAGAAGGTTACAGGCGGCTTGCGCACCTGAATCACTTCGCCGACTTTGATCATGCGGGACGGTTTTACGGTGACATTGTTTATCATGACCCGGCTTTTCTTGCAGGCTTCCGCTGCGATTGTCCGAGTTTTAAAGATGCGGGTTGCCCACATCCATTTGTCTATTCTTACTTCGTTCATAACAATTTCAGTTGACAGTTGACAAATGACAGTTGACAGTTACTTGATGATAGGAGTGTGAAGCCTATCTGTCAACTGTCAACCGTCATCTGTCAACTATTTATTATTGTATTGGTTCATCGTGATCTGTACTCCCGCCAGGCAGAAGCTCTTGACGATCTCGATGGCCCGTTTCAATTTTTCCGGCATCAGTTCCAGTTCTTCAGGCGGAAACTTGCCTAAAACATAATCTATTTGTCCGCCGCGGGGAAAGTCGCTGCCTATACCGAACCGCAGGCGGCTGTATTCCTGTGTGCCCAGGAGCTGCTGGATGTTTTTCAGTCCGTTGTGACCAGCGTCGCTGCCCTTCGGTTTCAGGCGTAAAGTACCGAAGGGGAGAGCCAGGTCGTCTACTACGACCAACAGATTCTCTACAGGAATGTTCTCTTTTTGTAACCAGTAGCGGACAGCATTTCCGCTCAGGTTCATAAATGTATTCGGTTTGAGCAGGATCAGCTCGCAGTTCTTTACCCGCATCCGGGCAACTGCTCCGTAACGCTCTTCTGTGAAAGGTACTCCGGCTTCTTCTGCCAAAGCATTCACGACACGGAAACCGATATTATGCCGCGTACCCCAGTATTCAGAACCTATATTACCAAGTCCGGTTATCAGATATTTCATGATTTTTGCATTATTATATAATATAAGAAAGGGAAGAACATTCTCCTGAACATTCCTCCCTCACGTTATTTGGTATTCCCTTTTTCAGATTACTTACCAGCAGTAGCTTGAGCACCACGAGCGGCACGAGTCAACTGAACGGCGCAAACAACAGCGTTCTTTGCATTGGTCAGTTCTAGACCTTCGAAGTGTAAAGCACCCACCTGCATAGACTTACCTAAGCCCAGGTGATCAACGTTGATAGTCAGTTTTTCAGGGATCTGAGTGTAAACAGCTTTTACTTTCAGCTTTCTCATACGTAATGTCAGCTTACCACCGGCCTTAACACCTTCGGCGTGACCAGTCAGAACAACAGGAACTTCCATTGTTACCGGTTTGTTTTCTGAAACTTCCATGAAGTCCATGTGTATGATAGCATCGGTTACTGCCTGGAACTGGATATCTTTAACGATAGCCATAGTCTTTTTTCCGTCGATGTTCAGTTCAACAGCGAAGATTTCCGGAGTATAAACCAGTTTACGTACACTGTCGACAGTTACTGTAAAGTGAGTTACTTTTTCGCCACCGTATAATACAGCAGGGATTTCCTGATTTTTACGCATAGCTTTCAAAGCTCTTTTCTGATCAGAAGAAGTAGCAGCTACTTCTCTTCCTTTTCCTTCTAATTGGAATGTCTTCATTTCTTTAATTTTTTGTGTTACTCAAAATTAGTATTTATGCTTCCTAATTTTCCCATCACACGTACGGGGGTTAAAAGCGGTGCAAAGGTATGTTTTTTATTAATACGTTCCAACTGTCCCGTGTATATTTTTTTAATCCAGTAGATTACGGGAACGAAGCAATGTCTCCGTATCGTCCCAGAGCTTGACTTGTGCCGGATGGTTTCGGATACGTTCCGACAGCTTTTTCTCTTTGCTGTTGGCGTAGCATGCACCACTTTTATCGTTCACATCTTCCGACAGAGCAAGGTGTATGGCTGTCGCTGCTCCTTGCAGCGGTGTTTTGATGAAAGGACGGAATAGGATATCTGTCAGCGGGTCGAACCAGGCATTCATCGTGATCATATTCGTACTGACGATACCAGGGTCGGAGGCGTTGACGGTAATTCCTTTTTCTTTTACCCTTTCCGCCAACTCGCGTGTAAAGAGCAATAAGGCGAGTTTGGTATTTCCGTACACCGATATCCGGTTGAAGCGTCCGTTCTTCCCTTTCGTGAAGAAGTCGGATTCTATTTTACCGATGGCGTACGTGCAGGATACTGTATTGACGATACGGGTTCCCTTATGCATCAGGGGAAGCAGTAACCGGGTGAGCAGATACGGACCGACGTAATTAACGCTGACAATCGTTTCCAATCCGTCTACTGTAGGACGGATATGGGTGGTCAGAACTCCGGCATTGTTCATTAACCGGCTGACCGGGCGTCCTTCCGCCAGTATCTTTTGTGCGAAAGCATGGACGGATGATAAAGAGGAGAGGTCTATCCCGCGGACCTCTATTTGCTTATTCCCGCTTTCTTGTTTTATACGTTCGCAGACCTGATATGCTTTCTCCGGTTCTTTACACGCCATGATGATCTGAAAACCGTCTTTGGCCAGTGCCAGGGTGATCTCTTGTCCCATGCCCCCGTCGGCACCGGTTATAATGGCTATTCCTTTTTCCATTATTATTTATACTCCAGTTTTTCTATTTCTTTGACAATACTTTTAGGTAGATTCTGCATATGTTTATGGCAAGCCATTTCCAGTGAATACATACGGGCAATGCAATAGTTGCTGTGACCGCAGTCGCAACGGGCCTGTTCGTCTTCTTTCATATGGTTGACGAAAGCCGGGTCGTTGAGCAATGCACGTGCCATGCTGACAAACTCGAATCCGTGGCCGAGCACTTCCTCTATCTTTTCACGGGAGATAAGGCCGCCGACATATACAAGGGGCATTTTCAGGGCTGCCCGGAACTTCAGTGCATCTTCCAGGAAATAGGCTTCCTTGAATGGTTCGGTAGGTATCATCAGGTGACCTGCCATCCGAACGCCAATGGGCAACCAGCCGTTTGGCATGTAATGGGTCATTGTACGGATAGGCATGGCTCCCCGCATGACGTACATAGGAGCACGGCTTACAAATCCCCCGCTCAGTATCAGGGCATGTACGCCGCATTGGTTTTGCAGGGTACGGGCGACTTCCAACGTCTCGTCGAGTTCCATGCCGCCTTTAAAGCCGTCGCGCATATTCATCTTTACCAGGACTGCCATATCCGAACCGGCAGCTTTCATTACCTCTTCCATACACATCTTCATGAAACGCATCCGGTTTTCCAGGCTTCCGCCATATTCGTCTTTCCGGCGGTTGGTATAAGGAGAGAGGAACTGGCTGATCAGATAACCGTGTCCGGCATGTACTTCGACGGCATCCATTCCTGCTTCGCGGGCGAGGTGAACTGCCTGGCCGAAGGCTTTTGCTATGGCTGCTATCTCTGATTGTTTCATCCCACGAACGAAAGTCGGAGAATAGATGTTGAATCCTGTAGAGGCGGAAATAGGAGTGCATCCGCAGATGTTTTTGTGAGACATATTTCCGCAATGTCCGATCTGTATGGAAGCGGCAGCGCCCTCTTTATGGATGGCATCTGTGATCTTCTTCAGACCGGGTATAATTTCAGGGCGTAACCACAACTGACGTTCGAATGAAAGTCCGCTTTGTGTTACAGCGGCATAGGCTAATGTAGTCATGCCGATTCCGCCGGCTGCCACAGAGGTATGGTAGTTATATAACATTTCCGACGGAGCGTTCCCCGGGCACATACTTTCGAAAGCGGCCGCTCTGATCGTACGATTTCTGAGCGTGAGCGGGCCGATAGAGGCCGGGGTGAATAGCATAGATTCTTTATTCATATTAATAACCAGTTATTTGTTGTCGTATTTTGTATAATCACATCAGTAAATAAATGGGATAATTCGTTTCCGGTTCCCGACTTCTTTGCCGAACATGGCTTTGTACTTGTGCCAGATCGTATTGGCACGCGGAACCAGGTTGGCAAATGTCCACCAAGCGAACAATGCTCCGCTGGCGCTCCAGGTTAGGATGGCAAAACCACACCATTCCACCAGTTCGCCAAAATAGTTGGCGGAGGTTACGTAGTTGAACATACCTCCTTTGGGAAGATAATGATTGGTGTCGCCCGGCTTGCGGAGATGGCGGACGATATAGTCAGACCGCCAGTTGATCCACATGCCGCTGAAGAACATCAGTGTTCCGATAATGAATTGCGGAGTGGTCAGCCATTGGCTCGAATACATATTTTCGGGGGCGAGGTAAAATATCCACATGCCTTGTATGTAACCGTTCAGCAGGTTGAAGACAATCCCCATTGTCATAATGCCCACAGGCATTTTGCTCTTACCTTTGATCAGTAAGGGGAATATAAATGCTCGTTGCAGGTAATGCAGTTCGAAGAAGAGGAAGAAGAGTAGGGGAACGGTTTCAAGTTGCCGTTCGGACTGGCTCCAGAGGAAGAGCATCACCCCAAAGACAGGTGCTTCCATACAGATCCAGGCTATTTTGTTTGGAATAGGGATACCCCATTTTTTGTCGAATAACATGCCGTATCCGGCTTCTACGAAGTAAAGGGTAACAAAAACAATGGCGGCAATGACCGCCATTATAATCAGCAATATATTAAACTCATCAAGGGTCATTTTAAATCGAGTAATAAGATTATGCTTCTTTATGTAATGTTTTATAGTGGTTGTATTTCTCGAATACAGCCTTTTCGAGTTCCTTAAATGTACAATCCAACGCACGGTCGGAGATACAAATAGGCGATCCGTAGTATTGAAGCTTCAGTTCCAGGGAACGCTTCTTGCTACGTGTGGGCTCCCGGTCAATATATTCGTTCGGATTTTTTACCTTCAGCACGATATATTTACGTTTCAGGTTGCTAAGGTCGTCCATTATTTTGATATTGTCAACATCTTTCCACAAAATTGTGCCTATCCGGTTGCCTGTCGATATATCATTGATCCCCTCGTCGGAGATATAGATCGCCTTGAAACTTTCGCGGGTTAGGAATGAATAGCTGATTAAGCAGAAGAATGTCGTGAGTAAAGCAAAGACACCGATGAAGATAAAGACAAAACGTCCTTCCCCGTATTTGAGGTCATGAGCAGCATACAAAGCTCCGGCACCGATCAGGGCAGAGAGGAGCGTTGTCAGGAACAATCCTCTCTTTTTATGCCTGCTCAATTTGAATGTGATTGTAGAAGGTGCTTCCATAACTGTCAAATTGATTTTTCAATGTTCCATACGAATGCACGTAGTCCCTGGGCTTCTGTCTGCATATCCATTTTGTGGAGCAGGTCCAGGAAAGGATCGACTTTTTCGTCGTCTACCATTGCCAGTATGGCTGAGTTGAGGGTTGGCCAGGCATGGCTACCGTAATGAGGTTCGCCTTTTTGGCTGCCGCGTCCCTGCACTGTTTCCCAGAAAGTAAATCCGCGAATGTTGCTGCGATCCATAATACTGAGGATCATTTCGTAGTAAGCCTGATTGAATGATATGAATATAGCTTTCATTGTTCTTGTATTTTAATGTTATATTCGGGAATAACCGGTTCCCAGCTTAGGGAGTGGCTGTCTCTCTTATCTGGGAAATACCTATTCCCTGATAAGGGAGATTGTCACTCCCGGTTCTGTTATTTTATAATTGTTCCAGATGATTCAACCTGGCGATCTTACGGCGGCGGCGTTTTACACCGTTTCCGGCAAATACGCAATATACCGTCGGTACGATAACCAGTGTGATCAAAGTGGATACTGAAAGTCCCCATGCAACCGTCATACCCATCGAGCGCCACATTTCAGCACCTTCACCTGTACCGATAGCCATCGGGATCATACCGAGTACGGTAGTCAGGGTGGTCATCAATACCGGACGGAGACGGGATTTACCGGCAGCAACTGCAGCAGTAAGAATACTCATTCCGCGTTCGCGGCACAGGATCGTGTAGTCGATCAGCACGATACCGTTCTTTACAACGATACCCATCAACATGATTACACCGATCAAAGCCATCACCCCGAGTGGCGTCTGTGTGATTGCCAATCCCAGAATTACACCGGTAAAAGCAAACGGGATGGAGAACATGATCACGAACGGGTCGGTTAACGACTCGAACTGGGCTGCCATCACAATAAATACCAGGATGATGATCAATACCATCAATATACCCAGGTCGGTAAAGGTATCCTGCTGGTCTTCGAATGTACCTCCCAGCTGCCAGCTTACATCAGACGGGATATCCATCTTCTTCAGCTCGGATTGAACGGCAGACACCAGGTCGCTTAATGCAGCACCCTGACCGACAACGGCAGATACGGTGATAAGACGTTCACGGTTCTTACGCTCGATAGTCGGCGGTGTCATACGTTCTACAACTTTACCTACATCGCGGATACGAACCCCTTGTCCGGCATTGTTATAGATCATGATATTTTCGATATCTTCGATAGACTGGCGGAATTCGGGAGCATAACGTACTTTGATATCATACTCGTCACCGTCTTCACGATACTTGGAAGCGGTGGAACCGTTGATACGGTTACGCAGGTATAAAGAGGCTGTCGTAACGTTCAGGCCATTCATAGCCAGTTTTTCGCGGTCGAAGTCTACCTGGTATTCCGGGATATAATCTTTACGGCTGATGTTAACCTGTGAACATCCCTTCAATCCTTCCAGACGTCTTGATAGATCTGCAGCAACAGCATCTGTCTTGGCAAAGTCGAAACCGTAGATTTCTATATCCACAGCGTTCTCACCACCCATAGAACCGGACTGGCCGCCAGCCAAAACCTTGTACTCTTTAATCTCGGAGTATTCAGCCAGGTCCTGACGCATCATATCACAAATCTCGATCAAACCTCTTTCACGGTCGCCGACACTGCTCAGGTTGACATTCATTTCTATGATGTGCGAACCGTTGTCGCTCAACTGGGCAAATGTGTTATCCGTATCAGCCTGTCCTTCGGTGAAGTTCAGTACCAGAATTTCCGGGTATTTCTCACGGAACTGTTTGTCGATACGCAAAGCCAGATCGCGTGTGATCTCCTGGCGGGTACCGATGGGCATTTCGATCGTGATACCGATACGGGCATTATCCTGGGTCGGGAAGAACTCAGTCTTAATCATAGGGATCATCATCATGCTGCCTGCAAAGATCAGGAAGGCACCGGCAATAACTGTTTTACGATGACGTACTGCCCAGTCCAGGAAACGTGCATAAGCAACATCCAGTGCATTCAGTGCTTTTTCAATAGGAGTGAAGAACAAAACGTACAGACGTCCTTTTTTCGGATCGAGACGTAACAACTGCGAACAAAGCATCGGTGTCAAAGTCAAAGCTCCGACTGTCGATACGATCATGATGATACTAACGATCCAGCCTAACTGTTTGAAAAGGATACCAGCCATACCGGTCACCATTGTCAATGGCAGGAATACTGCCAACATAGTCAATGTAGAAGCAATTACGGATATAGCCACCTCGTTGGTTGCGTGTACGGCTGCCTGCTTCGGTTTACTACCTCTTTCAATATGCGTCGTGACATTCTCCAATACCACAATGGCGTCATCCACCACCATACCGATTGCAATAGACAATGAACTTAACGAGATAATGTTCAGTGTATTGCCGGATGCCAGCAAATAGGCGAATGCGGCGATCAGTGAGATCGGGATCGTCAGGATAATGATAAATGTCGCTCTCCAGCGTCCCAGGAAGATGAATACCACCAACATAACGACAATGAAAGTGATCATGATCGTTTCCTGCAAACTGTCGATCGTATTCAGGATGTTGGTCGAGGTATCGACGATCACACCCAGTTGTACGTCGGATGGCAAACTGGCCTGTATTTCCGGCAGTTTTTCGTGAACTTTCTTAGCGATATTCACCGAGTTTGCTCCGGACTGCTTCTGGATAACGATCATACCCCCCTTACCTCCGTTGTTGAAGGTTTCCTGGGCACGTTCTTCGATATAGTCTTTTACCTGTGCAACGTCGCGCAGATACACATTCTTACCGTTGTTGCTTCCTACCACCAGGTCCAGCATTTGGTTGGCATTGGTAAATTCACCTTGTACACGGAGCGTATAGGTGTTTGAACCGATATCTATGCTACCACCCGGCGTATTGCGGTTCTCCTGTGCAATGATAGAGGAGATTCCCTCGATGGTCAGCCCGTAAGCTTCCAATTTGTAAGGGTCGCAATATACCTGTACTTCACGGATCGGAGCACCGGAAATAGATACGGCACCTACTCCGCTGATACGTGCCAGCGGGTTGGATACTTTATCGTCCAGGATTTTGTAAAGGGCGTTGGTACTTTCCTCTGCTGTTACCGAAAGCAACAGGATTGGAATATCGTCGGTACCGAACTTAAAGATGATCGGGTTTTCCACGTCATCCGGCAGAGACGATTCTACGATGTCCAGTTTATCCCGGACGTCGTTGGTCGCGACATCGATATCGGTACCGTATTCAAATTCCAGTGTAACGATAGAGATGTTTTCGCGAGACTGTGAGGTGATGTGTTTCAAGTCACTCACACTGTTCAATACGTTCTCCAATGGTTTGGATACGTTCATTTCAATATCGGTGGCGCTGGCTCCGGGGTAGGCCGTCATGACCATGATCATGTTGGTCTCGATCTCCGGGAGCAAGTCGACTGATAATCGGGTTAAGGAAAAAAGTCCCATAATCACCACAGCCACGAATACGAGGGCGGTGGTTACTGGCTTTTTTACCGCTGTTGCATATAAACTCATATAGTATTATTTCTTACTTGTCAATTTCTACTTCCATTCCATTACTCAAACGGTTCTGACCGGTTATTACCACCTGGTCGCCATTTTCTACGCCGGATACGATCTCATATTTGTTTCCCATGCGGCGTCCCAGTTCTACCTTCTGGTAGGATACTTTTCCATCTTTGTAAACATAGATGTAGCGGTCACCCGATCCGGATTGTTTTACAATGGACTGGTCCGGTGCAACTACGTGGTTACATGTACCGAAATTCATCGTTGTACGTGCAAACATTCCTGGACGTACGCGTTCGTCGGTGTTGGCAATCTTAATCTCTACCGGGAAAGTACGGGTGGAAGAGTCGATGGTTGGGTAGACCAGGCTTACTTTACCTTTGAATACTTCGTCGCCATATACATCCAGCTTGATATCTACTTCATTGCCTTTCTTCACTTGTGTGAAATAACTTTCGGAAACGTTCACGAACAGTTTGACCGGGCGGATCTGTTCTACTGTATATATAGGATCACCACCGCTGTACATATCGCCGCTGTCGTAATTACGGGCAGTGATGATACCGCTGATCGGACTTAGCAACTGAGTGTTATCCTGCAGGTTCTTATAACTTGCGCGGCTTACGTCCAACTGTGTTTTCTGGGCATCCCAGGCCGATTTGGAAGCTCCGCCGACTTTATACAATTCGTCGATGCGCTTGAATTCAATTTCCTGATTGTCCAATTGTATTTTGGCCTGTTTCAGGTTTGTTTCGTCCATCTTGACAAGTACCTGGCCTTCTTTTACATGGTCACCCACTTCTGCGAACAGCTTCTCAATACGAACCGGAGACTGAGGCGCAATGTTGTTCTTTATGTTTGCCTCTACGGTTGCAGTAAATTCCGCCAGCTGGTCTACATCCTGAGCCGATACCTGCTCAATCTTCACTTTTACTTTTTCATCATGGGTATCTGCCTCAGCGTCTTTCTTTTCACCTGTACATGACATCAGCAGGGCTAATGTTACGAGCGGTACAACTTTCAGCATTTCACGTGTTTTCATATTGTAAACTGTTTTTATTTTTGTTCTCATTCTTGTTTCTTAATTCGTTTGTTCCTGACCTAAGACTTTTTCCATATCCGATTTAGCTACCATATAATTGTAGATGGACTGGTTCAGATTCAGTTTCGCTTGTGTCAGTGCCAGTTCCGCATCGTTCATTTCAAGCAATGTTCCGGCTCCTGTGTCATAGCGCTTCTGGGCGATCTTATATCCTTTGTTTGCCTGTTCGACACCTTTCTGGGCGGCATCGAATTGTTTCACGCAGGTTTTCATATTATCCAGATATTGTTTGATAGCCAACTGCAGGTTGCGTTTCGTATCGTCGCGCTGCAAATCCATCTGATGCATGGATACCTGCGTCTGCTTGATCTTATGATATTTGCTGCCTCCGGAAAAGATAGGGACCGTAAGCGATACACCGACAATCGAGTAAGGAGTCCAGTTATAGTTCTTGAACTTGAAATCATTGTTCATGGCATTCCACTGGTACATACCTGTAAGCGATAATGTAGGAAGATAGTCGAACTTCTGCATGGTCAACGTCTTTTTCAACTGTTGCATCTGCAGATCGATCTGTTTCAAATCGGTGTTGCCTGCCAATGTCGTATCGGTTGCCATATAGTCCGCAAACAGGACTGATTCGAAATCGGCCAGTTCTCCTTCGCAGTCGATAGCCATTTCCAGATCCATTCCCAGGAGTGCCTTTAATTGCCATTTAGCCAATGTCAGCGAGTTTTCTGCCTGGAGCATATTCGGTTCACTGTTCTTTACGGTCACGTCTGCACGGATCAGATCGTATTCGGCTACCGTTCCCTGGTCATATTTCTTTTTGATATCCAGATAGTTTTCCATCGCGTTGTCATAGCTTTCCTTGAAAACACGATAAGAATCGTTTGCCAGTAAAACGGCATAGAAACCTTTCTTTACCTGGTTTACCATCGATATTTTGGATGACCGTGCCTGCTCTATAGACAGTTCCACGTCGAGGGCGGATATGCTGAGGCTTTTCCATAATGTAGCGTTGACAAGGGGCATCGATAGATTGAAGCCGGTAGTCCAGTTGTTATCACGGCCAACCTCAATACCTTTGCTCATATCGATACCTTCCATACCGGGCGTCGATTCGTCACTGCCGCCACCCATATCGAAACCATCCATATACATCACCTGCTTTTTCAATGTGCGGGTATAATCGGCTGTAAAATTAATCTGAGGGAACAGAGCGGCATAGGTGCCTTTCTGTGCATACTTTTTCTTTTCGATCTCTTTGTCAGCGACTTTTACGGTCGGGCTTTCACTTAACGCTATCTCCAATGCTTTTTCCAGGTCGAGCTTCAGGACATCCTGTGCTTTCACCGTAGAAAAGACCAGAGAAGGCAGCAACATCATGACTACCCACATCATCTTCTTAGTAATTAATACTCGTTTCATTTAAACTAGATTTGATTTTGAATAAAATTCCTATTACTCTTCACTTAATAATATATCCTGCGAGTGTTTCAAAGCATAACGCTCCAAAATCGTCAGGCCTTTCTCTGTGCATATACCCCGGAGGAAGGTAAACAATACCGTCTGGAATACTTCTGCCACCGAATGGTTCAGAAATGTTTTCGACGGGCGGATCATTTTCAATTGTTCTTTTGCCAGCAAAGCTAATATTTCGATATTTACATCTTTCTGAAAAACACCTTCTTTAGCTCCCCGATTGAGTAACTTGATACATCTTTTAGTGAAATCCGCTTTGTCTTTCTCGGCTTGTTCCAATGCTTTCGGATAACGTTTCAGATCATCATAATATTTTTTATTGTACCAACGGGGGCGTTTCATAAAATCTTCGTAGAACAGGACGAAAACATCGAGAGCCGTGTATGGACCTTTTTCCAGTTCGGCAAGTGTGCTTCGCATGCTATTATTATAGGATTTAATAGCTTCCTGTAATAATGTTTCCTTGTCTTCGAAGAATTCATAGATCGTACGTTTTGAAATACCGATATTCCGGGCAATATCGTCCATGCTCACACTCTTGATACCGTATTGTGAGAACAGATCCAATGCCGTCGTCATAACTTGTTCTTTTGTCATATTTATTTTTTTGAATCACTTGCCATTATGCTCGGTGACAAAGATCTGCCTAATTTAGAAAACTCAAAAGGTTTATTCTGTTACAGGATTGGTTTGAAACGAAAGGAGTATTTTCTGTTTTGGGCTATATAGGGAGGAAAACTGTGTGAATTGGTGAAAAATGAAACAAACTTCTTTGATCGAATATAAAAATGTCTATCTTTGTGCAGACTATAATGATGAGTAAAATATAAAATTATGGAAAATCTCCCTTTGATAAAGTTTGCTGAGTTAAATAAGGGTATAATAATCCGCGATAGTTTCCAGGATATTTTTCTGATAGCCGATATTGATGGCAATCAGGGTGTGGACGACCAGGAAGTGTATGAACATACTATGCCGATGCGGTTGGATGCATTATTGATGGTTTTAGTGCTGGAAGGATCTTCTGAAATAGCGCTGGACTATGTACCTTATACTATAGAAAGCAATAGTTTTACTATTATTATGCCGACGCATACGATACAGCTTAGTAAGATTAGTAAGGATTTTAAAGGGAAATTGCTGGTTATTTCGCGTGAGTTTCTCGATGAGTGCAATACGGCGAAACGTAGTCCATCGATGGCTAATTATATGCAACTGAGGAAAAATCCATGCACTACTTTTGAACCACAGGAAACTGAGTTGGTAGACAATTACATCGAGTTGTTAAGGAGTAAAATAAAGAACCGGGCTCATTTTTTTCAGAAAGAAGTGATGCAGAACTCTTTTGTCGGATTCCTTCTGGAGATAGCCAATATATTTATGGGAAAAAAAGATGGTCTGTTAATGCCGGCTCTTTCCCGTAAAGAAGAACTTTTCGAACAGTTCCTTCAATTGCTGTTTGAACATTGTAAGGAGCAGCATGTGGTTACTTTCTATGCAGAGAAGCTTTTTATCACTCCGCAATATCTATCTTTGATCTTAAAGGAACTGACCGGAAAATCTGCTAATAAATGGATTGACGATGCTTTGATCGTTGAGGCGAAGATCTTGTTGAAAGCTCCGCAGGCAACGGTACAGCAAGTCGCAGACATTCTTCATTTTTCCGATCAGTCTACGTTTGGTAAATTCTTTAAAAAGCATATGGGTATTTCTCCGATGGAATACCGCAAGTCTTAATATTTTCCTCTTTTATCTTTGGCGGAATTTATACCAGTTGATCAATTCTATAACTCCATAGAAGATACTGGCTACGCCAAAGATTACAAATGTGTTCGCCGCAGCTCCGAACGGATAGGCGATGATCATAATACCTGTCAATAAAATCAATGCAGGCATGATGTAGAAACCAAACGGCACTGTACTCCATTTGCGGGCAGATACCAGCATGGCTATTTGCTGAATTCCGGCAATAACCAGTAACGCTCCCAGGATATACATTAATATATTGACAAAAAACTCCGGCATGATCACAAGCCATGCTCCGAATAAAATACTTCCGGCGCCGTCGATAGGGAACATAGGAGAGGGTTCACCTTCCACTTTCTCCCGTGTGAAATAGTTCAACAAAGAAAACAGGCCGGGTATGATGAAGCAGATACCTATGGCAATAACCAAATAGGTAATGGCAGCTTCCGGCCATAAGACCAGTACAAATCCTAAAATCATAGCAAATGCACTTCGTAAAACTGAGTTGTTAATTTTTTTCATCTGAATATCTTTTAGTAGTTCTTTTTATATATAACAACGAAGATACCTCATTTTCTTTTTACGATAAAATAGTATTCGCTTTATTCTTCTGGAAACTTCATTTTGGGATGTTTTTATTTTGACAATCTGTTTCTCTTTTTAGTCCTTCCGTAATCAAATAGATATGTTAAAATATATTACCTGGTCAGGTAATCTTAGTACATGACAAAATTTTGAGTGCGATCCAAAATAACTTCGACTTGTTAGGATTCATAAGTGTCTGTCCAATAAACTCAAGTCCGTATTTAAAGAAAGACTTAACCCTTCTACCATGTTTCATAATCTTGATCTCTTTCTGGTGCTCACTACGATAAGCTCCTGTAATATAAGCCCATGTAAAAACGATCATGACAATTGCAAGTAGCTTTTCCACTCTACGAATATCTCTTAAATGAGTCGCCTCAATATTAAATCCACTGGATTTAAATCTTCTGAACATTGTTTCTATTTGCCAACAGTCTCTATAGAGTTCCAGGCTGTTATGATTATTTTCAAGGGAGATTATTACCAATAAATCCTTTTGTCCTTTATCGTTTATAAAGCAAAGAGCAGACAAATAACATTCATTTCCGTGTATAATGAAAGATTCAGGGATGAATTGTACATGATTCACTGCCAGTCGATTAAATATCCCCCTAATATGTATTCTTTTTCCATTTCTGCTATTTATCGTTACTGATTTATCCTTTATACGAATAAAATATTTTATTTTTTCCACATGAAGAAAACTAAGCCAGGATTCACCGGTAAATTTCCTGTCGGCCATTAAATGTAATATCGTTTGTTTTCCAAATAAGTTAATATATCGTTCGATTAAAAGAATCCTTTGCTCTGATGAAGATGCTCCTTTTCCGGGCAATAAAGAAAAAAGAATAGGGAAACTGATACCTTGGTAAGCTATAGAAAGCATTAAAACATTAATTTCTGTCGATCCTCCTGACTCCAATTTGTTCGATCCAACAGTAGACTATAAGGAGGCCTGTGGGGTAATAAGGTAAAAATAAGCCGGGTTAAGAGATCGACAGATAAAGCGTATTGGGAGATGAAACGCTGGATCCTTGAAAAATTTATGTAAAGAGGAATATAAAAACTCTTTATAAGTAGTTTCTTTCAATTATCAAAATGACACTACCCTACCGGCAAAATCGGATTAATATACCGGGTAAAATGAAATACCCGACCAAGTAATATATTTTAACATATCAATCCGACTGCTAAACACTTGAATAATGAACATTCTGTTATTTAACAAAATATGATAGACAGATTCATTGTGTTGATTTACAAGAAATCGATAAATAATTTCTTCCTTTTTTTACCTGTGAAATTTTATACTATATATTTTTGTCATGTACTGTGTTGGGGAATTTGAATTATTCGGTATAGTAACCGTAAATATATGGTAGGATAGTTACATTTTGATAGATGGCTAGTTCTGTCTAAATAGTTATTGCATTTCTGACTAATAAAAATTAGTTTGAATTGCATAAGTATGTGTTTGATGTGAAATAATGATAATGAAAAATTAAAATATGTATTATTGTTGTTTTGTATTAAAATAATGCAGTTATTTGTCATACAAATAGTATAAATAGTATTTAATCTTATAATATAATGCATATGGATAAGCTTAAAATATACAATCAGAATATAACTTTGGTAGATCAGGTAGAAGATAAACTACTTAATTATTTTAAAGAGAATGATTTACGTACAGGCGATTCTATCCCTAATGAGCTAGAGTTAGCAGCAGCATTGGGTGTTGCCCGAAATGTTTTAAGAGAAGCGCTTAGTCGTTTGAAAATGATGGGAATGGTAGAATCACGTACGCGGCGAGGTATGATTTTAACAGAACCTTCCATTTTGGGAGGAATGAAAAGAGTTGTAGACCCGCGTATATTGAGTGAAGAATCCCTGTTCGATATATTAGGATTTAGAATAGCTTTGGAAATTGGTATTTGTAGTGATCTTTTCAGAAATATAACACCAGAAGATATTGCAGAACTTGAAGAGATTGTGAAAATGGGAGTTATGTTTGAAAATAATGAATATGCGCCAGTGAGTGAATTTACTTTCCACGCAAAGCTTTATGAAATAACTGGGAATAGAACTATTTCTGAATTTCAGGGAATCATTCATCCTGTAATGGTCTTTGTAAAAAATAAATTTAAAGACTTGTTAGAGCCGATCAATATTGAGATGAAAGAAAAAGGTGAGATTGTTACGCATGAAGATTTACTCGTGTTGATTAAGAAAAGAGATGAAGAAGGATTTAGGAAAGCCTTAGAAAAACATTTTGCAGTATATAAAATATTTATGAATAACAGAATTTGATACTTAAGGAGGATTTATTAACCTGTTATCTAATATTTTGTCAATATAATCTATCTTTTGTTCATTCTATTTTTCTCTCTGCTATAAGGGAGAGAAATTTCAAAAATAATAACTTTAAATATAGACAAATGAAAAATTACCAACGTTTCAAAGGGTTGATTGCCGCATCTTTTACTCCTATGGATGTATTTGGAAAAATCAATTTATCCGTGATAGACAGGTATGCCGATTTAATGGCAGAGTCCGGTTTATCCGGAGTTTTTGTGTGCGGAACAACAGGTGAATCTCATTCGTTAACAACGGATGAAAGAAAAAAAGTACTCGAACGATGGGTGGAGTCTTCCCAAGGGAGGTTTAAGGTAATTGCCCATGTAGGAAGTGATTCGCAAATAGAAGCTATGGATTTGGCTTCTCATGCTTATGAGGTTGGTGCTGACGCTTTTGCGGCTATGGCTCCGTGTTTTTTTAAACCAAGCACTGTAAAAGATCTGATTACTTTTTTTGAACCGATAGCTCGAAGTGCGGAAGAACTGCCTTTTTACTATTACAATATGCCCTCTATGACTGGGGTATATTTATCCGTCCCGGAATTTTTGAAAGAAGGGAAACAAGTTATGCCTAATCTGGTTGGAACAAAATTTACTCATAACAATTTAATGGAAATGGGAGAATGTTTGTTCTTGAATAATGGCGAATTTGAAGTTCTTCACGGTTATGATGAAATCTTGATTTCCGGTTTGGTTTTTGGTGCCGTAGCGGGTGTTGGTAGTACATATAATTATATCCCGAATATTTATCATGGGATAATAGCTGCAATAGAGGTTGGCGATATGTGGACTGCAAAACAACTGCAAATGAAGTCTATCGAAGTCGTTAACATTATTATAAAATATGGCGGTGGAGTTCGTGGTGGAAAAGCTATTATGAAATTGATCGGGTGCGATTGTGGAAATTGTAGACCTCCCATATCTTCATTTACAAATGAAGAATATGCTTCTCTAAAAAATGATTTATTAAGAATCGGTGTATTAAAATAATATGGTAAAGGCAAGCGTACTTTGCTGAGAAACTTGCCAATACCATATATCTTAAAATTGTTCTAAAAACATACAAAGATGAGATTTTTTTATAAAACGATCACCATTTTTGCGTTACTATTTTGTGTCGCAATAGTTTTTGCACAGGAAATGTCAGTTTCAGGTGTTGTAGAAGATGAGACTGGAGAACCCCTTCCCGGAGTATCGATAACAATAAAAGGAACAGCACTGGGAGTGATTACTGATGCGGATGGGAACTTTACTATTCATGTTCCAAAAGGAGCTATTTTATCTTTTTCTTATGTCGGTTTTGCTTCTAAAGAGGTAAAGATTGAGACAGCGATAGTTAAAGTTGTTCTGAATTCATCTTCTGTAGAATTGGATGATGTTGTTGTGGTTGCTTATGGAACACAGTCTAGAAGAACATTGACCTCTTCTGTATCAAAAGTGAATACAAAAGATTTGGAGAATATGTCTGTCACAAATGTTATGGATGCTTTGAAAGGGAAAGTGGCTGGAGCTCGTATCTATAGTAATTCAGGACAACCGGGAGAAGCTCCTAGTATTATAATACGTGGAGGATCTTCAATTAATAAAAGTAATTCTCCATTGATTTTGGTTGACGGTTTTGAAAGGGGATATAATGAGATTAATCCTGCGGATATTGAGTCTGTTCAGATATTAAAAGATGCTGCATCAACGGCACTGTACGGTTCACGAGCATCTAACGGTATTGTACTGATAACAACAAAAAGTGGATCTATGTCTTCAAAGCCACGAGTTACATTCCAGACAGACTTTTCTTTACAGAATATTGAACGATATTATGATTTGTGTAATGCGGAAGAATACCTCTCAATTATTCGCCCTAGTGTGGCTAAAGGGCCGAATCCCAAATGGAATGAGCAGAATAATTATGGGTTTAGTTCTGGTAATACTGAAACGTCTCCTTTTACAACGCATTATTTGCAGCCCGGTGAGACGGTTCCTGTTGGTTGGAAGACAATGCCGGATCCCTTAGATCCTTCCAAAACTCTTGTGTTTCAGGATAATGATATGGTTGATGTTGCTTTTAGCCCTGCATTACGTCAAAATTATTATTTAAGTGTAGATGGGGGAGATTCAAAATTGAAATATTCGGCATCTGTTGGATTTACTGATGATGAAGGGGTTGGTATGTCTACTAGCTGGAGTCGTTTTTCTGCACGTGGAATGGCCGATTATAGTATAAGGAAAAATTTGAGATTGTTTTCAAATATCAATTATCAACGGAGTACGACTGAAGATTATAGCAGCCAGGCTAATGCCATATCCCGATCTTTATATTTGCCTCCGACTCAAAGAGTCTATAATGATGACGGAACTCCTTCGAAAGGTTATAATGCAACTGCTGCTCCATTACCGTGGTGGGTAAATGCGCATCAAAGGGAGACGGTATTGCGTCAAACAACTATCTCTGGAGGTTTGGATTGGGGTATTACCGATTATTTGATAGCAACGGCAACTGCTACTTCTTATTTCTCAACAACAGAGTTTGATGGATTTCAAAGAGCAAATGAATATAATAGTTTGCGTCCAGCTTCCTCTACTTTGGATAATACGGAAAGAGTACAATATGAAGGGTTATTGAAGTATGACAATAAATTTGGTAACCATAATTTATCAGGTTTATTGGGGCTGTCGTATATGAATACTCAGATAAAGGCTCTTACTGCTGCTGCTCAAGGGGCAAGTTCAGATAAAATAGAAACGCTGAATGCTGCACCTGAGAAAACTGATGCAACGACGACGAAGACAGAAGAAGTTTTAGCAAGTGTTTTTGCAAAAGTTTCTTATAATTATGCCAACAAATATCTTGTGTCTGCTTCTCTAAGACGCGATGGATCTTCCCGCTTTGGAACTAATCATAAATGGGCGTATTTTCCCGGTGTATCCGTCGGATGGGTTATTTCAGAAGAGAATTTTCTAAAGAGGAATCAAACATTATCTTTTTTGAAATTACGTTCAAGCATTGGGCAAACTGGTAATAATGCAGCTGGAATTTATACGGCACAAGGAGCTTATGATGCTTCTTATAAATACAATAGCCTGGCTGGTATTGTAAATACTTTGATGCCTAATCCAAACTTGACATGGGAGACAACTACTCAGATTGATTTAGGTATTGATGCAGGTTTTCTTAAAGACAAAATATTGTTGAATATAGACTTGTTCAACAAAAGGACTGATGATTTGATTTTCAGTAAACCTTTACCGAATACCTCCGGATTTTCTTCAATAGAAACAAATGTTGGATCAGTTCGATTTTATGGTTTTGATATTGAGTTAACTTCGAAGAATATTCAGTCAAAAGACTTTTCATGGGAAACTAGTTTCTCTTGGGGATTTGTTAAAAATAAGGTCGTTTCATTACCGGATAACGGTCAGGTGAAAAATAGAATAGGAGGAACTTACTTGCCTGATGGAAAGAGTTTTGGAGGTATAGCAGAAGGAGAACCTCTTTATCGGTTATATGGATATAAAGTAGACTATCTGATTGATACGGAAGAACAGGCAGCAAATGCAAGATATGATGAATTGGCTAAAGGATGGGATTATAAAACCCAGACTTTTACAAAAGGTAAAAAATTTGCTGGGGATTATGAATGGAAAGATAGGAATGGAGATGGCAAAATCACAGAGGTTGACCAATTTGAATTAGGAGTTACTGTACCTCATTCTACAGGTGGATTGACAAATACATTTACTTATAAAGACTTTTCATTAAGAATATATCTAGATTGGGCAATAGGGCATACATTGATAGATACAGATTTCAAATATCATATGATGTCGACATTTAGTGGAAATACGAATCTTTCTCGTGAAGCCCTTGACGCATGGATGCGACCGGGTGATGCTGCAAACACAAAATGGGCTCGTATAGCTGCACATGATAGTAATGAAAACTGGAACTATCGTCGGGATAGTGACATTGTAACATTTAAAGGTGATTATCTCTGTATAAGGGATGTCTCTTTAGGATATAATCTGCCAACTGATTTGACAAAGCGAATAGGGATGCAAAGTGCTACAGTTTTTGTTTCTGGAAATAATCTTCATTATTTCACGGCTGTTCAGGCGACTCCTCCGGAAGTCGGTAATATTAATAGTTCCAGTACAGGTTATCCACCTATCCGGCGTTTTTCTTTAGGTTTCAAGGTTCAGTTTTAATCATAAATAAATAGAAGTATGAAAAAGATATTAGTATATGGTTTTCTGTCATTTTTGATGATTTTCTTCGTCTCTTGTGATAGTTGGCTTGATCTGAATCCCAAGAGCTCGATAACTGTAAGTTCTATGTGGAAAAATTCAAGTGATGCGAAAGCTGCATTAAATGGAGCTTTTAATCGTTTTCGTTCCGCTTTCCAGACAAATTATATTGTTTGGGGAGATTATAGAACCGGATTTTATGGGAATGGGATTGATAATGGCTCTGTGGACAGAGGTAATGTTTGGAATAATTTATTGATACCAAGTACAGTTGGAACCAATTGGGCTGGTTTATATACTGCTATTAATGATTGTAATTTAATACTTAAACATACTCCGGATATAATTTTTGAAAAAGAAAGTGACAAAGATTATATTTTAGGTAGTGCTTATTACCTGAGGGCTTTTATGTATTACTATATAGTTCGCATTTGGGGAGATGCTCCTGTGTTAACAGAGGGATTTGAATCTGATAATCAAGAAGGATTGTTCCCTACAAGAGATGTGGCTTCTAAGATTTACGAACAAATAGAAAAAGATCTGCAAAATGCTTACGATCTGATTTCTTCCAGTGGGGGAGGAAGTTCTCCTTATGGCATTTCTAAAGCTGCAGTAAATATGCTTCAGACTGATTTTTATTTATGGGAGGCAAAAGTAAATAAAAAAAAGGATGCTTTAGGTAAAGCAGAAAACGCTATTACTTACGTCTTAAATTCCGGATTACAACTTTCGGATAGTTATGAGAGTGTTTTTAGAGACGATATTAATAAGGAAATCATTTTTTCTATAGCTTTCGTTGAGGCTGAAAATACAAGTTCGTTTGCTGGGGATTTTCTGCTAAAAGTAAGTAATGTCCCTGTAGAATATCAAAATAATCCGGTTCAAATAGGTAGTAGTGCACAATGGGTTTCAATGACATCGGAACATAAGAACTTTTTGTGGGGAGTCGAAAATGATACTCGGGCTAGTGTAAATATTTTAGATTATACGACTCCTGATGATCAATATTATTCATGGATTAATAAGTATTTAGGCACTTGGAAAGAAGGTACCCGTATCTTTGATTCTGATGTTCGTGTATATCGTTTTGCGGAGGCTCTATTGTTTAAAGCTGAGATCGAAATAGCTCACAACAATAACTCTGAAGCGTTGAAGTATATCAATCAGGTTGCAAAGCGTGCTTATGGAAAGGATAATTATTATGCAGGATCTTATACCCGACAGGAAATTGAGAATATTTTGTTGGATGAAAGGCTGAAAGAGCTGGCTTCTGAAGGAAAATCTTGGTTTGACCTGATACGCTTAGGGCAGGTTTTCAATAGAGTTAAGAGTCTTCATGGGCGAGAAAATGAATTAAATATTTTACTGTGGCCTGTAAATAATGCTTCAATAAATACTAATCCTGCAATTACTCAAACTCCGGGATATGAATAAATGATTTTAGGAACCTGTTTCTATTTTAATAAAAACAGGTTCCTGTAAATATTCTAACATTAAAATACTGATATGAAACCAATAGTTTTAATAAAGATCTTATGGCTATTTTTTACATGGTCTTTATTGTCTTGTTCTTCATCTCAACCGCCTGAATTCTCTAAAACAGTAGTTTGGGAATCAGGAGAGGGGAATGTTGAAGGGTATAGAATTCCTGGGATTGTTGTGACAGGAAAGGGGACAGTGCTTGCTTTTGCTGAAGCACGTGTTGATTATAGAGATGAAACTCCTAATCACTTAGTTCTGAAAAGAAGTGAGGATGGAGGGAAAACATGGTCTAATACTATTTATATAGAAAAAAGTGATGGCTCTTATTGGGCTGAGCACAAAGATGAAATAGCATCTGTTGATAATGTTTTAAAAAAAGAAGTTTGGACAAATGTTGCTCCGATTGTAGATAAAGTTACTAACCGTATTTTCTTCTTTTATGCTCTTAATGAGGGGAGTATTAATGGTAAAAACTTACAGAGATATACGAAAGTATTTTATAAATATAGCGATGACGACGGTTGTACATGGTCTGTTCGTAAAGAAATAACGGATCTTTTAAATGTAAACGAGCTGGGTAAATCGAACCTGGATGAAAATGGAAACCCAGTTTTGGATATGAATGGATTCCCTTGCGATTATAGAGGTCGTGCATTTCACATGCCGGGACCGGGACATGGCATTCAGTTGTCATCAGGTCGTTTGTTATTACAAGTTTGGAGTAGGACTGCTTTAGGAAAAGTAGATGAAGCAGGTGTATTCCAGTCTATCCCCATAGAAGAAAGAAGGTATGGAATGTCAACTTTGTATAGTGATGACCATGGTGAAACCTGGCAATATGGTTCTTCTTTTGGTGAAAATGTACGTATGGGAGAAGCTCGAATGGTCGAACTGGATAATGGTGATGTTTATATGAATAGCCGTTATACGAGTGAAGAAAAAAATAACTATCGGGCAACGGCGATCAGTCATGATGGCGGGAAAAAATGGACCGATATAAGCATCGATAAGAACTTTCCTTTATCTAACCAGTGTGACGCGGGATTAATAGAGTTAAAGATTAAAGAGACTTCTTATCTTTTATATTGTAAAAATGAATCGACAGAGGGACGAAAAAACTTAGTACTGAAATATAGTTCAGATAATGGTAAGTCATGGAGTACGGGTAAATCTATTGATCAGGGATCTGTTTCATATAGCGATTTGGCTGTTTTGCCGGATAATACAATTCTGATATTGTATGAAACTGGGAAACAGAAACCTATGTATTGTGCAAGAGTAAATATGAGTACGATTATCCAACAGTCTCCAAAAGTCATTTGTAATACAGGGGATATACCTGATATTCCGTTAGTATCAGGATTGGGTGGTGCATTTTCGGGAGTGCATAATGATGTTTTGATAGTAGCCGGAGGCTCCTTTTTTGATAAACCTGTATGGGAAGGAGGTAAAAAGATATATACGGACTCAATTTACGTATGCGTAAAAGAGAAGAATAAATATGTGTGGACGGGAGTTGGTAAATTACCTCATTCTGTTGCTCATGGAGTATCGGTACAGACTGAAAATGGTTTACTTTGTATAGGAGGAAAGACGGATAAACAATTTTTTTCTGATGTTTGGTTGTTACAATGGGATGTTGTTGGTAAAGATATAGTAATTAATAAATTGCCTTCTTTGCCTGAAGCATGCGCATTTCCTGCCGGGGCAATGATGAATGGCTATGTTTATGTTACGGGTGGTTGTTCTGAAACTCCTATGAAAAATTTTTGGCGATTGGATATTAAATGTGAACATGGAAAATGCTGGGAGACATTGGATCCTGTTCCGTGGGCTGAACGATACGGAGCTATTTTAGTAGAACAGTCGAATGGGGAGAATAACTGTCTTTATTTACTGGGCGGACAAAATATATCTACATATCTAACGGATATGTATTGTTATAATCCAAGTAAACCATCCTCTTTACGTTGGGAAAAAATGCCTGAAATCCCTCGCCCTGTTTTTGGAGCTCCTGCAATAAGCTATAAAACATCAAGTTTCTTTGTTTTCAGTGGATCAGATGGGCATGATACTGATAAAGTGAATGACCTAAAGGACCACTATCAGTTTATCTCTGATATCTTGTCTTTTAATACTATAACCAAACAGTGGTATGTTGCAGGAAATTTACCTTACGGAATAGTAAATACTACCCCCGTTTTTTGGCAAGATAAAATTTATTTACCGGCTGGAGAATTACGACCTAGTGTACGGACTTCAAGTATTATCTCTGTTTTGGTGCAGGATAGAGAAAAAGCTATCTTTACGTTTGCAGATTATGTTTCTTTAATAACGTATTTAATATTGATAGTTTGGCTGGGGTACTATTTCTCTTCCAAGAATAAGTCTTCCAAAGATTTCTTTTTGGGCGGACAGAAAATCCCATTTTGGGCTGCGGGTTTGAGTATGATGGCTGCTCAGGTTAGTGCAATTGGATTCATGTCTATACCAGCAAAATCATTTGTCACCAATTGGAGCTACTTTGCTGGGGTATTGACCTGGTTTATTGTTGTTCCTTTGGTTATTTATGCTTTCGTACCTTTTTACCGTAGATTGAATGTGACCAGTGCATATGAGTATTTGGAAAAGCGATTTAATGTTTTCATCCGAAAGTTCATCGCAGCATTGTATTTGTTGTTCCAATTGTTAGGGCGTTTAGGGGCAGTTATATTTTTACCGGCTTTGGCCCTGTCTGCTGTTACTGGTATGAATACAATAGTATGTATTGTTATTATTGGAGGTTTGTCAACTCTATATACGGTAATGGGTGGAATGCATGCTGTTATCTGGATTGATGTTATTCAGGCCTTAGTTTTGTTTGGTGCTATTTTTTTATGTATCGGTTGTGTTGTGCTTAATATAGAAGGTGGTGTTGGTGAAATTATTAGAATAGCAGCATCTGACGGTAAGTTCAGTTTTGGACGTATGGATATGGATTTAACTGCGGCTGTTTTTTGGGTAATTGTCATAGGTAATATATTTAATAGGCTGGGAAGTATGGCAACAGACCAATCTGTTGTGCAGCGATATTTGACAACCCGAAATGAAAAGGAAACAGCAAAGGCTTTATGGACAGATGCTCTTGTTTCTATCCCATGGGCTTTATGTGTATTTGGATTAGGTACAGCACTGTATGTATTTTATAAGGTTCATCCTGATTTATTGAATCCTTCCATTACCAATGATGAAATAGTTCCATTTTTCATTGGACAGAATCTACCAGTAGGAATCAGTGGTATTGTGATTGCCGGAATATTTGCGGCATCCATGTCCAGTGTAGATAGCTCTATTCATAGTTCTACTACTGTTATTATGAGGGACTTTATGCAAGGGTGTTTAACTTGTATGACTGAAAAACAGAATGTTTACACAGCTCGTTGGATAACAGCGGGAATAGGTATAATGGGGACATTGATTGCATTGATAATGACATTTTTTGATATAAATTCCGTTTGGGATATCATATTGGAATTTGCCGGATTATTTACAGGTGCAATGACTGGAGTTTTTATTCTGGGAATATTCTCGACCAAGGCGAACGGTGGAGGTGCTGTTATCGGAACTTTGGCAAGTGCAATACTTTTGTTGGCTATTAAAACTTTTACAGCATTAAACTTCTTCCTTTATAGTGGAATAGGTATTGTTAGTTGTATTGTGATCGGATATTTAGCAAGTTTTATGTTTAAATCCCGTAAATCAATTGAAGGGCTGACAATCTATAGTGTCGAATTTAATAAGAAAAATTAAAAACAAAGGAATTATGATTTTTAATAAAGAGATAGAAATTACAGATAGTTATGATGTCGTTGTGTGCGGCGGTGGACCTGCCGGATGTACGGCAGCTCTTTCTGCGAGAAGATCAGGAATAAGAGTACTGCTGATTGAAGGAATGGGACAATTGGGGGGGATGGCTGTTTCCGGTCATGTATCTCACTGGTTAGGCGGAAGAACTCAGGAAGGAGAATGGGTTGTTGGAGGGCTATTTCGGGCATTGGCTGAAGAAGCGGCAGAAAGAGGGTTTGCGGTGATACCTTTTTTGGATCCTCTTCATAAATATCATCCTTACGGATGGTTTAATTGGTTCATTCATGGTATACCATTGGATCCTTTTTCTATTGATTATTTTTTTGATGAGAAAATGGAACAGGCTGGTATCGATGTTCTTTTACATACGAATTTTGTAGATACAGTTGTTGAAAATAACCGTATAACTCAGGTTGTCTTGCATAACCGTAGTGGATTATTTGCTGTACAGACAAAAGTTGTCATCGATGCAACAGGTAATGCTGAAATTGCTTATAAAAGTAATTGTGAGACAGTTAAAGGACGGCCGGAAGATGGGAAAATGGCACCGTCATCATTAATATTCCATGTATATAATGTGGATACGGAAGAGTTGATGTCTGCAATAGAAGGGAGCAGGGATCCGAAATTCAGAGATTTGATATCACAGTTGAAGCAGAATGGCGAATGGAATTTTCCATATGATATTTTTATTTGTACACAATTGCCGGAAAAAGGAGAGTTTTATATCAATACTTGTCGTCTGATCGGTATTGATGGTACTGATGGTAAATCGATTTCTGATGGCATGAGGCAGGGACGCAAAGAAATGTTTTCTTTGATGGCTATTTTCCGGAAATATTTTCCGGGTTTTAAACATGCTAAAATTAAGTCTGTAGCGACTCAATTGGGAATTCGTGAGACACGAAGAATCATAGGTGATTATATAATGACTGTTGATGATCTGCGTAAAAACAAGAAATTTAACGATTGTATAGGATTCAGTATGTATGGATGGGATTTGCCTGATCCGGATAAACCGAGTATACAACCATTTGCTGATGATAAAAAAAGTGGATTTAAACCTAAAATAGAGAAAGGATTGACTACTCCTTTACCATATAGAATCATGGTACCCAAAGGTCTTGATAATTTAATTTGTCCGGGACGTGCAGTCAGTGTAGAAGGGCAAGTGTTGGGACCGGTTAGGGTAATGGCTCCCTGTATGGCTATGGGAGAGGCTGCCGGGATAGCGGCTTGCCAGGTTGTTTCATCTAATATTTCTTTTTCCAATGTAAATATACAACAATTACGGTCTGAATTAGTGCGATGGGGAGCTATCATAGAAGAGGAAATGCTACCTCCCGTATATCCAAGGATCGATCAAATATAGGAGAATATATATATGAAAAATATTGTAAGTATAATTTTTGTGATTTTATTATTATTTTGGAATAGTATATCAGCTCAACAGGTTGTTCCGACGATTGATATTTCGGGGCAAAAAGAACGTCAGGTTATAATTGCTTCCGGAGCGGAGGATATTTATCAGGGACATCCGACAACAGTATTAATGCCGGATGAAAAAACTATATATTGCGTCTGGACTTTTGGACATGGTGGTGTATGTGGTCCGATGGCTAAGAGTTCAGATGGAGGAAAAAGTTGGACACAGATTGTAACACCAAAAGATTGGAGTACAATGAAAAATTGTCCAAGTCTTTATTTAATGGCAGATCATACAGGCAAACAAAGACTGATGATTTATGCTTCTGAGCCGCTGATGGCCCAGGTTTGTAGTGAAGATTATGGTGAGACATGGACATCTGTAAAAAGTTTGGGAATACCGTGTGTGATGGCTTTTACCAGTATGGTTCGTTTAAAGAATGGAAATTACCTGGCAATGTATAATTGTCGTCCTGAAGGAATAACCGGGCCTCCTCAAAATGAAGTATGGCAAGCAATTTCAGAAGATGGAGGTTTATCTTGGGGTAAAACTAAATTAATTATACCTAATACTATGGATAATATTCCGTGTGAACCATGTGTTTTTGATTCTCCGGACAGAAAAGAACTAGCGTGTTTGATTAGAGATAACAAACGTGACGGGCATTCTTTGTTGATTTTTTCTTTAGATGAGGGTGAGACGTGGTCTGAGGTTAAAGAAGCGCCGTGGGGACTAACAGGAGACAGACATGTTGTGAAGTATGCCCCCGATGGACGTATGGTTGTGGCTTTTAGAGATATGGCTCCATTCAGTCCGACAAGAGGGCATTTTGTTATTTGGGTAGGGAATTATAATGATTTGAAAAAGCAGTCGGGAGGACAATATAAAGTAAAGTTATTGCATAGTTATGCGGGTTCAGACTGTGGTTATCCGGGATTGGAAGTTTTACCGGATGGAACTTTTGTTGCAACGACTTATATTAAATATGAAGAAGGGAATAAAAAGCATTCGGTGGTATCAGTCCGGTTCAAATTGGAAGAAACAGATAAAATATTGGGGTATGCAAAGTAGATATTTATTATTTGTTTTGTTAATAATATTGGGAGCATGTAATCCGTATTCGGAGCATATTGAGGTTACTATAAAGCAGCCTGTTATCCCTGTCCTGATCATGAAAGAAACAAATCCGGTATTAATGATAAGATTAATAAAAGATATGTCTTATGATTGTAATGTGGAGAAAATTGTTTTATCGCTGGAGGGTACATCGAACTTGGATGACATAGAGTCTGTTTCTTTGTATGGTTTGGATAAACAATATAGAATACGGGATACAATGTTATTGGGAAGCCCACAGCGTCCAGCCAATGAGATTCTATTTCAGGATAATTTTTTATTGAGCCGGGATACTACAACATTGGGGGTATCTGTTAAATTAAAAAGAAATGCAGGACTTTCTCATCGTATAAATGTAGTATGTAAAAGTATACAGACAACAGATGGAAAAGTTAAAGTACCGTTATTACCTCCATCCTCCGGTTTACGGGTAGGAGTAGCTGTCCGTCAACATAAACAAGATGGTGTGGACACCTATCGTATTCCGGGATTAACCACATCGAAGAAAGGTACTTTATTGGCTATTTATGATGCTCGTAGGGATAACTCCAGAGATTTACAGGGAAATATAGATATTTGTCTGAATCGAAGTTTAGATGGTGGTCAAACATGGGAACCCTTGCAAACTGTTTTGGATATGAAAGAATGGGGTGGATTACCGGAAAAATATAACGGAGTTAGTGATGCTGATATTCTAGTGGATGAAAAGACTGGAGATATCTATGTGGCAGGTCTTTGGATGCATGGTGTTTTGGACGGGAATACAGGTAAGTGGGTACAAGGATTGACACAAGACAGTACCCGTTGGATTCACCAATGGAGAGAAAAAGGTTCTCAACCTGGATTGGGAGTGAAAGAAACTTGCCAGTTTCTGATCACTAAAAGTATGGATGACGGCTTGACGTGGAGTGCCCCCGTTAATATAACAGCACAAACTAAGCAAAAAGATTGGTGGCTTTATGCTCCGGCTCCCGGACATGGAATTACTTTAAAAGATGGAACTTTGGTTTTTCCGACTCAGGGACGTGATTTGAATGGACTACCTTTTTCTAATATAACTTGGAGTAAAGACGGTGGTAAAACTTGGAGAGCAAGTAATCCGGCTTTCAGTGATGTAACAGAATGCATGGCTGTGCAACTATCGGATGGTCGTGTTATGTTAAATATGCGTGACAATCGTAATCGTATAGAGAAAGAAAATGGACGCCGTATTTGCGTAACCTCTGATTTGGGAGAGAGTTGGATGGAACATCCGACATCCCGTAATGCATTGATAGAACCAGTTTGTATGGGTTGCATTCATAGGCATGCTTATAAAGAGAACGGAATGGAAAAGAGTCTTTTACTCTTTTCTAATCCTGATTCAAAGACAGACCGTAATCATATGTCGGTTAAAGTCAGTTTTGATGATGGTAACACATGGCCTGAAGAACATAAAATAGTATTGGATGAATATAATAGTTTTGGATATTCCTGTATTACTTCCGTTAACGATTCTGTTATCGGAATCCTTTATGAAAGTAGTCAGGCGCAAATGGTTTTCCAACAGATTCAATTGAAAGAACTTTTACCTAGATAAATTTCATGTTAATTTATTTGATATAATCTTAACAACTTTCCCTTTATTTTGTTTTATAAGAAAATGGTCGTAAGACATACTACAAAATAGGAAGTTGAAATTTATATCATAAACAAATATGAGCTTGAAAGAATCGTACTGGAAATATTCCCTGATAATTATTATTCTGGTAATGGGGATAATACTTTTTATTGAATTTATCCCGTTCTTGGGAGGGATACTGGGAGCTTTTACCATTTATATCTTATTGCGGAAGCAATTACAATACCTGACAGAAAAGAAGCGGCTGAACCGAAGTCTGGTCGCTATCCTGTTATTGCTGGAAACCATTCTTTGTTTTCTTATTCCGTTGTCGCTGGCAGTCTGGCTGTTCGTTAATAAATTGCAGAATATAAACCTGAACCCATCCGAACTGGTGAGTTCCTTTGAGCATATTGCCGACCTGATCCGTGAGAAGACCGGGTTTGATGTACTTGAAAAAGATAATATAGCCTCCATTGTATCTGTATTGCCTAAGGTAGGTCAGGCTTTGATGGGAGGGATCAGCGGTTTTGCTGTAAATGTGGCAGTTCTTGTCCTTATTCTTTATTTTATGTTGATTGGAGGAAGTAAGATGGAAACATATCTCTATGAGATCCTCCCTTTCAGTAAGGAGAACAAACGTGAAGTGTTGAAAGAGATCAACATGATCGTAACTTCCAATGCTATCGGTATTCCTTTACTGGCAATTATTCAAGGAGCTATTGCGATGGTAGGATATTGGATATTTAATGCCCCGAGTCCGTTCCTGTTCGGTTTTCTAACCTGTTTTGCTACGATTATCCCGGTTGTTGGAACTGCTTTGGTTTGGTTGCCGCTGGTGGTGTATATGGCGCTGACCGGTGATTGGGTGAATGGGCTGGCTCTGATGGCTTATGCATTGATCGTTATTACCAATGTGGATAATTTGATACGTTTCGTTCTGCAGAAGAAAATGGCGGATACCCATCCATTGATCACTATCTTTGGAGTAATTATCGGCTTGTCCCTGTTTGGTTTTATGGGGATAATATTCGGACCGTTACTGATCTCTGTCTTTATACTTTGCTTTAGCATGTTTAAGAAAGAGTATCTGGATAAGGACAGATAATAGTTGACAGTTTGCGTACAGAATGAATTGCATTAAAGGCGATGCATCGAAAGTCTGTATTAAAGAACGCAGAATACGCAGACAAGGCGCAGAGCAGCGCAGACAATATTGATTTTAATAAACATAGTCTGCGGAACTCTGCGTATTCTGCGTCGTCTGCGTTCAGTAATTGCTATTTTGATACAGCCTCTTTGATACTAATAACTGAACGGTGTCATTTTAGCATACGCTTTATAGTCTTTGATCATGCCGGGATAACCTTCTTCGGCACGCGGCAGATAACGGAATCCGGAGATAGTTACATTTTCACGCAGGTCTATGACTACCTGGTGAGGATATTTCGCCTTTCTCGCCGTACTCCAGTAAGTAGATTCCTGCAGGTCGAATATTTTATCGGCTGTGAAATTACCACCATAAGTCTCTTCACTGTCTGCATAAACTATTTTCCAATGTTGACGGGAGAGAGGTTTGCCGTTTTCGTCCAGCAGATAGAATTCAGCAAGAGCAGCAATGTCTTTACCATCCTGTGCATTGAGTGCTTCCAGACAGAAATGACGAGCCTGTACAGGTGTATCGAATTTTACTTCCTGCCAACCGTTACCAGGCTTTAAGGAACCTTGTCCGACCGGTTTTTCATTTTTCAGATTCAGGTTTTGTCCTTCCTTCCGATTTGTCAACGGAGCTTCCGGTCGCAACATATCGAGGATAGGGGTCTTTAAACCTTTGACAGATGCCTTTTCCGGTCCTTTCAGGTCGAGAACAATAATTTCATTTTCTCCTTTTTTGAGCCAGCAGCCCGGCATGAACAACGTCTGTTGAGGACCGATTTCCCAAAAACGTCCCATTGCCTTTCCGTTCACCCATACCATACCTTTTCCCCATGTCTGCATATCCAGGAATACATCGCCGGGAGTTTCCAGATTGAAAGTTGCCCGGTAATAAGCCGGTCCGTCTACTTTTGTTCCGGGCGCATATTTTTTATCTTTAACGAATGAATAGTCTACAGGCAAGTTGTAAACCGTCCAGTCTTTCAGTTCGTCTGCAGAGTTCTCGGTGATCAGCGCTACTTTATTCGTTATACCTTTCCGGTCATGGATTGCCTTGTCAAAGTTGACGCGTCCCATCGCTTCGATAAGGATATCCAACTGAGCTCCGGCTGCAGAGGCTGGCAGTTTGATCGTGTTTTCTCCGCGGCGCCGATCCAGGCGACCGACCAGTTTACCGTTAATGAAAACCTGTGCCCAGTCGTGCACCTCGTCTATTAACAGGGTTGTTCCGGCTTTGACTGCCGGTAAGGTCGTGCGATACAGGATTGAACCCCAACCTTGGTCGAACTCTTCCATAGGCTTGATGTCGTGAGTCTTTTTGGGTTCCGGCAGGTTGTCGAATAACAAAGCTGTCTCTTTCATTTCAAATTCAGGGATTTCAATGACAGGAAATGCTTCCGGTACTTCCGATTGAACTTCACCCGGTTCCATATATTTGGCCAGAAGCTCACGCAATTTGTAGTATTTCGGAGTTGTCCATCCGGCTTCGCTGATCGGTGCATCATAATCATACGAGCTGCACATCGCTGAATAGGCAGGACTGTTTGCACCTCCCCAATGTCCGAAAGTGGTACCTCCGTGAGTCATATATAAAGAGAAAGAGATATTCCGGTCCAGCATATCTTTCAATCCGGCAATCATTGTTTCCGCGTCACGTGTTTCGTGTTTCCTTCCCCAATGGTCGAACCATCCGCTCCAAAATTCACTACACATGAGCGGAGTGTTCGGACGTACTTCTTTCAGTTTTTTGAATTGTTCTTCTATATTGGCTCCGGTTCCGAAATTGACGGTCCATACCAGGTCGTCGAGTGCATTGTTCTGGAAGTTGGAACTCCAGTCGCATTGGAAAAGCGGAACATCGGTAAATCCGGCTTCACGCAGAATATCCCGGTTTTTGGCAATATAGGCTTTGTCGGTAGCATATGCACCATATTCATTTTCAACCTGCACCATGATGATATTACCACCGCGACTGATTTGCATGTCAGCCAGCTGTTTCCCTATTTCATTCATGTATAAACGCACGCGTTCAATGAAATACGGATCGTTGGTACGCAGTTGTATGTTTTCTTTCTTCAGCAACCACCAGGGGAGACCGCCCATTTCCCATTCCGAGCAAACATACGGACCGGGACGTAGCATGATATACATACCGTGTTTTTGAGCCAGACGGCAGAATGCCGCGATATCATTTTGTCCGGTAAAATCGAACTCTCCGGGTTTCTGTTCATGGATGTTCCAAAAGGCATAGATACAAATCGTGTTCATGCCTAAAGCCTTACACATCTGAATACGATGTTCCCAGTATTCGACCGGTATACGGGTGTAGTGAATCTCGGCTGCCTTGATTATAAAAGGCTTGTCGTTCAGGAGAAAAGTCTTGTCTCCAATCTCGAATTTTCCTTTTTCTCCGGAGCTGCTGTTGCAACCGGCTAACAGAAAAAGGAGTAAGGTCATCAGAATTGTCATGTTCTTCATAAGGTGATTCTTGATAAAATTAAGTTTATAAATACTTTCGGATGGTAAAAGTAGATAAATTTGTGAATATTATCGGTATAATAATAGTTCATATTGGACTAAAATCGGTTCTATTCTTCTGAATTTATGTACCTTTGCGGCATAATTCAAGTAAACGTTGAACAAAAATGAAGAAGTTAATAGTAATTCCGTTGGTAGCCGTCGGCATGATGGCAATGGCGGGGTGCAGTAAATCACCTGTGAAGGAAACTGCAAAAGTGGACGCCATCAATCTGGCAAATTTAGACACAACAGTCGCTCCCGGCACTGATTTTTATGAATATGCTTGCGGGGGATGGATCAAGAGTAATCCTCTGAAACCGGAATATTCACGTTTCGGAACATTCGATCAGTTGCGTGAAAACAACCAGGAGCAATTACGTACGCTTATCAATGAGCTGGGAACTACTTCGCAGGAAGCAGGAAGTGTAGCCCAGAAAATCGGAATGTTGTATGAAATGGGTATGGATAGCGTCAAGCTGAATAAGGATGGCCTGTCTCCTGTAAAAGAACAACTGGATGCTATCCAGCGTCTGGGTACAAAAGCTGATGTTGCTAAAATGGTCGCCGTTTTGCACAAAGAAGGAATGGCTCCATTCTTCGCTTTGTTTGTCGATGCGGATGAGAAGAACAGCTCGATGAATATCGTTCAATTGTATCAGGCTGGTTTAGGTATGGGTGACCGCGATTATTACCTGCTGGACGATGATGCGACGCTAAAAGTGCGTGATGCTTACAAACAATTTATCGGACAACTATTTACATTGACCGGAGCATCTCCGGAGCAAGCCGATGCTGCTGTAAATGCAGTGATGAAGATCGAAACCGGTATTGCTGAAATCTCTTTCAGCCGTGAGGATTTACGCGATACGCAGAAAAACTATAATAAGATCAAACTGGATGAATTCAAGGCGAAGAATAATCCTTTGGACTGGGATGTCTATTTTGAGAGCATGGGTCTGATGGAAATAGAATATCTGGATGCCAAACAGCTTCCGTTCTATGAAGCATTGGGTGAATTCCTGAAAAACGTATCTATCGACGAACAAAAATATTATCTGGCATTTAACCTTCTGAATGCGGCAGCCCCTTATCTGAGTGATGATTTTGTAGCTACTGAATTTGATTTTTACGGAAAGACAATGTCAGGAAAGCAGGAACAGCAACCTCGTTGGAAACGCTCCCTGTCTACAGTCAACGGTGCTTTGGGTGAAGCTGTCGGTCAGATGTATGTTGCCAAATATTTCCCGGCTTCGTCTAAAGAAAAGATGTTGGAGCTGGTCGGTAACTTGCAGAAAGCATTGTCCGAACGTATTGCCGGCCTTGAATGGATGAGCGATGAGACAAAAGCTAAAGCGCAGGAAAAACTGTCTGCCTTTATCGTAAAGATCGGTTATCCGGATAAATGGCGTGATTATACGGCTCTGGAAATCAAAGACGACTCTTACTGGGCAAATGTTTGCCGTTCGAATATCTTCGAGATGGACTATATGTTGCAACAGGCAGGCAAGCCGGTTGACAAAGCCCGTTGGGGAATGACACCGCAGACAGTGAATGCCTATTACAACCCGACTACAAACGAAATCTGTTTCCCGGCAGCGATCCTTCAACCTCCTTTCTTTAATCCGGATGCCGACGATGCTGTCAATTATGGTGCTATCGGTGTCGTGATCGGTCATGAAATGACTCACGGATTCGATGACCAGGGACGTAACTATGATAAGGACGGTAACCTGACTGACTGGTGGACTGCCGAAGATGCCGTTCGTTTTACAGAACGTGCCGACCGTCTGGTACAGCAATATGATAATATCATTGTCATCGACAGCGTTCATGCCAATGGCCGCTATACCTTAGGTGAAAACATTGCCGACCAGGGTGGTTTGTTGGTATCTCATCTGGCTTATCTGAACTCATTGAAAGGAAAGGAAACTCCGGCTCCGATCGACGGGTTTACGAATGAACAGCGTTTCTACCTGGGATATGCAACCCTGTGGGGACAGAATATCCGTCCGGAAGAAATCCTGCGTCTGACGAAGATAGACCCGCACTCTTTGGGTAAATGGCGTGTGAATGCCGCTTTGCGTAATATCGATACATTCTATTCGGCTTTCGATATTAAAGAAGGTGATCCGATGTATATGATGCCGGCTGAACGCGTAGTGATTTGGTAATGCTGGAATACAGATAGTATATATATAATGTATAAAGCGGGATAGTCGTTACGATTATCCCGCTTTTTTATACCTGAAACAGTTGTTCAGGCAAATATAAATTTCAAAAGGAACAGAGCTGCCAGTATATACATGGTAATACTTATATCCCTGTGTTTTCCGCAAAACAACTTGACCAGTACATAGCAAAGTAATCCCAATACCATTCCGTCTGCGATAGAGTAGGTGAGTACCATCATGATAATGGTAATGAAAGCCGGGAGTGCTTCGGATATATCATCCATATCGATCTTTGATACCGAGTCCATCATAAACACCCCGACAAGCACTAACGCCCCGCTTGTTGCCGCACTGGGAATAAGCAGGAACAACGGAGCAAAGAACAAAGCCAGGATAAACAGCAATCCTGTTACCAGGGAAGTAAAGCCGGAACGCCCTCCTTCAGCAATGCCCGAAGCACTTTCCACATAAGTGGTAATGGTTGAACTACCCATCATCGCCCCGATCGTTGTACCTATTGCATCAGACATCATCGCCTCTTTCACATGTGGAATATGTCCGTCTTTCCCCATGATCCCGGTTTTGGAAGCCAGACCGACCAGTGTCCCTACCGTATCGAATATATTCATAAACAATAAGGTGAAAATAACGATCGCCATATCCAAAGTAAAGAACTCGGAGAAATCGAATTTGCAGAAAGTCGGCTCTATCGAATGAGGCATGGAGACTGGAAGAAAACCTTCCGGTATTTCCGTCACTCCCAGCGGTATCCCGGCCAACGTACAAATCAGGATACTGTAAAATAAAGCACCCTTCACCTTCTTTACAACCAGGATTCCGCTCAGTAGGATACCCGTCATTGCCAGGACGGAAGACGGCGTGAATTCCCCGAACATAACGAACGTTGCCGGGTTCGGGGCAATGATCCCTGCATTTTTTAACCCTATAAAAGCGATAAACATACCGATCCCGACCGAGATGGCATATCGCAGGTTCATCGGGATGCTGTTGAGAATAATCTCCCGGATGTTCAGGAAAGTGATCAGGATAAATATCACCCCTTCGACAAACATCGCCGTCATTGCTGTTTGCCAGGAATACCCCATTCCCTGCACCAGGGTAAAAGCGAAAAAAGCGTTTAACGCCATACTCGGTGCCTGTGCAAACGGAAGTTTGGCCATAAAAGCCAATAGGAAAGTCGCAATAGCGGAAGCCAGTGCCGTTGCTGTGAAGACAGCCCCTTTGTCCATTCCGGTAGTGCCCAGGATAGAAGGGTTGACGGCCAGGATATAACTCATTGTCAGGAAAGTCGTTATTCCAGCGATCACTTCCGTTCGGATTGTCATGGTCTGTTTGTCAAACCCCAATAGTTTTTGTATCATATATTTTGGATTAATCGAATGTCCACTTTATCGCCAGCGTCGGAATGGTATAAAAACCGTTGCGACCGCCGAAGTTATGACTCAGTTCCACTTCACTTCCGACACTCAGCTTGAACTTATCATCAACACCTTTCAGCTTGTTTAAGTTCACCCATATCTGCGGTTCGGAAAGGAAAATGAAGTTCCCGTGGTCGTTCTTCTCCCGCCACCAGTCGGCAAACCCGCTGAATGTGCACAACCCGTTTTTAGCAAAATGAACATACCAGGTACCCGTCAATTGGAAATTGTTCGGGCTACGATGTTTCTGGATATATTTGTACATAGGAGTAAAAGTAAACCCTTTGGAGAAATCCTTATTATTATATGTATAGGTGAAACCTCCTAGGTAGGCATTATTATAGGAAGCCCCTTTCATCAAACCTCCGTTATACTCTATATGGACGGAGAAAGGCGGTTGCCAGAAACTCAGTTCGCGGGCAATCTCCCAGTATGCCGAAGCAACTCCGCTGCTTTTGTAATCCATATCTACAAAAAAATAGGTGCTTCCCCATTTGTCAGGCTTGAACATTTCCACGGTGGAAGTCAGTGCCGGGCGACCGTCCAGATCCTTGTCATAGAGAGCACCTCCGAAATCATAGTGTAACTGAATGTTTTGCGCTTTCCCACAGAAAACGGCGAGCAATAAAATCGCCAGAGTAAAAAACTTTCTCATGCTGATCGTTTAAAATAAATATGTATGGAAGCCACAAAGGTATAAAAAAAGCAAGACCTTCAAAAAGTCCTGCTTTGAGATTCTCAGATCAGATCCCTGAGTAACCAGGCGAGATAACAGAGGTACACTACGATCAGTGCCCATCCTTCGGCACGCGATATTTTTTGTCCGCTTTTTACCAGCGGTAGCAGAAGCAGTGTTAACCCCAGCATGACCAGCAGGTCGACATAGTTTACGTTCTTTGCAACGATAGGTTTGACTATCGAACTGGTTCCTGCAATTGCCAGGATATTGAACAGGTTGGAACCAACGATATTTCCGATGGCAATATCCGGATTTTTCTTGAGTGCGGATACGACCGATGTTGCCAGTTCCGGCAGGCTTGTCCCGGCTGCAACGATAGTCAATCCGATCACCGCTTCGCTGACACCCAGTTCCTGGGCTATCGATACGGCATTATTGACCAGCAGGTTGGAAGCGAATATCAGAATAACCAGGCCACCTACGATATACATTACATCTTTATACCAGGCTTCAGGCTGTTTTTCCAGCTCTCCCGCCAGTTCTTCCACTTTCTTTTCATGCTTGCGTGAGTAATACAGACTGAAAATCGTATAAAGAATGATGCCGGCTAAGAACAGGCAACCTTCCAATCTTCCAAGCGTTCCGTTCCAGAACAGCAGGGTGAAAACAACAGTGGCTACGATCAGGATAGGAATGTCCAGGCGTGTAAGCTGGCGTTGGGCCTGCAATGGCTGGATAACGGCAGAAATACCGAGAATAGCTGCTATATTGAAAATGTTGGAGCCGATGATGTTACCGACTGATATATCCCCCTGGCCCGATAAGGTGGCATTCAGGCTGACCACCAGTTCCGGTGCGCTTGTTCCGAATGCAACGATCGTAAGACCGATCACCAGGTTTGATATCTTTGCTTTCAGGGCTAACTCAGAACTCCCTTTAACCAACCAGCCCGCTCCGATATAGAGAGCAAACAGTGAAAGAATTAATAATGTAACGCTTGTTATCATGGCCGCAAATTTACTAATCTTTTATTACAATGTCTGGCTTCCTGTTGTCCGATAATCAAAAGATTATCGTAACCAAGTAAACAGCAAGTTATTTTTTAGGCAGAAAAACGTACCTTGGATAACCCCGGATCACTACGGAGTAACAGCAGGAAGCTACTAGACATTTTAGTTAGGGTTGTTAGGAATATTCGTATTAGTGATTTAATATTCGTATTCTTCCTTTGGCTCTTTAGCCGCTTGTCTCAACTGTATGCCTCGAAGTACGACCATACAGATTGTTACAAACCCCAGTACTCCCATTGTTACATCTTTAGTGACTGCATTGTCAAAATCGGTTGTACCGATTAATACCAATATGATAAACGATACCATCATGACAGCGTCTACCAGGTCCTTATTTATCTTCATTTTATTAACTTATTAAAGGTTACTTTTGTTCAATTATTTTTACTTTTTTTCTTCGACAGCTGTTTCTTCAGTAGAATCGGTGCCGCTCAGGCCTTTCATAATACCGAACAAACCATATCCCAAAGCAAACATTACAACCAATAACTTAATATAGTCATTAGGAATGATGGAACTACAAGCTAATACGCAACCAATGATTGTGATAATAACCGACAGATAAATACGTGTTTTATTTGATTTTTTAGTAGACATAATATTTTAATTTTTAAATGGATAAATAAATGTAAAATTGCTTTTTTTGAACTGTTTCGTAGCAGCTGATAGTAACGTTATAGAACATAACATTCCCTTATCCTCTCTCAAGAGGAGAACAGTTACTTTCATCGCCCATAAGCCGAACCAGTCTGAATTCGATTAGACGGAGTTATCCTTTAAAAATTAAATAATGAGTTTCCGTAGGGCAAACACATGTTGTGCCGTACGGCAAAGAAGTGTAGACAAATTTATAGTTTGACATTCCGATACATTTTCCAACACTTTACGTTGTACATTCATTTCTTTCAGGCGGATATCCTGAAGAGCTTTCTCCGCTATTTTCAGCGTGCGTAAGTGAAATGTATTATTAGTCAGTTGAACCGTTCTGCGGGCATTCAGACCTTTGCTTTCTTTCAGGTCTGTACTTAATACATTGAGGTAGTATTGTACATCTGCAGAACTTTTTTCTTTCATGACAGCCTCTTTTTGAGACACAGCGATATCGTTGCTTTCGATCTCCTCTTGGGGAGAGAAAAGCAAGAAGCCGAAAAGCAGAGTCAGTATGAATAGAAAATTTTTCATGCTGCAAAGATATACGAATTCTTAATAAAAAAACAAATGATTGTGCTTTTTGTTTATACTTTTGTCCGTGAATTGTGAACGTGAAAAGATGGAACAGAAGAAGAGTCTTTTAAAATCATGGGTAGAGGCCGCGCGTCCTAAAACACTGCCGGCATCATTAAGTCCGGTGTTGTTAGCTTGCGTTTTAGCTTGGTGTGAAGGGGTATTCCGGTTGATACCTGCTATTTTGTGTTTTGGAGTGGCTTTGCTGGCACAGATTGCCAGTAATTTTGCTAATGATTATTTTGATTTTAAGAAAGGAGCGGACAGGGAGGACCGTTTAGGCCCCGAGCGTGCGGTGGCTCAGGGATGGATTACCCCAGGAGCGATGCTGAAAGCCACGTTTATAACGTTAGGCTTTTCTTGTTTATGTGGTTGTATGCTTTTGTTTTATGCCGGCTGGGAGCTTATACCGGTCGGAATTGCCATTGCTCTTTGCGTGCTGGCCTATTCTGCCGGACCTTTTCCTTTGGCTTATAATGGGTTGGGAGATGTCTGTGTGATATTATTTTACGGGGTTATCCCACTATGTTTTACTTATTATGTGCAGGCAGGTTCTTTTTCCTTGCTGTCTTTCCTGTTGTCGCTGTCGCTGGGATTGCTTTCTACGAATATATTGGTAGTCAATAACTATAGGGATTATGTGCAGGACAAAGCTGCTCGCAAACGGACTACGATTGTGCTTTTCGGTCGTGGTTTCGGTCGGATCTTTTATCTGATGAATGGAATAGTTGCTTTTTTGTTGGCTATGCCTTTATTGTTTGAAGCTCCTACATGGGTGTTACTTCTTTTTGCAGCATTCTTTACCTTGTTTATTAAAACCTGGAGGGAGTTATACCATTTTGAGGGAAAAGAATTGAATAAGACGTTGGCACATACTGCCAGAAATGTTTTCCTCTTTACTTTACTACTGTCATTATTGTTGTTGTCTTTTTGGCTTCATCAACCGGAATATGTAGGTTAATGTGCTGTTATTCAGATGATATATGGGTGACGCCGGAACTCTTTGGTGGCGTCACGGGTGGTTTTTTATTCTATAAATTGAAAAAGTCGATCTATACTGTATATAAGTATGAAAGTCATAGCTCTTAATAGCCTAATAAGTAATATATTATATATTCGACCTGGGGCAACTATGAATTTGACCTAGGTGAACCGTAGGTTTTACCCAGGTCGAATATGTAGTTGCCCCAGGTCGAAAGGTTAAAAGATAGTGAGTTTTATGTCAGAAAGCGCTAACTTTAAGTAAAGAAGTCGATAGGATATGACCTAAAAAGCATCAGAATATGGGTGACGCTGTTTTAATCATAGGTGTCACCTTTTAATAGACTGGTAATTAATTGTTTATCTTAAATAAATAGGATGGTGACGCTGCTTGTGTAAAACTTAATGTTGTCATCTCCTGTAATGTAAGAGTTTTCTACGGGTTTCTTTCAGTCTTTTTTGTATGGTTTTTGACAGAATGATCATTGTGACAGCAATGATTATGAGAAGGATACCGATAGCCAGATTGAAAGTGAATGGTTCGCCGAACAGTAACACACCTACAAAAACAGCGGTGACAGGTTCCATTGCCCCGAGTACGGCTGTGAGTGTACCGCCGATATTGTGTACTGCCAGTACAAGCGTAATGTTGGAGATGACTGTCGGAACAATGGCAAGCAGTATCAGGTTGATAACCGACATGGCGTCGGGGATGGGTTGTATGCCTTCGTTGGTACTTGCTTTGATGGCGAACAGGAGGGTACTGACGATGAATACGTAGAAAGTCAGTTTCCTGCCGGTCATAGTATGTACCCTCGATTTGTTGACTGTGGTAATGTAAAGTGCGTAACCGACGGCTGAAAGCAGCACGATAAAAACGCCCAATGCACTCAGTTTCATTTCCCCTTCATTGATAGACAGGCGGGCAACCCCGCAGATCGCCAGGCCGATCGCCAGCAACGTGACCCACGATGTCTTTTCGCGGAAAAACACCAGCATGATAAGGGTGACGAATATCGGATAGGTGAAATGTAATGTTGTAGCTATCCCTGCCGACATGAAATTATATCCCCAGAAAAGGAACATGGCGGATGCCGTGTAAAAGAAGCCGAGCAATATCAGTATGGGAATATCTTTTTTGTCGATACGCATGGATTCCTTTTTCACTGCCATGATACCGACAAGGGCAATCGATGCAAAAAGGAAACGGTAGAACAGGATCGAATCGAACTGCATCCCCTTTGCCATAAGCGGCAATGTAAATAATGGTATCAAACCGAATGTAGCCGAAGTGGCAATGCCGTATACGAATCCTTTCAAATTGCTGTTCATCTTTTTACCTTTTTCTGATTGCTAAAACGGCTGCAAATATACGAAAATATTAGGGAACGCAGATGACGCAGAATACACAGAAGCTCGCAGATATTTTATTTAAAAGAAAAAATTAATCTGCGTACCTCTGTGTATTCTGCGTCATCTGCGTTCCCTAATATAGTCTTTGTTTTTTATAACAGCAACCCAGCCGCCACTTCTTCAGCCACAGCTTCGCTCTTAATAGCTGCAACTAAGGCAAGGGCAAAGTTCATAACCAATCCAGGACCTTTGCCGGTAATCACATTGTCGGAAACTTCAACAGCTTCACCGGTTACATTAGCTCCGATCAGTTTCGGTTCGAAGCCCGGATAGCAGGTAGCGTTACGGCCTTTCAGCAATCCCAATCCGCCTAGTACCATCGGAGCTGCACAGATGGCGGCAACGATCTTTCCTTCACGGTATTGCTGCAACAGGGCTTCTTTTACCGGCTCCGAATCATTCAGGTTGGCTGCTCCGGGCATACCGCCGGGCAGTACAAGTGCATCGGCTCCGGCCAGGTCTGCTTTTCCCAGCGTTGTATCAGTGGTAACCGGAACATTATGTGCTCCTGTTACAACAGGATTGTCTGTGATGGAAACAGTTGTCACTTCGATACCTCCGCGGCGCAGGATATCGACTGTGCCCAGGGCTTCCATTTCTTCGAAGCCGTTGGCTAAAAATACAATTGCTTTCTTCATATTACCTCCTTTTTTAGTTGACAGTAGTCAACTTATTTAAGTTTATACACATAGGTTATCGTACCGCTCTGGTTGTTTGCCCCGTTGATGCTATTGAACTTAGCACGTTTGGCGGCATCCAACGCACTTTTACGCATGGAAGCGTTGTCGATGTTGGTACCTCTACCTATTTCTGTAAATATTACATTCCCTTTCGGGTCTACTGTAATGTTGATCACGATCTTTCCCTCTTCCTGGATCGTGTAAGCGGGACGGGGCAAGCCTCCGGCTCCGATAGAACGACCGTTCAGGTTGAATGAACCGTATCCGCCTACGCCTTCGTTGGCTCCGTGGTCGGAGTTACCGAACGGACTTCCCTGGTTACCTGCGCCTGTTTCTGCATCGCCCTGGCTGTTTCCTTCAGCTCCGCCGATGCCGAATGCTCCGGCAACACGGTTGCTGATGGCCTGTTCTTTCTTGCGACGTTCTTCTTCCAGGCGTTTCTTTTCGGCCTCTTCCCGTTTGCGACGATCCTCTTCCTCTTTCCGTTTACGCTCTTCTTCCTTCTTGCGTTGCTCTTCTTTCTTTTTAGCATCTGCTATGGCAACACTCTCTTCGAGGTCCTGTGTGATCACTTCCTCTTTCGGTGTTTCTACCGGCGGAGTGGGTGGCGGTGGAGGAGTGGTCGTCTCCTGGGGCAGTTCCTGTCCGGTGTATTTAGGTTCGAAGGTACCGGCGGCGGAGTTTACATTCCCGAAGTTGACAAGGACACCCCCGTCTTCATCCGGAATTTCCGTACGTAGTACCGTGAACAACAGGATCAGGAAAATCGCCAGGTGAAATGCGACCGAACCGGTTATACTGTATATGTCATCTTTGTTGAATTTCATATCTGTTATTTCTGCGCACGGGTGGCAAGCACCATCTTGAATTTGTTTTCGTTCGCTATGTTCAGGATCTTTACGATTTCTTTATAAGGAACTGTCTCGTCTGCATAAAGGGCGACGAACATTTCGGGCTCTTTTGCGTAACTGTCTTGCAGGAACGGGGTGATCTCGTCGAACGTGACCTGCGTTTCCCGCTGGTTACCGAATGCTACGTAGTAATTCAGGTTGGCATCGATGGTAACCCGCGTGAGCGGTTTGGCTGCCGTCTGCTTCTTCGCCTGCGGCAATGTTACCTTGATGGCATTCGGAATGACTACCGTAGAGGTGACCATAAAGAAGATCAACAGCAGGAATATGACGTCGGTCATGGAGGCCATGCTGAAGGCTTCGTTTACTTTTGTTCTTCGTTTTAGTGCCATTTTGTAATTGATAATTGAAAATTGAAAGTTGAAAATTAGGTGTATGGATAATTTTCAATTTTCCATTTTCCATTTTTAATTAATTAGCCGGTTCGTTCAATAAATCCATAAATTCCATGGTGCGGGCTTCCATCTTGTTCACTACGTTATCGACCTGTGAAACCAGGTAGTTGTAAGCAAACAGGGTGATGATACCGACTACCAGACCGCCGACGGTGGTTACGAGCGCTTCGTAAATACCTCCGGACAATAAGGATACGTCAACGTTCGTTCCGGCATTCGCCATATCGAAGAAGGCGCGTACCATACCGGTTACCGTTCCGAGGAAACCCAACATAGGAGCTCCGGCAGCTGTCGTAGCGATCAGCGGAAAGCCTTTTTCGAGTTTCGCAATTTCCAGGTTACCCACGTTTTCGATGGCAACGAGTACATCGTTCATCGGGCGTCCCAGACGGGTGATACCCTTTTCGATCATACGGGCGGAAGGGGTGTTGGTGCTACGGCACAGGTTCAGCGCCGAGTCGACTTTCCCTTCGTGGATATAGTCTTTGATACGGTTCATGAAATTCTGATCTTCTTTACCCGCACGGCGGATAACTAATAAACGCTGGATGAAGATGTAGCCTGCCATTAGTGATAACAGCAATAGTACAACCATGATCCACCCTCCTTTGAATGCAAGGTCTATTACATTGATCTCTGCTTCAGTGGGGACTGTTACTGCCGTCAGATCCGGCATCTGCTCTGCTGTCTGTGCCCCTACTGCCTGTAGGGAAAGTAAAATACTCATAGATTTGTATACTTATTCGTTAATATTAGTTCGTTCTTATTGTTGCAAGCATGCTTTATATAATGAAATGGTCTCCTGCAATCCGTGATACAACGCGTCGCAGATCAGGGCATGACCGATGGAAACCTCTTCCAGCCAGGGTATGTTCTGACTGAACCACGCCAGGTTTTCCAGGCTCAGGTCGTGGCCCGCATTGACTCCCATTCCCAGATTCTTTGCCAGTTGTGCGGCAGCAACGAAAGGAGCTACGGCTTCTTCCTTGTTTACCGGGTAATTGGTCGCATAAGGCTCTGTGTACAGTTCGATGCGGTCGGTACCTGTTTTTGCCGCCAGTTCGATGTTGGCCAGGTCGGTTCCAACGAAGATAGAAGTGCGGATTCCCTGAGCCGTGAACGTATCGACCAGTTCACTCAACAGGTCGAAGTTAGCCTTTACATCCCAACCGGCATTGGAGGTGATGGCATCGGGTGCATCCGGAACCAGTGTCACCTGTGTCGGTTTTACTTTTAATACCAGGTCTATAAAATTGTTACAAGGATACCCTTCAATGTTAAATTCTGTCCTGATAAGAGGTTTCAACGCGTACACGTCACTGTATTTGATATGTCGTTCGTCCGGACGTGGATGGACTGTAATTCCTTGTGCACCGAAATTTTCGCAATCTTGAGCTACTTTTAAAATGTCAGGCATGTTACCTCCGCGTGCGTTACGGATGGTTGCAACCTTGTTAATGTTTACACTTAAATTTGTCATCGTATATCGTTATATCTTTTTTCTTTCATTACATTTGCACAAAAGTATCGGCAAATTTAGCAGAATTAAGGGAATTAACAGAATAATGTTGGTGAAAGATTTCATAACGAAGGAACTTCCCGTGTTAAAAAGTTTTGACACAGGGGAATACGCGTTGGCATTGATGGATGATTTTAAGTTAAAACATCTGCCTTTGTTGAGCGAGGGGATATACCGTTGCCTGATCTCGGAAAAGGATCTGATGGCTATGCCTGATCCTGCGGCAACGATTGGCGAGCCGGTTCTGTTTGCTCCCAGTGTGATGGAGAATACGCATATCCACGAGGCGCTTGCGCTGATCGCCCGCTACCAGTTGAGCCTGTTGCCGGTGGTCAGTCCGGAAGGGGAGTATCAGGGGGCGATTACAAGAGAGAAACTGATCGATATTCTTTCGGAACTGTGTAATGCTGAGACTTCGGGCAGTGTGTTTGTCCTGGAGGTGATGCCGCAGGATTATTCGCTGACGGATATTGCCCGTTTGATCGAATCGAATAATGCGCATGTATTGAATCTGCTTTCGTACACGGATAAAGATACCGGAAGGTTACATCTTATTATTAAGATCGACCTGGAGGATGCTTCGCCGGTGATCCGTAGTTTCGAGCGTTTCAATTATACCGTCCTCTATTATTTCATGGAAAAAGGGATGGTGGATGATCTGTTGCAGCAGCGGATGAACGAGTTGTTGCATTATATGAACATTTAATAAATTGAGAATTGAGAATTGAGAATTGAAAATTAGTAATGTGTTCAGCTCTCAATTTTCAATTTTCAATTTTCAATTTTCAATTATATGAAGGTAGGTATTTTTGGCAGCGAGTATCAGGTCGAGAAGCAAAGTCAGATAAAACGGCTGTTTGAAAAGCTGATATCGCAGGAGGCGGAGATCTATGTGGATGTCCGTTTTTATAATTTTCTGGCTGATGGCCTGAATTATGAACCTCCCATTGCAGGATTGCTGACGGACGATCATTTTGATCTCGATGTAGCTCTGAGCGTCGGTGGCGACGGTACGTTTCTGCGGACGGCGGCACGTGTGAACCGTCAGGATATCCCTATACTGGGTATTAATACCGGACGGCTGGGATTTCTTGCCGATGTGGGAGGTAATGATATAGAGGATACGCTGGACGAATTGTTCAAGAACTATTATAAGATAGAAGAACGCACGCTGTTGAGGCTTTATACGGAAGGGCGGGTATTTCGCGGTTACAATTATGCCCTGAATGAGATTGCGATCTTAAAGCGCGATACCTCTTCGATGATCACGATCCATACTTCTCTGAATGATGAATACCTGGCATCTTATCAGGCTGACGGTCTGTTGATCGCAACGCCGACAGGTTCGACAGCTTATTCCATGAGTGTGAACGGTCCGATCATCATTCCCCAAAGCAAAAATCTGGTACTGAGTCCTGTTGCGCCCCATTCCCTGAATGTGCGTCCGCTGATCATACCGGATAACTATACGATCACGCTAGGGGTAGAAAGTCGTAACAAATCCTTTCTGATCTCCCTGGACGGTCGTTCGGAAGTTTTTCCGGCAGGTATCCAGTTGACGATAACAAAAGCCGATTATACCACGAAGGTGATAAAAAGATATAATCATACCTTCTATCAGACACTTCGTGAGAAGCTGATGTGGGGAGCCGATGCAAGAATGAAGTAGCGTTAGAAGAGATAAAACTGTTCTAGAAAGATGTTTTATAGCATGTATTTGTTAAACCTGGTTAAATAAATGAGATTTCCAAGTGAAATGTTATGCTACATAACATAAAACCTCTATATTTGCATCGTGTTTTTCATGGTATTAGATTTAAGGTTAACAATGAAGATTGGCTGTCCGTGATGGATAGCCTTTTTTTCGTTTATAGCCTATCGGTCTTTATATCCGTAGAAAAAACTTATCTTTGTACCCCTGTTAAACGTAAATGCTTCAAATAAAGATATGAAAAGAATATTCTGCCCCAAATGTGATAATCAGTTATCGTTCGATGAAACCAAATATCCGGATGGAAAGATTTTGGCTTTTGTATGTCCGCAATGCGGATCGCAGTTCAAGATAAAGCTGGGACGTAAGACGGTCCGTACGGAGTCCGGCCAGGAAAAAGAGGTGAAGGAGCCTGATTTTTCTTGCGGTTATATTACTGTGATCGAAAATACGTTTGGTTTTAAACAGGAACTGCCGCTTGTGATGGGCGATAATATGATAGGACGAAGGAATAAAGATACGGAAGGTGTGGATGTGCCTATCATTACCAGTGATCCGAGTGTGGGACGCAAACATTGTATTATTAATGTAAAAGAAGATAAGCAGGGAAAATTGATTTATACCTTGCGTGATAACGAGAGTATGACCGGTACATTCCTTCGCAGTGTACTTTTAGGAAAAAAAGAACAGGTGCGTATCGGGGAAGGGGCTATTGTGACGATCGGTGCGACTACTTTTATACTTCATGTTCCGGGAGGGGAAGAAGAGGAAGATTTTTAAATTAAACTTAGATACTGCCCCGGAGTGAATGATCTCTTACATCAGGGCGATAAGGGAGATAGGGGGAATTGGCGTAGGTTTCGGGAGAGATGGATACAAGATTACCTTTCATCTCCGGCGCAGCTCTAAAGTTTAAATCTCATTATTCATGTTTTTTGTTTAGTTGTTCAACGATAAAACAACCATAAGGCTATTTAGCTCACGGCAATTTACGTAAAGAATCAAAAAGAACTGAAAGAAAAGTTTTGTTAAAAGAGTGCCAAACTGAAAGTTGGATTATGAAACATAAGTCTTACGTGAGATGGATGGAAACAAATGTAAATGTTAATTGATAGATTTTTACAACTCCAAAAAGAAAGAAAATACACTATTCCCCGACAAATCCCCCTGTAAATAAAAAGTAGCGATATTAGCAATCCGTTGTTTTTATATGTAATTTTGCGGTCCAATCAGGCAATAAGGTTAACAAATGGGACAAAATAGAGTAGAACCGGTCAGTGGCATTACTTTCCGGGTATTGGTAGCGTTAAGCATTTCACATTGTATAAATGATTCGTTGCAATCCGTCATAACAGCCGTTTATCCGTTATTTAAAGATGATTTAGCGTTGACATTTGCACAGATCGGGTTGATCACGTTGGTATTTCAGTTAGCAGGATCTGTTTTTCAGCCGCTTACCGGATTATATTTTGACAAACGTCCGTCTCCTTGGTCATTACCTATCGGAATGACTTTTACGCTGATAGGGATGCTTTCACTTTCTGTGGTCAATAGTTTCCCCGGAATTTTATGTTCTGTAGCTTTGATTGGTGTGGGATCGTCCATATTCCATCCGGAGGCTTCCCGATTGACTTCTTTAGCATCAGGGGGAAAGAGAGGACTGGCACAATCGTTATTTCAGGTCGGGGGAAATCTGGGGGGATCGCTGGGACCGTTGCTCGTGGCTATTGTGGTAGCTCCTTACGGACGTAGTAACATTGCTTTTTTCTCTATCCTGGCTTTTATCGCTATTCTTGTCATGACATATGTGGGGCGCTGGTATAAAGGGCTGCTTTTACGGTTTAAACAGGAAGATATGGGGGTAGCCAGACGACATGTCGAAATGCCTTTGTCACTGGGAAAAACAATATTCTCCATTTCTATCTTGTTGATTCTTATCTTTTCCAAATATATTTATATGGCAAGTTTAAGCAGTTATTATACCTTTTATCTGATAGAGAAGTTTGGGGTCAGTGTTCAATCCTCCCAGTTGTTTTTATTTATTTTCCTGATAGCAACTGCTATTGGTACATTGATGGGAGGTCCTATAGGAGATAAAGTTGGACGTAAATATGTTATTTGGGCTTCCATTCTCGGGGCGGCTCCTTTTTCTTTGCTAATGCCTCACGTAGATAGTTTGTATCTAACTGCGGTTCTGAGTTTTTGTGTCGGTTTGGTTTTATCGTCTGCGTTTCCGGCTATTTTAGTGTATGCCCAAGAGTTATTACCTTATAAATTGGGACTTATCTCAGGTTTGTTCTTTGGCTTTTCTTTTGGAGTAGCAGGGATCGCTTCGGCTGTACTGGGTAATCTGGCGGACCATTATGGTATTGAGACGGTCTATAATGTTTGTGCCTATATGCCACTGATCGGACTGGTCACCTGGTTCTTGCCTGACTTAAAGAAAGCGACCCAAAAAGGAAGTTAGCCCGCTGAACAATCCCGGAGAAGGGGTTGTTATTAATCATAAATTTCGCTCAAACTAAATTTAAACGCATTTATGATTAATAACTTAACGCATTTCAGTATTGGCTTGCTGCTTCTTTTTCCTGCCGTGACTTCTGCTCAGACAACAACGATCGACCTCAGTCTGGAACAGTCGATGGAGTTGCTTCAAAAAGGAAACCGGAGTATCCGGATGGCAGGGAAGGAGGTTGAACTGGCAAAAAACGAGCATCAGAAACTTAACTCGTTCTGGTATCCGTCAGTGGGTGCAGCCGGTGCCTTTGTTCACATGTCGAATCCGGTCGAGGTTCGTCAGCCTCTGGACCAGTTTACCGATCCTGCCAAGGATTTTGTTCATTCCATTCTGCCCGACGACCAGTTTATCTCTTCCATTTTGGATAAAATCGGCCAAAATACACTGACACTTCCGCTTATTTCACAGAACATTACTTCTATCGACGCCAGTGTGACCTGGCCGGTCTTTACCGGAGGGAAGCGAATCTTCGCCAGTAAGATCGGAAAAACGATGGTCGGTATTGCTGAAGTGAACCGTGAACAGGTCAACGCCGACCAGCAATCGAAATTGATCGAATGTTATTTCGGTTTGCGTTTGGGCCAGCGGGTCTTAACGGTGAGGGAGGCTACTTATAATTCGTTGAAAACCCATTATGACCAGGCACTTAAACTGGAACAGAACGGGATGATCAACCGGGCGGAACGTCTTTTTGCCCAGGTGAGCATGGATGAAGCCAAACGCGAACTTGAATCGGCACGCAAAGACCTGGAAGTGGCACAACAGGCGTTGAAAAGCCTGATAGATATGGATGCAGACAAGGAGATCAGTACGACCACCGCTCTTTTTATCAATGAAAATATTCCTTCAGCCGATTATTTCAGGGAGTTGGTTCCGGTCAATAACTATATGGTAAATCAGTTAAAGTTACAGGAGAATATTGCCGGCAACGAACTGAAGATCGGGCGTACCGGATACCTTCCTACTATTGCCTTGTTCGGAAAACAGACACTGTATTCGAATGGCATAGATAAATATCTTATGCCCCGTACGATGATCGGGGTCGGTTTTACCTGGAATATTTTTGATGGTTTGAACCGGGAGAAGAAAATCCGGCAGGCACGACTGACCAGCCAGACATTGGCGATCGGGAAGGATAAAGCCGTTACCGAGTTGAAAGTCGGTGTCGATAAATACTATACTCAAATACAGAATGCACTCGATAATGTAAAGGCACTGAATACGACCTTGGAAATGAGTGAGGAACTGGTCCGTATCCGTCAGAAATCGTTCCAGGAGGGAATGGCTACTTCAACGGAAGTGGTCGATGCTGAAGTCATGCTCTCAAAAGTAAAGACAGCTTTCCTGCTCGCCTATTACCAGTATGATGTCGCATTGATCAACCTGCTGTCGATCTGCGGCATACCGGAATCGTTCCAGCAATATCGCCTGGAAGGGACAACAGAGATTATATAGAAAGAATCAACAATAAACACAAATAATAATTATGGACAAGACTAAAAAATACCTGACGATCTCCTTTATTGTGGTGCTGATCGCCGTAATAATCATATCTGCCGTCGGCATGCTGTTGCTGAAAAAGAAGCCGGTTATCCTGCAGGGACAGATTGAAGCAACCGAAATACGAATCTCCGGCAAGTTGCCCGGTAGAATAGATACGTTCCTCGTAAAAGAAGGACAAAACGTGAAAGCGGGCGATACGCTTGTTATCATTAACAGCCCCGAAGCACAGGCTAAATACCAGCAGGTAAATGCCCTCGAAGATATTGCCAAATACCAGCATCAAAAGATAGACGACGGTACCCGCAAACAAATCATCGCCACTGTCGAACAACTTTGGAACAAAGCAAAATCAGACTTGCAACTGGCTAAAACGACCTACGATCGCATCCAGGCCCTTTATAAAGACAGCGTAGTCACTTCCCAGCGAAAAGACGAAGTGGAAGCCCTCTACAATGCTGCCGTAGCGAATGAGCGTGCCTGTCATAGCCAATATGAGATGGCTCTTGACGGTGCGCAGATACAAGATAAGGAAAGCGCCCGCTCACTGGTAACAGCTGCTCAGGGAACCGTCAATGAAGTGGAAGCCCTTCTGCAGGATGCCCGCCTGGTGGCTCCCGAATCCGGTCAGATATCGACCATTTTCCCGAAACGCGGAGAGCTGGTCGGTGCAGGTATGCCGATTATGAATCTGGTGGTCATGGATGATGTGCATGTGGTACTGAATGTCCGCGAAGACCGCTTGCCTTTGTTTAAGATGGGCGGAACTTTCCGTGCCGATGTCCCGGCAATTGCCACAAACGATATTGAGTTCAAGATCAACTACGTCAGTCCTTTGGGTAGTTTTGCCACTTGGAAATCGACCAAGCAGACAGGCAGCTATGATTTGAGAACCTTCGAGATACACGCCCTTCCGGTAAAACCGGTTGACGGATTGCGTCCGGGCATGTCGGTGCTGGTGCGAATTGAAAATGGAGAATTGAAAATTGAAAATTAAGCATGATGAGCATGAAGAATTTTCAATTCTCAATTTTCAATTCTCCATTGGCTCGCGTTGTTCAACGCGAGCTACGCCGGATGGTTTCACGCAGGCTTTATTTCGGAGTCTGCATCGTGTTGCCGCTGTTTTGTATCTTCTTTATGTCTACGATCTTCGGTAACGGGCAGATGGAGAACATTCCGGTAGGTATTGTCGATCAGGACCAGACCGCTTTATCCCGTGAATTGACCCGCCAGGTCGAAGCTGTCCCGACTTTCCGTGTCACACATCATTATGCAGATGCCGAAACAGCCCGGAAAGCGACACAAGCCAAAGAAATATATGGCTATCTGGTTATCCCGAACCGTTTTGAAGAAGATGTGACGGGTGGGAGGCAGGCTACTTTATTTTATTACTATCATTATGCATTGCTAAGTGTCGGTGGAGAGGTCCGGGGAGCTTTTGAAAGTCTGCTGCGCACGTTTTCAATGGCTCCGATCGTGGTGCAGGCGACCGCTATGGGGATCAGTCAGAAAGAGGTATCCACTTTCCTGGTTCCTATCCAGGCACAGAACCATCCGTTGTTCAATCCGGATTTGGATTATTCAGTGTATCTGAGTAATCCGTTCTTCTTTATTTTCTTCCAGGTAATCATTTTGCTTACGACAGTCTATGCCGTGGGAAGTGAAATAAAGTTCCGTACCGGCGATGAATGGCTGGCAACGGCAAGGATGAACATGGTAACGGCTCTTTTTGGGAAATTACTTCCTTATACGATTATCTTTTCCCTGATGAGTATCCTGGGAAATTATGTCATGTTCGGTATAATGAATATTCCTTTCTCGTGCGGATTCTGGCCTTTGAACTTGACTTCGATCCTGTTTGTGATTGCTTCGCAGGCTTTGGCTGTATTCCTTTTTTCCCTCTTTCCGGTAATCAGTATCATTATCAGTATTGTGTCGATGGTCGGATCGTTAGGGGCAACCTTGTCGGGCGTAACCTTTCCGGCCCCATCTATGTATGCTCCGGTTTATTACACTTCGTTCCTGTTTCCGGTACGTCATTTTGTGGAGATCAATCAGAATCTTTTGTACGGCGACTATGGGTTTGCCTATACCTGGTGGAATTTCAGTGCCTTATTCTGTTTCATCCTGGTAGCGTTCCTGATGGTGCCGCATTTAAAAAGAGCAATTTTAAGTCATAAGTATGAAAATATCAAATAACATAAAAGCAGGTCTGAGTAATATATCTTCCATCATCCTGAATGAGTTCAAGACCATTTCCGGTAGCTTTGCCATCGTACTGGTGCTGATGGGAGGTATATTTATGTACGGTCTGCTATATAATTATATGTATGCTCCCGACGTGGTGCGTAATGTACCTGTCGTAGTGGTGGATAATTCGAAAACGGAGTTGAGCCGCGAATATATCCGCCTGCTGAATGCAACGCCCCAGGTCGATGTGATAGCCACCGGAGAGGATTTCCCTCAGGCGCAGGAGCTGATGAAACGTGATGAGGCTGCCGGTATCCTGTATTTGCCCTACGACTTTACCGATCGGGTTTCGCGTGGTGACGAATCGATCTTTATCATGTATGAAACGACAAGTGCTTTCCTTTATTATCTGTCGATACAGGAAGCGTCGGCAGGTTCGATGCTGGCACTCAACGATCGTTTCCGTCCTGAGATGATAGTCTTTCTTCCAAGCAAGGATGCGGCACAACTTTCGGTTACCCAACCGATTAATGTGGCTGGGACTGCTTTGTACAATTATACGGAGGGGTACGGAACGTACCTGATACCTGCCGTGCTGATCGTCATTATGTTCCAGACGTTATTGATGGTGATCGGAATGGTCAGCGGGGAAGAACGTCAATTCCGGCTGTTGCAGGGAAATCGTCCTTCGTTCGGGCAGGCGGCAAGATTGGTGACCGGAAAGACGTTTGTCTATATGATGCTATATGCTATCTTTTCGCTATTTCTGTTGGGATTGATCCCGTTGATCTTCGACCTGCCGGATATAGGGAATGTGTGGAATATCATCATGTTGCTCATCCCATTCCTGATGGCGACCAGTTTCTTTGGCTTGGCGGCTTCCGTTTTCTTTACCGATTCGGATGCTCCATTGTTGATGATCGCCTTTTTCTCCGTAGGATTGATTTTCCTTTCCGGTGTATCTTATCCTTTGGAACTGATGCCCTGGTACTGGAAATTATCGCATTTCCTGATCCCGGCTGCCCCGGCAACCCTGGCGTATGTCAAATTGAATTCGATGGGAGCTTCTATGGCTGAGATTCATACGGAGTATGTTACTTTGTGGATTCAATGCGCAGTATATTTCGGGTTAGCATGTTTAGCTTATCGCTATAATATAAGGAAAGCATATCATTGAAAGTGCCAATGATACGCTATGTGTCAATTGTCAGCTACTTAAACAGAACTATAACAGTAGCTGACGATAAATTTATACGCAGACAATATGTACAAAGACAATAAAGTATTACATTTGTCGGCATATCTGATAACATGAGAAAAGAAATGAAACAAACACTATTACTACTTATTTTAATTTGTTGCCACTTATTACCGGCAACAGCACAGAAGAACGCCGCTCCTAAATGGATGGAAAAAAGTAAAAAGGCCGTTGTTTTAATCACTACATACGGAAAAGACGGAACTAAACTGACTTCGGGGACAGGTATCTTTGTTTCCGAAACGGGAGATGTTCTCACTGCCTATGAACTGTTCGAAGGGGCGGAGAAGGCTACGGTGACGGACGTGGAAGGAAAAACTTATCCGGTTACACATATTGTCGGTGCAGACGAGTTGTATGATGTCATAAAGGTAAAAGCGGAAACGCCTAAGAAAGTTCAGTTCTTACCTGTAGTCGCAGATCCGCTGGCAGTAGGGGCAGTTGCCTATTTGTTGCCTTATACAACAGAAAAGAAAGTCAGTTTCGAACAGGGAACGATCACGGAAGTGAGCAAGCTGAAAGATCCGTATAGTTACTACAAATTATCCATTCCGTTGGAAGACGCCCACGTAAATTCTCCGATATTGAATGCCGAGGGAGAGGTTTTCGGTTTGGCGCAGGCGGACGCTTCCGGAAAGAAGGATATATCGTATGCTGTTTCAGCATCTTATGTGAACAATTTGGCTATAACTTCTACCGATTTTCTAAATTCCGTATATAATAGTATAGCTATAAAGAAAGCGTGGCCGGCAGATGTGGAACAGGCTCAGGTTGCTTTGTTCCTGAAAAGCAGTACACAGGATGCCAAAACATATTTGGAAACATTGAACGATTTTATCGCGACTTTCCCGAATTCGGCAGACGGTTATCTGAACCGTGCCAGCCATTATGCCGGACGGCGTGCCGAGCTGGCTTCTACTCCGGCCGAACAGGAAAAATTTCTGAAACTGGCGTTGGATGATATTGGAACAGCCTCCAAATACAGTGATAAAAAAGGGGATGTTTATTACAACCAGGCGAAACTGATCTATAGCGTAGCTGTCACGGATACGACTTTGACTGACCCGGCGTGGACGGTACAGTCTGCTATGGAGACTATTCAGAGAGCTATCGGTGAAGAGGATCTTCCTGTTTATCATCAGTTAGCGGGAGATATTCATTTCTTCCTGAAAGAATATGACCAGGCTTATAATGAATACATGATCGTAAACAACAGTGACCTGGCATCGCCTACTTCTTACTATTGGGCGGCTAAGGCTAAAGAAAATACACCCGGATTCAATATCGGCGATGTAATTGCCCTGTTGGACGGTGCTGTAGAAAAGTGCGGGTTACCTCTTACTTCTGAAGCCGGTCAGTATATTCTGGAACGGATAGACTGGAAGCTTCGTTTGTCACAGTATGCCGAAGCAATAGAAGATTACAATTTGTATTATAAGGCAATGAACGGCAGTGTGGGCAGTGATTTCTATTTCTATCGCGAGCAGGCAAAGTTCCGTGCCGGAGATATGGATGGTGCACTGGCTGATATCAAAGAAGCTGTTCGCCTCAGTCCGGATATTCCTGATTACCGTGCAGAAGAAGCGTCTGTATATGTTCGTTTGAAAAATTATACGGAAGCGCTGACATGTATTGACGCGGCTTTGAAGGTGGCTCCGGATTTTGCTGCTTGTTATCGTCTGAAAGGTATCTGTTATGTGCGTATGGAAAAGAAAGCGGAAGCCTGCGAAGCATTGAACAAGGCAAAAGAGTTGGGGGATCCGTTAGCAGAAAGACTGATAAAAGAACATTGTAAATAAGACCGGATATGAAGAGTGTGAAAAGTATTTTCATTATGGTAGTTGTTAGCTTTTGCCTGATCGGCACAAGCGGCTGTAAAGGCAAGTCTGGACAGGGAGGAGCGTCGGACAAAATTGAATCCCAGACAACGCTTCGGGCGACTCTCTTTGATAAATCGCTTCCCGAGATCAAAGAATTTGTTGATGGGAAATGGGAATTGATCAGCGGTCAGAATACCGGCCAGCTTTGTGAGTTCGAAAATACTTTCATCACATTTGACGGCGATAAATACATCTGGTCAGAAGACGGCAAAGACGAACCCGGTGATTTGAACTGGCGAAAAGCTGATACAGGCGCAGGATACGATGCTTATCTGATGGATGTCTTCTATGCTACCAATCCGGCTTATCCGTTGTCTATAAACGGCGATACCTTGTTTATCCAGGATTGTTCGGAGACGGCGTATAAATATATGTTGGTGCGACGATAGGTATAGATTCCCTAAAAACTCGTTTTAAACGAACCCTCACTTCGTTTAAAGCGAGTTTTTTTTCGTTTAAAACGGACTGTAAGCTCATTTAAAACGAGTTTTCGCTCGTTTAAAACGAGATTTGGGCTCTTTGGTCGGTTGCGTTATGTAAAGTTATTGATAATTAGTAAATTAACTACTGTTTGGTATAAAGGTTGGGCTATCCCATTCCCGTGCCCGATATGGGGACAAGATAGTTCACTTTTGACAATATTTGATTTTTTAATCCCATAAACTGAGCTGTATTCCTCCCTTTCCCTTATCCTCTTTCTTTACAGGTTTTTTAGCATCACCAAAAACAGTCTTTCCACCATATTTATAAGACGTATCCCGTTCGTGCTGTACCCAATCATCAAAATATTTGCTTGGCGTATATCCTTTTTCTATTTCCTGTGATATCTTGGACAGATTCTTTAAAGCATCCGATTTCTCTTTATCCCCGAGACGAGCCTGTCGTATGGCTTTGTCGAATACTTCAACCGTCTCATCATAAACACTTGTCGGGACAGGAAACGGATGTCCGTCTTTTCCCCCGTGTGCGAATGAAAAACGGGCTGGATCAGAGAAGCGGGATGGAGTACCGTGTATCACTTCGCTGACCAATGTGAGCGATTGCAGTGTACGTGGCCCGACACCTTCCAGTAAAAGCAATGATTCCATGTCGGACACATTTGTCTCATGAGCTAACAATAGTGCAGCCCCCAGGCGTTTCAGGTTAACATCTTCCTCTCTTACCTCATGATGATTAGGGAGAATGATAGAAACTTCACGCATCAGCTTGTCGGGCGTCTCTTTTGTCAGTTCGACGATCCCCTCTTTAGTAGGAGCGGCCAGCTTATCCGTCAAGTTGAGTATCAATCCCTGGTTTCTGCCACAAACGGAAGTATGAGGCTCCTCCATAAACGAACGAAGCGAAGACGACAGCCAGTGATAACGCCGGGCCATACGCTCATTCGGGTTCATGCCTTGTTGTATGACAGACCAGTCGCCCTCTTTGGTGACGACAAACGTATGTAGATAAAGTTGAAAACCATCCTGTACGGCTGTATTATCGACTTTGGCCGCCAGTTTGCTGCATCTTACCAGTTCATTTCCGTTCAATCCGGTTTTATCGGCTACTTCCAGGAGTTGATTAGGTGTTTCTCTTGAAAATTTACCCCTTCCTCCGCAAATATAAACGCCCAGTTCTTCCGACCTGTAATTGATCGCTTTTCTCAGGGCATTCATGACGGATGTCGTAATACCTGACGAATGCCAGTCCATACCCAATACACATCCTAACGACTGAAACCAGAAAGGATCACTAAGCCGTCGTAATAAGGCCGGACGACCATATTCGATAATAATTGCTTCGGCAATGGCTCCTCCTAGCAAACTCATACGTTGAGCCAGCCAGGGCGGGACTGTTCCGTAATGTAATGGCAAATCAGCTGTACCTCGTTTCATAGATGCGAAGATAGATAAAAAACAAAATCAATTCAGTTAATGAAGTACTAATATGAACAACAAAAGAAATACCTGTGGTGTTATTATTTAGAAATCAATATAGTAACAGATATGTATTTGGAAGTAAATAAGAACGATCATGTTCAAGGTCCGGTCAATGCACCGATAGAATTAATTGAGTATGCAGACTATCAGTGTCCTTATTGCAGGAAAGCATATTATATAGTAAAGGATATACAGAAGAAATTCGGGAACAAGGTTAAATTCGTTTTCCGTAATTTCCCGCTTACGGAATTGCATCCGCACGCTTTGCATGCCGCTATTGCTGCGGAGATAGCGGCTTCCGACGGTAAGTTTTGGGAGATGCATGATCTTCTTTTTGAAAATCAGAATGCGTTGGATGATTATTACCTGTTGGAATATGCCAGGAAACTGGGAATAAACGCTGCTGAGTTTGAAACGGATTTCGGTAAAGACCGTTTCTACCAAAAAGTAAAAGACGATTATGATTCCGGATTGGAAAATAAAGTGGAAGGAACTCCGACTTTCTTTGTCAATGGTGAAGCCTTTGACGGGAATTGGATGACTTCCGAATTTATCGAATATCTGGAGTCTCTAATTTCAGAATAAAGATGAAGAAAATAAGTTTGATCCTATTGACCTCTTTCTTGTTAGTGGCTTGCGGAGCATACAAATATCTAGACTTAGGTATGCTGACTACTGGTATGACTGTCGCTGAGGTGGAGAACCTGATGGGGGCTCCTGACCGGGTCTTGGCTGTCAACAAGAAAGATGGTTATATACAGGAAGTGCTGGAATACCGGACAGCCCGTAATGAGGTGTATGCGCTGGAATTTTGGGATAACTATCTGACAGGGTATGAATATTTGTATGATGATGTAACTTACATTCCGCCTGTAGCCCCTCCAATGGTATTTCCTGATTATGGACGGCCTATCTATATTTATCCGCCGGATCATCATCCTAGTCATCCGAACCGTCCCAATCGCCCCAATCGTCCGGGTTCCAACCGTCCTGAATCGAATCGTCCGAGTCGCCCCGAATCAAACAGACCGAGTCGCCCCGAATCGAATCGTCCTGAGAGTAGCCGTCCGACAACAACCCGCCCTCAGACAAAACCGGCAGAAGTAACCCGCCCGTCCAATTCCGGTTCAAGCAACCGTACGGAAAATAAAAGAACAACAAACAGCCGTACAAATTCCGGTGGAAGAAATGGAGGACGAAGATAATAATTTGAATATTTATTTCTCCAACTTTTGTGAGAGAGTGACTTTTGTGGTAAAATGTTTATTTCAATCTTATTTGTGTGTCAATGAAATATAGCTTGTCATCAATACCATAAAGCACATTATTGGGAACTGCATCAAAAATTTCATATTGTTCATTATGGTATTCTTTATTGGTATTGTTTTCCACAAAGATACATGTTCAATTGAAGAAATCAAATAAGAAGTATTTTTTTATTAGCCAACAAGGAGAAGTATATAAGTTATTTCCATAAACAAAAAACTCCCGCAACCCAAAGATTGCAGGAGTTCATATATAAGTAATTTATCAGATTACTTCTTCATAGCTTCCTCGATAGCAACAGCTACAGCAACCGTAGCACCTACCATCGGGTTGTTACCCATACCCAGGAATCCCATCATTTCTACGTGAGCAGGAACGGATGAAGAACCAGCGAACTGAGCGTCACCGTGCATACGGCCCATTGTGTCGGTCATACCGTAAGAAGCAGGACCTGCAGCCATGTTATCCGGGTGCAGAGTACGGCCTGTACCACCACCTGAAGCAACAGAGAAGTAGTTATGGCCATTTTCCATACATTCTTTCTTGTATGTACCGGCTACCGGGTGCTGGAAACGAGTCGGGTTAGTTGAGTTACCTGTGATAGATACGTCAACACCTTCAGCACGCATTACAGCAACACCTTCACGAACGTCGTCGCAACCGTAGCATTTTACTTTTGCACGAAGACCTTCTGAATACGGAGTTTCTTTAATCACGTTCAAAGCACCTGTTGCATAGTCGAACTGAGTCTGAACATAAGTAAAGCCGTTGATACGGGAAATGATCATAGCAGCATCTTTACCCAGACCGTTCAGGATAACACGCAACGGTTCTTTACGAACTTTGTTTGCCATTTCAGCGATCTTGATAGCACCTTCAGCAGCAGCGAAAGATTCGTGACCTGCCAGGAATGCGAAACATTTTGTTTCTTCGCGAAGCAGACGTGCACCCAGGTTACCGTGGCCGATACCAACCTTACGGTCGTCGGCAACAGAACCAGCGATACAGAATGCCTGCAGACCGATACCGATAGCTTCGGCAGCGTCAGCAGCGCTTGTGCAACCTTTCTTGATAGCGATAGCAGCACCTACAACGTAAGCCCATGCAGCATTTTCGAAACAGATAGGTTGAGTTTCCTTACACATTGTATAAGGATCGATACCTTTAGCGTCGCAGATAGCTTTTGCATCTTCGATACCGTTGATACCATATTCTTTTAAAACCGCGTTGATATGATCGATACGACGGTCGTAACTTTCAAATAAAGCCATATTATTTTTACTTTTTTAAATTCTTATTTACCAGGAATAAAGATATTAGAAAGTTGAAAACAAGTACACCGCCGCAACAGGCCATATAAAATGCCATCCAGGGACGGTCCGGCTTCATGACGAAGTAGGTGATTACCGTCGCGATAACAGTTATGATAATTAGCCCGATCAGGACGCGTGTCAGTGTTTTCTTATTCATTACGAGGATCGATATATTTTACAGCTTCTTTGAAACGACCGTAAGAACCCTTAGCTTTTTCTAATGCTTCGTTAGCATCGATACCTTTCTTTACCATTTCCATGAATTTACCCAGGTGGATGAATTCATATCCGATTACCTGATCGTCAGCGTCTAATGCCATACGGGTACAGTAACCTTCTGCCATTTCCAGGTAACGAGTACCTTTAGCCAAAGTACCGAACATAGTACCAACCTGGCTACGCAGACCTTTACCTAAGTCTTCCAGACCAGCTCCGATAGGCAGACCTCCTTCTGAGAAAGCAGACTGTGTACGTCCGTAAACGATCTGCAGGAATAATTCGCGCATAGCTGTGTTGATAGCGTCGCAAACAAGGTCAGTGTTCAATGCTTCCAGAAGAGTTTTGCCCGGAAGGATTTCTGATGCCATCGCAGCAGAGTGAGTCATACCAGAGCAACCGATTGTTTCAACCAGAGCTTCCTGAATGATTCCTTCCTTTACGTTCAGTGTCAGTTTACATGCACCTTGCTGAGGAGCACACCAACCCACACCATGAGTCAAACCTGAGATGTCAGTGATCTGAGTAGATCTAACCCATTTTCCTTCTTCAGGAATCGGAGCACAAGGATGGTTGGCTCCCTTCTTTACAACACACATGTGTTGAACTTCATGTGAATAAATCATAATCGCTAATTTATTATATTAAAGTGATAATAAAACTTTTTGCTAATTTCTATGTAATATCGCCTTTGTTAAAGCCGCACAAAGATAGAGTTTTTAATTTTTCCATGCAACAGGGCAGGTTTGTTATTTCTCTGTGGAATCAACATTTAGAGGTGTTCCGTTGAGGATGATATCCCAGGTGACAGGAGCTATCTTTTTCATCATAAGCGTTACTCCGCAATACTTTTCTTGTGATAAGCGGACTGCTTTCACTATTTTGGCGCTGTCGGCTGGGTTGGCAACAACATGGTAAGTCACATGAAAGCCGGTGTAGACCATCGGAATGCCGTCGGATGTTTCTGCGGTGACGTCAATGGAGAGACTTTCAAAATGTACCCGCATCTTCCGGAAAAGGGGGGCTACATCCATGCCTGTACATCCGGCCAAGGCAACCAACATCAGAGCTTTGGGGCGCGGCCCTTCATCGTTACCCCCGTTTTCTACGGAGGTATCGATGATGATCGGGTGGCCGTTCAACTCGGTTTCAAAAGTAGAATCTTTTTTCCACTTTAATGTGATCTGAGCGGACATATACCTTATTTATTTAGAGTCTCCTGTAGTTTGGCATCTATCTCTTCACCATGAATATTCTTGGCGATGATTGTACCGTCTTTGTCGACCAGAACCGTATGAGGAATGCTGTTTACTCCGTATAGAGCGGCACCTGCATTCTGCCAGCCTTTCAGGTCAGATAGTTGTATCCAGGTAATGTTCAGGTCTTTTACACCTTTTGCCCATGCATCGGCTTTACTATCCAATGAAATACCAACGATTTCAAAACCTTTATTCTTGTATTGTTTGTATAGCTCAACTAAATGCGGTGTTTCTTTACGACAAGGAGGACACCAGGATGCCCAGAAGTCGATCAGGACAACTTTGCCATTACCTACAAATTCAGACAGTTTGTGAACTTCACCTTTAGGATCAGCCATTTCGAAATCTACGAACTGTTTGCCGACAGCTACATTTTTCAGTATTTCGAGGCGGCTCATCATTTTGTCGATACCCGGGAATGCCTTGAAAGTTGAGTCAGCCTGTGCGATGATTTCACTCTGTTGTTCTTCACTCAGATTGTAGCGGTTGTCAAACGTATATTTAGCAGACATTTTTTGATCCATATGGGCCAGGATATAGTTACAAATTGCCCGTGTGATCTTTTCGCTGAATTCGTCATACTTCTTTTCTGCGGCGTTGGCTATATCTTTATCTTCAGAACGGATGGCATCCCCCAGTTTACCCATTTCATCATAAATCGGAGCGATCTCATCTTTCAATGCCTTTTCTGCATCATTGGCCGGTGTTCCGGTCACAACAGAGAATGTGTCGAGGTTGGCGATGATTTTTCCGTTTTCAAGGGTGAAGGTTGTTTTAAACAAATTGGGTTTGCCACGTTCTTCGGGAACAACATCCGTCGAGAACTGAAGAGTAGCAAGCAGCGAACCCTCTTGTGTCCCTTGGAATCTGAAAGTGTTGTTTTCCACTAATGCACTGTCCAGAGGTGGGACATCCGGATTTCCGTACTCATAGAGGTATACATACTTTCCATTCAGATCGGCGTTTGATACTGTACCGGTTATTTCGTAACCCGGTTTTTCGCTGCAGGCAGCAAGAAGCAGTGCGGAAGCAGCAAGAGGTAGATACTTTTTCATATATTATATGTGTTAAAACGATATTATCACCTTCGAATATGCGAAGTTATCGCTTTATTAATAATCCTTTATTCCTTTAAGCTTAAAAAGTTTTAATATTACGGAAAAGATGGATTATATTTGTCGTCTGATCAATAATAAACATAATAATGACTCGATTCCTATCAATACGATTTCTATTATTGGGCTTATTCCTGCTGTGTCCTTTTTTTAAAGGAGCGGCATCGATGGCGTTCCATAAAGCGAATAATATTGATTTGTCGAATAATGCGATAATAGATATTTATCAGGATGCCCATGGTTATATATGGCTTGGAACGTATGACGGATTGAACTTGTATAATGGGAAGAATACCTATGTTTACCGTTTTGAACCTGATAATAAAAATACACTTTGCAGCAATATTATTCATAAGATTTCGGGAGGTGGCGGAGAATATCTATGGATCTCGACCTCGATGGGGCTGAACCGGTTTTCATTGAGAGAACGCAAAGTGACGGAGTCGTATATGGAATATCCCGAATGCCGCCTGATTGTTGCTGACGCTCTGGAAAATACGCTATTGGTAAGCCGGAAGAATTTTATTTCTTGTTATACCGCCCGGGCTGGTTCTTTTCAGGATATTTATACAGAAGGGATAACACCGGATGCAGTAAAAGCCTTGTTTACCGATGAGCAAGGGGATTTTTATATCCTTTCGTCTGACGGCTTTCTGAAAAAGATCATTCCGGATTATTCTACTTTACCTCTTAAATTACAGATAAAAGAAAGCAAAATACATGATAAAGAGATAAGGCAGGCTTTTTATGAAGAAGGTGTTCTCTATTATGTGGATACTGAGAACAAATTGTATCAATATGGAATGAAGGATAAAAAGGAAAAATATTTGTCTGATCTTTCCGTATGGATGAAGAAATATGGGGATATATCCCGTATTGTCTCTTTTCAGTCGAAACAATACCTGGCGTTCAGGGATGGTTTATTGATGGATCTGGATGATCCGGAAGGAGCTTTCGATCTGAATATCGGTATTTTTAGTATGATTAAAGACAATAAGCAGAATATTCTTTGGATCGGAACGGACGGACAGGGTGTCAGGATGTTTTACGATAAGTCTGAGCGTTTTGACGGGTTGTTGCTGGAAGATTTGCCTTTTGTGATGCGTAATCCTGTACGTTCGGTTTATACCGACGAAGATAAAACGTTATGGTTCGGAACAAAAGGCGATGGCTTTGTTCGTATAAAGGAGTATGATTCTTATAAGGGAAAACAGATACCTTCCGATAAGATAACCCGTTATACCACAGCCAACGGACTTTCTAATAACCGTGTATATTGTTTTTATAAGAGCCGGTATCATTCTTTGGTATGGATCGGAACGGATGGTCCGGGGCTTTCCTATTATTCGTATGAAGATGGGAAGGTGCATACACTTCCCAGTAAGATCGATACAAAATTAAGATATGTGCATTCCATCTGTGAGGTAAACGATTCTACTTTATGGGTAGCCACGACAGGGGATGGATTGATCGAGGTTATTCTGGAGAAAAGTAAATCGGGTCTGGTCGTCGAATACATTGATTCCTATCAACTGGAGAAGGATGGAAAAGTCTGTAACGAATTCTATTCGATGTATTACGACGGAAAATCGACTATATACCTGGGTAGTCGCGGCGGATACGGGATGGCACGTTTTGACCTGCTTACCCGGGAATATGACTTTATGTCGATGAATAATTCATCCAACCAGGCAATTGGTGACGTATTAAGCCTGTATTATAGTAGCGACTCGACTTTTTATCTGGGTGCCAGTTCCGGAATGACCCGTATGAAATGTAATTCATCAGGTACCTGTGATGTCAGGCAGTTCGACAGGAGTGACGGTATCAGCAACGATATGATCCACGGTATATTGGAAGACCGGGATGAATGTATCTGGTTAAGTACCAATAAAGGATTGACGAAATATAATCCCCGTAACAGTTTCTTTCATAACTATGGGCATCAGGAGTTGAAAGTTACTGAATTTTCGGATGACGCCTATTGGATATGCGAATATACCGGACGGTTGTTTTTCGGAGGTATCGACGGTCTCGTCTGGATCGACCCCCAAAATGACCAGTTGGAAAACTTTCGGCCGGACCTTCATTTCTTTGAACTGAAGATGGGAGGGGAGACGGTCAGTCTTTACGACTATACGGATGCAGAGTCTGCCCAGCTCGTGATTCCTCCGGATATCTCGACGTTTAATATCTCGTTTGTTGCAACAGATTATATTCATGGAGAAAACTATGAATACTCTTACCTGTTGCAGAATTATAATACCGGCTGGACGGAATTACAGAAGAATAACGAAATATCGTTCACCAAACTTCCTTACGGTAACTATGTATTGAAAGTCCGCTACAAAAACGATGTGTATGACTCGAATGCCCGCGAATACCTTTTACCATTGAAGGTACTTCCTCCCTGGTATCGTTCAACCTGGGCAATCGTATTATATGTATTTGCATTTCTTCTTTTATTAACGGGGTTATTTTACCGTTTCAACCGGAGAATGGCAGAAAAGCAACAACTCGTTGCACGGAAGATCAGGGAAGAACAAAAAGAAAAATTATATGAGGCAAAACTAAATTTCTTTGCCAATATCACACATGAACTTTGTACTCCGCTTACTTTGATCAACGGGGTGGGGGATTATATCCATACGTATGCAGAGAATACTTCGGATAATAAACTGATAAGATATATCCGTATCTTGCGGGATAACGTAGTAAGCCTCAACGAACTGATCCAGGAAATCCTCGACTTCCGCAAGATTGAGGAAGCGGGAATGAATTATTTCAGTATTAAAAAGACTTCCGTTTCCGATATTATCCGCAGGCAATACGACTCCTTTACCCCTATTGCTGAGCAGAATGGAATAAACTTTACGATATCTCTGCCGGACTCTCTTAATTGGAATACCGATCCTACCGGTCTGAAGAAGATTTTGGTTAATCTGATATCCAACGCTTTCAAATATACGGACGAGGCCGGTAGCATCCGTATCTCGGCAACGATAGAGGATGATTCGTTAGTCATCAGCGTATATAATACTGGTAAAGGAATATCGGAAGCAGACCTGAATACAATCTTTGACCGATATCGTATACTGGGTGATCTGGATGGAAACAATTATACCCAAATGACTTCCAGAAACGGTTTGGGATTGTTTATCTGTCATAGTATGGTGCAGTCTTTGCGTGGTACGATAGAAGTGAAAAGTGAAGAAGATAAATTTGCTGAATTTATCGTCCGGTTACCACATCTGGAAGTAGATGAAGACGATACGGTGGAAGATAGCGAAGAACCTGATACCTGTATTTTAGCGACTTCTCCGGATCAGGGTGAGATAGGGGTACCGGTATCTGCGGATGACAAACCTTGCATCCTTGTGGTAGACGACAATAAAGATATTGTCTGGCTTATCAAAGAATCCTTATCCCCGGCTTATACGATAGAAGAAGCGTTCAGTGTAGAAGAGGCACTCGCTTTGATGGAGAAACAAACACCGGCTCTTATTATTACAGATATAATGATGCCGGATATAGACGGCCTGGAGCTGATCAGTCGCGTGAAGTCGGATAAGTTTACCCGGCATATCCCGTTGATCGTCGTTTCCGCCCGTATCTCCGAAAGCGATCAGGCTGAAGGATTGGACCTGGGGGCTGACGCTTACCTGACTAAACCGTTCTCGTCGGTTGTGCTCCGTTCGGTGGTGAATCGTCTGATGACAAGCAAGAAGGAACTGAAAGATTACTACTATTCACCGGAAAGTGCTTACGAGCAATCCGGGGGACAGTTGATCCATCAGGAAGACAAGGAATTTATGGATGAAGTCATTGCTATCATCACAGAGAATCTGGATAAGGAAACTTTGCGTCCTGAGCTGATTGCAGAGAAAATGGGTATGAATACCCGTTCGCTTTACCGTCGGTTCAAGAAAATATCTCCGCTTACTCCAACCGACTTTATTAAGGATTACCGGCTGACGTATGCTGCCCAATTGCTGGTAACGACCAATCTGAATGTACAGGAGATCATCTATAAAGTAGGTATCTCAAATAAATCCTATTTCTACCGCGAGTTCGCCTCCAAATATAACCAAACACCCGGTGAATACCGGAAGAATTAACCCCTCGATCTTTTCGACGGTGTCGAGACGATCATTTCGATGGTGTCGAACCGACCGTCTCGATAGCGTCGAAGCGACCGTCTCGATGGCGTCGAAGCGACCGTCTCGACGACATCGAACCGAAGCATTCGACATTTCCTGTAAGAAACCATCAGTGTCCCGGATTACCAAAAGAGTGTCATAATCTACATCCGGCAGATTATGACACTCTTTTGGTATTTGAGGAATAACCGAGGGAAATGGAAACTAACTAATATTGCATTCGTGATTTATCACCGCCCTTGTTTGATCGGCATTTTCAGACAAAGGCGTTTTTGGGGAGTTGTTTTCTTTGGATAGTGAATGCATTATTGAGTTAACAGTAAAGTTGTGTTGTTATGAATAAATATGTAATTGTAGTAGTTAGCTTACTCTTATTCTCTGCATGTAGGGAAAATATCTCTGTAAATGTCCCGGAATTATCGGACGGAGATCCTACCACTTGTTATACGGGAGCGCAGGGCTTAAATAAAATCGTTTTTGATACTCAATGCAGCATTCCTATCCAAAGTTACAAACTCTACTCATCGGGAGAAACGCCGGAACACGATCCGGCAACCTGGACATTAAAAGGTTCGTACGACGGAACGAAATGGGTGGTGATTGACGAACGCAAAGACCAGCGTTTCTGCTCCCGCTATCAGGAGATACTTTGCACGATAGCTAATCCTTCAAATTATAAACAGTATATGCTGGAAGCATCCACTGAGGGAAATGATATATTGATAATAGGCGATGTCTCTTTCTCAGAAAAGAACCTCCTGACAGACTGGAAAGATTTCAGATATCCCGAAGTAGACTTCGAGGTGCTCGATCCTCAGACAAAGGGGGCGTCCATCTATGCCGACCTGGTGCAGGATCCGGACGCTTACATAAAATACCATGCCGAAAAGGTAGCGGAAATCCTTTTTTATACCGCCCAGGATACGATGAATGACGTGCAGACCATTCAATATACACTGAAAGACTACGACGGTGTATCTGCCAAATCCGGCAATCCCCCTGTTATTTCCATCGAATACAGTACACAACACATAGAGAAGTCAGCCAACGAGTCGTTGTATAAACTCGATTTTGAGACACGTGGCGTCTTATACCATGAGCTGGTTCATGCCTATCAGTTCGAACCGAGAGGTATCGGGAGTTATTCCACCAATAAGGAATTTTGGGCCTGTATCGAAGGAATGGCTGATGCTGTGCGGGCAGAAGCCGGTTTTTTTGATATGAATACACGCAAGCCTGGAGGTAATTGGATGGATGGTTACCGCACAACGGGTTTCTTTATCCAATGGCTGAAAACCAAAGATCCGGATGCTATACGTAAATTCCATCTGACTGTCCGCGACCTGGAAGTCTGGAGTTTCGATAAAGCGATAAAAAGTGTCTTCGGTGAAGATAGCAGCATCGAAGGGATGTGGAATGAGTACCAGGCGTTCCTGACGAAATAACAAATACATTATATATTATGAAGTCTTCAACATGTTTAGCCTTAATTCTGTCTGCTTTACTGGCAGGAGGAAATTTATTTGCTCAGCAGGATAAAGTCTCATTAGTGAACCCGATCATCGGAACGAACGGGATGGGACATACTTTTCCGGGAGCATGCGTACCGTTCGGACTGGTACAGTTGAGCCCGGATACCGATACGATCCCGCATAATGTGGACGGCAAATATCAACCCCGCGCTTACGAATATTGTGCCGGTTACCAGCATAAAGACAGCAGCATCGTCGGTTTCAGCCACACCCATTTCAGCGGAACCGGACATTCCGACCTGGGTGATATCCTGATTATGCCGACTACCGGCTGCCTGAAACTGAATCCCGGAACAGCAACCGATCCCGACGGCGGCTATCGTTCCCGATTCTCACACGACACAGAGATTTCCCGTCCCGGTTATTATGAAGTGATGCTGGCCGATTACGGTGTGAAAGCACAACTGACTACAACCAAACGGGCAGGAATACATAAATATACTTTCCCGAAAGAAGCGGAGAATCAGCGTATTATCCTGGATATGATACATGGTATTTACAACTACGACGGAAAGGTTCTATGGACAAGTATCCGTGTGGAAAATGATACGTTAGTGACAGGATATCGTATAACCAACGGCTGGGCACGAGCCAATTACACCTATTTCGCCATGTCTTTCTCCAAACCGGTTATTCATTACGGCTGCGAAGAAAAAGCAAAAGTCGATTACCGCGGCGGTTACGGCAAGTTCAATATGAAAGAGAACTTCCCGGATATAGGCGGACGGAAGATCGTTGCTTATTTCGATTTCGATCCTGCTTCTTCGAATGAGCTGGAAGTAAAAGTAGCCCTTTCCGGTGTAAGCACCGATGGCGCTTTGAAAAACCTGCATGCCGAGGCTACCGGATATAGTTTTGACCAACTGGCCTCACGTGCTGCGGATACCTGGAATAAGGAGCTTTCTATTATTGATGCGAAAGGTACTGACGATCAGATGGCGATGCTTTATACCTCTTTGTACCATACGATGATCAATCCTTGTGTCTATACCGATGTAGATGGTCGGTATCGTGGCCTGGATGGTAATATTCATAAAGCAGACGATTTTACTAATTACACGGTCTTCTCTGTCTGGGATACCTACCGGGCTTTGCATCCGCTGTTCAATATTATCAATCGCCAGGTGAATACCGATATCGCCCGTTCCATGCTGAAACATTGCGAACAAAGTGTACATAAGGCGTTGCCTGTATGGAGCCATATGGCAAACGAGAACTGGTGTATGATCGGTTATCATTCTGTATCCGTATTGGCCGATGCCGTGGCAAAAGGCTTGCCGCTGGATAAGGAGGAAGTGTTGAAAGCAATGGTCAGCAGCTCTACCATTCCTTATTACGACGGGACGAAAGAATTGATGGAGAAAGGATATGTTTCCTTCGACCGTAGTGGCAGTGCCGCTTCGTTGACACTGGAATATTCCTACGACGACTGGACGATTTACAATACAGCCCTTTGGGCAGGTAATCGTGAAGTGGCCGACCGTTATAAGAAGCGGGCTATGAACTATACCAATGTATTCGACACCAGTATCGGTTATGCCCGTCCCCGTTATTCCGACGGACGCTGGAAAGAGAACTTCAACCTGCTGAGCACACACGGCGAAGGTTTTATCGAAGGCAATGGCCTGAACTATTCGTTCTATGTTCCCCAGGATGTAAACAATATGATCCGGTTGATGGGTGGCGACAAGTCATTCATCACTAAACTGGACTCTCTCTTCACTATGCACCTGCCCGACGAATTTTTCGCCGAAACGGAAGATGTTACCAAAGAAGGTCTTCTGGGTGGTTACGTACATGGCAACGAACCGAGCCATCATATCCCATTTCTGTATATGTGGACTACACAACCCTGGAAAACCCAGTACTGGCAACGTGAGATCATGAACAAGATGTACCGCAACAATATCGACGGCCTGTGCGGTAACGACGATTGCGGCCAGATGTCTGCCTGGTATATCCTGTCGGCGATGGGCTTCTATCCTGTTTGCCCGGGAACCGACCAATACGTATTAGGTGCCCCTTATCTGCCTTACATGAAAGTCTCTCTTGAAAATGGAAAGACATTCGAAGTCAGAGCCGACAAGGTAAGCGACAAGAACCGTTACGTCAAATCCGTAAAACTGAACGGGAAACCATATACCAAAGCGTATATTACTCAACAAGATATAATGAACGGGGGAGAGCTGACCTTCGAAATGACATCTGCTCCAAACAAGAAGCGTGTCTTTGATGAAGCTGACAAACCTTATTCATTGTCAACTACTTATCAGTAATTGTTAGAATTAAAAACAACGGCAGAAGGAATAGGGATGCGTGTTCTTTTTATCATGTATCCCTTTCTTGCAGTTTCTCCTTTTCCTTTTTCGGAAGACTCCCGACTACGATCTCATACGATTTCTTCACCAGCTCTTTAATCTTCTGATCCGGCACATCCTGATTGAAATAGACACTAATCCAATACTTCTTGTTCATGTGCCACCCCGGCGTAATGCCTGCATACCTTCCTTGCAGTTCCCCCGATTCATCCGGATTGCATTTGATACAACAGAAATCAAAGACCTCGATATTCACAAAGCAAAACCATTTGTCCGCAATATAGAAACACAAGACATCCCGACTGTATTTATCCGCCACATTGGGAAACGGCATCTTTTCATGTACTCCTTTTAATGAAAGGCAATATTCTCTGAACTCTTCGATATTCATATCAACATGTCAAGGTAATTTTCATATTCATTTTACATTCATCCAGTTTTCGATATTGCGCTCTTCGGCACTGAAATTGGCACCGACTTTGATTAGTTGGCGGCCATCGGACTGGTAAGGGATGAGATAGCCCTTATCGTCGATCTGGCGGAGGGCTTCTTCTACGGTACCGTCGAGTTTGAACTCGAAGACGTAGATGTAGTCGCGGGTTTTCACTACGGCGTCGGCACGACCGCGGGCACTGCGCACTTCGGCTTCAGTGAACTGTCCCATAAGCTTGAAGACGAGATAGAAGACGGCCTGATAGTGGCGTTCGCTCTTGTCATTCAGTTCGTAGGGAATGTCGGCAAAGAAGGCACGCAGGCGTTCCATAAAGGCATCGACGTCCCCCGATTCAAGTTCTATGACGAATCTACTGATATAGAAGGGACTTTCGGTAGAGGGGATAGCAGTGTAAAAGGGAACGATAAAGCTGAGGAATCCGTATTTTACCTCTTCGTTTGGGAATCCCAGGGTATAAAGGCGGAATTCTTTGTCGTAGTCTTTAATCGTCAGGTAACCGCTTTGATAGATCACCGGGATGGGACGTTGCACGTCGGCTCTATAATCGGCAAAACCATCGACTGCCATTTGTACGCCGTCGATGTCGCGCAGATCATAATCTGTCTTTTTCAGCAGCTCGACGAGGAAGGTCGGGGTTCCGGTCTTAAACCAGTAGTTGTCGAATTGACTTCTATCCAACACATTCAAGACGCTGAAGGGGTTGAAGATGCCTTCCTGCCCAAACATGAAATGGTAGCCGTCGTAGAGGCGTGTCATGGTTTCGCGCGTCTCTTCGGGAGTGAGGTCGTTGTCTTCGCCCAACTCTTTCAGTTCGGGTTCGAAATTGTCGGCTATCTCTTGCCAGGTGAGGCCGCAAATCTCGTTATAACGCTTGTCCATACTGATATCGTTCAGCTGGTTGAGGTCGCTGAAGACGCTGACCTGGCTGAATTTGGTGACGCCTGTCAACAGATAGAATCTCAGATATTGGTCGGCACTTTTCAGTACGCCGTAGAACGCTTTCAAGGTATCCTTGTAGGCTGAATGGAGTGCTTCTTTATGTAGCGATTGCAATAGCGGCTTGTCGTATTCGTCGATCAGGACAACAACCGGGCGGTTTGTTTGCTCGGCGGCACGGCGTATTACCCCCTTGAAACGAAGGGAAAGGGTTGCTTCGTCCTCCCCTTGGCCGTAGATTGCTTCCCATTGAGTCAGCTGATTGCTGAGCAGGGCATCCAACTGCTCGGGGGCGTCGAACTTTTCGGCATTCAAATCTATGTGCAATACCGGATAGACGATCCAGTCTTTTTCCAGCTGCTCGATGGCAAGTCCTTCAAACAACTCCTTTTGTCCTTTGAAGTAGGCTTCGATAGTCGATATCAGCAAGCTTTTGCCGAACCGTCGTGGACGGCTTAGAAAGTAAGGCTTACCACTGTTGGCCAATTGATAAATCAGGGCGGTTTTATCAACATACAGATAATTGCATTCGCGCAGAGACTTGAAACTCTGTATCCCGATCGGGAATTTGCGGCTGATGTCTATTGAAATTGCCATAGTTGTACTGCTTTATAAAGTAGCAAATATAGTTATTTAATTTGAATTCTGCCGCAGGTTGCTGCCGGCGCATTTGTCTATGCGGGCGATATTTCCTCTGCCTGCGATGGCAACGAATACACCCTGTGTGTCCGATATCCCATCTTGATCACTATTCCATCCTTCGTAAACTGTTTCATATCCTCCGTAGCCCGGTAACGGCTGCAACTGTTCAGCGAGGCATAATCCGTCAGATTGATATACGGATTGTTTTGCAGGTATCTGAGCATTTTCTTTTTCCGGTCTTCCTGTTCGTTGGAAGTTACATTTTCCCTTTTGACTTTTATCGGTCGCTCCTTGTTGACCAATGTTTTCAATCGTTTGGAACAACGGAAGTTTACCCCGTCAGCCCTCGCAAAGAAGACAGTCCGGCCTTTCTCATCCGTTTTCTGTAACGTTTTGAGGGCAGGGGAGAAGTGCCCCAATCCTTCCAGCTCCACACAATATCCGTTGGATAAATTCCTTCCGATATAAGTGATCAATGCCTCGATCGCTCCTTTCACATCTGCCGAAGTGAGAGTACTCGAATCAGAGAGGTATTCACAGACGTCTTCCATTCTCATGGTTCCTTTGGATATAAGCCGGGCGCAAGACTGTTGCTCCTTGCCGCTGGTATTGGGTGCCTTGTATACTCCGAATTTAATTCTTCCCATGATCGTTTAATTTTAGTACTGATATAGTTGTTATTACCTCGGATGTATCTTAGACAAGGTGCGTCCGAATCTTATTTATCTGCCTATATAATCTGTTGCCGACGCTGTCGACAATATTGTTGACACTGTCGAAAGCTTTGCCGACACTGTCGTTTATTTTGCCGACAGTGTCGGCAACAACTTCCCCGCCTTCCAAAGATAATAAATATTGGGTTAGAAAGCAAGTAACTCAAGGCTTATTTGAGTTAAGATGCAGACATTTCCTGTCAGGTCGCGGTAAATGAGGGAATCTTTCCATCGTCATCTTCAAAATGTCTTCAATATTCACTCTTAGTTTTGCAGTTGCCGGCTTTCGTTCAGGAGGTTGGCTGGTTTCTCTCAGGAAATATGTAAATTTGTCATATCCTAATCAGTATGTATTATGTGGAAATATTATGCGCTTCTATCGGCTCTTTTTGCTGCCTTAACGGCTATATTTGCGAAAGTGGGTGTCAAAGGAATTAATTCAGACCTGGCGACGGCTATCCGGACGTTGGTTATTTTGTTGATCACGTGGGGGATCGTATTCTTTGGTAATGTTCTCACGATCTGTCTTTCTTTCCTCTTTCTGAAGGAACCTGTAAGTTTGAGAGTGATTATCGGCGGACTGCTGATAACCGGTGGAAGCATTTTAATGATTGTGAAATGAAACTGTTGATCATTGAAGACGAACGGGAATTGTCCGGCAGCATTGCCGCCTTCCTCAATTCCGAGAGCTATTTGTGTGAGCAGGCTTTTACTTTCGGGGAGGCGATGGAGAAAGTCAATTTATACGATTACGACTGTATCCTGCTGGACCTGATGCTGCCCGGAGGCAACGGTTTGGATGTCCTGCGGGAGATAAAACGGCAGAACAATCCGGCCGGAGTGATCATCGTTTCAGCGAAAGACTCTTTGGATGATAAGGTGAACGGTTTGAAGATCGGGGCTGATGATTATCTGGCCAAGCCTTTCCATCTGCCTGAACTGAGCATGCGTATTTATGCTATTATCCGCCGCAGGCAGTTTTCAAGCAGTAATACGTTGTATAGCAACGATATCAGTGTCGACCTGTTAAGCAAGGAAGTCCATGTAAAAGACCGGATAGTGGTTCTGACCAGGACAGAATATGAGTTGTTGCTTTTCTTTATCGGAAATCGTAACAAGGTGATCTCTAAAAGTGCCCTTGCCGAACACCTGAGCGGTGATATGGCCGATATGCTGGATAACCAGGATTTTGTATATGCCCATATCAAGAACTTGAAGGCCAAGCTGGCGGAAGCCGGTGCGGACGATTGTATCAAGAACGTGTATGGAACCGGATATAAATGGATCGAATGAAAAGTCTGTTACATAAAAGCCTGACGCAGTTTATTGTCTGTGCAGCCGTGTTGTTGTTGCTTGCTACTCCTTTGTTCTATTATCTGACGAAGCATTTTTATGCTGAGGATCTGATAGATATAATAGAGGCGGTAGAGGCGGGAGATCCGTTGCCGGCAATGGATTTGGAGAGGGATCTGCTGGTCGGAGTGGTTCTGCAGTTTGTGTTGATCACCGGTGTGTTGAGTATTGCCCTTGTCCTGATGATGAGGCTTATTTCCAAGCGTCTGTGGATACCTTTCGACGATACGCTCCGGCGTATAGAAAGATTCTCTCTCGAAGGAGGAAGTATTCCCCGGTTTATGCCGAATGACACACAGGAGTTTACCCGGCTGAATGCCGCCCTTACCCAGCTGATGAAAAAGAACCTGGAGAGCTACCGTTTGCAGAAGGAGTTTACGGAGAATGCTTCGCACGAACTGCAAACCCCTTTAGCTGTGTTTCAAAGCAAACTGGACCTATTGTTGCAGCAGTCCGATATGACGGAAGAACAGGCGGAGATCGTTCAGAGCCTGTATGAAGTGACGCGCCGCCTGTCCCGCCTGAATAAGAACCTGTTGTTGCTTGCCCGTATCGAGAACGATCAGTATAAACAGATGGAAGAGATGGATGTGGCGCGGACTTTGAAAGAAATGTTGCCTTTACTGGAAAAGCTGACGGAAGGGATAACGGTGCATACGGATCTCGGAGCTCTTCCGGTTCAGGTTGAGGCTAACCGGACGTTATTGGAAAGCCTGATAAATAACCTGATTATAAATGCTGTGCGTCATAATGTGAAAGACGGGGAAATCTTTATTTCCGTAACGGATCGCCGGCTGACCATCGCGAATACGTCGGCGGAGGCGGGTTTGGACGAGCAGTTGTTGTTCAGCCGTTTTTACCGTCCTTCGGAGAAGGTGCAGGGGAACGGTTTGGGGTTGGCTATCGCAAAGGCTATATGTGAATATCATGGTTGGCATATACATTATATATATAAGGAAGGTTTGCATTGGTTTACCGTATCTTTCGACAAGAAGGAAGTAGGCTGACCAAATTCAAATTGTCTACAAAATTGCTTTCTAGTTTTGCTGCCGTCATTCATAGTTGTATTCAATGATGCGTAGCAAACTATTCTTTTTATTCTTATTATCTGTCTCTTGGGGTGTGCATGCACAGGTCGATACTGTAAAGATCTTTCCCCGGGAGAGTGGCTTTCAGCGGACTATAAACAAGGTAACTTCTTCGCGGGCTTATCAGATGACTTATATCGGTGTCCCGCTTGTTGTCGGAGGGTTGATCGTGAAAAGTGAAGACGATCATTTCCGGCAGTTGAGGAATGCTTATCTGCCTGCGTTCAGCCGCCGTTACGATGATTATACCCAATATTTTCCGGCTGCCGTGATGCTGGGAATGAAAGCGGGAGGCGTGGAAAGTCGAAGTTCGTGGGGACGGATGCTGGTTTCGGATGCTTTTTCCGCTGTGATCATGTCGACGGTGGTGGGGCAGTTGAAAGTTCATACCAAAGTGATGCGTCCTGATGGTTCCAACGATCATTCTTTTCCGTCCGGCCATACGGCAACGGCATTTATGACGGCGACAATGATGAGCAAAGAATATGGTTTCAAAAGTCCGTGGTATAGTATCGGGGCTTATTCGGTGGCCACTGCAACCGGGCTTACGCGGATGGCAAACAACAAGCATTGGCTGAGCGATATCCTGGCAGGGGCAGGTTTCGGTATCCTGTCGACGGAGTTGGGATATTTCTTTGCTGACCTGATATTCAAAGAGAAAGGGCTGAATCGTTCCGCTTCTTCTGAGACATTCGATCGTTTCCATGTTCCTTCATTTCTGGGGCTTCATCTGGGGCTTAGTGTTATTCCCGGCGAGTATCGCTTAAATGATCATTCCCGGATGAGTTTTTCTTCCGGTAGCAGTGCGGGTGTCGAGGGTGCCTGGTTCATCAACCCGTATGTCGGGTTCGGCGGAAAGTTCACAGCAGCGAATATGTCTGTGATCTTGAATGAGGTAGCCGAAGACGAGTCGTTGGATTGGATAGCGGGATATGCCGGAGCATACTTCTCTTATCCGTTGGCTTCCCGTCTGTTAGTCGGTAGTAAGTTGCTGGCCGGATACGGTCACTATTCCGCGTGTGACCTGTCGACCGTGACAATCGGTAATAGGGGCGGTATGAGTATGGAAACGGGCGGTTCGATGACGTTTCTGGCTAAACAGAATCTGGGGGTAAAGTTCTTTCTGGATTACAATTTGACGCCGGTGGCTGCCCCGTCCGATAAGAAGTATACACAGATCCTTACGGTGGGGAGTTTTATTTCGGTAACGTTTTAATCAGGGAGAGATCGGTGCCGTCAGATCAGTTTCAGCCCTTTGGCTATCCGGCATGCCTCGATGGAATTGCTTACGTGCAGTTTTTCCAGGATATTCTGCCGATGCCTGTTTACCGTATTTATGCTGATCGAGAGGGTGGAAGCAATCTCTTTGCTCATCATACCCTGTTCTATTAGCTGTAAAATCTCTCTTTCTCTTACGGATAGAATATCGTTATAAGTCTGTTTCTGCAGTTCCAGGATTTGTCCGTCGGCGGAGTTGATGATGGCACTGTCTAAAGACGGATCGACTGTCAGGTTGTAAAGACATAAAGACAACCGGATGCTGCCGTTGGATTGGCTGGCGATGTAGAACATTCTGTGTAATACATGGATATATTTGTCGGTATTATCACGCATCCGGATATGACTGACAATATGATAGTCGGCACGTTCCTTTTCCGGAATACTTTTCAGAAAGTCCAGGAACCGGAGTTCCTGGAGGTGTTTTTCCAGCAGGTCGTCGGGATGGATACGGCTGAAGATCTCTTCTTCCCAGATCGAGTGGATCGTTTTGTTGGAGCCTCGTTCGGTCAATCCCAGTTTCTCCGCCATTCCTCCGTAGTAGATATGGCTCGTGTTCGTTTTCATGTCACTTAGTACTGCGATCGAATTTTCAATCTGTGCATACGTGGATGCGATCAGTTTACATTCATTGAGCCGGTTCGATAACTGTTGCTCTTCTGTGAATGTCTGTTTCAGTAATTCGTCGTTCAGTTTGTTTACGATATCCATATCTGACGGGTAGAATGGTTATTAATCAGTATTGCATGTTTATCGGCAAGCGTCTACCTTTGCAAAGGTAAATAAAATGTATGAAAACAATGAAGAAAATGATCTTAGGCGTATTCGCCTTACTGGCAATGGAAACAATATCGGCACAGACACTCGAAAAGATGCAGTGGTTCAACGAACCTGTACAATGGGAGATCAAGGACAAGACATTGTCCATGTTCGTCACCCCGCAAAGCGATTACTGGCGTATCTCCCATTATGGATTTACCGTCGATGATGCGCCTTTCTATTATGCGACTTATGGCGGCGAGTTTGAAGCCAAAGTGAAGATCACGGGCGATTATAAGGAGCGTTTCGACCAGGCGGGGCTGATGCTGCGTATAGACCATGAGAATTATATCAAGGCCGGTATCGAATTTGTAGACGGTAAATTCAATCTGAGTACGGTCGTTACCCATAAGACCAGCGACTGGAGTGTGATAACGTTGGATAAACCTGTCCCTTATATCTGGATCAAGGCTGTTAGGCGGCTGGATGCCGTCGAAATATTCTACTCCTTCGACGACAAGACTTATACCATGATGCGAAATGCCTGGCTACAGGATAATACGCCGGTAAAGGTCGGCTTTATGGGAGCTTGTCCCGACGGAAACGGTTTTAATGTAAAGTTCGAACATTTCCAGGTAAAGCATCTGCCCGATCTGCGCAGATTGGAGTGGCTGAAGAAAAATGCGGAATAAACCTCTGTGTTCCTCTTTCACGATTAAAGAAAAAATTCTATATTTGCACCGCTTTTAGGAGTAAATCAGATAATTTCTATATAAATCAGATTAAGAAATGACAAAGAGCGCATTACAAATTGCAAGAGCAGCTTACCAGCCTAAGGTACCCGCTGCATTGAAAGGTGCTGTAAAAGCCGTTGACGGCGAGTATACAGAATCAGTAGCCGATCAGGAAGATATCAAAAAACTGTTCCCTAACACGTACGGGATGCCGATCGTTACTTTCGAAAAGAGCAGCGAAAAGAAAGATATGCCTGCTATCAATGTAGGTGTGATCCTGTCAGGCGGTCAGGCTCCTGGTGGTCATAACGTGATTGCCGGTATCTTCGACGGTGTAAAAGCTACAAACAAAGACTCTCGTCTGTATGGCTTTATCCTGGGTCCCGGTGGTCTGATCGATCACAAATATATGGAACTGACTGCTGATATTATCGATGAATATCGTAATACAGGTGGTTTCGATATGATCGGTTCAGGTCGTACTAAACTGGAAACAAAAGAACAGTTCGACAAAGGTCTTGAAATCCTGAAAGAACTGGGTATCTCTGCTTTGGTTATTATCGGTGGTGACGACTCAAATACAAATGCTTGCGTATTGGCTGAATATTACAAAGCTATCAACGCTGGTGTACAGGTTATCGGTTGTCCGAAGACGATCGACGGTGACTTGAAGAACGAACAGATTGAAACTTCTTTCGGCTTCGATACTGCTTGTAAAGTATATTCAGAAGTGATCGGTAACATCCAACGTGATTGTAACTCAGCTCAGAAATACTGGCACTTCATCAAATTGATGGGACGTTCAGCTTCTCACATCGCACTGGAATGTGCTTTGCAGACTCAGCCGAACATCTGTATCATTTCTGAAGAAGTGGAAGAAAAGAACATGTCTTTGGATGATATTGTTACATATATAGCAGGTATCGTTGCAAAACGTGCTGAAGAAGGACATAACTTCGGTACTGTATTGATCCCTGAAGGTCTGATTGAATTCGTTCCGGCTATGAAGCGTCTGATCGCTGAATTGAACGACTTCCTGGCTAAACACGATGCAGAATTTAAGATGATCAAGAAGAGCGAACAGCGTGCTTATATCATCAGCAAGCTGACAAAAGAAAACTCTGACCTGTATGCTTCTCTGCCGGAAGGCGTTGCACGTCAGCTTACTTTGGATCGTGACCCGCACGGAAACGTTCAGGTTTCTCTGATCGAAACAGAAAAACTGCTGTCTGAAATGGTTGGCAACAAGCTGGCTCAGTGGAAGGCAGAAGGTAAATATAACGGTAAGTTTGCTGCACAGCACCACTTCTTCGGTTACGAAGGTCGTTGCGCTGCTCCGTCTAATTACGATGCTGACTACTGCTATTCTTTAGGTTACACTGCTTCTTGCCTGATCGCTGCCGGTAAGACTGGTTATATGTCATCTGTTCGTAATACGACTGCTCCTGCTGACAAGTGGATTGCCGGTGGTATTCCTGTAACAATGATGATGAACATGGAAAAACGTCATGGCGAAATGAAACCGGTTATCCAGAAAGCTTTGGTGAAACTGGACGGTGCTCCTTTCAAGAAGTTCGCTGCTAACCGCGACGAATGGGCATTGACTACAAGCTATGTTTATCCGGGTCCGATCCAGTATTTCGGTCCGACAGAAGTTTGCGACGAGCCGACTAAGACGTTGCAGTTGGAACAGGCTAAATAATAGCGTTCCGCGCATGATATAAAAGAAGAGACTGTCAAAAGTTTGTATTACTACAGACTTTTACAGTCTCTTTTATTTTTCTTGATTACGACAATGGCGTTCAGTGCGTCTATGCATTAGATGGTTAGTTGTTGACTATCAGATTGAGTTTCTCCATATTTTTCCTTTTTGTTACTCCGGTAATCAGGAACCAGTCGATGAGCCACCAAATCCCCAATCCGCCTCCGGTGAGAAGTTTACCGATCCCTTTCCCTATATTACCGACCAGGAAACGGTCCACACCAAACATTCCGAGGAAGATAGAAGCTAGAAGTATTTTACCCGGACTTTTAAAAGGAGTTGTCATTAAAAGGCATTCTTTTTCCGGGGTGAGATTTAACAGACGATTGATAGGAATCTCATATTCCGGAAATTTATGTTCATTGGCCAGAAGGAACTGGTCTACTTTTTCAGCTTCCATATGATCGTGTTAGTAGATTATAAATGTTTTGCAAAGATAGTTATTTCTCCTGTCTTCTACAGACCTTTATGGATATTCCATATCCAATTCAAGAGCATAAGTAAGATTATCAACGTGAGAACGTATTTGTTAGCAAGAAGCTGTTCTGATCTTTTTAGCCAGTCACGGAACTGGCGGTTTTTTCGTACGAAATCGGATATAAGTCCGGTTGTGTAAAAAATAACCAGTAATGCCAATAGTAATCCGTAAGGATTGATCAGGACAGAAGTATAAATGTCTCCTTTCAACAGACTGAGTAAGGCACGTCGCGTGCCGCATGCCGGACAGGGATATCCGGTAATGGTATGGAAGATACATGGGATTGATAATAAAGCATATCCCACCATAATAACTATGGCAGGATATGCATATTTATTTCTTATTCCCACAAGAAATAGGATTAAAGCATTAATACGTTTTGTAGCTGTTCCAGATTTTTCTTTTTAGTAGCATCCATGATGAGGAACCAGTCGATGATCGACCAGATTCCGCAGCCCCCCAGGGTCACTAATTTACCGACTCCCAAACCTATGTCACCTATCAGGAAACGGTCTATACCCAGTGATCCTAGGAAGACGGAAATGATAAGTATCGTTGTCGGATCTTTAAAATCGCAGGTTTGTAAATAAATCAGCTTGGATTCATCTAAGGCTAACAAACGATCTCTGATAAAAGGCATCTGACTGGCAGGCAATTTGCTACTGTTCGTCATGAGGAACATATCGACTTTTTGTGCGTCCATAATTTTGTAGATTGATTTACTAGTGACAAATATAATATTTTATATTATACTGAGGCATGCAGCGGATGTTATTCTTCGATATACGGCATCAGGAGATCACACTGTTCCAGGTAATCATGTAATGTCTCTGCTTCTTGCGGTCTTTTGTCGAGTAATTTACAACTTAATTCCCTGGCGGCGGACAGTTTCATTAATCCCGGCAAGCCGCTTTTTATCAGTTCTTTTTTCGGGAGATAGTCGTCCGGGAGGCTATCTTGGAGCAATTGGAAATAACTGATGGATAACGCAATCTCTTGCATTTGTTTTGCATATCCATTGCGACGTTTTTTTAAGGCGGCAATCGCTTCGATGTACATCTGTTGATGCATTTCGACGGCAGCCGGATAATCACCCGATAATATCAGTGTCTGCAACACAAACATACGGCATAAAGTTCGTTCTTGTTCCGGTACCGGTAGTTCGATCAGATATTCAAGTCCCGCTTTTGTCTCGGCAATAGTGAGAAGGCTTTCCGGTGGCAGAGGACGCGGTGTCTGTCTTTTTATCCAATGGTGGCAGGCGAGACTTATCATACAGCGATGGAGCAGACATGAGGGATCCTTTTCATCTCCCATGTAGGAAGCATACCGATCGGCTTCTGCAAACTCATTCTTGCTCATGCACTCGTACACCAGGTTCCTGTAAAACTCCGGACATAGCGTTTCGTCATCTTCATCTTCGTACTCGTCTTCATCATTCAGCCCTTTCCATAATTTATACGGTGCACTCCATTCCTCCAGGAAAGGCATCTCTTCCTCGTCGATAAAATCTTCGAAATCCATATCTCTGACATATTCTTCTGCGGCCTTAAAGGCTTCGGGGAAGGCAACGAGGCTGAGCATATTCTCAAGCTTTTCAGCTTCCGGCTGTTCGTCGTATCCTGTCATAATACAAATGATGGGAAAAAGTCCATACCAGAGTCCCAGTGTATCAACGGCAGTCTGGTCACCTTGGGCAAATCGTTCCGAAGCCAATGGTACAATGGTTTCTATCAGTTCAAAAGGAGAGAGCTCTCGGACTTCCTGTGGGTCCTCTGCCGGCAGGATACCGAGCGACAGTAGTTTTTTCCATAGTTTCGAACCGGCAGTGATGCAGCAGCGGTTTGTCTTGTGGTCAAAGTATGTTTCTTTGGCGAAAAAGCCACTTCGTTTCTTGAATTTCATTGCTTGGCTACGTTCTGGGTCCGGTAGTAGTTCCGGTGGTAGAAGGTAGAGGTATCCAAGTTGTACTAATTCATCACGTACCCGTAGCAGGGTGTATCCGCAATCGAATAGATCTTGAATTTGGTAAAGACTGAAGCATATGCTCTTGGCTAAAGGCGGAACGGGTGATGCAGTAGCGACTGTTTTCACTGAATATTCTACCAGACTTTCTATTTCGTGCATTGACATAATGACTGTAATTAAATGAGTTTAAAAGGTTGTCTGCACAAATTTACCCATTTTAAGGGAAAGTACACCATTTCTATCTATCTTTGGTGTTGAAAATATTAATTTAAATAATAAATAGACTATGTTCTCAGGAATTGTAGAAGAAGCAGCTCAGGTGGTTGCGTTGAACACAGATCAGGGAAACCTGCATATCACAATGAAATGTTCATTTGTAAATGAGCTGAAAATTGATCAGAGTGTGGCACATAACGGCGTATGCCTTACAGTTGTAAGTCTGACTGACGATACATATACGGTGACAGCCATTCAGGAAACTCTGGACCGATCCAATCTGGGATTGCTGAAGGTGGGTGATCTGGTCAATCTGGAACGAAGCATGCTGATGAATGGTCGACTGGACGGTCATATCGTACAGGGACATGTAGATCAGACTGCTGTATGTAAAGATGTACGCGAGGCTGACGGTAGCTGGTATTATACATTTGAATATACATTTGACAAAGCAATGGCGCAACAAGGGTATATGACGGTGGAAAAAGGTTCTGTTTGCGTGAACGGTGTCAGCCTGACTGTCTGCAACTCACAGCAAAATAGTTTTGAAGTGGCTATTATTCCTTATACACATGATAATACGAACTTCTGCCAGATCGAAAAAGGTACGGTAGTCAATTTGGAATTTGATATTGTAGGCAAGTACATCAGCAAAATGATGCAGTTCAAATGAAAGATTTCCTCTCATAAGCCAGACAACGGCAGAGCGACCGGGCATTCGACCCGGTTTCGTTTTGTCGATTCATTTCACGACACATCTTTTCTTCCAAATATCCATCTTGTAATATATATAGGTAATAAGCAACCCGATGGCAATACTGATCCCGATTGCCCACCAGATCCCTTGCCGCCCGTACCAGGCACTTAGTTGGTAAGCCAGCGGAATGCGGATCAGCCACAGACAGAGCAAGCTGGTAACCATCGTGAAAATGGTATCGCCTGCACCACGGAGTGCTCCGTTGTATATGTTCAAAGCACCGTGTACAATAAAGAATCCTCCGATGATCAGTAAATATTCTTTTCCGATAGCGATAACAGCCGGATCGTTGGTGAATGCGCACATCATCTCCTCTCCGAAAAAGTAAACGGCGGCAAAAGTGATCACACTGAATATAACATTGACCAGCATGGTGAAACGAAGTCCCTGGCGAACACGGTCGAAACGACCGGCTCCGATATTTTGTCCGCAAAAGGCAGCCAGTGCTCCGGACAGGGTGAGGACGGCTTGTGTTATGATGGTATCTATTTTGCCTGCAGCACCATAGGCCGTCAGCGTATCAGTACCGAAACTGTTTACTATTCCGAGGAGTGCGATCAGCCCTAATGCGATTGCACACTGCTGGACGCTGGTCGGCAATCCTATTTTCAAACCTTCCTTGAAGAGTTTCATATCAAACAGTAAATCCTGTTTTTTGATGGAGAGCAGGGGATGCGTGTTGTTTACATATCCCAGAGCGACACACATGCCAATGCCCTGCGCGATGACAGTTGCACGTGCTGCTCCTTCGATTCCCCAGTCGAAGCCTACGATAAAAAGTAAATCCAGGACGATATTCAGTACTGTCGTGATGAAAATGAAGATCATCGGACGGATCGATTCACCTACACCCCTTAATATGGAGATAATACTGTTGAATGTCACAAACAGGAAAGTTCCTCCTATATAAATCCTGAAATAAGCAACGGCACCCGGTATGACTTCTTCCGGTGTATTGGTCAGACGGAAGATCGGTTCTGCAAATATGATTCCGGCGATGGAAAGGGCGATGCCTGCCACCAGCATAAATATAAAAAAGGAAGAGAATGCCCGCTGCACTTTATCATATTGTTTGGCTCCGAAGAATTGCGAAACGACAACGGATGTACCGCTTCCGACACCGATAACCAATGATATAATAAAATAGTAAATGAAAAAAGAGGCGGAAACGGCAGCTAGTGCTTCTTTTCCCAAGAACTGCCCGACGATAATACTGTCCGTAATATTATAGAGCTGTTGCAGTAAGTTCCCGATAAGCAGCGGCAAAGCGAAACGAATGATCACTTTCCATACGGAACCGTGTGTCAGGTCTGAGGTGTTCATAGATCTTTGAGCAGGATATTATCGTTTGCTTTGATCATATCTTCCCGGGTTTTCAGTAATGCATGCCACTCTTTGGTAAAAAGTTTGGAAGTATCTATCTTGAAATTTTCGGAACCATATTCATCCATCTTTGCAAACAGGTAACCGACTGTTATCTTATTGATGTCGATGGCCGGTTGATAGTAGGCTACACGCTCATCGTCGCCGTAATTTACTTCGATGATGATTCCGAGTTCGGTAAGTAGATAAAGTATGTCTGTCGTGAGACGGATGGGAATGCGATAAGCGTCCGACAGCTCATCGGCCGTATAGGGTTTCTCTCCATTGACGAACCGTTTGATGATCAAGGAAGAGATAAGCAAGGTCAGGAAATCTTTGTATCTGCGGCTGATATTTTTACTGTCGCGCTCAAAACTAAACTTCTTCACATTCTGTGAGGCATAAGACAGTTCCGCTCCGAAAAGGCATATCAACCAGGATAGTTGTAACCAAAGCAGCAATAAAGGCAAAGCGGCAAAGCTACCGTAAATGGCATTGTATTTACTTACCCAAATCTGTCCGCTGATATATATGAACTGAAAGAACTGGAAAGCACAACCGGCAATCACTCCTGCAACCAGACCGTTGATGAACCTGACTTTTGTATTGGGAAGAGACAGGTATAAACCGGTAAAAGCCATGATCGTAATAATATAAGGTACTACATTCAGAGCAAGTTCCACGATCGGAGTGAAAAACAGATAGTTGCTCAAGAATGAATTTTGAAGCGTAGAAGCAAAGATGGAAAGCCCGCTGGAGGCCGTCATCAATATCGGTAATATGAGGAACAAAGCCAGATAGTCGGATATTTTCCGATACCAGGGTCGTGATTTCTTTATTTGCCAGATATCGTTAAAAGTATCTTCAATGGAAGAAATCAGGTTGATGACCGTATAGAATAGCAGAACAAGACCGATTCCAATGATAACGCCACCCTGTGCCTGTGCCAAATAATTTTCCACATATTGAAAGGCTTTGTTCAGTTCGTTTTCATGTCCGGGAAAGTAATAGAGTAGTTCTTTCCTCACAGTGGCCTGGAATCCGAATCCTTTGGCTATCCCGACCAATACTGCCAAAAGAGGAACAATTGCTAGAAAAGTACTGTAGGTAAGGGCTGAAGCTTTGGTTTGCAGATTCTCGCTGTTGAATCCGCGTACAGCAAGTATGATTGTTTTGATCGTGTTGATATAAAGCTCTTTCAGACCGCTTACTTCATTCTCTGTGATTCTCCAGATGTCGTAAGTTACAAAACGAATGGTTCTTGTCAGCAAGGTGTTGATCTGTTCAATCAAAGGCTTTTTATCAGCAGTCTTTTTATCCGTCTTCTTCTTCATGCTGTGATTTGTAGGGGCAAAAGGTGTTTGCCTGATGAATAAAAAATGCAGCCTGCCTATAAGCCGGGTTCTGTACTTCCGTTTGCACGAAAGCGTCTGCCATTTATCTTGTCTTACCGTCACCGATAAGCTTTAGCGGTCTACCCCCCGGCATCGGACGAGCAATCCTACATGCGCCGGTATACATGACCTTACAACCCATAAGACGTACGGCATCCCGTATTACTACGGCATCCGGTGAGCTCTTACCTCACCTTTTCACCCTTACCGGACATGTCCGGCGGTTATTCTCTGTTACGTTACTCTACCCTCACGGACAGCTTCCCGTTAAGAAGTATGGTGCTCTGCGTTGCCCGGACGTTCCTCTCACCCGAAGATGAGCGACAGACCGGCAGGCTGCAATGCGACAAAGATAGGTATTTTAGTTGACAGTTGACGGTAGACGGTTGAGAATTTTGTCTCAATTGTCACTTGTCAACTGCCAACTTGATTGAACTTTCTGCCATTCTTTCTGTTATATTACTGAAAGCATGACCATTTGACCGGGGAATGATTGTTAAAAAGGTACTTTGCAATACACAGTACTGTTAAGTGCAGTTAACCCTGTATAATTCGCCGTTAAAAGTGATAAAAAATGAAGGTCAAATGGAATAATCGCACGTTTTTTGAGTTTTCTTTGTCGAAAGAAAAGTGTTAAATTTAAATGTTTGATAAAATAAAAAGAGTATGAGAAAAATGTGGAAAAATGTGCTTGGATTTGTTCTTGTAGCTGTTATTAGTACAGGAGCGGCAGTTGGGACGAGTGCTTATCTTATGAATAAAAATCAATCCGTATATAATGCCTCTAACTCAACAACGGCGAATACTTTTAATCAGCCTTACCGGTTGACTGGTCTGAATGCTGTAGCTGCAGAAAATACAGATTTTACTACAGCTGCGGAAAGTACGGTACACGGAGTTGTACATATCAAGGCAACGACGAATGCTAAACAGTCTGCGGGTGGCGGAGGCCAACAGCAGTATATGGATCCTTTTGAGTATTTCTTCGGATTTGGAGGACGGGGAGGTTTCCAGCGTCCACAGCCGCAGCCTCGCGTAGGAGCTGGTTCGGGGGTCATTATTTCTACAGATGGATATATAATCACAAATAACCATGTGATTGATGGTGCCGATGAGTTGGAAGTAACATTGAATGATAACCGTAAATTCTCAGCAAAACTGATCGGAACAGATCCTACTACAGATATTGCATTAATTAAAGTAGATGCCAAAGATCTGCCGACTATTCCGTTTGGAGATTCTGAAAAACTGAAAGTAGGAGAGTGGGTGCTGGCTGTAGGTAACCCTTTCAACCTGACATCGACTGTAACTGCTGGTATCGTTAGTGCAAAAGGACGCGGTATATCCATGGGAGGCGATAGAAGTAAAATCGAATCATTCATTCAGACAGACGCAGCCGTAAACCCGGGTAACAGTGGTGGTGCTTTGGTGAATACGAAAGGTGAACTGGTTGGTATCAATACAGCTATCTATTCTGAAACAGGAAACTTTGCCGGATATTCATTTGCAGTGCCTATCAGTATTGCGGGTAAGGTGGCAAGCGATTTAAAACAATATGGTACTGTTCAGCGTGCTGTTCTTGGAGTGTTGATGATGAGTGTGGGCGATATTGCCGATCAGTTGAGTTATCCGAATTTGGATAGTAAATTGAAAGAAGAGTTGACTGAACTGAAATCGAAGATTAAAGTTTCTGAGGGAGCTTGTGTATCAGATTTTGCTGAAAGAAGTTCTGCGAAAGAAGCCGGAATCGAGAAGGGTGACGTGATTATTGCTGTCAATGGAGCGAAAGTTAAAAATGCGAATGCATTGCAGGAACAAATCAGTAAATATCGCCCGGGTGATAAAGTTCAGGTCACTGTAGACCGTAATGGTAGCAGTAAGACATTTAATGTAGAACTTCGTAATGCACAGGGTAGTACATCTGTTGTGAAGAGCGCAGGTGATAACAGTGCAGATGTTCTTGGAGCCGCTTTTAAAGCGTTGACGGATAAACAAAAACGTGAACTTGGTGTAAGTTATGGTGTTGAAGTAGCAGGATTATTGAAAGGTAAATTAAAAGATGCCGGAATCCAGAAAGGCTTCGTTATCATGATTGTCAATGACCAGAAGATCTCTACACCCGAACAACTGGAGAAGTTGGTAGATAAGGTCTTGAAAGGAAATGCAGACGATCGTTACATCGTAGTAAAAGGTTTTTATCCGAACGGACGTACAAAAGTATATGCTATTGATCTAGCCGAATAATAAAATAAAGTTATATTCGTCTTATTTGGCGGGAAGATTGTTAAAGGTTTATAATTGGTCGGGTGTAGGGTGCACTCGACCAATTTTGTCAATAAAAATAATATTATCTTTGCACCCTGATATTTCTCAATTAAAAACATTGGATGAGACAGTTAAAGATCACAAAGTCCATTACCAATCGCGAAAGCGCTTC